>OIWK01002409.1_pt1 | contig 15071 bp, 15 predicted proteins | sample 1587401 | NCBI WGS metagenome assembly OIWK01 (sample SAMEA3888911, study PRJEB22519) | human gut metagenome | biome: human gut; feature: human-associated habitat; material: faeces | place: Denmark | collected 2009
CCTCGCCCCTTCTTTTGTGAATTCTGGACGGTATCTCATCCGCTTTAGTGGATAACGAACCATAAAATCCTGAAATGCTGTGGATAATCTTCCTCTTTCTTCAACCATTGGATGTGCATATGGAACTCCATAATTTTCCAGATAAAATAAATGGATAAATATCGCAAGGAATCCTAAAAAGAATCCATATAATCCCCAAAAGGCACACAGAATGATCAGAAAAAACTTCATCAGACGAAACGCACTGGTGAATAACTCATTCGGAATCGAAAATGTAGCGATCGCAGTCAATGCCACCACGATCACTACGATCGTACTGACAAGATGTGCATCAACTGCTGCCTGTCCAACAATCAGACCGCCAACAACACCCATCGTTCCTCCGAGCTGTCCCGGAAGTCTGATCCCTGCTTCTCTTAATAACTCAAACGATAATTCCATCAGCAGTACCTCCACGATCACCGGAAATGGAACTCCTTCTCTCGCCGAGATCAACGCCAGCAAAAAAGGCGTTGGCAACACCTCCGGATGAAATCCTGCAATTGCCACATAAAATCCAGGAAGCCCTATGGAAATGATCGCTGCCACATACCGTAAGATTCTTACGAATGTCGTAATTTCCCAACGATTATAATAATCATCACTTGCCTGAAAGAACACATTGAATGTTACGGGCAACAATAAAACCATTGGCGAATTATCAAGAACAACTGCAATCCGGCCCTCCATGATACTACTCGCAACCTTATCCGGCCGCTGCGTCAGCTGATACAGTGGAAATGGAGTTTTACTGTCTTTTTCCAGATATTGCTGTAACATTCCATTATCAAAAATTCCATCGACACAGATCTTATCCAACTGTTTTTGAATTTTATTTAAAATGTCCTTCTGTACCAGATCCTCAATATACATCAATGCATAATCCGTTTTACTTCTCGTTCCAATCTGCTTCTGGATCACTTTTAACCTCGTATCCCGTATCCTTCTACGGATCAATGCCGTATTCATCCTCAGACTCTCCGTAAAACTATCCTTGGGACCAACGATCGCCACTTCCTGATCCGCATTCTGTACCCCTCTTGTCGGGAATGATTTGCTGGAAAATAAGATAGCCCTTGCTTCTCCATCCAGAAATAAAACCGTATTTCCAGATAAAACCGCTGTCATAGCATCTTCCATTGTATTGATCCATTTCCAATCTGCGGATTCGATCACATATTGGCTGATTGCTGTTCTTTCCTGCGGAAAAGAATCCTGAAGCAACGGTCTGATGACGGATTCCTGAAGCATTTCTGTATTTACTAAGCCGTCCATGTATACAATATATATGCTGATTTTGTGATCGATTCCGATTTTGAATTGTTTTTGTACCAGATCGTTGCAATCCTGCATGATTTGGGTTGTGTATTTTATGTTTTCTTGGATATCTGGGGAGATGTTTCCTTTTAGTTTATGGGTTCTTGTGTGGAAGTGGTCCATGGGGTTTTTGTCCTCTTTTCTTTTTTGAGGATAGTATGTGGTATTTTAGGAGTTGTATACATTTTCCATCATTTACCGACTTCTTTTTCAATGATTTAGGATCTTTGATCCTGAATCTTATTATTTTCTAATAATATCAGTTGCACTAAAGACTTTATCACCTTTGCCTGCTTTCACACCCTTAGCTTCTAACAGCTCGGATACTGTACAAACTTCATATCCTTTCTTCTTAAGGATCGGTAATACTTTCTCTACTGCTGCAACGGTTGGCTTATGAATATCATGCATTAACACGATATCTCCGTCTTTTGCATGTTTTAAGATTGTTTTAACAGTCGCATCTGTGTTCTTTGTCTTCCAGTCTAAGGTATCAACACTCCAAAGGATCAGTGGTGTATCAATTCCTTTTTTTACATTCTCATTGATTGCTCCATATGGAGGTCTTACGCTGACTGGTTTGCTTCCACATGCTTTGTAGATCGCATTCGCTGTCTTGTCTTCCTGTGCTCTTACCTGTGCAGCACTTAACTTTGGAAGGTATGTATGATTCCATGTGTGGCTTGATACTTCATTACCTGACTCTAAGACTTTCTTGACTGTCTCTGGATAATAATTTGCATTCTGTCCTAACATGAAAAATGTTGCTCTTGCATCGTTCTTCTCTAATGCTGCTAATACTCTTTCTGTATTTCCTTTTAATGGACCATCATCAAATGTAAATGCGATCAGTTTCTTTGTCTTATCGATCTTTCTTGGAACGTAGAGTGATTTCTTCAATTCTTTGTCTGTTCCTTTACCGAGCAGATCATCATTTGCCTTTACCATGTATTCTCCCATGGATTTGTTCACTGATGCATAACTTGTTCTTCCAAATCTTGTCGTTACAAAAAATATTCCTGCTGCGATCACCAGGATAATGATCAATAGTGCTGCAACTCTTCCTTTGTTGATGCGTCTTCTTTTTCTTCGTCTTGCCATTGTACCCTTCTTCTTTCCTTATGATTTTAATAATTGAAATGTATCTACATCCACAAGTCCAAGGTCTGTCAGTCTTAATGATGGAATCACTGGAAGTGCCATAAATGATAATGTGATAAATGGATCAATATCTCTGGATATTCCTAGTTTCCATGCCTTCTGTAACAGCTCATCGATACCTTTCTGGATGTCTTTCGCCGGTTTCTGGCTTAAAAGCCCCGCAACCGTCAGCGGTAAAGTACCTAAAACTCTGCCTTCAGATACCAGTGCGTATCCTCCCTGAATCTCCTCTATCGTCTGTACAGCTTTGATGATATCTTCGTCATTATCTCCTGCCGCAATGATGTTATGTGAATCATGTGCTACAGATGTTGCGATCGCACCGTTGGTTATCCCATATCCCTTGATCGGTGCCGCAGCTGCATTGCCTGTTCCGCGGTGACGTTCAAATACACATAGTTTAGAATATTCACTATCTGGAGTAAATAACCCATCCTTTGATGGAACCTCTTCCTGTAAAAACTTCGTGACGATCTGCCCTGGGATCATTCCGATCACAGGGATCTTTCCTTCTGCTTTTACCTGAATCTTATCTTTGGAGATATTCTTTAATACAACGGTGTGAAGCATGGATTCATTCACTGGTTTTGCTTCTTTTGTAAAGAATTCTGTGTTCACAATTCTTCCTTGTTTGTATACAGAATGTACTTCGACACTCTCCAAAGAATCAAGGATCACGATGTCCGCATCTTTTCCCTCTTCTAATACTCCGATATCATTTAAACCATATGTCTTTGCAGCATTATATGTTGCCATCTTTACCGCTGATATTGGATTCATTCCAAGCTGGATACTCTTCTTTATATTGTAACTAATATGTCCTTCATTTTCAATAGTATCAAGATGTTTATCATCGGTACAGAACATAAAATGTGCAATAAATTCTGGTTCTTTGACAAGTCCCGGAACTATATTTTCTACATTCCTTGCTGCACTTCCTTCACGAACTAAGATTTTCATGCCTGCAAGACATTTTTCTTTGGCTTCTTCAAAAGATGTACATTCATGATCTGTCATAACTCCTGCTTCCACATATGCCTTTAAGTCTTCTCCGCTAAGTCCCGGTGCATGTCCATCAATGACCATTCCTTTACACAGCTCTAATTTCTTCATAATCTGCTCTTCTTTGCTTAGAACCGCTGGATAACACATCACTTCTCCAAGTCCTAAGACAAACGGATGGTCCTTCCACTGCTTCATATCTTCCGCCGTAAAGTCTGCCCCATTTGTCTCAAATGGTGTCGCTGGAATGGATGAAGGCATCATGACATAGATTCCAAGTGGGGCATCGCCTGCTGCATCCAGAATGTATTCCATCGCTTCATTTCCTTTGACATTGACAAGTTCATGGGGATCTGCGATAACCGTCGTTGTACCATGCGGCATAACTGCTTTGGAAAATTCCATTGGTGTCGCCATACTAGATTCAATATGTACATGTGCATCAATGAATCCAGGTGTGATATATTTTCCTGTACAATCTATTACATTCTCCCATGAAAAATGACCAATTCCTGCGATTTTTCCATCTTTCACTGCAATATCTGCCTGAAGGATCTGTTCATTTTTCACATCAACGACATTTCCATTTTTAAAGATCACATCATACATCATTCTTCCTCCTTAAATTTTACGATTCCCACATAATATTTCTTATCTGTATCAAATAGCATATTCCAGTCGATTTCTTCGCACTCTCCACAATTCGACCAGATCAATTTCTCTTCTTCCTCATCAAATCCTGTGATCGTCACCCAGTGCCAGTTATCTTCTCTTAATTCATGCGCCGGATGTCTTAAGATCAGAAATGCAACTGGATGATCTTCCTTTAATGCTGGCAAGATAAAATCCAATGCCTGTTCTTTACTTTTGGGTAAAAATAGCTGTTCTGAACTTAATGTGATTCCATGATCTTTTGCATATCTTTTGAAATCTTTCGCAAATCTCCCAATCAGTGGATATCCCATAAATCCAGGTTTCATATAGCGATACATCGTCTGCATCAAATTTAAATATTGTTCATAGTCTGCTGCTTTCTGACTATCTTTTATCGGATATAAATCTTTAAAATCTTCTCGACTGAGTGCATAAATAGCTGCAATATTGCTGCCTGTCACACTTCCACATCCTGCCAGGCGCTGAAAATCTCCTGGAAACCATTCCTGATCACCGCCATATCCTATGGTTTTACCGTCCTTTATGATCTGTGGACAGTGAAGTTCTTTCCTCATAGTCTGTCCTTCCTGTTATACTCTTAAATTCATTGAATTCTTTTATTTCTTTATGTTAAGATTGTTATCATTAGCAGATATGATCATTTACAATTTACAGAAAGGATGAGAACATCTATGAAAAATATCCTGATATCCTTATGTCTTGCACTATTTATCATCAGTGCATCCGTAACGATAACATTAAACTTCCGACCTTTATATTATCATGATATTTCCTCTTTGAAAATAGAAGAAACTTCCGGTTTTTCCAAAAAAGTGATTCGTGAAAATTATGATGCTTTGATTGATTATAATCAGTTCTTTTATTCTGGCAAATTAAAACTGACCTTACCTATGTCAAGAGAGGGCAAGATTCATTTTGAAGAAGTAAAACGAATCTTTGTTGGTATCGAATATCTTTGCGTGATCACACTGATCTTATCTTGTTTCCTCATAAAGAGAAAAATAAGGTCACGAAATATTGATTTTTTGAGATCAGCTTCTATTATAACTGTTTTATTACCCGTAATCGTTGGTATTTTATGTGCGGTCAACTGGGATGCCGCTTTTACTTTGTTTCATGAGATCATGTTTCGAAATGATTATTGGATTTTTGATGAAGCTACTGACCCTGTGATCATGATCCTTCCAGATGCATTTTTCTTTCACTGCGCCGTTATGATCATCTTACTAATCTTAATTGGCAGCTTATTTTGTATGGGATTTCGTTCTTTTTTTCGACACAGGTTTATGCTATAATGGATAGATATTAATTATTTGTTTCAAATGTTACATTTTTATTAAGCTAGGAGTTTAGCAATGAGACTTTCAAAAATAAAAACAAAGGAAATCCGATATGTAGTCTGGAAATACCGATTAAAACGATTTCTTCCACATATCTTAACACTTTGCCTTGCTGTTATTGTTGCTGGCGGAGCTTTTAGTGCTTATTCGGTATATCATAAAAAGCATCAAAAGCAACTGGCAAAACAATCTGAGGTCCAGCGTGAAAAAGATGTTAACACTGCTCGTAAAAAGGCACAAAAAGAAAAAACAACACTGAAACCTTGGTATACTTACCACAGCATTGCCCATGCAATGGGCGGGCTTGATGGCAAAGATTATTTGAATTCCATCGATGGCTTTTACCCTGCTTATCAGAAGGGTTATCGTGTCTTTGAAATGGACATCCTTCTTACTAAGGACAACGTTGCGATTGGGAAGCACCAATGGGGTCGGAAACTTTCTGATCCAACCAGTAAAAAAGGCGACCCAGTCAGTTACCGTAAATTCAAAAATACTAAGATCTATGGGAAATATACACCAACTTCTTTCCTTGATGTATTGAATCTCATGGAAAAATATCCTGATTTCTATCTGATGACAGACTCAAAAAGCACAGAGCCTGCAGATGCAAAAAAGGAATTTAATGTTCTTGTACAGACAGCTAAAAAAGTCGGTAAAGAAGACCTCTTAGACCGTGTGATCGTTCAGGTCTACAATCAGAGAATGTACTGGGCTGTAAAAAGCGTGCATCCATTCAAGCATTTTGTATACACCACTTACAAACAGCCAGATGCAGCATTTTATAAAGTCGTAAAGTTCTGTAAACAAAATGGTATTGAAGCGATCACTTCTCCTAAGAATGATATCAATGATTATCGTATGGAACTGCTTGCAAAACAAGGAATTTATTCATATACACATTCCGTGAATAATGCTTATTTTGCGAAAGAGTTTATGAAACTTGGGGTTTATGGAGTATATTCTGATTTTCTTAGCCCAGCACAGGTGAATAATAGTTATATTAGGGCGAATTGTCCGAAGTTTGCTTCACGGTATGTGAAGACTATATTGCCGGGGATTAATCAGTAAATCCTGTAGGTAGTGTTGGTCCTGTATGAGTCAGAAAGAAGATAAGAAGAACTATTTCTAAGAAAAAAGGATGACACTCCGCATTTTTGAAAGCGTTTTTTACAAATCGCTGATTCGCGCCTGTTCCTTTGATAACTCCCTGGCTGCGAGCCAAAATGCCCGCAGCTACGGTCAGACAATCAACCACAGGGCGCTGCGAATTTGTAAAAAACGCATTCAAAAAGTGCTCATGTTGTCATCCTTTTTTCTTAGAAATAGTTCTTCTTATCTTCTTTCTGACTCATACAACAAAACACTATTCAAATCACTACACAGTGTGTATGTTATATGATATTGGTTAATAATTTTTGTATTTATCAACTACTTCGTAAATCTGACTTTGGATTAATTCCTATGAATTGTCAATTACATACTCATCAAATAATGGTAATGTAAAGTATACATATCCTCTCATTTCACCTGACAAAATTCCTTTTTTTATCAAACGTTTTCTGTATGGATTAAATTCATTCGTCTCCATTCCTAAACGTTCCCGGATATCTTTGATCTTCCCACCATCAACCTCTGCAATTCCTCTTGCTACTATCCTATCTTTCTGTGATAATTCTGACCAAATCTTATCATAAACAAATTCACTCAAATACTGTTCATATTCATCAATGACTGCTTCGTAATCACCCTCATGATTCCATGTTAAATATCCAAGCACCTGAAATGCAAATGGATAACCTTTTGTAAGTTCTGCCATCTTCGCAGCTTGTTCTGATTCAATTTTAAAAATTGTTTTATATTTATTCATGATTGCCCGATTATTTAACGGTTTTAATTGTATCTTTGGTGCTCTATATAAGAATGTAAGATTCTTTTCATTCTGTAACTCATCGATGTTCTCATATAAACCCGTTGCTAATAAAAATACTGATAGATCCTGCCTTACAAAAATCTGAAAAGATCCAGCAAAAACCTGCATAAATTCATTATTCGTGACTTCATCAATTGTGATCAAGAGCCTCTTCCCATTCTTTTTCATCTTTTCCAGAATTGCTATGATCGCTGTCTCTTCATCTGTAATTGGTGACATTCCTTCAATTGCTACTCCAAAACCGAAAAATGACAGATCAATTTTGGCAGATTTAATGATTCCAGCACATACCTTGTTGCTATTTAACTTTGATAAAAGTCCTTTCAATAAATCTGTTGCTGGATTCAATTCTATTACGATCCATTGATCATTTTCTCTCAATTTCTGTGAAATCTCAGTCATCATTACAGTCTTTCCTGACCCACGCACTCCTGTAATAATAAACATCTGCTGATTGATCTGTTCTGCTGTAAATGTATCAATGATCTCTTTCGTCTGTACTGGACGTTCCACTGGTTCTAACGGACTTTTTCCAAATGTAAGTGTAAAAGGATTTTGCATTTCTTATCACCTCTTATCTCTTTTACTGTTCTTTACTGTTCCTGTCAAGCGCCCATATAAATCTTAATATTTCACTATTTGACCGTAAAATAATTATAAAACTATGGAAACAATCTTTTTATAAACATTTATGTATTCATAAAGAGCATTCAACATTTCATCTACTATATTAGTATCCAACTTGCATCGTTCAACAATATTTTTGACAATATTTTTCTCATCATCATCAAATACACCGTCAGAAACTACAATCCCCAATATTTCAAACAAAATAATCTTTAACTCTTGTTCTGATGAAATGGATACTAATTCATTCAATATCGTTTCCAAATTGTTTTCTGTGTTATATACTGGTGGAATATTCATTTCTATTGCAAAACTCTTCAGCATATTTTTCTCTTCCAATTCCACAATTCCATTCGCCTCAGCAGCTTTAATTGCTAATTGAATAAATAATTTTTTTTGCTTATTATTCAGATTGTTCAGAAACATTTTGCTTACCTCCACTTTTCTTTATCTTATCCTGTAATGCCTTTTTTATCAGATCTTCCCCTTTTGTATAATCTTTTGCCTTTAGCAATGCTTTTTTTTCCTCTGCAATTTTATCACTCGATTTCAAGAAATCTGCCTGTTCCACAATCTCTCTTTTCGCCATTGCTACACTTACACATGCAGATACAACGGCATTTCTTATTTCACGGCCTGAAAAATCATATTTTTCTGCCAATTCCTGTGTATCTACATTTTCAGATAATGGAATATTCAACTGATGTGTTTTCCCATCTGGTAACGGTTTGATATGAACATCCCATATCCTTTTTCGTGTTTCTACATCCGGCTTTTTAAACTCAACGCTAATTAATCTGGTTAGAAATGCCTGATCATAATTAATTACTAAATTTGTTGCGAAAATAACAATTCCTCGAAATTCTTCCAGGCAGATCAACAGCTGGCTTCTCATAGAGTTTATCGCCTGTTCTGAACCTTGCGATACACTCGTCAGTCTCTTTGACAAAAGAGAATCTGCCTCATCAAAGAACAAAACAGCATCATTTTTTTCAGCAGCTAAAAATATTGCCTTGACCATCTTAGGGCCTTCACCGTGATACTTACTTTCCACATCGGCATAACTTACTTTTAATATTTTTTTTCCTAACTTCTGTGCAACAGCTTCCGCAGCCATTGTTTTTCCTGTACCGGATGGTCCATAAAAACTTAACGACGTAGATGGGTGTGGCTGAATTTCATACAATCCCCACTCTTTAAAAACTTTGTTTTCACATTCCAAAACACCAACAGCTTCCTCAATTTTTTCCAAGACATCCTCATTCAAGATAACTCTTTCAAAAGAATAAGATGGTTCAACCGGAATATATTGTTTTGATTTCTGTTCATAATCAAACTCATTGTTATCTTCAGGCTGACTGCTTTTGGGAATTTCATTTTTCTTTAGTTCCCGTATAAATGCCTCTACGTCATACGGACTGTTCATCTTTACCGTTAATGAATCCTTGTCTAAAGGAATCCCAACACCTTCAAAGACCTTTAAAACATCTTTTTTAAATTCTACAATTTTCCTTCCCATGTTCGGCATTGGCTGATCTGAAGACAATATGATTAACACTTTCTCTTTTTCCGGTGTATTCGGCAAAGTTCCTTCTAATAATTTAATATCGGTTTTAGCATCATCTTTTATTTTTGTCAAAGTAATTGCTGCATCTATAAACTTTTCTTTAAATACCTGCAGATCAGATATTTCCTTTAAAGATATTTTTTCAAAAATAATAACCATATTCATCTACTATCACCCTATACCCTTTTGATGTAAACGCTTTTCCTTCACTTAATATTTCCTGCAAAGCTACCACATCAAAATTTTCTTTTCGGATAATGTCCGCTATCTTTTTTAAATCACGTGCATTTTCATTTCCTAATGCTGTCAGGCCAAGATTTCGTAAATTAAATGAACCTATTTTATATCCCATAATCTCTCCTTCCTGTCATCTATAATTATCGTATAATCGCTACCACATCTCCCTGACTTCTCATCCACATCTCAATTCCGGATCCGAATACTTCTGCCGACACGATATACACCCCTTCTTTCTCAGCCAGCACCTGTGCCGTCGGTAGCCGGTCTAACACAGCATCAATATCCGCACCGGAATACCGAAACTTCACTTTTTGAAGTCTGCCTCCATACATAAACTGGATCCGCTTCCGGAATTCGCCTTCTTCAAAGCGATCACTGTATGGCACTGCGAAATGCTCGTTTAATACTTTTATACTTTTTAACCGATCCACCCGATAGATGGTCGGAAAGGTATCATTTGGATTTTGGAATGCCTTTTCTTTGTCAATTCCATCAATATATGCAACCAGATAGAAATAAAATTCTGAAAAGATTACACCAACCGGTTTTACTTTCCGATTGACTACTTCATGGTTTTTCAGTTTCTGATATTCGATTTCCAGATACTGCTGCGCTTTTACTGCCTGTTCCAGTTTCCAGATGCTGTCCAACAGCGGTTTTCCATGCCTCAGTTCCACATAATGAAATTTCTCATTCTGTATCAGTTCCCTCAAAAGCTTCATATCCGCTTCATTGCTGCACAGATAGATCAGCTTGTGAATAATCGGATACAGTTCCTGTTTTGTAAGTGCCCGGCTCTCCAACAGTATTTTTGCAACGGCCAGAAGTTCTTTTTCCTCCAGCTGGGTCTTTTTCTTCGTTTGAAGTACATAACCCCCCAGAGCCTTTTCAAATATAATTTCCTGAATTTCTCCGGATGTGGAGGCATGCTCCTCCAGAAAACACTGAATATCTACGATATCACGCTGAATGGTTCGTTCCGCTACCCCGTAACGGATACTCTCTTCCTGCTTATAAATCACTTTTCCTTGCTTCAATCTCGTATATATCGACAGAATACGTCCTGCTTTATCTTCTGAATCTCTTCCCATTTTTTTACTCCTTTTCCTGTTTTTTCTTGATTATATAATTACAGACGGACATATACTGTCATCGACACAATATTTTTTTAATTATTTAAAGACATCATGTGTCATTTAATTCCATATTATGTCCTGTAATAAGACAGTTTTTTGTGGTTTTTAGTATACCATTTATTATGTCCTATTTCAAGACAGGAGGTCTTTGTATGGCACGGATTATTGATACTGATAACAAAAATCTGATTGGAAATAAAGTGAAAATTTTACGAAAAAAGAAGCATATGAGCCAGCAGCAGCTCTCTGATAAACTGGAAACACTGGCCATCTATATCTGTCGCGGTTCCATTTCCAGAATTGAAGACGGCAGTCGGACAGTTACGGATATTGAATTGTACGGTCTGTCTCAGGTGCTTGCAACACCCATAGAAGATTTTTTCAAATAGCCTCAGCATAAAAAACTATTTCAAAACAAAAAAGACGGAACATATTCATCCTTCATATGCTCCGTCTTTTTACATACTGTTTTTTATTCTATTCTACTTTCCCTTTTGTGATAACGTCCAGTTTTTCTCTGACTTTACTTTCCGGTATTTCCTTTTCTTCTTCCCTTGGTGTTTTCAGGAATTTTTTAATTGCAAATATAATTGCCATACCAATGATCGTCAACAGATTTTCCACCGCACTGGTATCCAGCACCACCATATGACGGACGATTACAAACATTACGACTTCCAGGATCGTGTCCACATCCGGTTTACAAAGCATTTTGAAAAACTCAATGCCGATGAGAACATTTAATACATACCCCAGGAAATCCAGAAATGCATGTGCCGATTCCCGGTTCTGTACAAATGCCAAAAACGGTTTCCATAACGACAAAATTGCTACAACCACAGCAATTATAATAATGACATTGACCACAAGCTCCAGCAATTCACTGGCATGGTCAATCATTTTTCGAATCTTTGCCCCCATATATCATTACTTTCCTTTCTCTGAATTATCTTATGCCTGATCTTTGTGCTGATTGAACACCACGTCACCAGACTCTTCAAAAATCTCAATCAGATTTCCTGTGTTATCCTGGATAAAAACACCATACGTATCATCTACTTCCGCAACCATCGCGATTTCGACACCCATTGCCTCCAGCTCAGCTTTCGCTTTTTTTCCATCCGGTACGCCAAAGGACATATGCTTGTTTCCATGTGTCATCAGATCCCGATTCGGTACTCTGCGATCTTCCGGCAAGGCATTCGCTCCTGGTGCTTCAAATACTTCCAACAAAAAACCTACTCCTTGCAGATGTGCCACTTTGATGCCTGCTCCTGGAATTTCCGAACGGTTAACCACGGTAAATCCAAACACATCGTGATACCATTTAATCGTTTCTTCAATATCCGCAACACTGATTGCACAGTGATTGATCCCATTGATTTTTACTGCCATTTTTCTCTATTACCTCCATCTGACAATCTTTCTTTCAATAATCGTGACGTCCCAAAAGTGCTTCATCCGCCTTGTACGACAAATGCTTCCTTCTTTTGACGATGTAATCAGTATATAGAAAAAATATGCCTCCTGCAAGATGATTTTTTACAAATAAAAAATCCCGGTAAAAACCGGGACTTTCTGATTACAAGCTTCGAAAGGGACTCGAACCCTCGACCTACGCATTACGAGTGCGTCGCTCTACCAACTGAGCCATCGAAGCACGCATGAGATATTATATTAGATTTTTCCCTTTGTTGCAAGACCTTTTTTTCATTTTTTTCACAAATCTGTACAAAATTTCAGTTGTGAAACAAATTTTATTACAGTTCCATGCCAAATACTTGTAAAGCGGACATTCACAATCCGCTTTCGCTACTTGCTCATGAACGCAGCCGCTTTGCGACCTGTGTTCAAATGGTATTCATATTTAGAATATTTTTCAGATTACACTTGCTATTCTTCCTAAACTGTGATATGTTATCCAAGTAAAAACTACTATATTCGTCTTATCTTTATACAAATCAATCATGAACTATTCTACATTTCAAACGGTGATCATGGAACGCTTAGAGCGTGATATCCCGGATCCCAAACATATTTCCATTCAACAGGTTACAAAAAATAATGGCATTGTTCTGGACGGACTTTCTATCATGGAAAATGACTGTAATATATCACCAACACTGTATCTGAACTACTATTACGATTCCTATAAACACGGTGTAGCCTTTCAAGATGTGTACCAATCATTATTAAGGGATTATCAGAATCACAGGCCATCCGGAAATATTGATCCCTCTTTTTTCACAGACTTTTCCAACATCAGAGACAAAATCGCCCTGAAGTTGATTCACTACGAACGTAACAAAATACTACTCAAAGATGTTCCGCATATTCGTTTCCTGGATCTTGCCATCGTCTTCTACTGCCTGATTAGCATGGATATTACACAAGGGTCAGCTACGATACTGATTCATCATTCTCATTTAAAAAACTGGAATATGCAGACCGACGATCTCTTCGAGATTGCGAAAAAAAATACGCAGCAGATTCTTCCGGAAAAACTCTATGACATGAATGATGTTTTGCATGAACTCACCGATAAAAGCCAGCATGTATCTGATGACTGCTGCTGTGAGGTACCATACCCGATGTTCGTCCTCACCAATGAAAGTAATCTTTTCGGTGCCGCCTGTATCATCTACCCAAATCTTCTGCAGCATTATGCCGCGGAAGCACAGACGGATTTCTATATTCTTCCAAGCAGTATCCATGAAGTAATCCTTGTGCCAACACTGGAGAATAGTGATTATCAGGAGCTTTCTGAAATGGTTCAGGAGGTCAATGACACACAGCTTCAGGATGATGAAATTTTATCTACGCACGCCTATTATTATTCACGCAAAGAAAATGAAATCACGATGTAACAATGTATATGAATTCACGTTGAACGCACGTGAGACTTGGTGCGTGATTCCGGTCAGCATAAGCTGACCTATTCTCCTCAGAATCACTGCACGTTACACTTCCCCTGATGATTCATACTGCAGCCATCAGGGGAAGCATTATTTCTTTTTATTATTTGTCTTTGTTTTTGCAGCTGGCTTTGCCTTTGGCTTGACCGTTTCTTTCTCCTTTACCTCTGCTTCTTTTGCCGCAGCTTCCATTCTTTGAAGTTCCGCTTCTCTTTCGGCAGCTTCCGCTTCCAGCATCAATTTGACCCTCAATTCTGCTTCCAGACGTTTCTGTTCCCGCTCTTCCAGTTCTTTTTGCCATTCCAGCTCCTGTGCACGATCTTTTTCACTGCGTGCATAGAGTCCTTCGTAGATCTCTGCATATTTGCTGGCAGATGCCGCCCAGGAATAATCCATCGCCATGCCTCGGTGAATGATACCTTCCCATTCTTCCGGATAGCCAAAATAAATCTTGCAAGCGTAACGAATCATATAAAGCATCTCATGTGCATTATAATTGTGAAAACTGAATCCTGTTCCGGTATGTTCAAACTCATTATATGCTTCTACCGTATCCTTCAGGCCACCGGTTTCACGAACCATCGGTACAGTTCCGTAACGCATACTCATCAGCTGACTCAGTCCGCATGGTTCAAACAAGGACGGCATCAGAAATGCATCACAGCCTGCATAGATACGGTGTGCAAACTCCTCAGAATAACAGATATTCGCAGACACACGCCCCGGATATTTCTGTGCAAAATACCGGAACATATCTTCATAACGCTGTTCTCCTGTCCCAAGAACTACGATCTGAATCCGCTCATCGCCAAGGATTTCATCCATCATATAATCTACAAGATCAAATCCTTTCTGATCGGTCAGACGGGATACCATTCCAAGCAGGAACTTATCCGTATCTTCTTCCAGGCCAGTCTCCTTCTGTAATGCCTGCTTATTTGCTTTTTTATAAGAGGAAACATCACCCGTCAGTTTTTTTGCAATGGCCGGATCTTTCTTCGGATCAAACACATTATAATCCAGACCATTGATAATTCCGGACAGTGCAAACGATTTTGCACGCATCAGACCATCCAGCCCTTCGCCACCTTCGGTGGACTGAATCTCTTTCGCGTATGT
>OIWK01002419.1_pt1 | contig 15032 bp, 13 predicted proteins | sample 1587401 | NCBI WGS metagenome assembly OIWK01 (sample SAMEA3888911, study PRJEB22519) | human gut metagenome | biome: human gut; feature: human-associated habitat; material: faeces | place: Denmark | collected 2009
GGGCTGCCCGCCACGGCAAGCTGCTGGGCGTGAACGAGCCCTTCCTGTATCAGATCCTGGACACCGTCATCCACGAGAACGAGGGCGAGTACAAGGACCTGCGCCAGAAGCAGGACTATATCACCAAGGTCGTCCGCACCGAGGAGGAGAACTTTGCCAAGACCATCGATGGCGGCATGAAGATCTTCGCCGACCTGCTGGCCGAGCACAAGGCCAAGGGCGAGATGCAGTTCTCCGGCAAGGATGCCTTCAAGCTCTATGATACCTATGGCTTCCCCGTGGACCTGACCGAGGAGATGGTCCAGGACGAGGGCATGACCCTGGACCGCGTCGCCTTCGACGAGGAGATGGAGGCCCAGCGCGTCCGCGCCCGGAAGGCCCGCGAGGCCCTGGGCGACCTGGGCTGGTCCGGCGTGGAGTTCGGCAAGGAGATCCCCTCCACCGTCTTCGACGGCTATGATAAGACCGAGATCACCGGCGCAAAAGTGGTCGCGATCGTGGCGGAGGATCAGCTGGTGGACGAGATCGTCTCCGGCATGGAGGCCATCGTGGTCCTGGACACCACCCCCTTCTACGCCGAGATGGGCGGCCAGGTGGCCGACCACGGCACCATCACCGCCGAGGGTATGACCTACAACGTCACCGACGTGCAGAAGAACAAGGGCGGCAAGTTCATGCACTACGGCAAGCTCACCCAGGGCAGCCTGAAGGTGGGCGACACGGTGACCGCCACCATCGACGTGGACCGCCGCAAGGCCATCATGCGGGCGCACACCGCCACCCACCTGCTGGACAAGGTCCTGCGGACCGTGCTGGGTGACCACGTCCACCAGGCCGGTTCTCTGGTGGAGCCTGACCGCCTGCGCTTCGACTTCACCCACTTCTCCGCCCTGACGGCCGAGGAGCTGGCCAAGGTCAGCGCCATGGTCAACGAGGCCGTGCTGGAAGGCTACGACGTTGTGACCGAAGAAATGCCCATCGAAGAGGCCAAGAAGAAGGGCGCCATCGCCCTCTTCGGTGAGAAGTACGGCGAGGTCGTCCGCGTGGTGGACATGGGCGAGGGCTACTCCGTCGAGTTCTGCGGCGGCACCCACCTGTCCAACACCGCCAAGGTCGGCGTGTTCCATATCTCCAATGAGTTCTCCGTGGCCTCCGGCGTGCGCCGCATCGAGGCCACCACCGGCAAGCTCTCTTTGGACGTGATGAATCAGAATCAGAAGATGCTCTTTGAGGCCGCTGCCGTTCTCAAGGCCAAGCCCGGCGAGCTGCGGGAGAAGGCCAAGGCCATGATGGCCGAGGCCAAGAAGCTGCACCAGGAGATCGAGAAGTTCAAGGCCGAGGCCTCCGTCGGCGAAGCCCGCCAGTTCCTCATGTCCGCCAAGACCGTGGGTGAGCTGAAGGTCCTCACGGCCTCTCGCGAGAATGTGGACGCCGCCACACTGCGCCAGATGGGTGACTTCCTGAAGGACAAAGAGCCCAACGTCGTGGCGGTCCTGGCTTCCACCAGCGATGAGAAGATCTCCTTCCTGGCCGTCTGCGGCAAGAACGCCATCGCCAAGGGCATCAAGGCCGGCGACCTGGTCAAGAACGTCTGCACCATTTGCGGCGGCAAGGGCGGCGGCAAGCCCGACAGCGCCATGGGCGGCGGCAAAGACATGCTCAAGCTGGATGACGCCCTGGCTTCCGTGGACGATTACGTGGCCGTGAAGCTGGGCCTGTGAGCAAAGGAGAGAACGCCGTATGTTGATCGACTTAGAAAAACTGCCCGTAGACATCGTGCCTCACATGCGGGATGGGGAAAAAGAAGTCCACCTGAAAAAGTGGAGTGACGGCCCTGTAAAAGTCTTGCAGGGCAAGCTCCCTGCCGGGGCCTCCATCGGCCTGCACCCCCACGAGACGAACTGCGAGGTGATCTATATCCTCTCCGGCACCGGCAAGGTCCTGTGTGACGGGGCCTACGAGCCTCTCGCCCCCGGCGCCTGCCACTACTGCCCCAAGGGACACGCCCACAGCCTCATCAACGACAGCGACGGGGACTTGACCTTCTTCGCTGTGGTCCCCGAACAATAAACCAGAAAAAATCACGAAAGGAGCAACCCCATGAGCGACTGCTTATTCTGCAAGATCGCGGGGGGAGAGATCCCCTCCAAGAAGGTCTATGAGGATGACCAGGTCTATGCCTTCTATGACATCGACCCCCAGGCCCCCACGCACTTTCTGGTGATCCCCAAGGCCCACATCAAGTCCTGCGGGGCCATTACCCCGGAAAACTCTGCCGTGGTGGCCCACTGCTTCGAGGTCATCAGCAAGATCACCCAGGAGCAGGGCATCACCGACTTCCGCGTGGTGTCCAACTGCGGGGAGCAGGCGGGACAGAGCGTCTTCCACCTGCATTTCCACGTCCTGGCCGGCCGGGACATGACCTGGCCTCCCGGCTGATCGAAGCCGATCGATCCCACCAAACGAAAAGCCCGCGCCCCCTCCGGCGGCGCGGGCCTTTTTGCTCAGCGAGGTGATGCAGCGTGCCGGTTCTAACATTACAAAGGGTGCCGTCTACGCCCCTCATCTGGTTCACGGCGGGCTTTGCCCTGGCGTCTCTGGCGGGTGTGTTCCTGGGCGGAGCTGTCTGGCTGGCGGCGGTGGGCTTGGCCTGTGTTTCCATCGGCTTCCTGCTCCGTGGCCTGGGCTGTTGGCCCCAGGCCCGGCGGCTGCTGGCAGGGGTGGGGATCGCCCTGGTGTGGCTGGTGATCTATGGTGCGGTGTTCATCTCCCCAGCCCAGGCTATGGAAAACCGAACGGTGCAGCTGGATGCCGTCGTCACCCGCTGGCCGGAGCGCACAGACTACGGTGCCCGCGTGATCCTCCAGGCCGGGGAGGGGGAGGGCCGCAAGGTCCCTGCCCTCCTCTATGGAGACAGCAGCCTGTCGGACTTGCGCCCAGGGGACAAGCTCTCCTGCGTGGCCTACTGCACCCCGGCGGATGCGTCCCGCGGGGAGGACAGCCTGTACTACGCCTCCCAGGGCATCCACCTGAGTGCCAAGGCTTACGGTGACATCACGGTCACAAAAGCGGAGGGCATCCCGCCCCGCTATGCCCTGACGATTTTAGCCGGGAAGATCAGACAGACCATCGACCGCCTGTATCCCGAACACGAGGCAGGCTTTCTCCGGGCCATTTTGACCGGAGATAAGAGCGGCCTGGAACAGGCGGACAAGGACAATTTCAACCGGGTCGGGCTGGGCCATGTGGTGGTGATCTCTGGCCTGCACGTGACGTTTCTCATGGGTGTGCTGACGTTATTCCTGGACCCCAGGAAGAAACGCTCGCTGCTTGTCTTGCTGCCGGTCCTGCTGGCCTTCTGTCTCATGACCGGCAGCGGACCGGGGACGGTTCGAGCGGCGATCTTATGCACTCTGGCCCTGCTGGCCCCGCTCTTAGGGCGGGAGTACAACTGCTTTACCGGGCTGAGTACAGCCCTCCTGCTTTTGCTGGCCTGGAACCCCTGGGCGGCGGCCAACGCAGGTCTGCAATTTTCGTTTCTTTCCACGCTGGGGATCCTGCTCTTTGGGGAGAACTGGTGCAAGGCCTGGCTGAAGCCCTTTCCCCGCAAAGCGAAACGCTGGCTGCGGCCGGTGTTCGGGATCCTGACTGTCAGTCTGGCGGCGATGGTCTTTACCGTTCCCTTGTCCTGGTATTATTTCGGGCGGTTTTCGCTCATTGCCCCCTTGGCGAATCTCTGCGCGAGCTGGGCGGTGTCCCTGGCCTTTGTGGGCGGGGCGCTGTCGGTGCTGGTGGGCGCAGTTTGTTTTCCCGTCGGGCATCTCCTGGCCGGGCTGGTGGGTCTGCCCATTCGTGACTTCTTCTGGTTTGCGGGGAGGGCCAGTCAGATCAGCCTGGCGGCGGTGGAGATGGACCGGGGCTATTACGCGGCGTGGGCCTTGTTCGTCTATGGGCTTGTGCTGCTGTATCTCCTGGCTCAGGTCAAAGAGAAACGGCCTATCTTGCCGGCCTGTGCCTGCGTGGTGACGCTGTGCCTGTCCGCTCTGCTCACGGCAAAGACCGCGCAGCGACAAGACCTGGCGCTGACTGTCTTGGATGTGGGGCAGGGGCAGAGCGTGGTCGTGACGTCCCAGAAGTCCCGTGCGCTCATCGACTGCGGCGGGACGAAACGACCGGGGGACACGGCGGCGACCTATTTGCAGTCCATCGGCTCCAGCGATGTGGATCTCTTGGTCCTAACGCATTTCCACGAGGACCACGCCGGGGGCGTGCCGGAGCTTTTGGACCGGGTCAAGGTCGGGGCCATCGCCGCCCCGGACGTGGACCAGGACAGCCCGCTGCGCCAGGAGATCGAGGCCCAGGCGGCGGAGCAGGGCATCCCGATCCACTATGTGACAGAGACGTGTCAGGTGGCGCTGGGCCAGGCCCGGCTGACGCTCTACGCCCCCGTGGGCAGCGGCGGGGAGAGCAACGAGCAATGCGTCTCCGTCCTTTGCGCCAAGGGCACTTGGGAGGCTCTGCTCACCGGCGATATGCCGGGGGAGGAAGAGGTGCGCCTGGCCAACCGGGAGAAGCTGCCGGACATCGAGTGCCTCATCGCCGGGCACCACGGCTCGAAGTATTCCACCAGCGAAGCCTTGCTGCAAGTGACCCAGCCGGACTTGGCCATGATCTCCGTGGGCCGCAACACCTACGGCCACCCGGCCCCGGAGACGCTAGCGCGGCTGGAAGCGGCGGGGGCTGCCATTTACCGCACCGACCGCCACGGCAGCATCACCATCTACGCCCAGGAAGGGGAGACATCCTAAATGGCAACGAAACGAAACGACAAGTCCGCCGCCCAAGCGGTCTATCGGAAGTTCAAGAAAGACCTGTCCCAGGGGACCATCGGCTCCCTGTACATTTTCCACGGGGAGGAGGCCTATCTCCGGGACTACTATCTGGACCAGATGAAGGCCAAGCTCATCCCCGGCGGCATGGAGAGCTTCAACTATCATCTCCTCCCCGGCAAGGGCCTGACCGCCCAGCGCCTGGGGGAGACGGTGGACGCCCTGCCTATGATGAGCCCCCGGACCCTGATCGTGGTCAATGACTACGACCTGTTCAAGGCCCCGGAGGGAGAGCGCACGGCCATGACGAAGATCTTGTCGGACCTGCCGGAGTATTGCTGCCTGGTCTTTGTCTACGACATCGTGCCCTACAAGAGCGACGCTCGCATGAGAAAGCTGGCGGGGGCCATCCAGGAAAAGGGCCAGGTGGTCCAATTTGCCCGCCAGCAGCAGGGAGACTTGGTCGACTGGATCGGCCGCCGGTTCCGGGCCTTGGGGCATGAGATCGACACGGCGGACGCCCAGTACCTCATCTTCCTCTGCGGAGACTTGATGAACGGCCTCATTTCCGAGATCGGCAAGATCGGGGCCTTTGCGAAAAACCGCCGGGTGACCCGGCAGGACATCGACGCGGTGGCCATCCCTGTGATCGACGCAAAGGTCTTTGAGATGACCGACGCCCTGGGGCGGCGGCAGATGGACCAGGCCTTTGCGACCCTGGGGGACCTTTTTCAGCTGCGGCAGGAGCCGATCATGATCCTGGCCGTGCTGGGCAAGCACTTCCGCCAGCTCTACACGGCGCGGGTGGCCCTGGAGGCCCGGCAGAGCAGCCGGTGGCTCATGGAGCTGTGGGGGATGCGCTCGACGTATCCGGCAGACAAGCTCATGGACATGGCCCGCCGCCACGGGTTGGACTGGTGCCGCACGGCCATGCGCCGCTGCGCCGAGACGGACCTGGCCATGAAATCCGTGGCCGGGGCGGACCCGAACGATCTGCTGGTCTCCCTGATGCTGGAGCTGGCCGCAGGAGGGAGAGCATGTTAAAGATCCAAGAGGCCATCGTGGTCGAGGGCCGCTATGACAAAAATACCCTCTCTCAAGTGGTTGATGCCGTGATTTTGGAAACGTCTGGTTTTGGCATTTTCAAGGACAAGGAAAAGTTGGCGCTCCTGCGCCGGGTGGGGGAGAAGCGGGGCCTCATCCTCCTCACCGACAGCGACGGGGCGGGCTTTGTCATCCGCAATTACCTGAAAGGGGCCTTGCCCAAGGACCAGGTGAAGCAGGCCTACATCCCCGACCGCCCCGGCAAGGAAAAGCGCAAAAAGCACCCCGGCAAGGAGGGAAAGCTGGGCGTCGAGGGAATGTCACCGGCGGTCCTGGAGCAGGCCCTCCGACAGGCCGGGGCGACGATCTTAGACGGCGGAGACGAGGCCCCCAAGGCCCCGCCGCTGACCAAGGCAGACCTCTTCGCCTGGGGCCTGTCCGGCGGGCCGGGGAGCAAGGAAAAGCGGCAGGCGCTGCTCCAGGCCCTGGACCTGCCGGCCCATCTTTCCCCCAACGCGATGCTGCCGGTTTTGTCTGCTTTGTATGACCGGCAGGCCCTCTTGGAGACGATCAAAAAGCTGTGACCCAGGTCACCTTAATTTGCAAATAAAGGCCCAAATATCATGGTTTTGAGGGTTTACAAAGGGAAGAGCAACGTGTAAAATAGAGTTGTTCCCAAGGACAGGGTGCCTGTCCGGAGGACCTAAGAACATCAACAATTCTCATCCCCTTCGGGGGAACAGATATGGAGGTATTTGAATATGAAAAAGTTTGTTTGCAGCGTTTGTGGTTATGTTTACGAGGGCGAGCAGCCCCCCAAGGAATGTCCTCAGTGCCATGCTCCCGCTTCTAAGTTCGTGGAGCAGGGCCCCGAAATGAGCTGGGCTGCTGAGCACGTGGTCGGCGTGGCCCAGGGCGCTCCGGAGGACATCATGGAGGACCTGCGTGCCAACTTCACCGGCGAGTGCAGCGAGGTCGGCATGTACCTGGCCATGGCCCGTGTGGCCCACCGCGAGGGCTATCCTGAGGTCGGCCTGTACTGGGAGAAGGCCGCTTGGGAAGAGGCCGAGCACGCTGCGAAGTTCGCTGAGCTGCTGGGTGAGGTTGTGACCGACTCCACCGAGAAGAACCTGCAGATGCGCGTCGAGGCCGAGAACGGCGCCACCGCCGGCAAGACCGACCTGGCCAAGCGTGCCAAGGCCCTGAACCTGGACGCCATCCACGACACCGTGCATGAGATGGCCCGCGACGAGGCTCGTCACGGCAAGGCCCTGGCCGGCCTGCTGAAGCGTTACTTCGGCAAGTAAAAAAGTCTGTATATCCGCGCTGGAGCCAGTCTCGGTAATGGCAAAAAGCCAGTAATTCCAGCGGTTTTCAGCACAAAAGGTACGCAGTAGTCATAACCACCGGCTTAGCCGGTGGTTATGACTTGACTGAATCGTAATAGTATATAACAACTTCATAGACAGCATCAGCGGAGTATTTCATTTGTTTGAAATGCTCCGCTTTTTTATGCAAAAAATCAGAAAGAAAGGACGGAAAAACCTAAACAGAGCTGCGGCAGCAGAAGCGGCAAACAAAGTCGCGAAGATAAGGACTGACACCAGATCCGCCGAACGGTACTCAGCAGGCGATGACGTGGCTTCGATCACTTTTGTGTTTTCTTCGGAATGAATTTTGGCGGAAGAAAATGACTGGTTGAAAAATGAGAGTTCCATATTGAAATCCTGATCTTCAGGAGGAATGATCTTATTATTTCCGCCGCTCAGCATTGCCTCGGGGCTTACGTCCCCCGCATAAGAAAAACCATCTGCAAGAATATCCCACAGGGAATCGAAATTCTGTTCGTTGATCCTGAATTCGGCATGATTGGTAACGCGAACTGTTAGCGCATCCTTTGGAAGCGTAGACACAAAAATTGTAGCTACACAGTTCGCCGTAGCCGCTAAGATTGCAATGACCATTAAGACGGTCATTGCAATCTTGCCCACTTTGCCGAACTTGTGGAAATTTGAAAGAGTTTTAGAATTCATAAGAACGCCCCCTACGCAAAACATAAATTATTTAACGTTTATCGTTAATTATTTTATGTTATCTTGAAACAAAAGCGAGTTATATTAGCTATCGATATACTTTATTCCGCATAGCCACAAGCTGCCTGTCCTCGCTCTGATCTTCGCTTGATACACGGATATAGCGAAAATGACGACGAAGGCTGAGAAACCTAAGATTCGTCAAGCAAAATTCAATCATTACTCCCATGCGCCTTTATGAGTATAGCGTTGCTGGAAATCTTCAAGAACCGGGGCATGAGCGGGAAGAAGCAATTCAATGGTACCGTTCCCGTTCATCTGAAAATGGCGCTGACCGCAAGAAGAACGGCAGAGTACAGCATCATCGGCATCAATAAGATCGACAGTATGCTGCGCACCCCAAATTGTTGCTTGAGAGAAAGGCGCTTATCTGCTACAATCATATTGCAGTAGTACGCTCACTTTGTTGATTAAGCAGGAAAAAGGCATGTCTAACTTGCACGAAAACTGATATTATTAATTTGAAATAAAACAGAGGGTTATCGTAATGGGGGTACCCCCATTACGCAGGAATATATTCCTGCGTAATCTGTTCGGCTGTATGAAAAGAGTGTGGAACCTATGCCAAGCGTTGACAATTTAAATTTTCTCAGTGCCGGAGTGGAATTGTTTGCGGCATCTATTATGGCGATCTTATTGCTGGGCTGCTGGGAAGAACGCCAGTACAGGACAAAGACGAACAGGCTGTTTGTCGCCGTTCTTTCCATTCAGACATTGCTTCTGATCGGCGATTCGGCGATATGGCTCCTGCTGAACGAGCCGACACCGGGCAAAATCCCGCTGGTAAAAACGCTCACATTGATTACCGACATCATGACGGTGGTCCTGTCCGTAGCCTATACCTATTTCCTTTCCAACTTCATCTCTCAAAAAAAGCCTATTTCTTTTGTGTTTCCCCACGCTGTATCGGCTATATGCGGTGTGGTCATCCTGCTTTGGATATTCTGTTTGTTCAATGACTGGTACATCTGGTACGACGCAGACGGCAACCAGATCGAGGGCCCGCTTTATAAGCTCTTCTGGCTGTTGGGCACACTGCTATTAATTTTCTGCGTTTTATTCACGGTATGGCATCATCGGGTGCTGGGCAGAAGAGATACCTGTATTCTCTCTACTTACGGAATATTTCCACTGATCGGGTATCTGCTGGAATCCTATTGGTCGGTCACGCCATTGCTTCTGGCATCGACTCTTTCGCTGGTGCTGCTGTATGTGATACTTCACACGCAGCAGACTCGCAGCGCTATGGAGAAGGAGATACAGCTTGCACACATGGAAACAAAACTCGCCAAACAGTCGGCAGAACTGTCTGATAGCCGGATCAACATCATGCTCAGCCAGATCCAGCCACACTTTTTGTTCAACGCCCTCACTTCTATCAGCGTACTGTGTGAAAAAAATCCGATGAAAGCGCAAACAGCGCTCAATGATTTTGCGGATTATCTGCGCGGGAATCTGGATTCTCTCAGGCGCACCGCCCCCGTTCCGTTTTCCAAGGAACTCAAGCACATCAAAATTTACCTTTCCCTGGAGCAAATGCGCTTCGAGTCGGAACTGAATGTCGTCTATGATATAGAAGCCGACAGCTTTCTGCTTCCTGCATTGACGGTGCAGCCGTTGGTGGAAAACGCGGTGAAGTACGGTGTGGGCAAGAAACCGGGCGGCGGCACCGTCACCATCTCTACGCGAGAGGAAGCGACCTGCTTTTCCATCACCGTGGCCGACGACGGCGTGGGTTATGACCCGCAGGAGACGCAACATGACGGGCGCACCCACATCGGCATCGACAATGTGCGCGCCCGTCTGGCCGCCATGGTCGGGGGGACACTGACGATCCAAAGCGAAAAAAGCCGCGGGACATCTGCCACAATACAACTTCCAAAGGAGAAACTGACATGAACATTCTGGCTGTCGATGATGAGAGAAATGCGCTGGAGGGACTGGAAACTGTGCTGCGCCGTGCACTGCCGGAGGCGGAGGTCTACCCCTTCCGCACCAGCGCGGACGCGCTGGTGTTTGCTGAAAACACCCCCTGCGCTGTCGCCTTCCTTGATATTGAACTGCGAGACATGAACGGGCTGGAACTGGCCAAACGCCTAAAAGACCAGCACGGCGAGACCAACATCGTCTTTGTGACCGGATACAGCGAATACGCCATCGACGCCTTCGACCTCCACGCCAGCGGCTATTTGCTCAAGCCCGCAACGGTGGAAAAGGTACAGGATGCCATGGAAAACCTGAGAATACCGCCGGAAACCATCGGGCATGGCAAACGCGTCCGCATCCAGTGCTTTGGCAATTTCGAGATCTTTGTGGACGGCGTTCCGATCCGCTTTACCCGCCGACAGACCAAGGAGCTGCTGGCCCTGCTCGTGGACCGCAAGGGCGCGATCATGAATACGGAGCAGCTTTGCGCCACACTCTTCGAGGACGCGATCCCCCTCCTGCAACAGAAAAGCAATCTGCGTAAGCTTGTTTCCGATCTCTCGGCCACCCTGCAGGCGGCGGACGCAGAATCCATCTTCCTGAAACACCGCAACAGCTTTGCCGTGGCAACGGAGAAGTTCGACTGCGACTACTATGACTTTCTGCACGGTCTGCCGTCCGGCGTCAACGCCTATGCGGGCGAGTATATGAGCCAGTATTCGTGGGCGGAGATGACGCTGGCCACACTGGAAGATTGAGCCCTTTCCTATCAATATTTGCTTCAAAGAGCCTGGTTTTTCGACCGGGTTCTTTTTTTCGCCCTTGTGGACGCTGCGTGGACTGTTGCTCCTGTATCATAAGATCAGCTGGATCAGAAAGCGAGGGATAGAAATCAGGTGATACCAACATGAAGATCATTGCAGTAGACCCGAACCCCGAAAAGCTGATGCGCCTGTCGGCGGAAATCAGAAAGAGTACACCGCCGGGTTCCTCCGTTGAGTGCTTCTGCGACCCGCTATACGCCCATCAGTATTCGTTCTATCATCCCGTTGACGCGCTGTATGCCGCCGCACGGATGGGCCCCCTGACCGGGCTGGAGCTTGCGGAGAATATGCGGTCAAGGTATCCTGCACTGCGTGTGTTCATTCTCTGGCACAACGATGCATTCCGGCAAGAAGCTGAGCAGTTGGAAGTGGACGGCTATCTCATCACGCCGGTCACTGCCGATGCGCTGAAAAAAACAATGGAGGATGCGGAACAATGGGACAGATCATTTTGAAAAAGAAAGGATGTTTTTTTGAAAAGAAGATGTAACACGGAACCATCAGAAAAATCATGATTTGAGGAGGTAATTTGCTGATGAAATGCAAACGAATTTTATCCATGCTTCTGACGCTGTGCATGGTAATGAGCCTGTTCGCCGGGACAACGGTCACGGCAAGCGCGGCAGACGGGGCAACAACGCTGTATGTCAACGGCGTGGATACGGCAGGTGGCAGCCCCGCCCAGTATGCCACTGCTGAACTGAAGCTGAACGGTTATACCGCAGGGGCAGCTCTCAACCAGGCGACCATTACAACGACCAGCAGCACCGGTTTTAAATCTATCTCTTTAGATGGCTTTATGGACAAGCCGGATGGTAAATCTGACACGATTGGGAATTTTAGTGGAACAAAGACCTATTACGTCATACTCAAAATGCCGCGAAACACAGGATACGAACTTCAGGAAAACGATGGAAAGCCGGTAGGTGTTACATTAGAGGGCGCCACGCCGGAGCCGCTCAGCGAAAATAAGGATTTCTTGATTTTCAAGATGAACAGTAAACCTGCCGCTGCAGCATCCACCTTCACCGACGGCTTGGGCAAAGCAGACTGCACATTTAACACCTATGCCAAGGGCGCGAAAAATGACAAGGGCTACACCTTCGTGGGCTGGTTCGATGGCGATAGCGAGTTGGAAAATGCGGAAGCCGCAGTTGCCGGCAAGACCTACACCGCCAAGTGGACAAAGAACGGCAAGACCGTTCGAACCGCCGTCCTTGATCTGACCCCATATCAGTGAGAGCAACACCCTCGGCGCAACAAAGTCCGGTGACATCTACACCAACGGAAACGAGGGCTGGAGTTGGGATGCTACAACCAAGACCCTGACGCTCAGTGGCACGACGTTTGACGTGAACAAGCAGTCAACGGAGCCGAATATAGAGGGCAGAGGCGCGATCCTCCTGCCTGCCAATGCGAGCGTCACCACGAAGAAGGGTACGGAGAACACCGTGCACAACGGCTCCACAATTGGGACCGCCCTGGGTACCTATATCGGCTCCGGTATTGTGAGCGAGGGTGCATTTACCATTAAGGGCGACGGTGAGCTGTCCGTTACCGCCGGTGCCTTCGGTGTATTTTCCGTGGGCGATGTGTCTATCGGGGCACCGATCTCCATTGTCTGCACGGAGACCAGGGGCAATGTCGCTGCTGTTGTGACAGACAAAGACCACAGTATCACCATCGCACCCTCTCTGTGCATCAAGACCCCCACCAAGGGTAAAGTGGCCTCCTCCAATGTGGGTCGTTACATTGCTGAGCAGGACGGCCAGACGCCCGCAAGAAAAGTTGTCATCGGCGTCGCAAAGAAATACACCGTGACCTACAATGCCAACGGCGGCAGTGCGGTTGCGCCTGTCACTGTCGCTGAAAACAGCAACCTGACCGCACCCAATGCGCCCACGAAGAATGGTTACACCTTCCACGGCTGGTATAAGGACGCAGCATTTACCAACAGCTGGAATTTTGATGCGGACACCGTGACCGGCAACATCACGCTCTATGCAAAATGGACTGAAACGACCAAAAACTACGGCATTTCCGGCAAGGTTTATGAATCCAACGGCACCACCCCCGCTTCCGGCGTTTCCGTGAAGCTCATGAAGGGCAATACGCAGGTTGCTTCCACCACTTCCGCAACTGACGGTACATACAGCTTCACCGGCATCGCCCCGGGCGTTTATAACATCGTCGCCGAGGAAGATGATACAACGCAGACAACTCTGGTCATCATCACCAACCAAAGCGAAACAGGTAAAGACATCACGATGCCTAACGGTAAGGTGAACTCCAAGCTGACGGTCAACGGTGCCGACACACCCGATGTGGTCGCCGGCGGTCTGGACAAGGAAGCGGCGGCTGTGAAGAATGAAAATTCCAGTGCAACTTTGGTCAAGGTAGAAATGACCGTCGAGAGCAAGAGCGGTGCAGAGGTCAACTCTACGGACAAGACGAACATCGAAGCCGTGGCTTCCGGCAAGATATTGGAATATTGAGCTTATCAGAATGACTTTGACATTGACAAAAGCATTATCCATCGGGACACCGCCAGCGATCAGGCCGTGGATAAGGCCCTGCTTTGGATGTCCCGGCCCTCTGGGACATACTGTTTTCGGGAGCGTGACGTTTTCCTGAAAGGCATCCGGCAGCACAACACATGGAAGTTCTATGGAGAACAGACCCGTGACAAGATACTGGCCTATGCGGTGGAGTTGACCGGCACACAGGGCGGCACCATCCGGGGTAATCTCTATGAGCTGGACTATCAGCAGCATTTCCGGCACGTCGTTGAAGCCTCCCAGCCGGTGAGCGTGAACCGGCTCTTTTATGAGCATGGAACCCGTGACATCCCGGACGGCCAGTATTTTGACGGAAGCCCTGACCGGGTGTTGGGAAATTTCCTGCGGTATGAGGCCCAGCCCCATGACCCGGCTGTGCTGCAGGAGGCTTTACGGCAGGAGCAGCACAGCCGGGGGCGGGCCGTCCCCGGCGACTTCAAAGCCCACGTTACGGCTTTGCATGACAGCCGGATTGAAACCGAGGCCCGGCGCATCGTGGATAAGCTGAAAGATCTGTCCGCGCCCAACAGCCCCAACAAGACACATTTTATGGTGGAGATCTCACCGCACTTTGACGCACTGGCTTCCACCAAGGACAATGACCGGCTCTTTGCCATGCTGCCCTATAAGTCCCTGTGCTTTACCAGCATAAAAGACCGACACGGGGTATATGCCATGATTAACAAAGATGAGCGCCGTGATGTGAGTATTCGCAAGCCCCGGCCATCTATCCGCAAGCAGCTTGCCGACAGCAAACAGGCCACCAGCCCGAAAAAGGCGGCGGCCAGAACCAAGAAAAATGAATTGGAGGTATGAGGAATGATGCACTTTACCGTGGAAGAAGAAAATTTGATCTGTATGTACCACAACGCAGACCGACGCAGGACGATAGGCAAGATCACCGCAGCCATGCCGGGTATGGACGGGGATATGTGGACGCTGGCCCAGCAGACCCTTTTCAAGCTGAAACGTATGACGGATTCTGACTATGACAGCCAGAAATTCTATTTCACAGACGAGAACGAATAAATAACAGCAGACGCCGGGCGCGGCGGCCATGTGGCCGCTTGCGTCCGGCGTCTTTTCTTTTTGCCTGTTCCTACGCATTTAGAACCCAGTATTGACGGGGATAGGATAAAGTATTCGCCCACCTCTGCAAACGTGCGGGAGAAGCCTTGAAACTGGCGGTTATCAGCCCCGAAAGGCGTAGGTTACAGTCATTATTAGCCCCCGAAACAGGTACAGACGCGCAGCGGGTGTATCTGTTTCGGGGGTGTGCAGGTGATAGCCGCAAAGCGGCGTAAGAGGGTGCAGCCCTCTTGATCGTTATTCTTGTTCCAGCGGGAAGCTCGGCAACGCTTCCAGCAGCTTTTCTTGTCCGTCCATCCTGATACCCCCGTCAGATTGATTTTTTCCATGATACCATATCTGGGAGTATGGAGCCAGAGAAACCGGCGATTTTCTGCTGGTAAATTCTACGCATTTAGAGCGGCACTATGGCGGGGATAGGATAAAACACTCACATACCCCGCCGACTATGCGGGAAATACCTTGAAATATAGGGCTTTTTAAGGCCCTAAATGCGTAGGTTGGTGCTTTGTTGCGATATGCTCCACGGTTACGGTGTATTGTTCATATTCTGTTTTCGGGAATCTTTATGAAATCTTCAAAATTGCCCGGTATGCTATCCGTAAAATCAAAGAAAGGACTTGATTATATGGATATGATTTTGAAAACGACTGACCTCTGCAAAAATTT
>OIWK01002424.1_pt1 | contig 14980 bp, 8 predicted proteins | sample 1587401 | NCBI WGS metagenome assembly OIWK01 (sample SAMEA3888911, study PRJEB22519) | human gut metagenome | biome: human gut; feature: human-associated habitat; material: faeces | place: Denmark | collected 2009
AGATGCTCAAAACCTGCTGCTGCCGCGGGTTAAAAACCCGCCCCCCAATTAGCCCCCCAATTAGGCCGATAAATTGCAGTTTATCTTATTCACCATGCCCACGATAACGAAGGGTAAGAGGCTATTGTAGTAAGTAATATCAAAAGTGGGCGAGAAGATATTGAAGTTGTCCAACAAGTACATGTTATGCACAAAAGTGATGCAAACGAAGAGGAATAACATCAAACCAGCATAAGCATAATAACGCTGCCAATTGCCACGCCACGAAAGGGATAAGAAGAGTGCCAGCGGTAAGAAGATGAAGAAGTCTGACGTGTTGCCCTGACGCGTCTGTAACGACCACGGATTGTTTTTGTGATAAAAGAAGTCCTGCCAATCCCATAAAGCAAAGGGAGCAAATGTGAGCGCAAACGTAATGCCGAATACTATGGGCAACACTACCTTAACACGCAAAGGCGCACGAAAGTAATAAGGCAAGAGCAAGAGTCCCAAGGGGATAAGTGTGACCAATCGCGTACTGGCAAAGAGTCCAGCGACAATACCTAATACAATGGCATGACCTGTCAACCACTCTGTCGTGATGCGACCGCTCAACCAATTGACAAAAGCACCCACCAACAATAGGTTGGCTATAAAATCGCTGCGAACGGCCACTTCGTACCATACGCCTGGAGCTGCTACTAACAACACAAAGGCACCCAAAAAGGCACGTTTTCCCCATCGACTATACACGCTCCACAGAAACAAAGCCAACGCTGCGAAGAACGACAATCCGACATTGCCCAAAAGGTAGAATGGTACGTGAACAATTTGCCACACGGGAAAGGGCGACGCATTACCGCCTAAATGTGTAGAAGCGATATAGGGATAAACGCCATGCAACATATTTTGAATCGGGAAGTGGAGGGCCGACCAACGGTCTACTTGAATACTATAGGGATCGACTGCATACTGCACAACGACCATTCCCACTACGGCCAACAGAGCTGCAACGAGGCATGGCTTATAAGCACGCTCACGCTGCATAAGCCAAGGCAAGGCGTAATGTAAGAATAGAAAGCCAATAACCAAAGTGGCAAACGTGAGGTAAGGAGAAAGTGTGGGCTGTATGCGAGCTGAATATTTGGCTACGAATAAGGCGTTCACCACCAAGTATAGTCCCATGGGCAACGTTAGGCGCGGCTGCACATAGGTGGTGTAGACGTATAATAATGCAAACGACAGAAGGCTAAGCCCTACGAAGGTGGGCACACTCGATAGCGTGGTAATAAGCGGCAACAGGGGGATATGGGCAATGTACACCTCTAAACTCGTTCTGCCACAAAAGGCAAGCATTCGGCTGCGTTCTATCACATTGAGTCGTGCGAGTAGGTAAAGGGCTACGATGCCCCACGTCAAGCGAAAGGGGCAAAGTAAGTAGTTATAGGACACCGTACCTATATAGGCGTGCAAGGTGGGTAAGGTCTTTAAGCCAAAAGCCAATAACCCGATAAGGAAACAGCCACACACAGCCACGCGCACCTTTTGTGCTGACTGGCGGTTGAACCATTCTTTCTTCTCGGACAAGAGTACACCGAACAAGAATGAGAACGATTGTTCTGATTCTAAGTGCATATCGCAAGCTTGATAATTTAAGCAAACTACTGCACACAATATCAAAAATAGCCCCCAACGCTTCCCCATATAGCGTCGCGCCAACCAATACACAACGTAACACTTGGTCACGTGAAAGACGAACCAATACGTTGGGGTTATATAAAGCACCTCATTTACAAGGGTTTGCATATTGCGTTGCGGGTCGAATAAGCTAAAGCAACTGGCAAAGACCAAAGTGGGGACGATCACCTTTGTCAGTCGTTTGTGCCAATAGTCTTTTAGGCCGTGCTTATGAAACGACTCATTGATGCCATAGCCACTCAGGATTAAGAATACGGCCACAAACATGCCTCCCCAAAAGTGAAACACAGCTGAGGAACTAATGCCAATGATGATGTGAAACAGAAATATAGCTAAAGCACAAATGCCACGCACAGCATTCGTCTTGGAAGGGGAAAGTAAGTGGGAAAGGTCCATTCGTTAGGGAGATAAGGGAGTGAGTTAGAAGGTTAAGAGGTTAGAAGGTTAGGAGGTTGAGTTACGTCACATTGATAATCAGGCTAAGTAATGTTCAAAAAAAACGACTTGTGTAATTTTAAAAGCATTACTAAACAACTATAACCTTCCCTATACCGTCACCACTTCACGTGCTTTGCTGCGCAAGGTGGTGAGGTGGTCGTCCTCGCCTACGACCCAAAGGACATCATTGCGGAGAATAACGCGTTCGGCCGTAGCAGGAATAATATTGCCGTCACCGTCTTCAAATCCTACTACCATGCAGTGATAGGCAGAACGAATATTACTGTCACGCAAAGCGAGGCCGATAAAGGGACTGCCTTGACGTATGAGCAGACGGCGCAACTGTAAACGGCTGGCAGCCAAGGGATAGGCCGCCTGTTCGCTTTGCATACGTTGTTGGAAGTGTTGCAGACTATCATCGCTACCAATCACCTCTATGCGGTCAGCAGGGAATATCATTGCCTCACCATCAGGCACGTTGATGCGATGCGCGCCACGCACAATGGCAGCGATCATCACCCCGTCTTCATGACTAAAGGCCAACTCACACAAGCGGCGGCCCGCCCATGCACTATTATCGGGCACTTCGAGTTCGGCTATGTGAATGTTGCGATTGGTAAGCCTACCAGCATAGCCAGGTTCTGTGCCGTCGGCCAGGGCACGTGCCTCACGCGAACGAAGGTTTTGTAAGAAGGTGCGCTCCATTTTGATGCTTATCCACTTTGTTTGACGTGAAGCAATGAAGAGTCCCACCACGGCAATGGCTGCTGCCACGTGCCACGGCCACCATAGGGGCGACAAGAAGTTGAACACGTAATAAACGGCTGCGGCAGCTATGGCATAACGCAACACAAAGGTGATCCAAAGGGCCATGCGGTGAAGGCGACCTTGACGGCTCAGTTCTTTCCACTCCTCTGAATGGTTCTTACGCATCACAATAGCGCGCAAGAAGGGTGACGATACGATGAGCGTCAGCAGTCCACACACAGCATTGCCCCACCAATGTCCCAACAGAGCACGGCTCAAGGGCAATAATACGGAGAAGGAGATGAGGATAACAGCCACACTCAGCGTGAGATAAGCACCCACTTGACTTACGAGGGCGGTGAGCAAACGCTTCCAGACGCCCTCCTCGTGTGCTATCGTAGGCGCGGCTTTCGTACCGCGTTCAGCCAAACGCTGCATAACGTTGGCGGGTACAATGCGTTCAAACCATTGGTAAGTAGGACGCGCGGCACGTATCATGTAAGGAGTGAAGAAGGTGGTGATGATGCTCACCGCCACAACGACGGGATAAAGGAAATCGCTCGTTACGCCCAACGTTGTACCTAATGAGGCTAAGATGAAGGCAAACTCACCAATCTGTGCCAACGAGAAGCCACCTTGCACAGCGATGCGTAAGGGTTGGCCTGAGAGCAAGAAACTGGTGGTGCCAAACACGGCTTGCCCCGCAATAATCGCTAAGCAGATAACGAGTATGGGCAGCCAATAGGTGGCTAACACGGCGGGGTCGACCAACATGCCAACTGACACGAAGAAGATAGCACCAAACAAGTCCTTGACGGGCGACACAACGCGCTCTATCTGTTCAGCCTCTAACGTTTCGGCTAAGATACTGCCCATCATAAAGGCACCAAAGGCGGAACTATAACCAGCCTTTTGAGCCACGACGACGAGTAGGAAACAGAGACCAATGCTCACAACGAGCAACGTCTCGCGATTCATCAGTCGGTGGGCTTTACGTAGGAAGATAGGTATGACGTATACGCCTACGACAAACCATAGAATAAGAAAGAAGCCCAACTGCAATAGGCTGCCAACTAACGCCATTCCCTCAAACTTTCGCGACACGGCTACAGCGCTGAGCACGACCATGAGGAGAATACCTAATATATCTTCCAAGATAAGTACGGAGAGCACTTCACTCGCAAACTTCTGTTGGCGAAGTCCTAAGTCGTCGAAGGCTTTATAGATAATGGTGGTACTCGACATCGCCAACATGCCGCCTAAGAAGAGGCTGTTCATGCTGCCCCAACCGAAGAAGTGGCCCACCATGCTGCCAACACTCATCATGCAGAACATTACGCTACAAGCAGCTATGATAGGACCCACACCCATCTTGACTATCTTCTTAAACGAAAACTCAAGGCCGAGCGTAAACATGAGGAATATCACACCGATGTCAGCCCACGTATGTATGCTCGTCATATCGCTCACACTGGGCGTATAGGGCATGTGCGGTCCTGCCAAGAAGCCTGCCACAATGTAGCCCAACACGAGGGGTTGCTTCAAGCGTTTGAACAGTAGCGTAACGATACCTGCCGATATGAGGATAATGGCTAAATCTGATATGAAATTTTCCATAAATTTACGAAATTACATTATTTAATGTGCAAATGTGAGAATGTGCAAATGTGCAAATGCTTAGTAAATGTGCAAATGTGTAAATGGTCACATTTTGTTGCCGCGCCGAAGAATGATGCTATAGCAATATATTGTTAAGGTACAAATGATTATAACTTATAAAAGAACTCAGCTGTACAAGGCGACAATTTGCACGTTTGCACATTCTCACATTTGCACATTCACCAAGCATTTGCACATTCACCAAGCATTTGCACATTCTCACATTTGCACATTTGCACATTTACTAAGCATTCCCTAATATTCCCGTCCGTTTTGTAACAAACTCTTGTGCGGCTCGACGTAATGCTCATTGATAACGCTGCGCGAAGGATCGAAATATCGGGAATGTACTCCCAATAGGTCGAACAAGAGGTGAGGCAAGTTGTCGGTCGTAAATTTGCGATGAAGGGCAGATGCCACACGTTGCGCCTGTTGAGGATGGAGCTTGAGGTATTGAGGTGTCATGTAGATAAGCAACGGCACATCTAACTGACAGCGAAAAGCCTCTGGCGTATCGGTCGATAGGTCGGTTCGCCCCGCCTGCCGACGAAAATTGTGTACCTCCTCACCATGGTCAGAGAAGTAAACAATAAGGGCATTGCGTCGTTCAAAAAGGCGAATGATACTATCTACTACCACATCGTTATAGGCAGTGGCGTTAAGGTAGTCAGCTACGTCTTGCCGCTGCGCCTGATCTAACTGGGACTTCGAAGTCGGACGCATCGCATAACGCTTACTCACATCGCTGGCCTTGAAACGGGCAAAGGCTGGCGGAAAACGCATAGCGAAACCTACGTGTTGACCATAAAGGTGGAAAATAGTGAGGTTGCGCTGAGGGCGTTCAAGCGCTGCGCGATGTTGGGCATAGTCCGTAATAAGTGGAAGGTCATAGTCGTACTTCTGCGTATTGCGGTGGTTGAAGAGGTAAGGTTCAATGCCGGGGTGATTGACAAATCCCATTGAAGCGTCCCACTGTCCAAGGTTGTCGTTGGGCGCGAACTGGTTGCTATAGAAAGTTACGTTGTAGCCACATCGCCGCAAAATGGTGGGAAAGAGCGGACTATCACACCATGCAACGCCCTTCTGATCGACCGAAGCGGTGGACATAAAGTACTTAAAGTTTTGCGTCGTACCATTGTCTGTAGCTATAGCGTTGGTAAAGACAAAGAGCCGTCCCTTGTCCGTGTGCTGACGTTGCATCAAGAGTGGATTCGTATTGTAAGCACCGTCGTAGAGGTTGCTCATGTGGCGAGAGAAGGATTCGCCAATAATAAATACCAAATCAGCTTCCGTCTCGGCACATTGGGGGTGTTCGTTATACTGCTGTTGCACCGTAGCACAACGCTCAAACTCAGCTCTAAACTCGCCATACTTTAAGCACGACTGCCACAGGTTCCAAAAAGCATTGCGCTTAATAGGTGAAAAGCAACGCGCAGTACGGTCAAAATTCTCATCTGCATTGAAACTGAAAAAGTAAACGTGTCCTAACATTAGCAGTAGCCATGCGCCCCATAAAGTACGAGCCCACCTTGCCTTGGGCACGAGCGATAACTGCCGTCCTCGTCTGCTCAACACGACTTCGGCTGTAAAAAGGACTACAACGAGAAGTAAAGACGCTCCTACTGACCACGAGAAGAGGTAGGTCAAAAGGAACTCTTTGGCTTCTCGCCAGTTGGTCTCGTAAACAAACTGTATGGTGTAAGCGTCCCAATGACGATGAAAGCACAACGTTAGGAAAAGGCTCGACACAACATACGCAGCCAACAATGTGTGGAAGATGATATGAACCACACATCTTCCCCTCTTACCTCCCATATTGGCTATAAGGCAAAGCGCCCACGCTACTGTCGTGTAAAGTGCCAAGTTGAATGTTGTGGCCACTATGGGATCCCACCAACGTGAGGTGTTGAGCTGCACCACCTCAGGTATCATGAATAGTACAATGTAGGTTAGCAGTACAATAGGACTAAAGCGTAACGTTGTGAGTGGTCTCATGCTTTTGGAAGGTATTATATATATTTAAAATAGGTGTTCAAAATGATGGTGCTATTACAAATCGTGTGGGTAAGCAAATACAGGACAATATTACTAAGCAGGTTGTATTGTCAAGTTGGGGCTTTGAGTCCCAACTTGACAATGCCGACGCGAGGACGCGTCGCCCCCAGGTGAGGACGCATCGCCTACCTATTTCTTTACTTATTCACACGGCTTGTAACAGATCCAAAATTCTGAACACCAATTAAGCTCAATAAACTTATTAAACCCAATAAACTTATTAAACTTATTAAACTCATTAAATAACCACTACCTTCCCCGCAACGGCTGTTTTACCGTCGGCAGTAGCCACCATAATGTAATATACGCCAGGGGCAACGCGCTCGCCAGTGTTTTGTTGCGTAACGTCCCACTGCCAAGAACCACCTACTGACGTGCCGCGAGCAACGAGTTGCGAACCTGTGGTGAGCACTTTTATTTCTGATCCTTCAGTGAGTCCTGCTATCGTAACGGGACCTCGATAGTCAGGACGAACGGGGTTGGGGAATATACGGAGGTTTGCCTTGTCAAGTGTAGGTTGTGCCTCTGTAGAACCTGCATCATAACTGCAAAGACCTTGGTCAGTAGCAATGTAGAGGCGACCGTTGTTAGGATTGATAGCGAAGTCATAGACATTGTCAGAAAGCAAAGGCGAATTATCTGCCGTAAAGTGTTGCAATATCTCCGATCCATCTTCATTGACTAAGTAAATGCCCGCACCAAACGTGCCTATCCATTTACGATTGCCCGCATCAACACAAATCGCAGAAACGGTTACACCCGTTAAGAGGTAGTCTGCATAGTCCGTACCATCGTTGCGAGGCACTTTCGGCTGATTGACCGTAAAGCCTGTTTTGAAGCACTGCTTAGGATCGGGAATGTTGTAGATACCCGAAACGCAACCAAACCATATCTGGCCATTCTTATCTTCGGTCAGTGCCATGACATTCGAGAAATCACATGACGTGCCGTCTTCGTTATTAGCAGCAGTAAAGTATACAGAGCGGTCGTCACTCTTATTGTTGAGCGTGCCACCATAGTCAAGCAACATGATACCCGCACCGATAGGATTGGTCCACGTACGTCCATTTACCCATAAGTAGCCACGCGAATCGAATAGGATGCGTTCGGCTCCCTGCCAGTACGAATTGTAATAGCCCGCCACATGCATCCAATCGCCATTTGGCTTTAAGACGGTGAGTAACGTGTCAGCATAGTTGTTCGTTATCCAGAGATTGCCATCCTTGTCAAAAGCACAACCACCAAGGCGCACATTACTATTACGTGCACCGGCATCCACAACGGGAGGGCACTGCAAAGCCGAATTGTCGGTATTGTAAAGGTTGACGATCTTGCCATTTCGATATTCATAAAGGCCCTCAAGCATACTGGTCATAAACACATGCTCGGGGTCAGAAGGATCGACAGCCATGTGTGAAGTGTTCTTATACTTCATGCCGTAGCGACCTTCATAACTCGTTTCCGTGCGAGCGCGGTCTTCGTCCATGTCACTCCATTTCGTACCATCATAGCAACCAAAGAAGCCCTCTACATCATCTTCAGAGAATTGGCTACCTGCCACAAAGAGACGATTATGGTCGAAAAGCAATGAGTAACTACCCGTATGGCGCGGACCTAAATTACCCACTGTACCTATGGGGGTAGGCAACTCTGTTTGCGTTGCATTGAGTTGATATACGTTAAGTCCCTCATCGCCTTGTGCTATAAGGGTAAGTCCACTGGTAGTACGTGCTACATCAGCATAGGTAGAGGCTGTAGCGATGTTAAGTTCTACCTCGTTAGGACGCTCGGTATTGAAGGCAAATACAGCACTCTTGCTCGTAAACTGCACCAGCTTACCATTCGACGTACCTTGGAAAGGAGCCGAACCTGTTACCAATAGCTGGACCGTCAGCGCCTTATCTTCTGTAATGCCGAGGCGACCGATGCCTTGCACCACGCCCGATGTCTCGCTTGTGTAATAGTTTAGAGCCGCATAAATAGTGCCGTCAGCAGTTGCTACAAACTGCCCTGCAGTAATCCATAAGTAGGCAACTTCCCATGAAGTAGCAACGTAAAGGTCGTCCGTCATTTTACCTACCAATATGCGATCGGAAACGGCTGCGTACACCTTGCCGTCCTTTACAAAGGCGTCGTTGACGGCTCGTCCTAACTTATAGTACCCACGCACGGTCTGTCCCTTTACATCGAACACAATGACACCTTTCGACGTACTCATACAAGCCCAATCACCATTGGCAGAGAGGCGATCGATCGTGATTTTCTCTTCAAAGTTTTTGATTTGTGGCACATTGGTTACGCTAAAGCGCCCATCGCCTGTTGGGTATACAAGGTCGATGTTATTATTCTTATAAAGTAGAATTAAGCATTGTTGTGTGTTGGACCACGCGAACGCTTTTATGCCCATGTCTGAGAGTCCAGCAGACATCTTGTCGAGCGTGTACGACTGCCCCGTCTCACTATCATAGGCTAAAAGGTTGCCATTGAAAACGGTATACACCCAATTACCCACAGCTTGCGTGTGAGTGGCATTGTGATAAGAGAGTTGGTAATTCCAACGCAGGGCATCTGCCGTTGAGTCGGCAAGTACCGAAACGGCACAGCCTAAGAACAGAATAAACGTGAACAGAATTTTTTTCATATTTGTTGTGTCGTTTCGTGATAGTTAATAGTTAGTAGGGGAACACTAATAATTCGGTTTTCTGTTTGGAGGTTATGAGGTTACATCACGTTGATAATTAACTAAACTAACTTTATAACCTTTAAACTGCACTTTATTATTTGTTCAAGAATGCTGCCAATTTGGCCACAGCGCGTGCGCGGTGTGAGATGTGGTTCTTCACGCCTACACCGAGTTCAGCAAAGGTCTTGCCGCCTTCGCCTTCAGGGGCGAACACTGGGTCATAGCCAAAACCTTCTGTGCCGCGCTTTTCGGTAGCTATCTGACCACGCACGATGCCTTCGAAGAGGTGTTCTTCACCATTTTGAATAAGGGCTATGACCGTGCGAAACTGTGCCGAGCGGTCTGCCTTGTCGTCAAGTTCGGCCAAGAGCTTCTGAGTATTGGCTTCGGGGTCGTGACGATCGGGGTAGGCATAGCGGGCTGTGTGTACACCAGGACCACCGCCTAAGGCTGACACTTCAAGGCCCGTGTCGTCGGCAAAGCAATCGAAGCCATAGCGTTCCTTTACCCAACGAGCTTTGATAAGGGCGTTGCCTTCAAGGGTGTCAGCCGTTTCGGGTATGTCGTCGTGGCAGTCGATGTCGGCCAACGAAAGGATATGTAACTTATCGCCAAAGATGGCACGTATCTCTGATAACTTATGAGCATTATTGGTGGCAAACACCAAGGTGGGGACGGAGGAAGTATTTTTCATAAAAATGGAAGAGGAAGATTAATGTGTGAATGCTGAGTTAATGTGCAAATGTGAGAATGTGCAAATGTGCAAATGATTGAATGAAGTTTTAATTACTCAGCGTACAAAGGCGACAATTTGCACATTTGCATATTTGCACATTTGCACATTAACTCAGCATTTGCACATTAACTCAGCATTTGCACATTAAACTCAGTTTTCTTTCTTTGCTTTTACTTTAATGCGGTCAAAGCCCTCGCCAAAGACACCGATTACTTTCGACTGTGAAACGAAGGCATTAGGGTCGATGCTTTGAATGATGCGGAAGATGTTAGTGCTCTCACGCTTCTTAGCCAATACGACGAGCACTTTGCGCTCTTGCTTGGTATACCAACCTTGGCCATCGAGCACAGTGACACCACGATGCGTAGCACTAATGGCTGCGGCTATGGCATCATATTCACGCGAGAAGATAAGGAATTGCACGGATTGACGACCACGGTCTACGACGTAGTCTAACATAAGGTTAACGATAATGAGGGTGCAGTAGCCGTAGAGCAACTTGTCTACATCGCCGTCGGGCAAGAAGAAGGCTGTGGTGATGATAATAATGTCGCAAAGCATCATCATCTGTCCCAACGTGACATCCTTATACTTATTAATAATAGAGGCTATAATATCGGTGCCACCCGTCGACCCATTGTGTAGGAATACGAAACCAATGCCCACACCTTCGATAGCTGCACCTAAGATGCACGACATGAAGGCATTGCCTTGCACTACTTGGGGCAAGCGGCTATGGGGATTGATGTCGGGAAACATGTCAGGGCGTGTCTGTCCCCAATAAATCATGACCTCTTGCACGAGTCCGAGCAAGAAGGTGAGCATAAATACGGCATAAATCGTTTTTAAACAGAAACGCCAGCCTAACACTTTGACGGCCACTACTAACAAAAGGATATTGACCGAGAAGAAAGTGTACTGCACAGGGAAACCTGTAGCATAGAAAATGACGGCGCCCGCACCTGCAAGGCCACCCGTTGTAATCTCATAGGGCAGTTGGAAACAGGTAAAACCGATGGCGTACATCAACAATCCAAGGGTAATGATGACATAGTCGCGAACGTCCTGCGCTATGCTTGTTCTATATTTTGTAACCATTTATTTTTTTGTTGACGAGTTAACAAGTTGACGAGTTAACGGGTAGGTTTGTCTTGTGTATATTGAGTAAACAAAATTGACGAGCTAACAGGTAGGTTAGTTCTTTTATATGAAGTAACTTACCTGTTAACCTGTTAACTCGTCAACTTGTCAACCCATAAAAATCACTTTACCACAATGTTAACGATGCGGCCAGGCACAACGATTACCTTAACGACTTGTTTGCCTTCAAGGTGCTTTTGTGACTGTTCGGCCGTGAGAGCAGCCTCTTGTATCTGTTCCTTCGTAGCATCGGCAGCAAAGTCGAGTGTGAAGCGTGTCTTACCGTTGAATGAGATAGAGAGCGTCTGCTTGTCCTCCTTCAAGTATTGTTCGTCAAACTGAGGCCACTGAGCGTCACATACTGTAGTGGTGTGACCCAACGTGTGCCACAACTCTTCGGCAATGTGGGGTGCAAAGGGGGCGAGCAAGATGACGAACTGCTCTAATACGCTGCGGCTGGTACACTTCTGCTGTGCCCACTCGCCTACGGCTATCATGAAGGCCGGGATAGACGTATTGTATGAGAAATCCTCAATGTCTTCCGTCACCTTCTTGATGAGCTTATGCAGAGTCTTGAGGTTATCCTTTGTAGGCTCGCTATCCGTAACGGCCCAATCGCCATTCTGCGGATAGAAGAGGTTCCATGCCTTGCGCAAGAAGCGGAAGCAACCGTCAATGCCGTTTGAGTCCCAAGGCTTGCTCTGATTGATCGGGCCAAGAAACATTTCGTACAAGCGGAGCGTGTCAGCACCATACTTCTCGACAATCATGTCGGGGTTGACTACGTTGTACATTGACTTTGACATCTTTTCGATAGCCCAACCACACACGTACTTGCCGTCTTCGAGTACGAACTCTGCAGTCTTATACTCAGGACGCCATGCCTTAAAGGCTTCAATGTCGAGTACGTCGTTCTGTACGATGTTTACGTCAACGTGAATAGGTGTCGTATCATACTGATCCTTCAATCCAAGGCTTACGAAGGTGTTGGTGTCCTTAATACGATACACGAAGTTTGAACGGCCTTGTATCATACCCTGATTGACCAACTTTTGGAACGGCTCGTCCTTGCATGACACACCGAGGTCGAAGAGGAACTTATCCCAGAAGCGTGAGTAAATCAAGTGACCCGTAGCGTGCTCTGAACCACCGATGTAGAGGTCGACGTTCTGCCAATATTCATCGGCTGCTTCGCCTACGAGAGCTGCATCGTTGCGAGGGTCCATATAGCGCAAGTAGTAGGCTGATGAACCAGCAAAACCTGGCATCGTAGAGAGTTCGAGGGGGAATACCGTCTGATTGTCGATGCGATCGTTGTCGGTCACGCAGTTATTCACCGTATCCCAAGCCCAACGAGTAGCATTGCCGAGGGGAGGTTCGCCCGTTTCGGTGGGCAAGAACTTCGTCACTTCGGGCAATTCGAGTGGCAAGCACTCAGCAGGCACCATTTGGGGCATGCCGTCCTTATAATATACGGGGAAGGGTTCACCCCAGTAGCGTTGACGTGAGAAGATTGCATCGCGCAAGCGGAAGTTCACCTTTACGCGACCTAACTTATTCTCCGTCACAAACTTCTTCGTAGCAGCAATGGCTTCTTTCACGCTGAGTCCGTTGAGTGTAAAGCCATTGAGCGCTTGTTTACCCTCAGCTGGTGAGTTCATCACCGTGCCTTCCTTGGCATCAAAACTCTCTTCGCTCACGTCAGCGCCTTCAATAAGAGGAATGATAGGCAAGTTGAAGTGGCGTGCAAAAGCATAGTCACGTGAGTCGTGAGCCGGAACGGCCATAATGGCTCCCGTTCCATAACCTGCGAGCACGTAGTCGCTCACCCAAACGGGTATCTCGTCGCCCGTAAAGGGATTGATAGCGTAAGAGCCAGTGAATACACCTGTCACGCGGCGGTCGGCAATGCGTTCGCGTTCCGTGCGTTTCTTGGTAGCGTCGAGATAAGCCTCAACGTCTGCCTTCTGTGCCTCTGTGGTGAGTTGCTGTACGAGTTCGCTCTCAGGGGCAAGCACCATAAAGGTCACACCGAAGATAGTATCCGCACGTGTGGTGAAGATCGTAAACTTCACGTCGCTATCTTTCACAGAGAATTGCATCTCCGTACCCTCTGAACGGCCAATCCAGTTACGTTGCGTTTCCTTCAGTGAGTCTGTCCAGTCGATTGTATCGAGTCCGTCGAGCAAGCGCTGAGCATAAGCTGATACGCGCAAGCACCACTGCTTCATCTTCTTCTGTACAACGGGGTAGCCACCGCGTTCGCTCACACCGTCTACTACCTCGTCGTTGGCCAACACCGTGCCGAGCTTCGGACACCAATTGACCATTGTCTCGCCGAGGTAAGCAATGCGGTAGTTCATCAACACTTGTTGTTGCTCTACGTCGCTCATCTGCTTCCACTCCTCAGCGGTGAAGTGGAGTTCTTCGCTTTGGGCGTAATCCTCAGTACCCTCGCTACCTTTCTCCTCGAAGTGTTTGATAAGTTCGCTAATAGGCTCCGCCTTTTGACACTTCTTACAATAGAAGTGGTTGAACATCTGTTCGAAGGCCCACTGTGTCCAGTGGTAGTATTGAGGATCGCAAGTGCGCACCTCGCGGTCCCAGTCGAAAGAGAAGCCAATCTTATCTAACTGTTCGCGATAGCGAGCAATATTCGTCTCAGTCGTTACGGCAGGATGCTGTCCTGTCTGAATAGCATACTGTTCTGCAGGCAATCCGTAGGCATCATAGCCCATAGGGTTGAGCACGTTATAGCCACATGAGCGCTTATAACGTGCATAGATGTCAGAAGCAATATAGCCTAAGGGGTGACCTACGTGAAGGCCAGCGCCTGAGGGGTAGGGAAACATGTTGAGTACGTAGAATTTCTTCTTATTCTCATCGATTTCAACATGGTATGTCTTTTCGGTGGCCCAAGTCTTTTGCCACTTCTTTTCAATATCGATAAAGTTATATTCCATTGTGTTTTTACTTATTTGGGAACAAAGTTAGTGCAAGGTGAGCGAAGAGCAAAATGAAAGTCAAAAAACTTTCATTTTGCTCTTCAGAGCCGCAGCCTAACTTGGCGAGCGAAGGAACGTTAAGGCGCGCTCCGCGCTTTGGTTTTTGAACATTAATGTCTCATTAATCGACCATTAATCTTTTTCATTAATGTTCAAAAGCCAAAGCGCGAAGCGCGCCTTAATGTGTTCCCGTCTGTTCGATAAATATACTTTATCGTGTGGACAACTTATTCTTATAAACTCTTTGCGGGAGTCAATGTATCGACCAGATTTTGGTCTTCACCTTCAGATTACTTCTCAGGAACAACAGTGTCCTTCTGTTCGGGTACGACCGTATCGTTGAGGGCAAACTGTACGGGGTCAGTCTTGACGGGTTCGCTCTTGACAGTGTCCTTCTGTTCAGGTACGACCGTGTCGTTCGGTACGACGGTGTCAGCAGCAAGGGCTGAGCCACTTGCGATACCGCGATAGTTAACTGAAGTAGTTCCTGCAAAGGCTGCGCTACTTAATACAACAACTCCCATTGCCATGATGGCAGGAATAGTGAACTTTTTCATAATCTTATTTTTTGTTTTTGTGTTTTGTAATGTTCGTTTCTGCCTTATAAAGCGCAATGGGCGTGCCAAAAAGAAGGATTAGCTCCTAAGTCATTGAAAATAAAGGACTTATGCTTTTACGGCCAAAAATGGGGATATGTGGAAAGTGTGGAAAACAGTGTGGCGTATGTGGAATAATTCCACACTTTAACGTGTGGATTTTATTCCTTACTCAAGTTTCGGATTTAACAAGGGCGGGCTGAAAGCCCAATGGAGCACATAGCCCAGGGCAAGCGAAGCGACA
>OIWK01002426.1_pt1 | contig 14969 bp, 9 predicted proteins | sample 1587401 | NCBI WGS metagenome assembly OIWK01 (sample SAMEA3888911, study PRJEB22519) | human gut metagenome | biome: human gut; feature: human-associated habitat; material: faeces | place: Denmark | collected 2009
GAGGACTACTTAGACAGGCTGTTGACGGATAGTTCAATTTGATGCGTCTGCCCTGTGGCCAGTGGAAACACGTACACTACAAAGTGGACGATGATTGGTCGGCATTCATCAAATGGCTAATTGCCTCAAAAAAATCGTCTGTCGCTAAATAGGGCTATTCAGAAAAAAATGTAACTAATTGATTTTCAGTTCAAAAAAAAATAAATTGTAACTTTATCAAAGACCCCCGAACGACCTATCTCAGGCAGTTTCGGGGGTAAAAAGCTAAAAAATTAAGGTTATTCTGTTCGACAAATCGCAGTTTACCCACACGACTCGTCATAGACCCACATTAATTAAAAATAAGTACGCAACTGAGTCAACTTACCTTCTAAATAAATATAAGGGGATAAGCACTATTCCGTCATGGGTGAAGAACCATTCTTTTCTCGATAATTAGCTGTCGTACACTACGTAGTGGACAACAACTGGCTGACATTTATTAAATAGCGGATAACTTCAATTTACGGCCTCTTCCCCTAACCCTCCCCGGTCGGGGAGGAGGCTAAGGGGAGAGGCCGTAAATTGAAGTTTATCAGACCTTTATCTCACATAGAGTATCTCATAAGGCCAAAAGGAAGTTATTTTACTTGATGTACCTTTACTTTCGTAAATTCATCACCATCACTAAACTCTACAATAAAAGTTCTATCACTACCTGATGTATTTCTACGGAGTTTACAAATAACATCTTCCGAACCTTCGCGCTGATAGATGCTATAATCGTCGCAACAATAGCCAACAGCTTTTTCTAAATTTTGATTTTCACAAACGTATGGATTATTGCTACTATCGTATAACGTAACGATTTTGCCATCATATTGAATTTTGATGCTCTCCAAAGCCCAATAATGATTGGCAGGCGACGTATTCAATTTATATTTCCCGCCCTTATTCGGAACTTCATATGTAATCTCTTGTCCTATAGCAATGTTATCAAATTCATCATCAGAGCAACAACTCATTAACAACGTTACCAACACAGCAGAAAGCAGTTGTATTACAGTTCTCATTTCAATACCTTTTTAAAATTCGACATAAAATGTAAGTCCATTAGTTCATGTTTTGCTGCTTGATAACCATTATAATTATCGTTTATATCAAGTCCAACAACGTTACTAGCTAAGATATTATAATTCCAATAGAAATATCCATTAGACTTTCCTCCCCAACCCCATACGCAATGGTATAAGGTTGATTTATCAGACACATTTTCTACATTGGTTGCATAACCATCCATAACCCATGAATGTCCTGAAGTTCCAAATATGTTTGAACCTATCACTAATATAGGACCAGATGACAAAGCATCCCTTACAGACGTTTCAGTAAATACTTTGAAATTTCCGGGATTTTCATATCGCATTGCAAGGAAAGTACGCTGATAATTAGCAGAATCTGCACCACTAGCAGTTTTACCATAATGTATATCTAACAAATCACTCTTTCCCAATCTTGCTAACAATTTAGCAATAGCATCGACATTACGCCCCATTTTCATAGAACGCCATGGAATAGATAAACTGCCAACCTTCGTCGGCCAACTATAATATGACATGACTTGAGCTATAGACAAGGCTGTACAACCGACTACAGTTGAATCTTTCTTTAGAAAAGGACAATATTTATTGTAGGGATATTTCTGACTCCACAATCTTACATTTTGCCACAGCTTAGGGGAAACTTGAGCATCTGAGATAAACTTTTTTCCGTCATACTCGTAAGCACTAGGATTAGATGACGCATAGGCAATATCTGCATAAACATTTTTAAAAAACATAGACAAGGCTTTGTTATTTATCGTATCAGCCATTTGAATATGCCCAGTGTCAGAAATTGCATATATTGGACGCAATCGACTATCAGAAGACAATAGCGCAAATCCCTTATTATTGGCATAATTAACCAAATAAAGATCAGAATTTACAGAGGCGTTACTTGCTTGAGATCGTGTTTGTAAGTTCGAATGCAAAACTTCGATTTCCTCAACTTCACGACTAGACTTTTCTGAGGCTCTAGTAGCCTTTGAACTTGCCTTCTCAATTTTGTTCAACATTGCAGCTGCATTGGTAAGTGCCATTTCGGCGCTTACGTAATAAGAAGTTGGAGCATTTAATTGCCCTTCCTCCTTATTTAATACATTTTCATCTTCACTGCATGAGAGGAAGAGAAAAATGATAAAGAAAAGCAAGTATTTTAAAACTTTCATTTTCTTCTACTTTTTATTCTTTTTAAAGTTTATTGAGACGCGTCTGATGCAAAAGTATAACATTTCAAGTGCCTCGCACAGTGTTTTAATAAAAAAGCATCTTTATCACAAGTAAAATACCCACCAAAGGGTATGCTTCAGCAGATTCTCGAGTGTGGTCTACAAAAGAGCATACCCACATAAGGTGAAGTACACTATTGTAATATTTTTATATTATTTCTGTAGCAAATATTTCTATTTTCACGTCTAAGTAATATCTTTGTATAAGATAGGCTGCGGCTCAGCAAAACGCTCAAGTAAACTTGACGTCTTGCATTCGCCTTGCACTATCTTTGTATAAGATAGGCTGCGGCTCAGCAAAACGTTCAAGTAAACTTGACGTTTTGCATTCGCCTTGCACTATCTTTGTAAAAACAAGAAAACAACATAAACACTATGACCGCAACACTTAAACAGATTACCTTAACTACGCTTTGCGCGCTCACCTTTCCTGGCTTAGGCTATGCGCAACAAGTAAAGGCACAAACATACGTGGCGAAAGGCGTCTTAATCGACTCGCTGAGCCATGAGCCAGCGGCTTTTGCGACAGTACGACTCATGGAAGGAGAAAAGGCCGTTAAAGTAGGCACGACTGAGGCCAACGGACGATTTAGCATTTGTGCGCCCAAAGCTGGGAACTATGAGCTTGAACTCTTCGCTATGGGCAAAGCTCCTGTACGTACGCTGCTGACTTTTAGCAGTACACAACCAATCGCACAACTCGACACGCTCTACATCAAGCCGCTTAGCACCACATTATCGTCAGCTACGGTCACAGCGCAACGTCCTTTGGTGAAAGCTGAATTGGACAAGATGACGTATGCTATAGCTGACGACCCAGAAGCGAAAACGAGCACACTGCTGGAGATGTTGCGCAAGGTGCCGATGGTGACCGTAGATGGTGAAGACAATATTAAGGTGAACGGCAACGGTAGCTTTAAAGTCTACGTCGACGGGAAACCGAACGCGATGATGAGCGCTAACCCTTCTATGATATTTAAGGCTTACCCTGCCTCAGCTATTAAGAAGATATAAGTGATAACGAATCCTGGGGCGAAGTACGACGCAGAAGGAGTAGCCGGTGTGCTTAACATCATTACGAACACACAGAGTGGCACGAAAGGGTACACGCTCACCGTAAATGCCAGCGGAGGCAATCATGGCGGCATGGGGTCGCTCATGGGCATGGCGAGCGTGGGAAAATTGATGATATCGGCTCACTACGGAACGGGCTATAACAATCAACCTCAGACGTTGACGAGTCGTGAACGCGAAGTATTTGCCGATGCGATAAACCACCTTTACATGGCTAACGGCCGTTCTAACGGACACGGATTTTCACAGTTTGGCCAACTTGACGCCAGCTATGAGTTCACACCGAAGGACTTACTCAGCGTGTCGGCAGGCATTCATGGTTACAATGGCAAGGAGCATACGCATACGTTCACGCAAATGATGAAGGCGAGCAACGAGCTGTTATATGCTTACAACACGAACGCACGCACCAAGATGCTCTACCAAGGCATTAATGCTTCGGCCGACTTTCAACACACCTTTGCTGACGAGCGCAAACTTACGTTCTCTTATCGTTACGACCTCGACCCTTCCAACACGCGCGCAGAAACGACCAACGCTGACTTGCTGGGCGCTCTGCCCGAAGGTTTTGAACTTCGCGACCTGAAAGTAGACCCTCACAATCGTAGCTTTGAACACACGGCACAAGCTGACTTCACGACCCCACTCGACCCCCAACAGCACCACTCGCTTGCCTTTGGCCTGAAATACATTTATCGTATTAACCGCAGCAATAGCAAGGAATATGTACGCCCCATGGGAAGCAGTGACGCTGACTTCACGCTCGATACGGAACGGTCACTCTACTTTCGCCACCGTGGCGACATCGGGGCGGCTTATGCTGAATATAATCTGAAAGTAGGGAAATGGGCTGCTATGCTCGCCAGCCGATATGAGTACTATCGCATTCGAGCCACCTATCCGGACGGCAAGCGTCCAGACTTCGAAACGCACCTTAACGATTGGGTGCCCTCCGCCAGCGTGGGCTTTAGCATAAAACCTACCATGCTATTAAAGGCGGGCTATAACCTACGCATTGGTCGCCCTGACATTAGTTACTTGTCGCCCTATCGCGTTAGCTACACGCCTGAGAGCGTAACCTACGGCAACCCCGACCTTACCAGCGAACGATCTCACAATCTCAATCTATCGTATAGCACGTTTGGTCCTAAGCTGACAATAAACGCTACGCTTACCTATGCTTTCTCTAACAACGGAATGGCTTCCTATAGCTTTGTGAAAGACGGCATTACCCATACGACGTATGGCAACTTTCAACATTCAAAGCAGACAACACTCTCTACCTTCCTCAACTGGACGTTTACCCCATCTACACGTTTTAATATCAACGCGTCAGGTAGCTATAGCGACTATAAGGCGCAACGGATTAACAGTCATAACTCGGGGTGGAACGCAAGCGTTTGGACTGGCATTGACCAAACGTTGCCTTGGCGCATGAAGGCTTCCTTGTGGGTGGGAGGCAACACCCCCAACATCAACCTTCAAGGGAGGAACGCTGGATTTTTCTTCTATAGTTTAAATCTCAATCGCGCTTTCTTAGCAGAGGATCGCCTATCGATCTCACTCTCTGCGGGCAACTTTATCGGACGCTATCACCACTTCAAAAGCCACACTACGACTACGGAGTTTCGCTCTTTGTCTGACACACGCGTTGACCTTATGCGCATTAGAGTCGGCATCAGTTATCGACTTGGCTCGTTAAAGTCGACAGTTAAGAAAGTAAGTCGAAGCATTGAGAATGAAGACGTGATTAAAGCTCAATCAAGTAGTGGCGAACAGGGTTCACAACAACAGTAATGTATGGGTAAAAAGAGTTCCCCTCTTCACGGCAAGTGAAGAGGGGAACTCGCTTTTATTGTTTCTGTTTCTTTAATGGAGTGTGTGGGTAAACCGCAATATATCTGCCTAATTGGGGGGCGGGTTTTCAACCCGCGAAAGCAGCAGAATGCTTTGAATATCTACAACATGCTGCTGCCGCGGGTTACAAACCCGCCCCCAATTAGACTGATAAATTGCAGTTTATTTAAATGTTATACAAAAAGCGCATCTCAATGCTACATTGCAATGAGATGCGCTTTATTTATTTAATGCGTTTTGTTACGCATAGAAGTGATTACTCTTGAGGGAGAGACCAGTCTTCCTTCGTCTTACGAATGTAAGAAGCGTAGCGACGCTGAGCAGCGCGCTTCGTTTCGTCGTAAAGCTCTTGAGCCTGTTCGGGCAATGCCTTCTTCAATGAGAGGAAGCGAACTTCGTGGTCGAGGTAGTCTTGGAACATATCCCAATCCGGCTCCTTAGAGTCGAGTGTGAAGGGGTTCTTGCCTTGGTCAGCGAGTTCGGGGTTGAAACGCCACAAGTGCCAGTAACCACAAGCTACGGCACGAGCCTCTTCAGCTTGGCTACGCCCCATACCGCCCTTAATCTTCAAACCGTGGTTGATACAAGGAGCATAAGCGATGATGAGTGAAGGACCGTGGTAAGCCTCAGCTTCTTTCATAGCCTTCAAGCACTGAGCTTGGTCAGCACCCATAGCTACTTGAGCTACGTAGATGTAACCGTATGTAGTCTGCATCAAACCGAGGTCCTTCTTTGTTACGCGCTTACCTGCAGCAGCGAATTGTGCGATAGCACCGACAGGAGTAGCCTTTGAAGCCTGACCACCTGTGTTAGAGTAAACCTCTGTATCGAGTACGAGAATGTTAACGTCTTCACCGCTAGCGAGTACGTGATCAAGACCACCGTAGCCGATGTCGTAAGAAGCACCGTCACCACCGATGATCCACTGGCTACGCTTCGTGAGGAAGTGGCTCAACTCAGCGAGTTGCTTGCAAGTTTCGCAACCCTTCTCAGCACCAGCCTTAATCATAGGTTCGAGCTTCTCAGCGGCTGCGCGGCTTGCTACAGCATCGTCTTGTCCATCGATCCATTCCTGAGCAGCTGCCTTGTATTCTGCAGGAGCTTCTTCGGTAGCGATAACGTCTTGCAACAACTTCTGAATGCGTGCACGCATCTTCTTGTTAGCAAGGATCATACCCATACCAAACTCGCAGAAGTCTTCGAACAATGAGTTAGCCCATGCAGGACCTTGACCCTTTTCGTTCGTAGTATAAGGAGTTGAGGGGATAGAACCAGAGTAGATTGAAGAACAACCTGTAGCGTTAGCTATCATCTGACGATCACCAAAGAGTTGGCTAACGAGCTTAACGTAAGGAGTCTCACCACAACCAGAGCAAGCGCCTGAGAACTCAAACAACGGAGTTGCGAACTGAGAGTTCTTGGGGTTGAGTTTCACGTCAACCAAGTGTTGCTTGCTAGTCACCTTAGTAGCGCAGTAAGTCCAGTTGTCAGCTTCAGCCTCTTGACCTGCGAGGGGTACCATTTCGAGTGCCTTGTTACCCTTCAAGCCAGGACATACGTCAACACAGTTGCCGCAACCGAGGCAGTCCATAACGTCAACTTGCTGTACGAAGTGCATACCCTTCATGGCAGCAGGTGCCTTCATCTCGATTGTCTCACCCTTGAAGCCAGCGAGTTCGTCGTCAGTGAGTACGAACGGACGGATAGCAGCGTGAGGACATACGAAGTCACACTTGTTACACTGAATACAGTTCTCCTTGTGCCATACAGGAACGAAAGCAGCTACGCCACGCTTCTCGTAAGCGGCAGTGCCTTGGTGCCAAGTACCGTCTTCTGTTACCTTGAAGGCGCTAACGGGAAGGAGGTCACCATTCTGTGCATTGATAGGACGTACCATGTCAGAGATGAAAGCGGGTTCATCACGTACAATCTTCTCGTCCTCGGGGAGTGTAGCCCATGCAGGATCAACAGCGAGTTGCTTGTATTCACCACCACGGTCAACGGCCTGGTAGTTCTTATCAACGATATCTTGACCCTTCTTGCTGTATGACTTAACGATGAACTTCTTCATCTGCTCTACGGCCAAATCAACAGGGATAACACCTGTGATGCGGAAGAAGGCTGACTGGAGAATGGTGTTGGTACGGTTGCCAAGGCCAATCTCTTGAGCGATCTTAGTAGCGTTGATGTAGTAAACGGTGATGTTGTGTTCAGCGAAGTAGCGTTTTACGTTGTTGGGCAAGTTCTTAGCCAACTCATCACCTTCCCAAATGGTGTTCAACAAGAAAGTACCATTATCGCGGAGACCACGGAGCACGTCATACATGTGGAGATAAGCCTGTACGTGGCATGCTACGAAGTTAGGTGTCTTAATCTGGTAAGTTGAGCGAATGGGGTGATCGCCGAAGCGGAGGTGAGAGCAAGTGAAACCACCTGACTTCTTAGAATCGTAAGAGAAGTATGCTTGGCAATACTTATCCGTGTTGTCACCAATGATCTTGATAGAGTTCTTATTAGCACCTACAGTACCATCAGCACCGAGGCCATAGAACTTAGCTTCGAAGATACCTTCTCCACCGAGTGCCATTTCCTTCTCTAAGGGAAGAGAGTGGAAGGTAACATCGTCGACGATACCGAGTGTGAAGTGATCCTTAGGTTCGGGCAATGCGAGGTTGTCGTACACTGAGATAATCATTGTAGGCGTAGTATCGCAAGAGCCTAAGCCGTAGCGGCCGCCCACGATGAGGGGACGATCTTCAACGTCGTAGAAGGCATCCTTAACGTCGAGGTAAAGAGGTTCACCATTAGCACCAGGTTCCTTTGTACGGTCGAGTACGGCAATCTTCTTACAAGTCTTAGGCACTGCAGCGAGCAAGTGCTTAACAGAGAAGGGACGATAGAGGTGAACGCTTACCATACCTACCTTCTCGCCCTTAGCGTTGAGGTAGTCGATAGCTTCGCGAGCAGCCTCGGTTACAGAACCCATGCAGATGATTACGCGCTCAGCATCATCAGCACCATAGTAGCTGAAGAGCTTGTATTCACGACCTGTAATCTTGCTGATTTCGGCCATGTATTTCTCAACGACTGCGGGCACTGAGTCGTAGTAAGGATTGCATACTTCGCGGTGAGCGAAGAAAGTTTCGGGGTTTTCAGCCATACCACGAGCTACGGGGTGCTCAGGAGTGAGGGCACGGCTACGGAACTCTGCTACCTTATCCATAGGAACGAGCGGACGAATGTCCTCTTGATCCATTACTTCGATCTTCTGATACTCGTGTGAGGTACGGAAGCCATCGAAGAAGTTGATGAAAGGTACGCGAGTCTCGAGGGCTGTGAGGTGAGCTACGGCAGAGAGGTCCATAACTTCCTGTACAGAGCCTTCGCACAACATAGCGAAACCTGTTTGGCGGCAAGCCATTACGTCAGAGTGGTCACCGAAGATACAGAGAGAGTGAGAAGCTAAAGTACGAGCTGATACGTGGAATACGCAGGGGAGCAATTCACCTGCAATCTTATACATATTAGGTATCATCAGGAGCAAGCCCTGAGATGCTGTAAAGGTAGTGGTGAGCGCACCAGCTTGCAAAGAGCCGTGTACTGCACCAGCAGCACCACCTTCACTTTGCATTTCTTGCACTTTTACTGTATCACCGAAGAGGTTGATACGTCCTTGTGCAGACCATTCGTCAACGTGCTCAGCCATAGGTGATGACGGAGTGATGGGGTAGATGGCAGCAACCTCAGAAAACATGTACGCAATGTGCGCAGCAGCTTGGTTACCGTCACAAGTAATAAACTTCTTGTTTGCCATAATTTCTTAGTTCGGCAGTTGGGGAATGTGCTAATATGTTAATGTGTTAATATGCTAATGGGCATACGCCCTTGCGTTTTACACAGAACATACTTCACATCTACCAACGAACCTATTAAATAGAATTGATATATTATGTTGCTATTGAATTAATCTTTAAGACTTTTTTGTTTCCTTATTTTTTCCTTGCCCGATGCAATTATACTTGTTAATAGTCGTGCTATCTCTTGTTCAACTCGTACTAACTCATCATAGAGATCATAGCCATTCGCATATTTACAGATGTCGAGCCAATACTCGGTTTCTCTAGCTTCTTTATCGGCTATTTTCATTTTATGCACGAAATCAGCTAAACTTTCGCTGCTCTGCGCTTCTGCTATATTTGCTCCAATTGATGTTGCACATCTACTAAGTTGTTGCGCGACAGTAAACTTTCTTCTTTCAATTAGCATATCACAATATTCAAGTGCCATAATACTAAATTGAAATGAAAGGTCTACTATTCTATTACCTGTTGGAGGTCTCATATTTTATATTTATTATATTCACATTTACAACTAAGACCTAAAGGCTCTTGTCCAAAGACAAGTCCACTCGCAAGGCGCAGCCATTAGCACATTGTCACATTAGCATATTAACATATTAATAAAGGAAGCCAAATAGCCAGAGAGGAATTTCGTTCTCCCTACCTACGTCTGTATTATATTTGACGTAGATAGTATCGGCAGTTGTGCGAACACGACGAGATTTGTCGCACACACAGATGTTGGTCGTATTGTTGATGCGGAACATACCTAAGCGCTTGCCTTTATTAACTGTGTGGTGACGCCACAGGCAGTTGACAAAGTACGTTTCCATAATCGTTTGCTCCGTCATGCAGTTTTCGTAAAGTGCATACATCAAGTTGGCATCGTGTAGGTAGATAGCAGCCGGCTTCTTGGGGAACGTTTCGCCCTCATGGTGTACCATATTAATAAGGCGTGTCTCCTCCAAGTATTTCAGGTAGTTCATCACCGTAGTACGTGACGTACCAATCTCTTGTGCCAACTTACTTACGTTGGGTGATGAAGGGTCACCAATAGCCAAGAGGTAAAGCAACTTCTTGATGCGTGAGAGATACTTTAGCTCTATCTGCTTGTTGAGCAAGAGGTCTACCTCTATCATATTATTCATCGCCTTGAGCAAGGCTTCGATGAAGTTATGATTTTCAAGGAAGAAGGGGTAATAGCCGTGTTGCAGATAATCTTGGAAGTAGTGCCAAGGCTGCACTTTCGGCAGTATCGTCTTCAAGATTTGGTCGTGGTCGGCCAAAAGTTGGTCGAACGTATAAGCATCAAACTCTTGGTTGGTTTGCAAATTGATGTATTCGCGGAACGAAAAACCATGGAGTACGTACACACGACTAATAGAAGCCAACTCTGAAGTGTCCTCTTCCTCATCAGCATTTACCGAAGTTGTAGTATAGACTATGCGGAGGTAGGGGTATTTATGATAACACTCACACAATTGTTCGCGCCACTCTGGGAGTTTAAAGGCTTGGTCAATGAGCAATACTTGTCCGCCCTCGGCCATGAAGCGCCCAGCAAAGTCAACAATGCCATGTGCTTGAAAGTAAAAGCTATTGAGATTGATGTATAGGCACTGATGAAGGCGTACGTCAAAGTTCTCTTTGGCGTACTGCAGAAGGAAGGAGGTGCGTCCCACACCTCGCGGTCCCTTGATGCCAATCATGCGGTAGCTCCAATCGATGGTGTCCATCAACGAGCGACGCACGGGAGCATTGAAGTGCTCCATTAAGTATGCGTGTGACTTGAAAAACGTCTCCATTTGTAAATTGGTTTCTGTAAATTCAAGGCAAAGGTACAAAGTTGTATCGAAACTTGCAAAGCTTACTTTGCATTTTTTTGAACAACAAATTCGTTGAAGGAAAATGAATAAACATCAACAAATCATTAACGAAATAAAACTAATGAAATAATTAATGACAACTACATGACAATTAATGAAAAAATTAATGAAAAAATTAACGAAATAATTAATGGATAATTACATGATAATTAATGTTTAAAACAAAGCGCGAAGCGCGTAACATAAATGGTTAACGTTTAAGTTTAGGCGCGCTTCGCGCTTTGTTTTAAACATTAATTATCATGTAATTATCCATTAATCATTTCGTTAATTTTCTCGTTAATTATTTCGTTAATTTTTCTTCGTTAATGTTCATTCTTGTCGCTTTACTGTTTCCGCTCGATTTCGCTCAGTTCCTCCATCTTCTTCATTTCGAGGAACTCGTAAATGCCACAGAGGTGTTCACGTACGCGTCCTCCTCCAAATTCATAGACGCGGCTCACTAAGCCGTCAAGGAAGTCGCGATCGTGGCTTACGCAGATGAGCGTACCATCAAAGTCGTTGAGGGCTTGTTTTAGTACGTCTTTGGTCTTGAGGTCAAGGTGGTTGGTCGGTTCGTCCAATATCAAGAGGTTGACAGGTTCGAGCAACAGTTTGAGCAAGGCCAAACGCGTACGTTCACCGCCTGAGAGCACCTTTACCTTCTTCGTGCTGGCTTCACCGCCAAACATAAAGGCACCCAACAGGTCGCGTATCTTGTTGCGCACCTCGCCCTTTGCTACGTCGTCAATCGTTTGAAATACAGTCAATTCACCATCCAAGAGCGAAGCTTGATTTTGTGCAAAGTAACCTATCTGTACGTTATGTCCCAAGGTGAGAGTGCCCTCATGTTCGAGTTGTCCCATGATACACTTTACCATGGTCGACTTACCCTCACCGTTACGTCCGACGAAGGCCACTTTATCGCCACGCTTAATGGTGAAGGTGGCGTCCTTAAATATCTGTTTACCGTCAAATGCCTTGCCTACGCCATCAGCCATGACGGGATACTGTCCACTGCGCGGAGCGGGCGGAAACTTAAGGCGAAGAGCAGAGGTATCCATTTCGTCCACTTCAATCAGTTCTAACTTTTCGAGCATCTTTACGCGGCTTTGCACTTGGAAGGTCTTTGAGTACGTGCCCTTAAAGCGTTCGATAAAGTCCTTGGTCTCTTGTATCATCTTTTGTTGCTCCTCGTACTGCTTCATTTGTTGTTCACGGCGTTCAGCGCGCAGTTGTAGATAGTGCGAGTAGTTTACTTTATAGTCATAGATGCGTCCCATTGTCACTTCAATGGTGCGTGTCGTGATATTATCCACAAACTTACGGTCGTGACTAATAACGACTACCGCCTTCCCGTTAGAGATAAGGAAGTTTTCGAGCCAACCAATTGATTCAATGTCGAGGTGGTTGGTAGGCTCATCGAGCAAGAGTACGTCAGGATTTTGCAACAACATCTTGGCCAGTTCGATGCGCATACGCCAACCGCCCGAGAACTCACTGGTCTGGCGATTGAAGTCGGAGCGTTCGAAGCCCAAGCCAAGTAGTGTCTTTTCAACGTCTTCTTCGAAGTGGGTCATGTCGATAGCATAGAACTTTTCGCTGAGTGTAGCTACCTCTTCAATCAAAGCCATGTATTCATCGCTTTCATAATCCGTGCGCTCGGCCAACTGCTTATTCAAGTCATCAAGGTGTGCCTGCATCTCGTGCAAGTGGGCAAAGGCTTGACTCGTTTCTTCAAACACGGTGCGGCCGTCTTCTGTCATGAGGTGCTGTGGCAGGTAAGCGATCACAGTATCCTTAGGGGCCGATACTGCACCACGGCTTGGCTTGCGCACGCCAGCTAAGATTTTTAGCAAGGTGCTCTTTCCCGCACCATTTTTGCCCATTAGGGCTATGCGGTCGTTATCATTAATTACGAATGAAACATCACTAAAGAGGGTGGTGCCGCCAAATTCTACGGCAAGTCCATCGACTGATACCATTTATATAAAGAAGTTTTGTATGTTTGAAAAGAATTAATAAAGTGTGTGTTATGTATGTTCTCGCGCTAAGCGACTATAAGCAAACTGAAGTTTCGGATTCAGTCCGCCCTTGTTAAATCCGAAACTTCAGTAAGCAAATATTCAAAGCAAGCTTGCTTCCGACGCGAGGACGCGTCGCCCCCAAGTTAGCTTGCGTTCTTATTTCACTTCTACGTAGCTGGCTAAGCGTTTTGCCTTGTCGCGCACAGCGTCAAGGTCGGCATCAAGAGGTGCGTTGCAAACGACCACTCCCATGCGACGATTCTTGCGTGTGGCAGGTTTGCCAAAGATGCGAATATCAGCGTCTTCTTCACACGTCTTTTCAATACCTTCGTATTGAGGTTGCTCGTTGCTTTCGATGGGGGAAAGGATAACGGCACTTGCTCCGATGCGCATTTGCTTAACGCATGGAATGGGTAAGCCCAACACTGCACGCAAGTGCAATTCGAATTCATTAAAGTTTTGCGTTCCTGCCAACGTTACCATACCCGTGTCGTGTGGACGTGGTGAGAGTTCAGAGAAGTAAACACCGTCTTTGTGGCTTAGGAAGAACTCGACGCCCCAAATGCCAGCTCCCGTAAGTGCATGTGTCACTTTGTCGGCCATGCGTTGCGCCTCGGCCAAGTGTTCGGGAGCAATGTGAGCGGGTTGGAAACTTTCACGATAGTCACCACCCTTTTGTACGTGGCCAATGGGGGGACAGAAGAGCGTAGGACCATTCTTTTGGGTAACAGTGAGCAAAGTAATTTCGCTATCAAAGTGGATAAACTCTTCGATGATTACTTCGTGAATGTCGCCACGACTGCCGCCCATAGCATATTCCCAAGCATGTTGTAAGTCGTCAGCCGTCTTTACCAACGATTGTCCCTTGCCTGATGACGACATCAAGGGCTTTACAACGCAAGGGAAGCCAATCTCCTTTGAATGATTTACCAACTCGTCGTAAGACTTAGCATAGAAGTATTTAGCCGTCTTTAGGCCTAACTCTTTGGCCGCTAAGTCACGAATGGCCTTGCGATTCATTGTAATGTTTACGGCACGAGCTGAGGGGACGACTTGGATGCCCTCTTGCTCAAACTCATAGAGGCGTTCGGTACGAATTGCTTCAATTTCAGGCACAATAAGATCGGGGTGGTGCTTTTCTACAACACGTTCGAGGGCCTCACCATCAAGCATTGAAAAAACTTCATATTCGTCTGCTACCTGCATAGCTGGAGCACCAGCATAAGCGTCACAAGCAATGACATGTTGCCCTAAGCGTTGAGCAGCAATAGTAAACTCTTTGCCCAGTTCGCCTGAACCGAGAAGCAAAATCTTTTTCATCGTAAAAAAAATATTGTGGAAATAGTATAGGGCAAAGTTACGCTTTTTTACTACAATCTGAAAGGCAGAACTAAAAAAGTTAGCACTCTGATGGGACATGTGGGAAAAATTGTCTTAAAAACAAAATAAACTCTTCGACAGATTGCAGTTCATCGTCCTCTACAAAATCCTCTACAAAATGTTTCAGAATGCCCTAAATAGGCATTTGAGCTTACGTATATTTTACCTTTGATGTTTTCATGTTTCATGTTTCATTTTTATGTTTCAACTTATTGATTTTCAACGCATTCAAGATATGAAACATACGGCTTCAATGTTTCACTTTTAGTTTCAATGTTTCACTTCAAAAAAACACTGTGGGAGCAATTAAAAAACACTGTGGGAGAGATTCAAAAACACTGTGGGAGAGATTTAAAAACACTGAGGGAGCGATGAAACGCTCCCTCAGTGTTTTAAAAAATGAAACATGAAACTAAAGATGAAACATGAAACTAAAAATGAAACATTTAAACCGTATGTTTCATCTCTTGAATACGTTGATAATCAATAAGTTGAAACATAAAAATGAAACATGAAAGATAATTCAAAGGTTTTGAAAACGTATAGAGATAAGCTGCAATTTATCTACCTAATTGGGGGGCGCGCCCTCACCTGGGGGCGACGCGTCCCCGCGTCGGCATTG
>OIWK01002427.1_pt1 | contig 14968 bp, 12 predicted proteins | sample 1587401 | NCBI WGS metagenome assembly OIWK01 (sample SAMEA3888911, study PRJEB22519) | human gut metagenome | biome: human gut; feature: human-associated habitat; material: faeces | place: Denmark | collected 2009
TTTTTATTTACCACCAGCATAGCTGGTGGTTTTGTCTTGCCTAATCGGCGCCCAACGAAAAAGACGCAGCGCCGGCAGGCAACTGCGTCCTTTGAAAAATTTACTCAGATAAATGCCACACAGGCCAGCGCATAACCGAGGGTGATAAGCGACACGAACCACACGAGCAGCACCGGCACAACATATTTGACGCTCTTTTTGTACGGCGTGTATTCGCAGGAATACATCATCCCGGCATTTGGGCAAGCCGCTGGCGTGGCGTACGCGATGAACTGCGCAGCCCCGATCAGCACGGTGACCAGCGCCCAGGAATTTAAGCCATAGCTCGCGCTTGCCACCAGCACGATCGGCAAGAACATGATCGCCACGACGGTGTTGTTCATAAACTGGGTGAGCAGCGAAGCGACCGCCAGGAAGAGCACAACGAAGAGATAGCCAGATTTTAGCCCGAGCAGTGGCTGCATGACGCCATTCAGAAATGCGGTGATGCCGGTTTCTTCCGCCGTCAGCAGCGTGGACACGCACAGCACCACGGCAAGGAAGATGATCATATCCCAATAGATGGCTTTCTTGGCGACGCCGTTATAATCGAGCACCGGTTTGCCATCGATCTTCAGCAGCACGAGAATCACCACGATCAGCATGCAGGTGCCTGTCATGCCGAGGGACGTCAAAAAGTTCGAAATGATATTTCCTTCTGGCAGGAAATTCGGCAGCAAAAGCATTGCCAGCGCAATCAAAAATGCGATGCCAGACACTTTCTGTCGCAGTGTCATTTTCGACGCTTCACTACCTACATCGAGTTTTGCCAGATCAACATGAGCAAATTTTTCAACGTCCATCTTGAAAAAGAATCTTACCACAAGGACCAGTTCGACTAGATTCAGCAAAGCAAACGGCACACTGAAGATCATGTACTTGCCGTAATTGAACGCTTCGCCGACCATCTGTGAGAAGGCCCCGCAGATCATCAACGCAGAACTCAAGAATGGCAGCACTTGCGAACCAGCAGCAATGGCGAGCATGGAGTAGATGATCGTGATGCGCCCTGTTCGGCTATCACGCTCATAGCCTGCGATGTCCAAGACAGAATAGGCAATCTTCCAGCCGAGATACACTGCTGAAAAAACCTGACCTACCGCAGAGAGCAAAAATGGGATAAACAATACCACGCTGAACAACAGCCATGGACGTCCCTTAATCGCCTCCATCGCCATCAAACGACGGCAGATATAATCGACCAAACCACAATCCGACAATAGTTCGACCAGTACAAACAGGAACAGGCAGTTCAGCACCATATAATTACCAAACGCTGCCACGATGGCGGTGTCGCCGGTATCATAGCAACCTGTGACAGCCAGCGCAACGATCCCCATGATACTCGGCCAGAGCATCCCGCAGAACGACCAGCCCCACAGAAGTCCGGCAAACACGCCAAGGATCTTCATCCCGTAGGCAGTAATCGGTTCAACTGGCGGAATGTATTGCACGCCAAACATTAATAATAAGATGATGACAAAGTGTACCCATGTCAGATCTTTTTTAGCTTTCGCTTCCATCATAAATCACCTCTCCTAATTAATCCTCGTATTTTTCGATGTATGGTAAACGATAGTGATTGTCAATTATTTCTTTTGTCGGATAATAAAACCGCATCGTAGCCAGAAAATCGCCTTCGCACGCCGGCAACCAATTGTTGTAATATTTTTCCTCTGGTGGATCGACCTGGAGATAGAGCGTGATGCTTCCATCTTCATCAACGACCAGCTGTCCCTCATCTTTGATGCTATAACGATTAATTGGATTTGGGATCAGGCCATAGTCCTCTTTACTGTACAACGTCAGCCCCCAATAGCCAATCTCGTCCTGGCAAGGTGGCAGTCCATCCTTCGGGAAGGTCATTTTATATTTGTGCTGACCATTGAGCTGATTCCCATCGTGATCGAGATAGCAGCTTGGATACGACGACATTTCCGGGAAATTCTGGCCAAATCCTGTGAACGAGAGATACGCGCGTAATTTATAATCGCCCTCATAACGTCCGTAACGCGGAGGCATGTATTCCCAGTTGTTCATCACATAAAGCCCCGGTGTTTTTCCACGTTCACGCTTTGTCAGCGCGCGCAGGAAAGCCTGCTCCTCTTCGTCATAATCGCCAAGCGAAAAAACCTGTCCCGGTCCTACGTGATATGGCAAAAATTGTTTTCCATATTCCACGTCTTCCGGCAGACCAGGATTGTCCCCGATGAGATTATTGTAGAGATTAAAGAAGGATTCAATCTCCAGCTGGGTCGACAGCACCACCATCGGATGCACATCATGCGCCGGATCGTAGTGACCTTTTGGTGCCACGTAATTTCTTTGATAGCTGGAAAGCGGGCGCAGATCCATCGCATCCTGCAGCACGCAAATCTCTGCAATCTCTTCTTTGCTTTCAATATCCGCGATCTTCGCGCGCACCAGCAGATACGCATAGTTCGTCGGAATTTTTTCCTGCTCAACGCCTTCCGGCAGTTCACCGTCGAAATCTGGCCCTGTCAGTGCATAGACCGTTTTTCCCTCGTCACCCTTTGTGCCACCTTTTCCCAGCACGTCAATACAATCTCCGTAGCTGTCGTTGATACAAATCGTAAATCCGCGCTCAGTCGCTGGCTTCGTGATCAGATACGGCTCCGCTTTGAGGTCCAAAAAACCTTGCGAATAGATCACTTCCATATTTGGCGCCGGAAAATGGTCCTCCGGCAGCAGCACGCGGCGCGTGTGGAAAAATTGATTGATCGGTGCCTTTGTTTCTGTAGCTACCTCCGTGTTCGTGATATAATCCACATATTTCTGAAAAGCAACCAGCGGGTAAGCAAAATCATAGGCTTTTTCCCACATTTCCGCTCGTTGTTTGTCCATAAAACCCCCACCTTTCATTTATCAGTTTCATCATTATTATTTATGTTTTTATTATACTGCCCCATTTCATCATTGAAAAACAATTCAAAATCGCGCCCGTGACAACTCACGATTGTAGCAAGAAAAATCTCCTGACCATCTTGAAAATGATCAGGAGAAAAACTCGTTCTCAATCCGCTGCGTGAATGTATTCCTGTTCACACAGTTGCTTGAAATAGCGTATAAAATTTTCTATCTGCGGAAATTTTTCATTCTTTTTCAGATAACAAACACCCACGCTCGACGCAACCTCTTCTTCCAGTGCCAGATAATGAATCTGGTTGTTCTGCTCCAGCTCGCTGATCACCGGACTGATCATCCAGCCCATGTTGTCCTTCAGCATCAACCGCGCCATTTTTGAATTTGTCGCATACAAGATTTTGTTTTTACCCGCCTGCATCGCACGCTTCAACACATAATCATTTTTCTCATAAGCAGACACCTTCACGATCGCCGGATAATTTGCCAGCTTTCCATAGCTCACTTTTTTGTCGTTATCTTGCAAGAGCGGCGACTCTAGCGCAACGGCAATATAGATCGGCATCGAAAAGATTTCGTCGTATTGGATCGTCGGGTCCAGTCGATTTACAGGTTTTCCGTTCACCACATACACACTCACAACGCCAACATCACACGCTTGACTTTTTACAGCATCAATAATCGCATCAAATTCTCCCTCCTTTGCGATCAATTGAACCTTCGGTACAAACTGATTGTAGTACATCATTATCGGAGACAGAAGATTTTCCATCAGATGGGCGCCTGCCATCACATGCAGCGAGAGCGCAGATTTTGTCACCACCGAAAAATGTTTCTGAATGTCTTCGATAGATTGTAAAATAACCTCCGCTTTTTCCAGCACATACTGACCATGTTCCGTCAACGATACTCCCTTATTGCTGCGACGCAAGAGCGACACGCCACATTCTTTTTCCAGCTTACGAATCGCCGAACTCATGGCCTGCTCAGTCACAAAAACCTGTTCGCTCGCCGCTCGGAGAGAGCCTGTTTGAGAAATGGCTTTCAGATAAACAAATTGCTCAATATACATACTTGCACCTCACTTGCAAAATCCCACGCCCATCACAACATTTCCATACGCCCTATTATACCAAACTTTCGCAGCATCCACAGCAAAAAAAGACGCCAGCGTGTGCTGACGTCTTTTTAAGAGACTATATTTTTTAGTATGGCATGAAAATCGAAACCAGTGGCCAACCAACAAGCGTTGTAACGATCATACCTGCAACGAGGATAATCGCACCACTACCGTAAGCCCATTTCGTATCAACATGTTCATTACCATGCATGATAACTGCGTTCATGGATGCAGCAGGTGTCGTAAAGGACAGGTTCAAGCCCCAATAAACAAGGATATATACCAAGAATGGGTTACCGCCCATGCTGATCATCATATTGCAGAAGATCGGCACGAATACGATGGCAAGAACCAGGTTATGAACAACCTGCGTTACAACACCAACCAAAATCATGCAGCAGATTGCGTAAAGGATAGGATTCATGTTGCCAAGCAGTGGCTGCAAGAAACCCATAACGGTAGGAAGAATACCACATTCATCAGCCTGGAACGCATTGGCAAGAGGAATGGTTGCAATGATCATCCACATAACATGCCAGGAGATATGTTCCGTACTGCCCTTTGCGAGATCATAGTAGGTTTTTCCATCTTTTCTTCTAATTAAAGTAGCCAAGACAGCTAAGAAAATAGAAGTACCAAGTACGCCTTCCAATTTACCAATAACACCAAGCAGCGCCCAGTCATCTGGCAAAACATTTGGCAGAGTCAGGAGCACAATGTACGCAACGAGGAATCCAAAGCCCCACTTTTGATCCCAAGTCATTTTTACGCCACGATACTTAGCAAAAATATCTTTGCTTTCTTCATTTTTAAACTTGCTGAAATCTGGGCGAATAATAAACAAAAGAATCAGATAGAACGCCAAAGTAATCGCAACATCAATAGCAACGTTTACAACTACGAAACCAACAAATGGCAGTTCCAGTCCTGTGCCTTGAGAGAAAATTGCATTATACACGATCGCGCCAGAGTAGAATGGGAAGCATTGCCCACCCTGAATGACGATCAAACAAATAACACATGACAAGTACTGAATCCAATTTGTTTTCTTATCGTAGCCCATTGCATCCGCTAAAGAATAGATAAAACTCCAAACAATGAAGATACCTGCAAAGCCTGTACCAAAAAGGCCAATAACAAGTGCTACAACGAATACCGAAGCAATAACCAATTCTGGACGGCCAGCACAAATTTTTCGGGAAATGATCCACTGTGCTACATAATGCGCTGCCTTAGAATCAACGAACACACCGCAGATTACATAGCAGACAAACATCATTGGAATCATATAATAAGCAAAACCTGCACCAAGGTTTTCTGAAATGGTACCATAGCCAACCCAAGCTAATGCAAGAACGGCCATAAAGCTTGGCCATACCATCTCAAAGAAAATCCAACCGAAAATGGTTCCAATAAATACCCCTAAAACGCCCATCCCGAGCTCTGTAATTTGACCGATCGGCGGTAAAAACTGAAAGCCAAATGTTATTAAGAGATAAATCGCAAGCTTCAAATAAAAGATCGCGTTTTTATTCGATTTCACAGCCTGACTCATAATAATCTCCCTTCCTATTTCTTCTTATAAAACGAATATTTTCATACATACACATTTCATTATGATAATCAATAAATCCATTTCTCAGGGAAACGTCTTAAAAAACGTTTCCCTGAGAACATTTTAAACGTTAATCTTCAAAGATCTGATATACAGGTGCCCCTTCACACTGTGCCGGCATGCGAACACCGCCAAGTACTGCAACAGTAGGTGCCACGTCGACTTCGCGAATCACACGATCGGTGATGAAGCCCTTCTTGATATTAGGGCCCGCAGCCATAAAGATTGGAGATACAGACGTATCTGCATAGCCCTGATAGGTAGAAATAGAGTCACCATGAATACGGTTGAACCCTTCTTCATTGAAATAGATGATATCGCCGCAGTTTTCACCATCTAAACCGAAATGCGCAGCTTCTTTTTTGCGGACTGCCAATGCAACAATACGTTTTCCATGCCAACGATAATTGTACAGATCATCGATGATCTTGCGTTCGAGTTCATACTGATCGGCAGGATCTACAATACCTTCTGGATTGCGGCCTTTGAGGTTGATGTAGATATAAATGCCACGCTGGGCAACAGCTGTGGTCTTACTCCAGTCGATCTCACGCAGGTCATTACCGTTTTCATCTTTCTTCATAACGGTGTAGCCGAGCTCTTCCATAACTTTGATATTAACACCAAATGGATCACCAAGTGGAACTGCCGGTTCATCCTCATCTGCGCAAACCAGACCATGGTCGGATGTAATAATGATATCCCAGCCTTTATCGAGCAAATGCATGAAACGGCCCAAGTATCTGTCGGTATCTACGTAGAAACGTTCCATGACATCCTGGAAGAGCTGTTCATCATACCATTTAATATGTGGACGATATTTCGAGATTTCCCAGAACGTATGTCCAGCGATATCTACGTTATGAAGATGGGAGAATACAGCTTCATAGCCATTTTCTTCGATCAACGCGTTCATGGCGTTTGCCTGCCATTCAGAGTAAGATTCCCACAGCGGAGCAAAGATCTTATTTGCAGCCTTTGCAGAATTCCCGATCATCATCGAAACACTACGAAGCTGACCAGCTTTTTCCTGAATCTGCTTAAGCAGAGATTTTGGATGGAACAACATATCGTTGTTCGCTTCCATGGCATTGCCATACCACATCTCAACTCTGGAACCATCTTCAGCCATTTCGATCAATATTGCCTGACGAACAACTTCAACCTTTTCGCCTTTCTTGCTTACGGTATCCATAATGTCATTCACTACGACATCAATCTGATCAAGTACAGCAAGTGGTTCTGCATCCTTCTTGGATCTATAAATGGCAATTTTATCGTACACGCCCTGATCATTAGGAATAACCAGCACTGGACGACGTTCCATGCCACCACTTACAGGAATGCTGAATTCTTTCGCACCTGCTGGCGCATCAGCCCAACCTTTTGCTTCTTTGAGCGGAACAGTGGTTTTATTTTCATAAAGCTCTGGCTGAGATGTCCCTGCATTTTCGCCTTCATTTTCATTCATGATCATATTGGTGAGGACTTTCTGCTTAAGAGACATATCTAAGCCATTTTCCGTACCAGCTTCTTTTTCATCTGCTTCCAGATCCGAGATTACGCAGCCAGCGCCAGAACCATCATCTTCGTGTTCTGCAATATGTGCTTCCGCGATATCAGCCGATGCTTCGATCCACTGTCCCCATTCTGCTGTCCCTACTGCAATGTTGATGTTTGATGGCTGAGTACCATCAATAACATGTAGATTTGGGCTGTCAGAGGTTGGAGGCCAAGAAGAACCTGGCCAGTGATAAACCAAAGTCTTTTGCCCATTTTCAGCAAATACATTCCAAAGTGGTTCTGCTTTGCAATTGTTTGAATCAAAAGAATAGATCAACGTATCCAATTTATTTGGATGTGGGTTCCAGAAATCAGTAACCCCATGCGTGCCAACATAAGCACCAGTCGCAAGTGTTGTCCAAAGTGGTGGTGTGATCGTTGGCATAGCACCCAGCATGACTAAATCTTCTCTTGCAGAGCCACGTTTCATAAACTCCGTGAAGTGTGGCATAACACCTTTATCCATATATTTTTTAGCCAGTCGTGGATCAAGACCATCGACGCCTAATACCAAGACTTTGTTTTTCATTGAAAACCCTCCCTGGTTTCATTTTCTTATCAATAATTTAATCAACCGGTTGATTTGATACATCTATCATAAGTCAAGTTGATCGCTATTAAAAACAGTATTTATTTCACTGAAATCCCCTGCTACAAATTTTCTGGATAGCAATTCTGTTCGGCCACAAATTTTACTCTAATATTTCATTTTTTTGCGAGAAATAAATCTATACAAATTTATCTCTTGTAAAAAATCAGCTGATTTTTCTTTTCCTACACAAAAAAGCATGGCCATCACTGACCATGCTTTTAACTATTCAATTAAGCATCTTATTCTTCGATAATCTGATATACAGGAGCCCCTTCACACTGAGCAGGCATACGTACGCCACCGAGAACAGCAACTGTAGGCGCAACGTCAACTTCACGGATCACACGATCTGTTACGAAATCCTTTTTAATATTAGGGCCTGCCGCCATAAAGATTGGAGATACAGAAGTATCTGCGTAGCCCTGATAGGTAGAGATGGAGTCACCATGGATACGGTTGAATCCTTCTTCGTTGAAGTAAACAATATCGCCAACATTATGTCCATTCAGCCCAAAGTGAGCGGCTTCCTTCTTACGAACTGCCAAAGCAACAATACGTTTGCCATTCCAACGATAATTGTACAGATCATCGATGATCTTGCGTTCGAGTTCATACTGATCGGCAGGATCTACAATACCTTCTGGATTGCGGCCTTTGAGGTTGATGTAGATATAAATGCCACGCTGGGCAACAGCTGTGGTCTTACTCCAGTCGATCTCACGCAGGTCATTACCGTTTTCATCTTTCTTCATAACAGTATAGCCCAGCTCTTCCATAACCTTAATATTCACACCAAATGGGTCACCAATAGGAACTGCTGGCTCTTCTTCTTCAGAGCAGATGAGACCATGGTCGGAAGTAATGATGATATCCCAACCTTCATCGAGCAAGTGCATGAAACGACCGAGATATCTGTCGGTATCTACATAGAACCGTTCAAGAACGGCCTGGATATCATTTTCATCGTATTCTTTTACATGTGGACGATACTTGGCAAGTTCCCAGAAAATATGTCCCGCAGCGTCAACATTGTGCAGGTGAGAGAACACGACATCATAATTATTTTCCTCGATCAACGTGTTCATTGCGCCTGCTTGCCATTCGGTATACGCTTCCCACAGTGGTGCGTATACTTTATTTGCGGCGTTTGGCGAATTACCAATGATCATGCCAATACTTCTGAACTGACCAACTTTATCCTGAATCTGCTTAAGCAAGGATTTTGGATGGAACAGCGTATCATTGTTCACTTCCATGGCATTGCCATACCAAACTTCAACCTTAGAGCCGTCCTCAGGAAGTTCAACAAGAATTGCCTGGCGAACGACATCTACTTTTTCACCATCTTTAGTAACGGTATCAAAGATGTCATTGACAACAACACCTACCTGATCCAATACAACAATTGGTTCCTCAGCTTTCTTTGATTTATAAATGGCAACTTTAGTATATTTTCCTTCTTCATTAGGAAGAACCAGAACAGGACGGCGTTCCATGCCACCACTAATTGAAATACTGAATTCTTTTGCGCCTTCTGGTGCATTTGCCCAGCCTTTAGCATCTTTTAGCGGAACTGTAGATTTGTTATCATACAGTTCTGGATGAGAAGCGCCAGCATTTTCGCCTTCATTCTCATTCATGATCATATTAACGAGGGTCTTTTGCTTTAAGGACTGATCCAAGGCTTTTGCGCCGCTACTGGTTTCAGCAGCCTCTTCAACTTCAATATCTGTAAGGATACAACCTACGCCAGAGCCATCATCTTCATGCTCAAAAACATGCTCTTGTTTGATCGCGGCAGACGCTTCGATCCATTGTCCCCATTCCACGGTACCAACAGCAACGTTAATATTAGATGGCTGGGTCCCATCAACAACGTGCAGATTTGGGCTGTCCGAGGTTGGAGGCCAGGAAGAGCCCGGCCAATGGAATACAAGCGTTTTATGACCATTCTCAGCAAAAACATTCCATAGCTGTTCTGCTTTGCAGTTTCTGGAATCGAAAGAATAAACCAGTGTATCCAGTTTGTCAGGATGTGGATTCCAGAAATCGGTAACACCATGGGTGCCAACATAAGCGCCTGTTGCTAATGTTGTCCAGAGTGGAGGGGTGATCGTTGGCATTGCACCAAGCATCACCAAATCTTCTCTTGCCGAACCACGTTTCTTAAATTCTGTAAAATTAGGCATAACGCCTTTTTCCATGTACTTTTTCGTGAGACGTGGATCTAAACCATCCACACCCAAAACTAATACTTTGTTTTTCATGTAAAAACCTCCTATTTTGTGTTAAAATGTTCAAGATCAAGTAACCGATTGATTCTTTACTTATATGATAGCGCTGATTTATAATAAAGAAAAACAGTATTAATTTTGGCAAAACATCCACCTACAAAAAATTATTGTATTTCTATTAGTATTATAAAGATTTTCGTCTTTCATCTCTTATGATGTTGACGCTTTTCGGGAACTTCTTTATAATTAAATTGCCAAATATAGAAATCGATCAAGCAATATATTCTCAACCATCTACTTTTTATGTACAACTCATACTATAAAACGCACTATCCACAAAATCCTTGTAGGCAAAGTGCGTTTTTTGCATGAATCAGATGTAAGACTAAGGCAACTATCAAAGGAGAATTATTATGCGTCTGGAACAATTCTATTACTTTGTTAAAATCGCCGATCTCCACTCATTTTCTGCAGCCAGCGCAGATCTTTTTGTATCCCAGCAAGCTTTGAGTACGTCAATCAAAAATTTAGAAGAAAATTTCCAAACCGAGTTATTTATCCGAACACCAAGAGGAGTTGTTTTATCTGCGAAAGGGAAATATTTCTATGACCACGCCAGAGAAATACTGAAGCTCTATGAAGAAGTGTACAATCATTTCTTACGTCAACCAACAGACTCCGATTCTTTCAACGTAGCTCTAAATCCAAATGTAAAAACCTTTTATTTCTCAAAGATAATCAGCTACTTTTTGAAAGAATATCCAATGGTTAAAATTAATTACCTACTAACAAAAAACGAACATGTAGTAGAATCAGTTCTCGACGACAAGGCAACTTTGGGGGTATTGCCAGTTTTGCGCCTCGAAAAAAACTTTCATTACACTTTTCCATCAGAAATCAATTTCATTCCACTCAGCTACACACATTACGCTTTATTAACTAGCGTTAATTCACCAATAGCAGAATTCAAGTCCATTTCCATGGCTACAGTCACAAAATATCCTGTTATTCTAAACACTTCGTCTGATTCCTCGTTATTCACACAGCTTTTTAAATACTATAGTGAAGATACTGATATTATTTATGCCGACAGTTTTACTCTCCAGCGCCAGATGGTAGAGGATAATCTCGGTAATATGCTCTTCCTGCAATCTGATCCGTGCCCCTCGGACAAATTTTGCAAGATACCAATCACAAATGATATTGCAGTTTGTGTCGGTTTTCTATACTCTAATACGAAACCACTCACAACATTCCAGAATTTATACATTGAAAAGTCAAAAAACTTAATTGCGAAATCAATAAACACGGCAAATTTAATGTAAGATAAAAAGGCTTACAGCTACATTATCAAAAGTAGCTGCAAGCCTTTTTCATATCAACTCCACATCCAAATCCTTCCTTGCTTCTTCGCGTCGGAAGCTTTCTGGCATTTCCAGGCGGAAAACGGTCGCTTTTTCGTCAATGCGGTCCATGAGGCGTGGGTCGTAGAGTTTTTCGATGTCGCCATATTCGAGGTTGGTGTTGAGGACCCAGGATTTATTGCGGAGGTTGCGGTCTTCGATGAGTCGGGTGAGCTCGTCGATGGCAAATTCTGTGCGGGCTTCGGCGCCAAAATCGTCGAGGATGAGGAGGTCGCAGTTCCGCAGGAGGTCGAAGGTGCGGATGGTTTCGTCGCTGTCCTGGCCGCGCTCAAATTTGCTGACGCGGATGAGGTCGAGGAGATCGTCGGTGCGACGATAGACGACGGTGAGTCCGCGCTCGATGCAAGCGTTGGCGATGGCTGCGGAGAGGTGAGTTTTGCCGCGACCGACGAAGCCGCGTAGCACGAGGTTGCCCATTGGCTGGTGGGCGGCGAGCTTGTCGATGAAGCGCTGGATGCGCGCGAGCTTGCGCTCCATATCTGCGGGGTCGCTGTAGACATCTGTGCGGAAATTGGCGAAGGTTTTATCGCGGTATTTTTCCGGCAGGCCGCTGGCAAGAAAACTGGCTTCGCGACGCCGGTCGCTTTGGCAGACGCAGGGCACGCCAGGGCGCACGTAACCGCGATCCTCGCAGATGGGGCAATCCCACTGTGGCTCATAAAATTTCTCTGAAAGGCCATATTGAGCAAGCAATTTTCGTCGTTCGGCGAGCAGTGCCTGATACTCGGTATCGGCAGCGTCGAGCCCGGTTGTTTCACCACTGAGGCTTTTGCGCACGCAGGAAAGGGCGTGCGCCTGCATGCGCGCGTCGACATCGGCGATATCAGGATGCGCACGGTGCATGGCCTGCACGCGATCGTCGCGCTCCTGTTTTTTCTGTTCTCGTTTCGATTTTAATTGTGCCATCAATTATTCCTCCCTGTCCGAAAAATCGCGCGGCCCTTCCTGGCTGACGTAGCGTGTCTGCGCGCGTTTTTTTACTGCGGGACGCGCGGCGCGATTCTGTGCGCGGGTATTTTTCTGCTGGGCACGATAGGCTTCGACCTGATCGCGGCGGCTGATGCCCATGCGGCGCCAGTTCTCAAGGATGGCGTCAAGATAGTTCATGCTCGGATTGTCAGCGCCGGTGGTGTCGTCGATGGCCATGAGCACGAGCTCGTGGCTGAATCCCCAATCGCCGGTCCATTTTGCATAGAGGGCGCGCTGCGCTTGCCCAAAAGGCGCAGCACTTCGCGCACTTTTGTGAACTCATAATCGAGACCTTTGACAAAGCTCTGCAGCGAGGCGAGATCGTTCACGCCGGCGTTGTGGGCGAGCTGGGCGAACGAAAGAAAATTATAATGCTGGCGCTGATTGCGCTGAAAATAATCGTAGAGGGCGTAGACGAGATCGCTTGACCAGCCGTAGCGCTGGATGACTTCGCTGATGTCGCCGCGCGCTTTCGCAGGAAGGATGACGCCGCGCTCTTTTTCATAACGACGCACGACTTCGGTGAGGGTTTCGTAGCTCTGCTCCTTTGCTGCATTTCCCTGCGCAGCAGCGGCTTCGCCGGCGGTGGTCTGTCCGAGCATGCGGTCGAAAAGCGGTTGGAAGGATACGTCGCCGCTGTCGACGTTGTAGGTGATGAGATGTTTCTGCACGAGATTGGTCGCGGCGGTTTTTGCATAAACGTCGCCTGCGGAAACGCGCCCTTCCTGAGCGAGCAGATAAACGATCTCGCCGAGCTCTTCAAAGCTCAGCTCAAGGGTTGCCATGTAAGCCAAAAACCGTTTTGGCACGGCCACGGAGCCGCCTGATAAAAACCAGTTCAAAAATTTTGTATCCATAAGAAATACTCTCCGAAATTGTTATTGAATGACGCCAGACACACGCACGTTGACGCGGCGCACGGGCACGCCTGTGAGCTGCTCAACCTGCTCCATGACGCGCTTCTGAAAGGCCATGACTTCGCGCTGGATGGCGGTGCCGTAGCGCACGCGGCTTTCCATCTGAATGGTCGCGCCGAGGTCGCTCATCTGCACGGTGATGCGCGGGCTTGGGCCAAAGATCTGCGTTTCCTGCGCAATGTGGCGCGCCAGTCCGACGAACACATGCTCTGAGATGACGACTTTGCCGAGCTGCGAAAAGGCTGGGCGCACGATGGATTTTTCGTTTGTGCGCTGCTCGGTGTCTTCCTTGCTGCGGCGTTTGAAAAATCCGATGACTGGCGCAATCCAGGCTGTCGGCAGATCCTTGCGCACTTCGATGACAGGCAGTGGGATGACGTGCTTGCCTTCGCTGCGCATTTCTTTGGCGATGGCGATCTCTTCTTCTGTCGCGACATCCTGGATAAAGATGGTCTGCTTCACTGGCGGCAGATTCAGCGCGCCGACGATGCGATCGATCATGTGCTCGGAGGTGCCCAAGATGAGCAGCCGCTTGACGCGATAGATCGCCAGCGCTTTGCGCACGCTCTCGGCGTGCTCCTGATCGAGGAAGATGGCGCGCTTGACGGCGGCGACCATCGTTGGCTCGCTTTTTGCGGAAACGCCGGCGAGTTTTTTCCCGTTATGGATGAACAGGCCGTCGTCGATGATGTAGCTGATCTGCAGCTCGTCTGCCAGCTCGGTGGCGTGGTGGCTTTTGCCGGTGCCGCTCGGGCCGGCCAATGCATAGATTTCCATGATCTTCCTCCTTATCTGATCGGACGCTCGCCGCGAAAATACACATCCGGCGGCAGAATTTCCGAGGAAAACGCGCGCACAGCGGCGCCTTCAGCGATGGCACGCTGCATGACGCGTGCAAATTCCGGATCGTTTTCCGCATTGAAGCCAACGTCGATGACGGGCTGTCCCATCGTCACGAAAAATATGCCGACCTGCCAGCCCTGCTCGCGGAGCGCCAGCAATTCCTCAACGTGGCGGCGTCCGCGCGTGGTCGGCGCGTCTGGAAACAGCGCGTGGCCGTCAATAACATAATTAACGGATTTCACCTCCAAAAGCCAACGCTCGCCACTCTGCAGAGTGACGGCGAAGTCAAAACGGCTGTTGCCGATCTTTTTTTCCCACTCAATTTGCTTCCAGTCGTAGAAGCCGGCAATCCTGCCCTTGCTCAGCCATTCACGCATAAAATCGTTGGCCCAGGCGGCCGCCAGGCACACCCAGCTGCCGCCGTGATCGACCGCAAGCAGGTCCCAGACTGTCTTGCGCGCAGGATTTTTTGCCGGACGAACGAGCGCAGCCACACCTGGCCGCAAAAGCTCCTGCATGCGTCCAGTGTTGGCGAGATGCGCCTGCACGATCTGTCCATCTGAAAGTTCAATATCTGCAATAAAGCGGTTGACGCGCCGCAGGAATCGCGCTGTCACCGCCTGTTCAAAATGTTCTTTACTCATGCTTCTATTATACTGGAAATCGCCGCGTCTGAAAACAGCAAAAGCGTGTCTTCCATTTTGGAAGACACGCCAGACTGTAGATAAACCCTATTTTGGCATCTTGCCAAAATAGGGTTTTCTCATTT
>OIWK01002428.1_pt1 | contig 14966 bp, 10 predicted proteins | sample 1587401 | NCBI WGS metagenome assembly OIWK01 (sample SAMEA3888911, study PRJEB22519) | human gut metagenome | biome: human gut; feature: human-associated habitat; material: faeces | place: Denmark | collected 2009
CGTCATGCACCGCAACACCTATTTAAATTCCCCGCAGATGCTCGACCGCTACTACCGGCTTCGGAGAGCGCCGCGCATCCGCTTCGCCGGACAGATGACCGGTGTTGAGGGCTATGTGGAGTCGTGCGCATCCGGCGCGCTTGTCGGCATCGAGACAGCTGCGCAGCTGCTCGGTCTGCCGCCTGTCGATTTCCCGCAGGAGACGGCCATCGGCGCGCTTGGGCTCTATGTCAGCAACGAATCCGTCGGCTCGTTCCAGCCGATGAACATCAATTTTGGCATCATCACACCGCTGGATCACCGCGTGCGCGGCAAGCGCAATAAGAACGCGGAGATCTCGGCGCGCAGCCTGCAGATTTTGGACGGGCTGAAACAAAAGGAGGTTTTTCATCTATGAGAATTCTTGTGGACGCAATGGGCGGTGACCTCGCCCCGGATGAGATCGTCAAGGGCGCGGTGCACGCGCAGCAGGAGCTGGGCGCGGAGATCGTGCTCGTCGGCCAGCGCGCCGCCATTGAGGCCTGCCTGCGCAACGAGCAGGCCAAGCTCGAGATCATCGACGCGAGCGAAGTCATCACCATGGACGACGACCCCAGCACGGCTACCCGCCGCAAGAAGGACGCTTCCATGACGGTCGCGCTCAACATGCTGCGCGACGGCAAGGGCGACGCGGTCGTCTCCGCCGGCAGCACCGGCGCACTGCTCACCGGTGCCACGCTCATCGTCAAGCGCATCCACGGCATCCGCCGCGCGGCGCTGGCTCCCGTGCTGCCGAACGGCGATGCGGGCGTCATGCTCATCGACTGCGGCGCCAATGCCGACTGCACGCCGGAATACCTGCTGCAGTTTGCCTATATGGGCAGTTACTATGCCTGCACCATGCTCGGCATCGCCGCGCCGCGCGTCGGCCTGCTGAGCAACGGCACCGAGGATCACAAGGGTTCCGAGCTCCAGCACGAGACATTCCCGCTGCTCAAGGCAGCGGACGCCGCCGGCCGCATCCGCTTTATCGGCAACGTCGAGGCGTCGCAGGTGTTCAGCGGCGACGTGGACGTCGTCGTCACGGACGGTTTCACCGGCAACGTGCTGCTCAAGGGCATCGAGGGCAGCATCAAGTACATGACGCGCCAGCTCAAGGGCATTTTCATGAAAAACTTCAAGACCAAGATGGCCGCTCTTGCCATCAAGAACGAGTTCCACGCGCTCAAGGCGTCGCTCGACCCGAACGAGGTCGGCGGCACGGCCATGCTCGGCATCAGCAAGCCGGTCATCAAGGCGCACGGCTCATCTGACGCGCGCGCGATCTACAATGCCATCCGTCAGGCGATCGCCTTTGTCGATTCCGGCATCATTGACGACATCACGGCCAATATCTCCTACATGCGTGTGGACAAGCACGCGGCGAAGGAGAGCGACTGATGGAGGCGCTGGAGGCCCGCCTGGGCTACACGTTCCGTGACCGGTCGCTGCTGGAGAATGCGCTCATGCACAGCTCTTACGCCAATGAAAACCGCGCGCGGGGCTACACCAGCAACGAGCGGCTCGAGTTTCTCGGCGATGCCATTCTCGATGCCATTGTGGGCGACATCGTGTACCATCATTTCCCCGGCAAGCGCGAGGGATTTCTTACCAATACCCGTTCCAAACTCGTTCAGCGTGACACCCTCAACAAACTGTCGCAAGAAATGGGCATCGATCAGCTCATCCTCTCCAACGGTCATAGTGCCTCGCACAACAGCTATCTGGGCGGCAACGCTTTTGAAGCACTCGTCGGTGCCATCTATCTTGACAAGGGTTACAAGGGATGTATGGACTTCATGCAACAGCGTATCCTCGGCAAGATGATCAACATCGACAAGCTGGCTTATAAAGAGGTGAACTTCAAGAGCAAACTCCTTGAGTGGGCGCAGCGCAACCGCCTCGGAATCGAGTTCATATCAAACGACCCGGGTAAAGGAGCCGCCACAAGCGAAACCCCGACCTTTCTTGCCACGGTGATGATTGAGAACGTGGAGTGCGGAAAAGGCAACGGATTTTCGAAAAAGGAAAGCCACCAGAATGCAGCCCGCGAAACTCTGATAATGCTCAATGCAAACAAGCAGAAGATTGCGGAAATTCTGAAATCAAAGGAACAGCGCACGGCAATGGAGGCAGAACTCATCAGCGTTCCCCCACGTGTGAGCGACGGCAAGCGTCATTCGCACCCCAAACGCAGGAATTCCGCTCCGCAACGTGCACAAAACGGCGTGCGCGAAAACGTTGTTGCCGACACCAAAACGCCTCAGGTCAACGCTTTGTTGCAAAGCGCGAAGGCTTGCACGGATAACATCGGGCTTACAACAAACAACGAACCTCCCGTTTCCTCCGGTGGCGAAAACGAAAAGGGTAACAGAAAATGCAACTATAACAAGCGTCGCCGCAAACAGGCACGCGATGCGGCGGACAATGCGCAAACGCGACAAAAGAGCCGCGATGCCATTATAGTCGAAGCCGAAAACAAGGCTTTCAACAAATAAGAAATCCCGTAAAAGGCAAAACGCGACAGGCGGAAGAGGCTGGAAAATGCGGCAAACCATTGCCGGCGCAACAGTTCACACCCGCCGAAAAAGCGTAAAAGACTGCTTTTTTCGCAAAGTACTGAAAATCAAGAAATAAACACGAATCTTGACACTTTTGTAAGTTGTTGTGTTTCAGATTCTTATTACAGCAAAAAATATAAGGCACTTATTTTAAAATAAGTGCCTTATATTTTAAAATACATGGCTTGTATTTTTTACGATAAGCCATATGTTTTTTCGCACATGCTCCGAAAGAGAACAAATTTCCCTTGAAAATCGTTTTCCAATTCCGTTTGCACCGGTTTTGAAGGTTGTGTTTTGCACAGCATCCCAAAGAGTGCAGCACATATCCCGTGTTGCGAACGCGGTGTGTGCAGGCACGAGGATGCAAAAGCCGAAAACCGTGCGCTACATAAAACCCTGAAAATTCCATGCGGCTTACGAAACTCCGGATTTAGAAACATGCTGTCTTTTGACGAAATACATTTCGCATGCCGACGGGCATACGGGAAGCGGCATGGCAATGAACATAAAAACAACCGCGCCTGCACATCATTAGATGTACAGGCGCGGACTGCTATAAGAATTTCAATAAAAATCTTTTACCAGATGTGTGCACGCTTGTCTGCAGGAACAAAAAGCTTGTCACCTTCCTTGATTCCGAAAGCCGTGTACCAGGCATCAATCATAGGAAGCGCAGCGTTTACACGCAGGCTGTTGGGCGAATGAACGTCGCTGTTCACGATATAGGCCACAAACTGCGGAGCGATGTTGCTTGCCCACATTCTGCCATAGGCAAGGAAGAAACGCTGTTCGGGTGTGAAACCGTCCTTAACGCCAAGCGGATTTTTCTCCATTGACTTTTTCAGAGCCTGAAAGGCTATGTTTATTCCGCCATTGTCTCCTATGTTCTCACCAAGGGTTTTCTTGCCGTTTACCTTCAGTCCCGGCTGCATTTCCTTGCTTCCAAACCAGTCTTCGAGCACTTTGCCTCGTTCGTCGAAGTTTTTCTTATCTTCGTCAGTCCACCAGTTTTTAAGGTTTCCGTCTTTGTCGTATGCGCAACCCTGGTCATCGAATCCGTGGCTCATTTCGTGTCCTATCACACAGCCTATAGCTCCGTAATTAGCGGCATCGTCGGCTTCGGGATCGTAGAACGGCGGCTGCAATATGGCTGCCGGGAAATTTATACTGTTGGATTGCGGATTATAAAATGCATTCACCGTTTGCGGGGTGCAACCCATCTGATGACGATCCACCGGTCTGTGCCAGTAATATTCTATCTCGCCTTTGCGCGAAGCCATTGTTATGCGCTCAAAGTTCTCGCTCAAAGTTTTATTCTCGTCCACCTGCACATATTTCTCAAGACCTTCCCACTTGTCAGGGTATGCCACATTAATTACCATACCATTGAGTTTTTCGATAGCCTTTTCTTTTGTGGCGGAAGTCATCCAAGTGTTACTCTTTATACGCTCCGCAAAGGCGGCTTGCAGGTTCTTAATCATTTCGTAAGCCCTTTGTTTGTGGCTTTCGGGGAAATATTTCGCCACATACAGCTTACCGATTGTTTCGCCAAGCATTCCGTCGAGCAAACCCACGGCACGTTTCCAACGGGGCTGCTGTTCTTTCACACCGTAACGGGCTTTGAGATATTCAAAACGGCGATTGCCGAAATCGTCCGAGAGACATCCTGCCGAAGCTCCCACAACCGATACTTCCATATAGGCTTTTATTGCCTCAAGGTCGGCATTGGCAAGAATATTCTCCACCTCGTGCAGCGGTTCCGGCTGTCCAACATTCACAGTATCAATATCGGAAGGATATTGATAGGTATCGCAAATCATTTTCCAGTCTATGCCATTGAAATCCTTCAAAAGTTGCTGCCAACTCAGGAGATGCGTGTTTTCCTGAGGGTTTCTCTGCTTTACCTGGTCGTAACTTTTTGCGGCAAGTTGGTTTTCGAGAGCCCAAACCGCCTGCATTTTTTTCTCGGCAGCGTTTTCGCTGTTGCCCACCATCTTGAAATAATCCTTCATAAGGCTTTTGTAAGCCTCCGCCACGGCTTTCTGCTGCTCGTTGGGGTTTGTATAATATTCCGGATCAAGTCCCAAACCGCCCTGAACGGCTGAAAACATATACTGGCTCGCATTGTTCGGATTTATTCCCAATCCAAAACGGAACAATGTGGTTCCATATCCTTTCGCTCCGAGTTCATACATCAGTTTAATGCACTCTTTGCGATTCTTTACCTTGTTTATTTTTGCCAGCACAGGTTTTATGGGCGTATATCCCAGCTTGTTGCGCTTCACACTGTCCATGTACATGCGATAGAGTGCGCCGAGTTTCTGTCCGTCCGTGCCTTGCGGCATTTTTTTGGCTGCATATTCCGCCACAAGCTCCTTTATGCGGTCATTGTTTTGCTCGTCAAGGTCGGTGAAAGCCCCGTTCATGGGGTGAACTGCATCAAGCGGATGGTTTTTAAGCCAACTACCCGCCGAATACTCATAAAAATCGTCCCCGGGTTTGACACTCAAATCCATGTTTGCCTTGTCTATGCCACTTTTCTGTTCTTGCGCCTGACCGGGTGAGGCTATTCCGAGAATTGTCATGGCAATCATTACCAATTTACTTTTCATTTTTATATATGATTTTGAAATCGTTATTTGCTGTCAGTCATTTTGATTTCGGGGTGCAAAGTAAAGAAAAAACGCATCTCACTGCCGCTTCACGATATGAAAATTTCGTTGAATCTCAAATCTTTGCGGAATATCGACACGCGGAATACGCAAAAGCATACAGTTTGTCTGTTTTATGCCGCTCCTCATGTTTCCGTCCGCATGCCACATCCCGTCATCCGTATATAAAGACAGAAAAAACTCCGATTTACTACAGAAAAATACAAACAAATTCCGTCATGCACAAAATATTCACATAAAATACACCAACGCACTCCATGAAAATCATTCGGCACACGCAGCAGGACAAATGCCGTTATCCGCACGCAACCCTCTGATTTTCCGAATTTTGCACCACTTTTCGCGATTTCCTTATAAGTGGTTGTCATTCACACATTTAACATCGTCGAAAATACAAGGCACTTATTTCAAAACATAAGGCACATATTTCAAAATATATGGCTTGTATTTTTTGCAACAAGCCATGTGTTTTTTCCGATTTGCGGGAACGGGATGAAAAATAACGCTTCCGACAATGAATATATGCACTTCCCCACCCATGCAAACCGCAGGGAATTCCCAAATAATCATAAACCCAAGGGCAAATATCCGCAATGTTGAAACTTTCAAGTAAATTTGCGCATTGAATGCCTATTACATTCAAACCAAGCATAGAAAAGATGAGTTTGACAAGCATAATAAGACCGTTTTTCATGCCGCGTGTGCGCCAGATAGCGCGTTACGCCTCTGAAACGGAGGAGATTCAGCGCGGAGTGCTGAGACATCTCGTATCGCAAGCCGCACAAACCGAATGGGGCAAAGCCCACGGCTACGACAACATAAAATCATACGAAGATTTTGCCGCCCAAGTGCCGGTGAGCACCTATGAAGAAACAAAAGGCTACATTGACCGCATGCGCCACGGCGAGAAAGATGTGCTTTGGAAAGGAAGCGTGAAATGGTATGCCAAGTCATCGGGCACCACAAACGACAAGAGCAAATTCATTCCCGTGAGTGCGGAAGGACTGAAACGCATACACTACGCCGGAGGACGCGATGCCGTGGCACTGTATCTGCGCAACAATCCCGAAAGCCGCATATTCGACGGGCGCACACTGATTCTCGGCGGAAGCCATGCGCCAAACTGCAATCTTCCGGGCAGTCTTGTGGGCGACCTTTCGGCTATTCTCATTGAAAACATCAATCCGCTGGTCAACATGATAAGGGTGCCGAAAAAACAAACGGCTCTGCTTTCAGACTTCATGACCAAGCGCGACCTCATAGCCCGCGAAGCCATTAACAAGAACGTAAGCAACATAAGCGGTGTGCCTTCGTGGATGCTTTCGGTGCTTGACCGTGTGCTCGAAATCTCGGGCAAGAGCCACATAAACGAAGTTTGGCCCAACCTCGAGGTGTTCTTTCACGGCGGTGTGGCTTTCACCCCCTATCGCGAGCGTTACAAACAAATCATCACGAGTTCCAAAATGCACTACATGGAAACCTACAACGCCAGCGAGGGATTTTTCGGACTTCAGGACGACCCTTCCGATCCGGCAATGCTGCTGATGATAGACTATGACGTGTTTTACGAGTTCATACCTCTGGAAGAAGTTGGAAATCCCGAGGCAAAAGCCGTGGCATTGTGGGATGTGGAAACCGGGAAAAACTATGCCATAGTGATTTCAACCTCTTGCGGACTGTGGAGATACCAAATAGGCGACACCGTGAAGTTTACTTCCAAAAATCCGTACAAATTCATAATAAGCGGAAGAACCAAGAGCTTCATCAACGCCTTTGGCGAAGAACTCATGGTGGACAACGCCGAAAAAGGACTTGCAGAAGCATGCCGCGAAACAGGTGCGCAGGTTGCCGAATACACCGCAGCCCCCGTGTTCATGGACATTCACGGAAAATGCAGGCATCAGTGGGTTATAGAATTTGCAAAACGCCCCGAAAACATGGATGTCTTTGCCGAAAAACTCGACAAGGCTCTGCAAAGAATCAATTCCGACTACGAGGCAAAGCGTTCGAACAACGTAACACTGCAGCAGCTCGAAATAACCGAAGCAAAACCGGGACTTTTCAACGAATGGCTCGCAAGCAAAGGCAAACTCGGAGGACAGCACAAGGTGCCCCGCCTGAGCAACACCCGGAAAATAATTGACGAAATACTGTCGCTCAACAGCAAATGAGCGGAATACGCATATAAATGACCATACGCAAACTGCTAAAAAACACTCTGTTGGTGCTGATATCGGCACTTGTCTTTTCGTGTGCCAATCCAGGAAGACCCGACGGGGGAGCTTACGACGAAACACCGCCGAGCGTGGTGGGCACTTCGCCGAAAGAATATGCACTGAACAACAAACAGCAGAAAATAACGCTTCTTTTCAGCGAATACATCAAACTCGACAACGCCGCCGAGAAGGTTGTGATTTCGCCTCCGCAGCTTGACCAACCCGAAATACGCGCGTCGGGAAAGAAAATCTATGTGGAGCTGAAAGATTCGCTTATTCCCAACACCACTTACACTATTGATTTCTCCGATGCCATTTTAGACAACAACGAAGGCAATCCCATGGGAAGTTACGCCTATGTCTTTTCGACCGGCGAAAGCATTGACACACTCGAAGTATCGGGAAAAGTGCTGAACGCACAGGACCTCGAACCGGTGAAAGGCATTCTTGTGGGACTTCATTCAAACCTCAACGACAGCGCATTTGTGAAAACCCCGCTCGAAAAGATTGGGCGCACCGACGGCTCGGGACATTTTGTGATAAAAGGTGTTGCCCCGGGAAAATATCGCATCTATGCACTCAACGACGCGGAAAGCGACTACGAATTTCACCAGAAGAGCGAGGACATAGCCTTTACGAAAGACATAATAATACCTTCGTGCACTCCGGCAACGCGCGAAGACACCACGTGGATAGACTCCGTGAGGATAGATACCATAAAAACGGTGAACTATACGCGGTTCATGCCCGACGACATAGTGTTGCGTTCGTTCAAGGAGGTGCAAACAGTGCATCATCTGCTGAAAAGCGAACGCAAATCGCCTTATTCGTTCAGTCTTTACTTTACCGCGCCGTCGCAGGAGTTTCCCAAAATACAGGGAATAAACTTCAATGCCGACAATGCCTTCTTAATTCAAAACAGCGCGGGCAACGACACCATAACATATTGGATTAAAGACACCGCACTCGTAAAAAAAGACACATTGGAACTGACACTTACGTATGCGGATACCAATGATTCCACGGGAATAGACGAAATGCGCAGCGACACATTGGAACTCGTTTCGCGCACTCCCTATGCCAGAATCATGAAAGACTTCAACGACAAAATGGAGCAGTGGATGAAACGCAAGGAACGCTCCGAAAAACGCGGCAAGAAGTTTAGCGAACGGCAACCGAGGCAATGGATACGCATGAGATACAATGCCACGAACAATCTTGCCCCAAACGAAAACATAACTCTCCTTTTGAACGAACCGCTGATAAATGTTGACACGTCAAGGATACATCTTTCGCTCGGCGTAGACTCGCTTTGGGAGGAACGACCCTTCATTGTATCGCGCGACAGTGCCAACATGCTTTCATACACCGTGTATGGCGAATGGCGCAACGGGCAAAAATATAAATTGGAAATAGACTCCGCCGCCTTTACAAGCATTTACGGCAACAACAATATAAGAATGGAAATGAGTTTCAGCGTTCCCGCAACCGAAGCATACGCTTCGCTTTTCGTAACACTGAGCAACTATGACAACGGACAGGCTTATGTGCAGCTCCTGAAAGGCGACAAACCGTACAGAACCGTGAAAGCCGACGGCGATCATGCCGATTTCTACTACATTTCTCCCGGAAAATACTATTTGCGAATGTTTGTGGACCAAAACAACAACGGAAAATGGGACACAGGTCTGTTTGCCGAAAACAAACAACCCGAACCAGTATATTATTTTCCTTCGGAAATAGAATTGCGTGCCAGCTGGGACAGCGAACAAGAATGGAACGTGCGCTCAACTCCGCTCGAGAAACAAAAGCCAAAGGAGATAACCAAACAAAGAGCCGAAAAGAAACGCGAAATACAGCACCGCAACGCGGAAAGACTGCTTAAAAAGCAAAAAGAAGAACAGAAAAAACAACGCAACAAGAGATGAAAAAAAACATTTTACTGATTCTCACGCTTTGTATAGCATGGATTAACGCCACAGCACAATGTCCCATAAAAAACACGGCATTCAAAAGCGGCGAAACACTTATGTATGATATGTATTTCAACTGGAAATTCGTATGGTTCAAGGTTGGCAACGCTTCTCTTACCATAAATTCCACATCATATAAGGGAAAAGACGCATTTCGTGCAAGCCTCATAACGCGCACATCCTCGAAAGCGGACAAATATTTCATTATGCGCGATACGCTTAAGAGTTATGTTTCAAACGAACTCGTTCCGCTTTATTATACAAAGCGTGCAAAGGAAGGCGATCGCTATCGCACGGATGAAGTTTGGTATTCCTATAAAGACGGAATGAGTCATGCCAAAATGAAACACAGGAATCGTAAGGGCGAAATCAAAGAAAAAACCGTGAGCAGGGCAAACTGCATATACGACATGCTTAGCATCATGCTCCGCGCCCGTTGTATGAATCTGGATAACGTAAAGAAAGGGTTCACTTACAATTTCCAGATGACCGATGCGGGAGATATTCATAACGAAAAGCTCGTATTTCAGGGACGTTCAACGTTTCAGGTGGAACATACTTCCACAAAATATCGCACACTCGTATTCTCGTATATAGAAAAAGACGAAGATACGGGAAAAGACGTGGAACTCGTGAAATTTTATATAACCGACGACAAAAATCATCTGCCTGTGCGCCTGGACATGAACCTTAAATTCGGAACTGCAAAGGCTTTCCTCATCGGCGCACACAATATTCTGAATCCGCAAACGGCTAAAGTTTCCGGCAAAAAGGTTGCCGCCGGAACAAAGTAGCCTGTTATTAACCTCCAAACCCTTTACCCCATCATGAAACGCCTCGTAATTCTGACGACAACTCTTTTATTTATCGTTTTTTCGGTTTCAAAAGCTCAAAGAACCGATTTGAAACTCCGCAACATTGATGTGGACATTTGCATATACGGTGCCACATCAGGGGGAATAGTTGCCGCATACACGGCATTGAAACAGGGAAAAAGCGTAGTGCTTGTGGAACCTTCGCAAAGGATTGGCGGCATGACAACAGGCGGTTTGGGATTTACGGACATTGGTCATCTTGACATTATACGCGGTTACGCGCTCGACTTTTACCGTCGCGTGGGAAAGATATACGACAGCGACAAGCCGGTGTTTAAGTTTGAACCGAAAGCTGCCCTTGCAGTTTACAACGAATACGTCAGGGAAACCAACATGCCTGTTTTACGAAACTACAGAATCATTGGCTGCACCAAGAAAGGGGTTACCGTAAAAAGCATTTCCCTTGAAAATTCCCTCAATCCCTCAACCAAACTCCATAAGGTGGTTTCCGCTAAAGTTTTCATCGATTGTTCCTACGAGGGAGACCTAATGGCGAAAGCCGGCATCTCTTATACCATAGGACGAGAGCCGAATTCGCAATACAACGAGACATATAACGGTGTGCAAATAGCGATAAATCACCAATTCGGGGCAAACATAGACCCTTACAAGGTGAAAGGCAAGCCTGAAAGCGGGCTTCTGTGGGGAATTTCCCAAGAAAAAATGGGCGTGCAGGGAAGCGGCGACAAACATATCCAAGCTTATAATTACCGCATAGCACTTACCGAAGACCCTGACAATAGTATTGAAATCACAAAGCCGGACAATTACGACCCTTCGCATTACGAACTTATGCTTCGCCAACACGAGGGCTACGAATGGGCAGGTCTTAACGACGTTTTCGCTTGGGACAGGATGCCAAACCATAAAACTGACATCAATAACCGAGGCGGTTTTTCTACCGACATGATTGGTGCGAATTGGGACTATCCCGAAGCTTCCTATGCCAAACGCGACAGCATTGCCAAGGCTCATCGCGACTACACATTGGGGATGCTTTACTTCGTGGGGCATGATGAAAGAATCCCCGAGAAGATTCGTAAGGAAATGTTGAGATGGGGGCTGCCCAAGGACGAATATATTGAAAACGGACACTTCACTCCGCAATTATATATACGCGAAGCGCGAAGAATGATTGGGCAACTTGTAATGACGCAATACCACTGCCAGGGCATAGAAACCGCTCCGAAAGCCATAGGATGGGCTGCATATACAATGGACTCCCACAACAGCGGGCGATTCGTGGTTAACGGCAGAGTGAAAAACGAGGGAAACGTGGAGATGCATATACCCGGTCCGTATTCTGTGGGATATGATGCCATAACTCCCAAGCCCTCTGAAGCCGACAACGTTCTTGTTCCGGTTTGTCTCTCGGCTTCCCACATAGCTTATGGCTCAATAAGAATGGAACCCGTGTTCATGGTTCTCGGAGAAAGCTCCGCGCTCGCCGCATGTAACGTCATCGACCATTTTGATTCAAAGGTGCAGAAAGCGGACATAGATGCCGTTATGACGAAATTCGTTGAAATAGAAAAGGAACTCGGAAAATAAACTACTAAGTTAGTTACACAACGATGCAGATAGTATCAATGCAACTGCACAACGGACTTAGTTGCCACTTAATCGGGCTAAATTAAACGAAAGCGGGATTAAAACTGACCGCTTTCCACAAGTCGCACCACTCTTTCGGTGTATTTGTCATCGCCTTCGGGATCGTAGGCTTTTTTCAAGCTACTGCCGAAAAGTCCTGCGAAGAATTGGTAATACGCAGCCTTGAAAGAACCGAGAAATGCCTGAATAAGTTCGTATGACGACTGGTCGCATTCCCGGTAAATAAGCTTTATGAGGAGTTTTCCCTGCGATTTGCTCATACGTTTCACTATTGGTCTGTACTGGTCCTTTATTCCCGCTTCCACAAGTTGGATGTGTTCCTTGCGTTCTTTTTCGGAAGGCAGCGTTTCTATGAAATCGTAAGTTTCAATCAGGGTTTCCTTTGCAAGTTTCGCATAAGGCAGCACCCTTTTCACGTTTGCCACCAAACGGTTATACTCCATTCTTTCCTTTTGATTGCGGAAATTCATGGGAGGATAGATATAAGCCGGCGGAGTTACTATGTCGGGAATGCTGTCTCCTTTATATAGAGTTTTACCTACCTGCACATACAAAGGCAGAGGCGGAACGCTGTCAATGCCCTCCTTTTTGTTTTGCGCCGATACCTGTGAAGCGGGAACCAGTAGCAATAAAATCAGTATTATGCGGCTTAGTTTCATCACAGCACAAAAATAATAAGAATTGGGGAAACTCCGTATCAATTTATAATTCTTTTACCTTGCACTTTGGGCGCGATTAATTAAAAGCGTGTCTGTTTGCGCGAATTTGGCTACCTTTGCATTCGGAACTAAAACGAATACAGAGATATGGGATTACAATGCGGAATAGTGGGACTGCCTAATGTTGGCAAATCAACCCTGTTCAACTGTCTTAGCAGTGCTAAAGCGCAAGCTGCAAACTTCCCCTTTTGCACCATAGAACCCAATGTGGGAGTAATTACTGTGCCCGACGCACGCCTCAACAGCCTTGCCGAAATTGTCCATCCGGGAAGAATTGTTCCCGCAACGGTGGAAATCGTGGACATAGCCGGCATTGTGAAAGGCGCAAGCAAAGGCGAGGGACTGGGAAACCAGTTTCTCGGAAACATACGCCAGACCGATGCCATTATCCACGTTCTCCGCTGCTTTGACGACGGAAATGTGGTTCACGTTGACGGAAGTGTGGACCCCGTAAGGGATAAAGAAGTTATCGACACCGAGCTTCAGCTGAAAGATCTTGAGAGTGTGGAACAACATCTCAAGAAAGTTGAAAAAATGGCTAAAGTTGGCGGCGACCAGCAGGCACAAACCGAATACACGGTGCTCAAAGCCTATCATGCAGCTCTGTCGGAAGGCAAATCGGCACGCACCGTGAAATTCGAGAAAAAGGAAGAAATTCAGGCGGCTCGCGACTTGTTTTTGCTCACAGCCAAACCCGTGATATACGTTTGCAATGTTGACGAAGGTTCGGCTGTCAGCGGCAACAAATACGTGGATGCCGTGAGAGAGGCAACAGCCGACGAAGGAGCGGAGTTGCTTGTGGTGGCTGCCCGAACCGAAGCCGACATTGCCGAACTTGACAGCGCGGAAGACCGCAAGGAATTTCTTGCTGCCGCCGGGCTTGAAGAATCGGGATGCAACCGTTTGATTCAGTCGGCATACCATATTCTGAACCTTCAAACCTTCATCACCGCCGGCGAAATGGAAGTAAAAGCGTGGACATACCACAAAGGTTGGAAAGCACCCCAGTGTGCAGGAGTCATTCACACCGATTTCGAGAAAGGATTCATTCGCGCCGAAGTCATAAAGTATGACGACTACATTAAATACGGCAGCGAAGCCGCAGTTCGCGAGGCGGGAAAGCTGAACATTGAGGGAAAAGATTACGAGGTGCAGGACGGCGACATCATGCACTTCCGTTTCAACGTGTAAAGCCGAAGTCATGACACTCTTTGCGCTCCTCCCGCAGTTCATATACTGGAATCCCGACCCCGTGGCGTTTACCATTTTTTCTCACGAGGTAAGATGGTATGCGCTGTGCTGGTGTGTGGGACTACTGTTGGGATATGTGGTGATGCAAAAGCTCTACAAGCGGCAGCACATACCCGACGAAAAGTTCGATCCGCTGTTTTTCCACATATTTTTCGGCGTTATCATAGGCGCACGTCTCGGACATTGCCTTTTCTACGAGCCGGGATATTTTCTTTCCCACCCCGTGGAGATGATTTTTCCCATACAGAAAACCGTTGACGGCTGGAGATGCACGGGATATGCCGGACTGTCGTCGCACGGAGGCGTGATAGGAATGCTTTTTGCCCTGTATCTCTACGTGAAACGCACGGGAGTGAACACCATGCGCATTCTCGACAACATGGGAATCTGTGCTCCGCTCACGGCGTGCTTCATAAGACTCGGCAACTTGTTCAACTCCGAAATCGTGGGCAAGACCACCGACATGCCGTGGGGCTTTATTTTCGCGGCAAACGGCGAAAACTTTGCCAGACACCCCGGACAGCTTTACGAGTCGCTTGCATACATCACGGTTTTCTTTATCGGACTCGTCATCTACCATTACAATGAAAAAAAGGTGGGCACGGGTTTCTTCTTCGGCTGGTGTCTCACGGCGGTCTTTGTGTTCCGTTTCTTGGTGGAATACATAAAAGACGTGCAGGAAACCTTTGAGCAGGGAATGCTCCTGAACATGGGGCAACTTCTTAGCATACCGTTCATAATAATAGGCATATACTGTTTGGCAGGCGGCAAACTGTGCCGCCAACTCGGCGAACATCAGAAATAACGCGGCAATATGCCGGGGCGCACCAGCCTTTCGGCTTCCGCACAACACAAGAATACGGGTTTTGTTTTCAACGAAAGCAAAGCCCGTATGCTTTTTATAAACATCTCTGTCTTTAAGTCAAAACCACCGTTTGAAACGATTTTTCGCAAACTTCTGAAAACCAAACCTTTAAGGCATTTTGAAGAACTTTTGTAAGTTATTGTTTATCAGGCATTTGGAAAGGCGAAAAATACAAGCCATATATTTTAAAATACAAGGCACT
>OIWK01002433.1_pt1 | contig 14936 bp, 12 predicted proteins | sample 1587401 | NCBI WGS metagenome assembly OIWK01 (sample SAMEA3888911, study PRJEB22519) | human gut metagenome | biome: human gut; feature: human-associated habitat; material: faeces | place: Denmark | collected 2009
TCGTCAAAGAGCATGATGTCCGGACTCATAGCCAGCGCTCTGGCAATCGCCACGCGTTGCTGCTGACCGCCGGAGAGAGACGCTGGATAAACGTCTGCTTTGTCGAGCAGACCGACGCGCTTTAAGAGTTCGCGCGCGGTTTTGTCGGCTTCTTCCTGCGCGATGCCCTTGACATTGATCGGCGCGAGGGTGATGTTTTCCAGCACAGTTTTATGAGGGAAGAGATTGAAGCGCTGGAATACCATGCCGAGATTTTCGCGCACCTTGTTGATGTCGGTCTTTGGATCGGTGATCTCGGTGCCGTCGATGATGATGTGGCCGCTGGTTGGCTCTTCGAGCAGATTGATGCAGCGCAGGAAGGTACTCTTCCCGGAGCCGGATGGGCCGATGATGGAGACGATCTCGCCGTCCTTGATGGTTTCGGTGATGCCTTTGAGCACTTCGAGGTCGCCGAAGGATTTATGTAAGTCTTTGATTTCGATCATAGTTGAAAACCTCCTGAATGATCAGCGTTTTTCTGTCTGCAGACGGCGTTCGTACCAGTTGATGATGCGGGTGAAGGTGAGCGTCAGCACGAGATAGACGAGCGCCACGGCGATGTAGGTTGGGAATGGCTGAATGTGGACGGACGTGTAGATCTGACCACGCTTCATGATCTCGGTCAGCCCGATCGCCGCCAGCAGCGACGTATCCTTCAGCAGCATGACGAACTCGTTGCCCAGCGGTGGGATGACGAGCTTGAACGCCTGTGGCAGAATGACCATGCGCATCGCCTGCTTCTGCGTCATGCCAAGAGAGCGCGCCGCTTCCACCTGGCCCTTATCCACGCCCTGGATGCCGGCGCGGAAAATTTCTGCCACGTACGCGCCGCTGTTCATCGAGAGCACGACAACACCGGTGACGAGGATCGGGAAGCTGAATTTGCCGTCGAAAAACAGCGTGCCGACAACGCTGGCCACACCATAATGGAATAAAAAGATCTGTACGTAAAGTGGCGTGCCGCGAAAAGCTTCAATATATACATTAGCGATGACTTTGAGCACGCGATTGTTGCTCATTTTCATCAGCGACATCAAGAGGCCGATGATGATCCCGATGCCAACGCCGCAGACAGTCAAACCAAGGGTGGTCCCTGCGCCGGGAATGAGCTTAGGCAGCACATCGAAAAAGTTCGTAAAAAAGTTACCCAATGGTCTTCCTCCTTTGTGGAATAAACGCAAAGAATGAGATGCAGGGATTCTGCATCTCATTCATATGCTTTCATTAACGATTATTCAGCAGATTCGCTGGAAAGAGCAGCAACTTCTTCCTTGGCGCTGCCGTCTTTGATGGACTGTGGAACGGTCAGTTCATATTTTTCGCAGAGCTCGTCATAGGTGCCATCTTCGATGACAGCTGCGAGACCAGCGTTGATCTTGTCGAGCAGTTCGGTGTTTTCAGGGTCAACAGCGATGCCGTAGAAGACTGCCTGGTATGGTTCGCCGACGAGCTTCACATCGTCTGGACGCTGATCAACATATTCTTCACCAACTGGCAGGTCGACGATGACTGCGTCACAGCCACCATTGATGAGTTCCTGCAAGCAGGTGTTGTAGTTGTCCAGGATCTTGCCTTCAGCGATGGTGCCTGCTTCCTGCAGAGCGGTGACTTCGTCAGCACCGGTGGTACCGATCTGCGCAGCGACGGTCTTGCCAGCGAGGTCATCGGCGTTGTTGATGTCGTTGTTGTCAGCAGCGACCATGATGGAGAGGCTGGCGTCGATGTATGGGTCAGAGAATGCTACGCTTTCGAGACGTTCAGGCGTGATGCTCATGCCGGCAGCAACGGCGTCGATCTGGCCGGTGGTCAGCGCGCCGGTGAGGGCGTCAAATTCCAGAGACTGGAATTCAACATCGAAGCCCTGGTCTTCGCCGATGGCGGTCATGAGGTCGAGGTCGAAACCGGTCATGTTGCCTTCGTCATCCTGATATTCGAATGGGGCGAAGGTTGGGTTGGTGCCGACGACAACGACGCTGGAGCTTTCGCCAGAAGCACTGCCTTCAGCAGCTGCGCTGCCGGAAGAAGCGCTGTCGTTGCTGCCGCCACCGCAGCCAGCCAACATGGTCACTGCCAGAGCGGCAGTGCATAACATTGCGATCCATTTTTTGTTTTTCATGATATCTCTTCTCCTCTGTGTTTTAATGAAAAAATAATATACCGTTATTATAGGGCGGTGTGTATATTTTTGCAATCACTTTCTGACCATTCTTAATAAAAAATGCGAAGAAATCCATTAATTTCATCTATCTGCGCGCAAAAAACATACAGCGACGATGCATAATCCGCTGCATACGCTGCATATCAGCGAATGGCGCTGGCGATCGTCAGGCTCTGCACTTCGCGCACGCCGGCTTTGTGCAACGTACGCGCGCAGGAAAGGAGCGTGCTGCCGGTGGTCATGACGTCGTCGACGAGGAGCACACGCTTGCCGCGAAGCTCTGCCAGCGCGCGCTCAGGCACAGCGAAGGCGCCGCTCACATTCTGCACGCGCTCCGCTTTTGAAAGACCAACCTGATGACGCGTGTTGACGACGCGCAGAAGCAGATCGTCGCGCACCGGAAGCTGCCAACGCGCAGCGATCTCCCGCGCGAACAGCCAGCTTTGGTTGTAGCCACGCTCGCGCAGGCGCGCTTTGTGCAGCGGCACAGGAACGATGACATCAACCACCGGCGCTGGTCGCGTGGCAGCGAGCGCTGCGAATCCTTCGGCACGCCAGGGCTCACCCGCATATTTGAAGCGCAGGATCGCTTCGCGCACCGTCTCTGTATAAGGAAGGAAAGCGGTGTTGCCGGTGAAATATTTCGGCCAGTCGCGACAGGTGTCGCAGACTGGTGCGCGTGAGCCAAAATGTCCGCAGCGCCGACACTGGCCCTCGTGGGCAGCGAAATTTTCCCAGCGTGCCAGACAGTCGTCGCAAATCGTCAGCGCCTCGGCGCGATCTTCACAGAGCACACACATGCTGGGATTTGGAAATAGCAGCGCGATGAGTTTTTGCCACACGGGGCCTTCCTCCTTCCATCAATAACCAGAAATCTCCTTCATTTAGCGTAAACCAGCAGCAGCTATCTTGCAAGGAAATTCAAGAAAGCGTATAATTATTTTATTCTATAGGATTCAAGGAGGAAACACATGCCTACATTAACAGAAAAGATCCTCGCTGCCCATCTCACCGATGGTGAAATGAAACCAGGCAACGAGATCGGTCTCCGCATTGACCAGACCCTCACCCAGGATTCCACCGGTACGATGGCGTATCTCGAGCTGGAAGCCATGGGCATCGACCGTGTAAAAACCGAACGCTCCGTGGCCTACATCGACCACAACATGCTGCAGAGCGGCCCGGAAAATTTTGACGACCATCTCTTCATCCAGAGTGCTGCCGAAAACTTCGGTATCACCTACAGCCGCCCAGGCAACGGCATCTGCCACCAGGTGCATCTGGAAAACTTCGGCATCCCAGGTAAAACCCTCATCGGTTCTGACAGCCACACGCCAACTGGCGGCGGCCTCGGCATGATCGCCATCGGTGCCGGCGGTGTGGACGTTGCTGCAGCTATGGCTGGCCGCAGCTACTACATCACCTGCCCGGAAGTCATCGAAGTACGCCTGACTGGCAAGCTCCGCACCGGCGTTTCTGCGAAGGACATCATTCTCTATGTGCTGCAGCAGGAAACCGTCAAAGGCGGCGTCAACAAAGTCTACGAATACACCGGCGACGGCGTGAAAACCCTGAGCGTTCCAGAGCGCGCCACCATCACGAACATGGGCGCAGAGCTCGGCGCCACCTGCTCGATCTTCCCTAGCGACGAAAACACCAAAGTCTACATGGACAGCATGGGCCGCGGCGATCAGTGGGTGCCGCTGGCTGCTGACGACGACGCAGAATATTGCAAAACCATCCACGTCGATCTCTCCACCCTCGAACCAATGACCGCCTGCCCACACAGCCCGGACAAGGTTGTCACCGTAGAAAGCCTCGCCGGCATGAAGATCAACCAGGTCGCCATCGGCAGCTGCACGAACTCGTCCTATCTCGATCTGGCACGCTGCGCCGCCGTCCTCAAAGGCCAGAAAGTTGCTGAAAATGTCAGCCTCGTCATCTCCCCAGGCTCCCGCACCATCCTCAAGCAGATGGCCAGCGATGGCATTCTCTCCATCTTCCTCGAAGCCGGCGCGCGCATCCTCGAATGCGGCTGCGGTCCTTGCATCGGCATGGGCCAGGCGCCAAACACCGACGGCGTCAGCCTGCGTACCTTCAACCGCAACTTCTTCGGCCGCAGCGGCACCAAGAGCGCCCAGGTTTATCTCGTCAGCCCTGAAACGGCAGCGATCTCTGCCATCACCGGCGTGCTCACGAGCCCAGCCGGCGACGAACGCCTCGCTGGCGTGACAGTGCCAGAACGCTACGACCGCGACGACCATCTCTTCATCTTCCCTAGCGACGAAAAGATCGGCCACACGCCACTCGTCAAAGGGCCAAACATCAAGGGCGTGCCACTGGGCGAACCAGTTGCTGAAACCCTCAGCGGCAAAGTCGCTGCGTATCTGGAAGACAACATCACCACCGACCACATCATGCCTTCCAACGCATCGCTCCTGCCATTCCGCTCCAACATTCCGCATCTGGCCAACTTCTGCCTGACGCCATCCGACGCCGACTTCCCAAGCCGCTGCCAGGAAATGCAGGGCACGGAATACGCGCCGATCATCGTCGCCGGCGATAACTACGGCCAGGGCTCCAGCCGTGAACACGCCGCCCTCGCGCCACTCTATCTCGGCGTCAAGGCCGTCATCGCCAAGAGCTTCGCACGTATCCACAAGGCCAACCTGATCAACAACGCGATCATCCCAATGACCTTCGCCAACCCAGCCGACTACGACGATTTCAACCTCGGCGACGTGCTCAGCTTCAACGACCTGCCAGCGCAGATCAAGGCGCGCAAGGTGACCGTGAAAAACGAAACCACCGGCAAAACCTACGAACTCAACCTTGAGCTCGGCGAACGCCAGGAACGTCTGCTGCTCGAAGGCGGTCTCCTGACCTCCATCAAGCACGGCAAATAATTCTCATCAGCAAAGAGCTGTCACACCAGTGACGGCTCTTTTTTTTGCGCTCGCATCAATAAAAACAGCGCTCTTATCGCTGTCACGGATAAGAGCGCTGTCGCTGATCGTCTCCCAATGCTGAGAGGCGCAGGTTTATTGATTGCCTGCAACGTTTCCAAGGGCACGCTGGAGCACACTGGCTACTTCCGCTCTGGTTGTGGTGCCCTGTGGGCGCAGCGTGCTGTCCTCGTAGCCACCGAGCAGACCACTGCCAACCATCCATTCAACAGATTCCTGTGCCCAGTCGCTGACGCTGGCGGCGTCGCTGTAGGTGCTGAGGTCGCCGCTGGTGCTGGTGTCGAAGCCTTTGTACTGCGCGTAGTTGCAGAGGATGGCGGCGAGCTGTTCGCGGGTGATGGCGGTGTTTGGCTGGAAGCTGCCGTCGTCAAAGCCATTGACCACGCCGACGGATGCCGCCCAGTTCACGGCCTGGGCGTACCAGTCGCCGTCGGCCACGTCGGTGAAGTCACCGGCGCTGGCTTGCGGGCTGCCTTCCAGGCGATGGAGCACGGCCACGAGCATGGCGCGGCTGAGCGGCGTGTTTGGCTCAAAGGTCGTTGCCGAGGTGCCTGTCATCAGCCCCTGGCTGTAGACATAGCACACAGGATCGTAGAACCAGTCGCCTGGGTGAACGTCGATAAATGGCAGCGTCACAAGGTCTTTTGTGAATGTTGCCTTTACCGTAACCTTCGATGCTGGCATTTTGAACGTGTACGTGCCGTCGCCATTATTGGTGAGTGCCACGTCATTGCCGTTCTTATCCGTAACGGTCAGTGCGGCAAGTTCGTACCCTTCGTCTGGTGTCACCGTCAAAGTCACGATGCGCCCGCTGCTCGCCCATTTTGGCGATGCCGTCACCGTGCCATGCGTCGACTCGATGACGTCGATCATATAACTGCTGCTGCCAGAAGGTATAGCCGTCCAGTGCGCGTACAGCGTGGTGTTTTTGTCGTACACTGTCTCTGCGGTGACCGCCGTGCCGCCGCTTTGCTCCGTGAACCAGCCATCGAAGGTGTATCCGCCGCGCGTTGGTGTTGGCAGAGCGCTTAGCTTGCCAGCTGTGTCGGTGTACATGCTTGTTGTGTCACATTGTCCGCCATTGGCATCAAAGGTGATTTCATACCCGATAACAGCGCCGCAAACACTGCAGGCCTCCCCTGGATTGCCCGTGTGCGCTGCGTAGCCTGGCATTTCCGACGGCATCAGCGGACAGTCATTTTCTGTGCAAGCACGCCAGTGATGCAGCGGGTCAGTGGTCCAGTTATCATAATCATAGTTGTGCTCGTGTGTCGTTGGTTTAAAGGTAATAACAACATCGATTTGATTTGGCTGATTTGGAACAGCCTCAATAGAAATATTGTCCACCGTTCCAGGCGTAAAGCCAGGCGTATGAACAACCTCTATGTTCTTTGCAAAAGAGTAGTAGTCATTGGCTACAAGAGGAACAACCGCTGTATAGACTTCGTTTTGTATAAAGTCATCATCTTCATGTACTAAATTCCAGTCGTTGTCGCGCCACTCCACGGTCGCGGTGCTGCTGCCAAAATCAGCAGCCTTCACCCCATGGTAATTGGCATTTTCAGGCACTTCCACGTTCATTTTAGGCGCTTCACCGTAAACCGGCGCCTTCAGATTGGAAATCGTGACTTCACTGATCGGCGTTCCGTACACGGTGAAAGAATACGTTGCTATGGCGTCGGCGTAAGTGGCGTCGCCAGCTTTCGTGGCGGTAATGGTCACCAGACCCACACCATGGATGGTAACCGTTCCGTGCTCGTCAACAGTGGCAATGTTCTCATCGCTCGTTTCCCAGGTCACTGCGCCGGTGGATTGACCACCTCTTGCTGTTAATGTGAATGGCTCCTGTGTTTCATAGATCGGTCCGCTTGGTTGACCAGTGATGACAAATCCTGTCTGTGTTTGCTTCGCTTCCCTTGTCAACGTAGGCGCAGGCTTCTGCTCATTATTCGTCAGCACCGGCAGATTCCCCGTAGTTTCAGGAGCATTTGCGGCTTTTCCCCATATCTCTGTAGAAAATCCGGAAAGATTGGTCATCCAAGCGTCATCTTCGGTCATATCATTAGCCGTCTTGCCTGTGCCTGCGCCCGCCGCGCCACAACCAGACCAATAGTAGCAGTCAGTGACCGAAGAATCGGTGTCGGCGCTTCCAACAATGGCACCAACGTTGTTGCCAGTTTCTTGGATCGCTCCGGCATTGTAACTTGTCTTAATGGATGATGAATCATCTGCCCATCCAACCAGTCCGCCGATGCAGCTATAAGAGGACGACGCAGCATTGGATATTGTGCCAACATTGTAGCTGTTTTCTATGGTTAGTGCACTCGAATCGCCAACCAAACCGCCAACAAAAGCGTTTTTTTGTGCGCTAGTCACCGTGCAATCCCCTGCATTATAACATTCCTCAAGCGTACCACCGTTTGTAATGCCCCCAATAAGCCCGCCAACAGTGGCGCTATTTGAATAGCTACTTGAAGCGCTGCCTGATATATCACCGGTATTGCTGCATTGTTTTATCGATAGATTTTTCGTTTCCATACGTCCTAAGATACCGCCGGTATATGTTAATGTTGGATATTGTCCGGCGCTGGAATTGGTCACAGTTCCGCTGTTGTGACAGTCTGTAATCGTGGTGCTCTGATTACTATACCCCACAATGCCGCCCATGTTTTCAGAATTTCCACTGGTAAGCGCAGCGGAGTTTGTACAGCTAGTGATTGCTGCAGTGGCCGCGCCATTTATTCGCCCGACAATGCCACCGAGTTTGGTTGCAAAACTGGATGGTGTGATTGCGCCCTTATTAACACAATTCTTCACCTTTAAGGTTCCCTTGATCTGGCTGAATCCTACGATGCCGCCGACCGCCGTGCAGGAGCCTGGCCGAAGCTCAGCCTCATTGATGCAGTCCGTAATTGTTACATCTATCCCAGCAGACGTACCATAACTGCGCCCGACAATGCCGCCCATGTTAGTGCCATTGCCAAAAATCGTGCCAGCGGCCTGACAATTTTCTATGGTCACTTGAGAATTTGTCTCGCCAACGATGCCGCCGAAGTAATTATAGCTATTGGAACTGCTATCTCCTGTAGCAATTGTCCCATCAAATGAACAATTTGTAATCTTCGTGGTTCCACAGGCATAGCCAACAATGCCGCCAACCTTTATATTCGAACCACTAGCAGCAGAAATATACCCTTTGCTAATCTTGATATCCCTAATAGTGGCAGAATTGACAAGTGCAAACAAACCATTATACCCACTTGCATCGAGGATGGTCAACCCAGTGATGGTCGTTCCGTTCTCATAATTCCCATCAAAAATACCTTGAAAATAGGTGTCACTATTATTTGGATTCCCCAATATCGGCGTCCAGAAATGTGTTGAAAGGTCAAACGTTTTACCGGCCGCCAGCGTGATGGTTTTGCCTGCAAAGGTATTACCATTATTGACAAGAACGGCCAGACCAGCCAGGTCTGCAGCATCATTCAACGTAAATTCAGTGGCAATTTGATTGTTATCGTACCATGACGTATTATAATTGTTCTCCTCCGTCCACGATCCATTTGCCGTTGTCGGTGGGGTCGGCTCCTGCCAAGCTGTAATATTCAAATCACTCGCCCATGCGCTCATCGGCACCAGGCTGGTAAGCAGAGCAATGATGCAGAGCAGGCTGCACGCTTTTCGTTGTAAACGTTTCATCATTGTTTCCTCCTTTTATGTCATCGTGTGTCGTCGTTGGTCATCATCAATAGATCAGCGGCTAGCGTCCATTCCCCCTTTCTCTGGCGCAGCAGCGGGTGCGCGCGGCAGGCGGCGCCGGGGCACAGCGGGTGCTGGCGGGGCGCTCTGGGAGGGGGTGGCCGCAGGTGCCGAGCAAGCCTTGGGGCTGCCGACGATAGTGGCGGCAGCTGCTGCAGTCGCGGCAGTCGCGGCAGCCGCTGTCGTCGAGGGCGGCGTGGGCGCAGGCGTCCTCCAGGCAGAGCAGCACGCGCCGCCCTGCCGGCGTGTGGCGCGGGTGGGCGATGAGGTCCGGGTAGCAGGGCAGCCAGCGCTGGCTGCGGACGTCCCAGTGCTCGCCCACGAGCAGGCGCGCCCCTTCCACGTTCTGCCGCCGATAACGGGTCAGCATGGCGCCCACCTCCTTTTTTGCGCACAACAAAAAGACGCGGCACGCCCGTGGACAATGTCCACGGACGCACCGCGTCCTGGTGTATCGCTATGCGCAGCAAACAGAGACAGCGTTACGTTATGCTGTCTGTCTGTCTGTCTGTCTGTCTGTCTGTCTGTCTGTCTGTCTGTCTGTCTGTAGGATTATGGCACGGCCTCGCGCATTGTCAAGGCCGCAGAATGGGTGCATGGTCATGGCTGGCCGCCTCCTTTGCCGGGTCAGAGAGATTTGCTTCATTATACCACAGGCCGCTGAAAAAGGCGACGGTTTTCAGACAATTTCTGCGGCGGACGTGCGCCGTCAGCGGTCAGCGTCGCGCAGAAAAAAATTTTTCTGCGGCGGCTATCTTTTTTTCTCTCAAAGTTGTTATAGTATGTAGAGCCGCCAAAATGGCGGGCAAAACGTTTTGCAATCTCATGCAGGAAAGGAGGATGTCGTGGACGCAGATCTTTTCACAATTCGAAAAATGAAGCAAGGCGATGACGCGGCGTTTGACGCGTTCGTCCGCAAATATTATGGCGACATTCTCAAGTACTGCACCTTTCACTGCGCAGACCGCAAGGAAGCGGAGGATCTGACACAGGAGACATTTGTGCGTTTCTTTGCGAAGCTGTCGGAATATCGCTATCAGGGAAAGACGAAGAACTATCTCTACACGATTGCTGCCAATCTCTGCCGCAACCACTACAAAAAGCGGCGCCCAGTGCCCTTCGACACGGAAATGCTCACGGTGGCTGCCGGCGCTGCGCCGGACGAAGAAGCAGCGACGAGCACGCATCTGCTGTTAGAGTGGGCGCTGGCCCAGCTTGCACCAGAGCAGCGTGAAGTCATTATTCTCCACTATTATCAGGGGCTGAAACTGCGCGAGATCGCAGACGTGCTCGAAATCGGCCTGCCGCTGGTGAAATACCGGCTGCGCCAGGCGAAAGCAAAACTTCAGGAATGCATCGGAAAGGAGGCGCTCAATCATGACGCTGGACGAACTGCTGAACACTGACAGCCAACACACGACCATCCCACCACGCGAGGAACATGTGCAGGCAACGATCGCTGCCGCACGCGCAAGTTTTGTGCGCGCAGAATCAGAGATGCCGATGGCCACGCACACTTTCCTGCGCATTCAGCTCGCGCTCATTCACAAACGCTGGTGGCTGGCGCAGGCGCTGGTACTGGCGCTGGTCTGGTGGGCGCTGCCACAGATGGCCGATAATCTTCTCATCGCCCGCAGCCTGGGGCTGACGGCTTCGCTTTTTGTGATTCTGCTCATCCCTGAGCTGGCGAAAAACCGCACGTATCAATGCATGGAAATCGAGAGCACCACCCACTACACGTTGCGCCACATTTACGCGGCGCGCATGTTTCTGACCGGTCTCGTGGACATCACCATTCTGACTGTGTTTTGCGGCGCCGTGTCGCATACGCTCTCGCTGTCCTTCGTAACGCTCTTGACGCAGTTTCTCTTTCCGCTCACCGTGACAGCCTGCCTGTGCTTTGCGGCGCTTTCCAACGCACGTTCAAACAGCAGCCTCGCAGCCATTGGTGCCTGCCTCTTCTGGAGCGGGCTCTGGGCGCTGCTGCTCTTCAGCGATCGTCTTTACGAAGCCATCGCCACACCGGTATGGCTCGCGCTTTTCGGTCTGAGCATGGTTTTTCTCACTTTCACCATCATTCACTGGATCAAACGATCCACCAAACTTTGGGAGGTCAACCCACATGCAACTCTGTATGAATAATATCAGCAAGCGCTTCGGTGATTTCGCTGCTGTCGAGGGCGTCACCCTCACAATGACCAGCGGCGTTTACGGCCTGCTCGGCGTCAACGGCGCCGGCAAAACAACGCTTATGCGCATGCTTTGCACGCTGCTCAAACCGACGAGCGGCAACATCACCTGCGACGGCCAGGATATCTTCGAAATGGACGCCGCTTATCGCGACTTGCTCGGTTATCTGCCGCAGGATTTCGGTTTTTACCCGGATTTCAGCGTTCGCGACTATCTGCTCTACATCGCCGCGATCAAGGGCGTGCGTCCCGTTGTCGCCCGCGACCGCGTGGAACGACTGATCCGCCAGGTCGGTCTGGATAAGGTTGCCACGCGCAAGATGAAACGGCTTTCCGGCGGCATGAAACGCCGCGCCGGCATCGCTCAGGCGATGCTCAACGATCCGCACATCCTCATTCTCGACGAGCCGACAGCAGGCCTCGACCCCAACGAGCGCATCCGCTTCCGCAATCTCATCAGCGAGCTCTCAGAAGATCGGCTGGTGCTCTTGTCGACGCACATCGTCAGCGACGTGGAATACATCGCCAGCGAAATCTGGCTCATGAACGAAGGGCACATTCTCGCACAGGGCAGCGCCGACGCACTGATCCGCGCCATGCACGACGATGTCTGGCGCGTGTCGGTGCCGCGGGCGCAGGTTTCTGGCTATATGGCGCGCTTCAAAGTCGCAAACGTCAAAACCAGCACCGATGGCGCGGAGCTGCGCATTGTCTCATCGGTGCGTCCAACGCCGGACGCTGTACAGGAAGCACCAACTCTTGAAGATGTGTTCCTCTATCATTTCGGCGAAGCAGGAGGTGAGCAGGATGCTGCGCTATGAACTGAAGAAAATTTTTGGCCGCACCGGTGGTAAGATCGCTCTCATCGTGCTAGCCATTGGCCTGGCAGTCATCTGCTACAGCGCCACACTGCAGGTGAGCTACACCGACGAAAATGGCGACTCTCATACCGGTCCGACCGCTGCGCGCGACCTACGCGACGCGAAAAACGAATGGGCCGGACCGATCGATCAGGCGATGATCACCCGCGCCATCGACGTCAATCAGCAGATCATCTCCTCGGAGGACTACAACTCCACCGACATTCAGCGCCAGAACGCCGCCTACCACGATACCCAGGGTTACGCCACCATCCGCAGCCTCATTGCGCAAACCTATGGCGGCTTCAATGAGTACGATTATTATCGCCTCGACACCCTGACGCCTGACGAAGCCGGCCAGCTTTACAACCTGCGTGTGCAGAATCTCAAAGAATGGCTGGCGCGTCCGGATATCAGCTTCTCTCCGGCTGAAGAAAATTTTCTCATCAGCCAATACGAAGCCATGGAGACGCCCCTCTACTACGAGTACAACGACGGCTGGGATACGCTGATTTACTACGCACCAACGCTGGTGATGTTTCTTCTCTTCGTCATCATCTTCCTCGTCAGCGGCATCTTCCCGAGTGAGCACCGGCTGAAAGCGAACGCCATCTTCTTCTCCACCAAGCTCGGCCGCGGCAAGGCCGTGCGCGCAAAACTGCTCTCCGGCCTCGTCACCACCACGGTGATCTACTGGGCGGCGATCGCTATCTACACCATCGTGGGGCTTGCGCTTCTCGGCACTGGTGGTGCAGGCGGCGCTTTTCAACTGTTGAAGTGGAAGGCCTTCTACAACCTGACGATCGGCCAGGCCTACGCCCTCTCCGTGCTCGGCGGCTATGTGGGCACGCTCTTTCTCGCGCTCTTGGCCATGATCGTGAGCGCGCTCACCCGCTCGCAGGTGGTAGCCGTCATCGTGCCATACGTGCTCGTGCTCGCTGCGAATTTTGCCCAAAGCATCCTCTCCAGCTGGGAAGTGCTGCCAAGCATTCTCGGCCTGCTGCCGGACCAGCTGCTGCAAGTCGCTCAGGTGCTCGACGACTTCAACCTCTACACGATCTTCGGCCACGTCACCGGTTCTGTGCCGCTGCTCTTCCTTCTCTACAGCGCGCTCTCCCTGGCTTTGATCCCGCTGCTCTATCGCATCTACCGCAAAAGCCAGGTACGGTGAGAAGAGTGAGGAGTGAGCCCTTCGGGCCGAACGCGCTTCGCTTGTTCGGAGTGAGGAGTGAGAAGTTGTTTTTTGTAAAATGTGAAAGCGCGTTGCGCTCGCGCAGAAAGATCTCTGGCGCAAAAAATCCGCTACAAATCTTCTGCCGACATTGACAGAAATTTTGGCGGATGGTAAACTATAAACAGAAAGGGCACTGCCGATAAGCGGTTTGTTCCTTCAAGATTCAGTTAAAATTGCAGCAAAAGCTAGCAAAACCGTCACTTGGCAGAGTGGCGGTTTTTTAGTTAGGAGTTAGAAATTAGGAGTGAGGAGTTTTTCGGAAACGCGCAAACTTCACTTCGTCACAGCCGCACGTACTCACACGTGCGGCTGTGTTCATTTTACGACGATAAAAAATCCTTTGGTGTACAATATACGCGAAAAGGTCTATACTGAATAGACTGCACAAAGGAGGAGTTCTATGGAAGAAAAAGTTTCGTTGTTTAAACTGTTCTGCGCCACGTTCACGCTGAGCGCGTTCACTTTTGGCGGCGGTTACGTCATCATCACGCTGATGAAGGACCGCTTCGTCGATAAATATCACTGGCTCGAAGAAAATGAAATGCTCGACATGGTCTCGATCGCTCAGTCGGCGCCGGGGCCGATCGCTGTCAATGGCTCGGTCATTACCGGCTATAAGCTGCGCGGCATTCCCGGCGTACTGGCGGCGGTCGTCGGCACGGCCCTGCCGCCGTTTCTGATCATCACGATCATTTCCTTTTTCTACGACGCCTTCGCCGATAATTTCGTTGTCGCCCAACTGCTCGAAGGGATGCAGGCTGGCGTCGGCGCGGTCATCGCGTCCGTCGTCTACGACATGGCCGCCGGCGTTGTCAAAGGTCATTCGCCCTTCGCCGATCTGATTATGGTCGTTTCCTTCATCGTCACCTGTTTCTTCGGCGTCAGCGTCATCGACGTCGTCCTCGTCTGCATCGTGCTCGGCATCATCCGCACGCTGCTCCTGCGAAAGGAGGCGGAACGATGATCTATCTCCAGCTTTTCGTGAGCTTTTTCAAGGTCGGGCTCTTCGCGTTCGGCGGCGGCTATGCAGCGCTGCCGCTGATCCAGGAGCAGGTCATCAGCGAAAACGCCTGGCTCTCGATGAACGAGTTTACTCATCTGGTCACGATCTCCCAGATGACGCCGGGGCCGATCGCCCTCAACGCCGCCACCTTTGTCGGCACGAAAGTCGCAGGCATCCCCGGCTCCATCGTCGCGACTGCCGGTTGTGTGGCGCCAAGCTGCATCATCGTGACGATCCTCGCCATCCTCTATCTCAAATACAAAAATGCCAGCGGTCTCAAGAGCATTCTCGCCACGCTGCGCCCGGCCACCGTCGCCCTCATCGGCTCTGCCGGCGTGTCGATCCTCGTCACCGCATTCTGGGGCAGCGACGCCGTCATCGGCGCCATCGATTTTGCCCGCACGAACGGACTCATGATCGCGCTCTTCGTGCTCTCCGTCTTGCTCCTGCGCAAGACCAAGCTCGGCGCTGTGCCGGTGATGGTCCTCGCCGGCGTGCTCAAGCTCTGTCTGGCGCTCATTGGCATCGGCTGACCACTCAGACGTCCCTCGCGGGGCGTCTTTTTTTGAGCGCTGGTTAAAATTTTTAACCGCGATCCTGACGACGGCTCAATGGTTTTTCCGGCGGCGCTCCTGTATAATGAACACAACAGGATCCTGAAAAATTCACAGGAGGTCATCATCATGAACATTGGTGAACAGATCCGCACTTACCGCAAATCCCACAAC
>OIWK01002440.1_pt1 | contig 14899 bp, 15 predicted proteins | sample 1587401 | NCBI WGS metagenome assembly OIWK01 (sample SAMEA3888911, study PRJEB22519) | human gut metagenome | biome: human gut; feature: human-associated habitat; material: faeces | place: Denmark | collected 2009
CAGTTACTCCCTCTTTTATAGAAGACTTAAGCTCCTCATAATTATCACGGTATTGAATACCAACGATGTTGAGATTCATTTTGCCATCCATAATAGTCTTTCTGCGATAGTCAAATTCTACAGGGTCAACAAGATAGCTCATTTCGTAATGAACTAAAGCATCTGTTGCTCCATCGTCTGAAGTCTCTTTGGCATATTCTGCAGGGATAATAAAGAGTTCTGCTTGTATATCAGTAACATCATCACAATTGAAATTAATGAATCCTGCTGCACCCAATCTGTGACCAAGATAATCTGCTATTTCTTTGCTTTCGAAAGAATATACCTCATCAAAATTATTCTCGTCAAGAAGTTGAATTGTAGTCCCTTCTGCACGAGCAACATAACAAGGTGCATCTCCTGCTAATTGCTTGCCTAGATGAGCATGAACGAAGTGTAAAGTATCTAAGGCTCCAGATAAATGGACATTAAATTCTTTCTTGGGCAATGTTGCTTCATCTTCTTGCTTGTTGTCCTTGCAACTATCTTTTGCTTTATCAAGGTATTCTTGATTATAGAACAATGTCCACACGCCAAGTTCAATGTCGCCAGTATCTATATCACGAGACATTATTATGCTGCAACCATCTATATCCCAGCTAAAACTATCATAGTAGCTATCAAATTTTCCACGGAACTTTGTTGCTGCAGCAGTATTTGTATAATTGCCGTTATGAACTAAATCCCTTTCTATCAAATAGTAAATGTCAAAGGCATCATCCCATGTATATGGACACTTGAAGAAGAAATTTGTAGCGGAGTTTCCAATCACTTTTGCATTTACTGAAGAGAAGTAAACGTTGTGGATATGGTTGTTTGTGAAAATTCTGATTATATTATTTTCATTATACTCGCATTCTCCTTCTATCCATAGCTCATTAGGCGATGACTTTAAGTTTACGCCAAAGAAGTTTTCCCAACTTGTCATGTTATTTTCATGAGCAGATTGAGACATAGAATTAGTGACTTGCTGTTCATGGTCTTCCTTATCGTTGCTGTTGATGTCGTAGGAAGATTGAGCTGTTGAGTCTCCAAATAATTTCTTAAAAAAATTCATACTTCCATTTTTTGAGGGTTGTTGTATATGATTGTTAAATACAAAGCGTGAGACTCTACACTTACTCGTCACTCTTTCTAGGCCGTAGGAAACCATTGGTTGATGACGAACAGATAGAATCTCACGTTGAAAGTTATATATAACCCCGAAAAGTGTGCCGCTGAGGTTTGTCCTCCTTGGCACACTACGAGGGTTGATTATACAACCTACCCGTGACATCTTCTCTGCAATGCCATTGACAACCAATTTGAATTTCCTACGTTCAGAAAGTTCAATGAGCAAAGCGTTGATGACGCCTTATGTATGTTTGCAAACGCACTTATTGCGAATGCGCTGCAAAGTTACTAAAAATATATGAGAATAAAAACCTTATGGTCTAATGGTTGAAAAAAAACTAATTTTTTAATCCACTTATGCCATGATAAAGGCAAAAACAGCGTTCCTTGCATTACCCTTTTGGTAATAGTGCAAGAAACGCTGTTATTGTTTTGAGAGAGATTATGATGGTGTTGTCAACCTTGCAGGGATGGTACTAAGCATCCACCTCGCCATCGCCACCTCCAACACCACTCCCCGGTTTAGTCGTTGTGGTGGTGCTCTCTGGCAGTTTGATGTTGCCTTTATCGTCCATGTACTTGTAGATTACCTGATTGATGTTGGAGAAAGCAAAGGCACGTTTTAGCTTCTGTACGCGCTGATAGTCGGCGGTGCCCTTCAGTCCGTTCTTCTCGCTTGGGCGGTTGGTGTTAAGCCATGCGGTACAGGCTGCCTGCTTGGTTGCAAACTTCTCGCGCTGTGCCAACTGCTTTTCGGTGGCAGGTCCCTTGTATGGGTTAGAGAGCTTGGCGAGGTGGATTTTGTTACTTGATGAGTTGGTGGCGAAGTAGTCGTTTGAATTGTTGCCATACTTGCCGCTGATGCCCTTAATGACATCAATAGGAGTAATTCTTGCCATAACTAATTAGAGTCCACTGCTTTGCTTCCATGGCAATTTATTAATTCTGTGGACACTACTTAACAATAACTCCATTAATGTTATATATTACTACGGCAGAGCCCAAAATGATAATTGACTCTGCCGTAGATAGAATAAGTTCTAATGTATTTGGGGACTTGTCACATAAACCTAACACGCTCTCAAACCGCTCACCATACGATGAAGCTTTACAGCATCAGTCGGCATAAACTCGAAGGAGTCGAAGTCGCCGTAGCAGGAGCGGTAGCCGGATAGATATTTGGCGGCGCGATAGAGTCTGTAGAACACGTTGCCAGGCTTAAGGGACACACTTACTGACAACTCGTATTCGGTCTGAATGCTTCTGTCGTTGAGTGTGTCTTGATAGGCTTCAAGAGAGACCTCATACACATTCTCTTTGCTGCAGAATGTGAAAGCAAAGGGAGCTACAGCCATATCTGTAGCCGAGGTGCCTCCATCCAAAAAGTTGGCAAACCATTCCAGTCTGCCGGCATCCTCGGGGCGTAACAGCAACGCGTCAAAATCACCATCCTTACGCTTTCTGCCAAAGAGATATTTAGTAGCACTTTTCAGTTTATCCCAAAATTCAAGATGAACAAGATGGAAACTTCCATAAACAACGCGTTCTTCGTCTTCTGTGGGTTCGAAAGTCCCTAAAACCAACTGATGGCTGATATCATGACATTTGCAAATAAAAAATTCAGTCTTTTCCATAAATTCCAATTTTGATTAATAATGACTTTTGGCAAAAGGGCTTAGTGGTATTTTGTATTTCGCAAACTCCATGCCAAGAAATGAAATTAACGGAGCTTAGCTCACCACGCGTGAGCCATTTGGCTGCTTCGTGCTCAAGTAGAGTGAGATTGCCGCTTTTCACTTTGCAGATGTAGCAATGCATGGTTAGGTGGAAGTTGGGGTAGTTGTAGTCTACTGTTGTCAACAGACTTTCCATTCGCCATAACCTCTTTGTGTGGCAAATATACGATTGTCGTCGCAGATTATACCAGTTTCTTCAGAAGTTAGTATTTAAATTCTTCGTACTGCCAAACGTCGGTTGTTGATAGTGTGAATTCTTGGTCGTTTTCGGGGACTACGTTGAAGAAATGGCCTTTGTAGCATATATATTTGTTCTTGGATATAGCTACATCGCTTATTGTCTTTGAGAACAGTATGGTAGATGAGCTTGTCGATGACATGGCAGATATTTCCACCTTTAGCTTCTTGTTTTCCTCAGAGTTGTGAGGGAATGTATAGATGTCGTAGTAGGATCCTTCGTTATAGGCGCTCTCTGTCACATCTCTCAGCTCTGTTTGTTTGGAGTTGACGCATCCGTATCCTGTTATAGCGTTGAAGGTGGAGCTTCCTCCAGTGTAGTAGAACTTCATTACTTTTACATCTGATGGAGTATGGTCTTCCACTACAAGTCGAAACTTAGCAACGGCTCTCTTCAACGTCATGTCGTAGTTACTGTCTTCCTCTACGTCGATGACGTTATAATAATAAAAGGTGTCGGTGATTTTGTTGTCTTTGAATGTCACTTTTTCGGGATTGGACAATGTGGCGTTCCCGTCACCGCTGTGTGCTATTACTAATACAGCATATTTGCCTTTGGATAAGTTTAGGGTTATTTTGCCGAACGAGTCGTCGTCGGTTGTTTGGTTTAGTGTCTTGATTCTTTCTCCTGTCTTGTAATCGAACAAAGCGAAGTTGATTCTTGTACATAGTTCTGAAATGGGAGTTGCTTCTGAAGTTCTGCTTTGTTGTGCTTCGTATTCGGGTGAATTGCCTTGTGCTTGACTGAATGATTTCTGGTTAGTCTTGAAATTTCCGAACGTGATTCTAACCACGTCACCATTTGGAGTTTCTGTTTCTTGATACTCATTCTCGTCTTCGTACAAGGGATTCTCGCATGCTGTTGTTAGGTTGCAAAAGGCAATGGCAAGCAATGTATAGGTGAGTTTGCTATATATAGCCATAATTTGTTAGATTTAGGATGTTAATAATAGCAAATATACAAATAACAATGAAGCGAAAAAACAATTTAAAGTGAAATAAATACTAAACTGTACGTTTTTACGATTTTTTAATATTTTTTCGTAAGTTGAGAAGTTATCAAATCGTATTTTCGATGATAGAAAGTATTTATCTTTGCAGTAGTTTTATGAAGACAAACAGCAACGAAGTAAACAATATGAACGAAAAATATCAGTTTCTTACCCACGCGCCTGTCCATCGAGTGATAGGCGCAATGGCTATTCCGACAATCATATCTATGTTGTTGACCAGTGTGTATAATCTGGTCGACACTTTTTTTGTTGGACAGATAGACACGCAGTCAACAGCAGCAGTAGGTATAGTGTTTAGCGTGATGTTCTTCATACAGGCGTTCTCTTTCTTCTTCGGCAATGGCTCGGGCAACTATATCTCCCGACTGCTTGGCGCTCAGAAGACGGAGAATGCAGAGACGATGGCAAGTACGGGACTTTTTTACACATTGGTGTTTTCTGTGGTGATAATGCTGACGGGCTTGTTTTTCCTTGAACCTATCAGCATTCTTCTGGGCAGTACACCCACCATTCTGCCTTATACATGTCAGTATCTGGGTATCAGTCTGCTGGGCACACCATTTATCATGGGTACTTTCTGTATCAACAACCAGATGCGATTTCAGGGTTTTGCCAAGTATTCGGTTTATGGAGTGGTCAGCGGCTCCATCATCAATTGTCTTCTTGATCCACTCTTCATCTTCGGCTTTTCTATGGGCGTTCGCGGAGCGGCATTGGCATCTGTCATAGGTCAGTTTTGTGGATTTGTCGTTCTGCTAATGATGAGTAGAAAGGAGGGCGTGATTCATTACAGTCATCGCAAAATTTCCTTTGAGGGAAGATTTTTGAAGGAAATCATCGCAGGAGGAACACCCTCCATCTCTCGCCAGGGACTTGCAAGTATTAGCAGCATCGCCCTGAACAGCGTTGCCGGAAACTATGGCGATGCTGCCATTGCTGCCATGAGTGTCGTTACTCGTATAGGCATGTTCATCTTTAGCGTCATTATTGGCTTAGGTCAGGGATTTCAACCTATGTGCGGCTTCTGCTACGGCGCCAAACTCTATGATAGGGTAAAGGAAGGATTCTGGTTTAGTACAAAGATTGGTACAGTATTCCTTTTATTCTGGGCTGTGGTTCTAATCATTTTCAGCGAGGAGGCTGTAGCTTTGTTCCGTAACGACCCGGACGTGATAGCTATAGGCATTCAAGCGTTGCGTTACCAGATGATTGTATTCCCAGCATGTAGCTTTATGATGATGGCAAACATGATGATGCAGACGTGCAGAAAGACAATACGTGCCAACATACTTGCAGCTTCGCGACAAGGATTGTTTTTCATCCCTCTCATCATCATCCTTCCTCATTATTTGGGGCTGTTGGGAGTGGAAATCTGCCAGGCTGTGAGCGATCTTATCTCTCTCATTGTGACCATTCCAATAGTGTGGACAGCGTTAAGGGAGATGAATATGGCATAGGCTTCACAATGCGGATTCCATATTTATAAACCAGTAATGATCGGCACGTTTAGGCTGCTTGTTTGTTATGAGAATCATGTAAAAAACAGATAAATGCCGTTAATGCAATAAACCTTTTCGAATTTTATAAATCAAAAAAACGGTTTTGGTAGAAACCATGATGCTTTCGTGTCGAATTTACTCCAATCAAATGTTTATAAGCGCATAACATAACAAAAAATGCAGGTGCAGATATTCCAGATTCTGTAGGTTTCAGTTTCAGCGGTATGGGGGATAAAAAGCCGCAGAGGCGGCCTGGCTTTGACAGAAAACCGTCAGCCGGAATGCCTCCTATGAGAATATCTGGCCGCAAGATGGTGGGCGAATACATTACAGATCTCGACATGACCAAATACCTGAATTATGTGGTCAGTATCCAACCTCTGAAAGGTGTACCTGCATTCGACAGTTACAATGTTGATGGAGCTGCAGCAAGTGGTGAGAATGGAGAATTCGGCAATGCTCAGGGTTCTGATGTGAACTTCACTTCTTGGAGTGCTGAAAAATCCGGAATAGTTGTTTCTGAGGAAGTTAAGGAAAATTGTAAAATGATAGGTCCTTCCCCATGCGCATTGGGATGGAACCTATCAATGGGCGGCTGGTGATTTTACGGAGAACATATTGGTAAGAACATTCTCTTATTATATGCCTTCTGCAAAATCATTATTTTTAGGTATTAGATATTTGAGGAAAAGTCAGTACCTTTGCACCCGCAAACAAGACCGAGGCAGGAATGGCATATATTCCAGTCTCAGCCGGAAAGCATGGAATAAAAAGCAACGGATAAGCGAGAAACAGTCATTGCCCATATCATTCCTTACATATTATATAATAAGGTGAAAATACCTTCTTATATTTATATCCCTGAAGAATGTGCTAGGCCCGACGTATAATTACTCCTTATGGTACCACAAATTATTTTCCAGCAAAACGGAAATAACTTTGATATGATAAGAAGCAACTATATACGTAGGGGCGTATTGGCTCTATGCATGTTCATCATGACGATGGCAGCATGGGCACAGCACGATTCTGACTCCCTCAAAAATGATTTCAGTAAGCATCATCAGCAGGATAACTATAAAAAGAATCTGCATGGTGACAAGTTAAAACAAACCCAGCATCTGGGCGAAGTAGTGGTTCGTGGCAACCAGGTAAAGCGTGTCAACTCGTCGGCATTCAATGTCATGGCGGTAGATACACGTCGCCTGCGCAACACCAACCTCGACCTGGCGCATGTTCTCGACCGCGTATCGGGCGTGAAAGTGCGTGAGGACGGAGGTCTTGGCTCTGGCGCAAGCATCAACCTGAACGGCTTTACGGGCAAGCACGTGAAACTCTTTATCGATGGTGTGCCGATGGATGGTGCATCATCCAGTTTCAGCATCAACAATATACCTGCGAGCTTTGCCAACCGCATCGAGGTATATAAGGGTGTCGTACCCGTAGATTTCGGTGGAGATGCCCTGGGAGGTGCCATCAATATCGTGACCGACCACTCTCCGCATACATACGTTGATGCCAGCTATAGCTATGGCTCATTCAATACCCATCGCAGTAATCTCTCTCTAGGATGGACGGGCAGTTCGGGACTTATGCTCCGCTTGAACGCCTATCAGAACTATTCAGACAACGACTATAAGGTAAAGACGCAATGGACTGATCTTGAGACCAATGCGGTGAGCAACGAAGAGGCGTGGTTCCGCCGGTTCCACGACAGATACCACAACGAGGCTGTCATCTTCCAGCTGGGTGTGGTAGATAAGACATGGGCCGACAAGCTCGTCTTCGGCTTGAACTATAGCCATGAATATGCACAGATACAGAACGCCAATCTGATGAAAATCGTGTTTGGCGGCAAATATCGCACAGCGCAAGGATGGACTCCCTCTATGCTCTATGAGAAGCGAAATCTTGCTATCCCAGGTTTGAACTTCCGATTGTCGGCACGCTACGACATGGTGAAGACCAATAATGTGGATACGCTCAGCCGCACCTATAGCTGGACGGGTGAGTATAAGGTAAATGCCTATCAGGGCGAGGGAGTTCCAACGCTTGCCGAATTCAAGGGTTACACCCTGGCGACCGTTGCCAACCTGACCTATCATCTTGGCGACCAGCATTTCTTTACGCTCAACGATACTTATACCCATTATCGCCGCCGCACCACCAATGCGGCATCCAATAGCGTTCAGAGTTCAGCAGCCACCTTCATGCGCCGCATCAATGCCAAAAACACCCTGGGACTATCGTACAAGTTTATCCCCAACCAGCATTGGAACATGGTGGCCTTCCTGAAGTACTACGACTCACATGTTAGAGGACCTGTAAACATCGCCTCATCCGGGCGTGCCGACTATCAGGAGCAGGAACGTTCTACCGATGCCTTGGGATATGGTGCAGCAGGAACTTACCTTCTGCAGAACAAAGACTTACAGATAAAGCTGTCGTATGAGCGAACCTATCGTCTGCCTACCGACCGTGAGCTCTTTGGTGATGGTGATTATGAGGATGGCAATGCCACCCTTCGCCCAGAGAAGAGCGACAACGTGAATCTGAACCTGGGCTATCAGCATACTTTCAATGATGCGTATACCCTAAGTGTAGATGCAGGCTTCAACTATCGCCACGTAGCGGATTACATCATCCGAACCATCGGACAGAAGGGAGTGGCTGTGAGCACCAACCACGGCAAGGTGCTGGGACTGGGAATGGACCTGGGCTTGCACTACTATTACAAGGATGTGGCAAGTATCGGTGGAAACTTCTCCATGCAGAACACCCGCGACAGAGAGCGACTCAACAGTATCGGGGCAGAATCGGTAACCTATGGCGACCGTGTGCCTAACTTGCCTTATACCTTTGGCGGTGCTGATGCAAGCTATACTTTCAAGCATGTGCTGGGCAAGGCAAACCGACTCACCATAGGCTGGAACATGAGATACGTACACCGGTTCTTCCGCTCATGGGCAAGCGAGGGTGCTAAACTCTATGTGCCAGAGCAGTGGAGCCAAGATGCCAACCTGGTGTATGCGATACAAGGCGGCAGATACAACGTATCGATAGAGGCGAACAACTTCACCAATGCCCTACTCTACGACAACTATAGCTTGCAAAAGCCGGGGCGCAGTTTCAGCATCAAGTTCCGCTATGTGTTTTACAAGCAATAGTAAGGGTATTATCTTAGGAAAATATTGATTCAGAATACATTATAATTAATCAGTAACATACGTTTAAAAGAATGAAAAAGACTTATTTATCACTGTCAAGAATGGCAGTGACAGGGCTATTCTTGTGCCTTTTCGGAATCACACCCGGGCTTACAAGCTGTAGCAGCAGCGATGATATATCGGGTGCAGACAGTGGCTCGGAAAATGAAAACGGAGACGGTTCCTCTTCGAGTTCTGATGAAGCAGTAAAGAACGGAAAGGGTTCTTACTTCATTGCCGTAAAGACCGACAATGGTACAGAATATATCATGCAGACCAACAGTCTGACGGCAGGCAATCTTGACATCATAAACAACATCATGGAATTGCCCCAGACTGAATATACCTGGGTATTCAACAACCACAATGCCATCGGCATGGTTTATCAGCAGCAGTTTGCCGGTCTGGGATATGGATTGCGCTGGACATCGGATGATTCACAGTTTTCCAAGCTGGGTGAGTTCCGCATTGATACACGCTTCTCCAACTACGGTTTCTTCAACAACCAGTTGCTGACCAGTGTTGGAGGTCAGGTTTCTGCCGACGGCAAGCGAAACGACGGAGCCACCTTCGCCTTCTGGAACATCACGAATGATGGGGTGAAACTCGATCATACCAAGACCATCTGGACGGAAGACATCACAGGCAATGGTCAGCAGGTCACCTTCTCCAGCATCATCGACAATGGCGACGGAACTTTCCTTACAGCAATGGTTCAGTCTGCATTCCACCAGACGGGAACCGGTGATGGCTCCAGCATTGGCGACGTGAAATATCCGGATAGCGTATGGGTGGCAAAGATGGATAAGGATCTGAACGTACTGAAGGTTTATCGTGACGACCGTATCAGCTATGCAGCCGGCCAGTATCGCTCTCAGGTTCTCCACGAAGTATTCAAGACCAACGATGGCACGGTGTATGTTTTCTCCAACGCATTCAATACCGCAACCACCCGCAAGGCTGGCGCTCTGCGCATCAACAAGGGAGCAGAGGAATTTGATAAAGATTATTATTTCGACATTCAGACTCCTGCCGATGGCTACAAGTTCCGACGTGTATGGTACATAACAGACAGCAAGTTCCTGCTCGAAATCTACAACGAGAAGAATATCAACACCATGACAGTCGGCCATCAGTTTGCCATCGTAGATATGGAGAGCAAGAAGTTCACCTGGCTCAGCGGCATCCCTACGAAGGATCTCATCACATCGGGTACGGAAACCGGAGGCGTTCCGATGTATGCAGATGGAATTCTCTATCTCCCTATCACCCAGTTTGGCCAGGATGCAGCCATCTATCAGGTGAATCCAGAGACTGGTGTGGCAACCAAGGGTATCAGTATCAAGGGTGTGACAGAAATCAGAACACTCGGAAAATTAAACAGATAAATTCATATCATTCATACATAAATAGAAATTTTAAAAAAACATGAAGAAATTTTTCTTTTTAGCTGCGCTTATGGCACTTGCATCATGCATGACATTCACATCATGCTCAGATGATGACAACATCGAGAATGGCGGCGGTGCCTCTGACATCGACCCAAAAGAGGTTAGCTTTATCGTGACTTCAGGCGACCCTAATACCGACCTTACCGGTGGCGTATATATGAAGGTTTACAATGACCTTTCTACTGCCAGGAATGGTGAGAGTGTATATGGCGCATCAGATGCCGTGAAATGCTATGACAGTTTTACTCAGGTAACTTACAATAAGACCAGCGGCATTTTTACTGGCTATATCTATGCCCGTGGCGCTTCTGCTGAGGGTATCGGCAGTCTGAAGGCAGGTCTCCGCAGCTATCAGGTTGAGAATGGCAAGATGACAGAAGTGGGGTCACCAGTCCTGGTTTCCGCTTTCGGTAACACAGGTACATTTGGCACTTATTCCTACGCCGCACAGATCAGTCAGCCATACGCCATGGTAGTGGATAAGACTGGTGCAGGCAACAACAATGCGGTAGGTCTTACCCAGTATGCCATCGACGAAGTAAACCCTAACATCTCCAATATCGTGGATATGGGAAATAATCAGGTGGCAATGGTTGTGAATTACAGCAATCGTGATTCTGCCGCTGTTGCCATCTGCGACTATAGTCTGAATATCAAGAAGATGATTTACGACGATCGCATCGGCACATCAGTGGGAGCCATGCGTTCTGTGCGTTACACCCAGAGCGGTGCCGACGATAATGGCAACATCTATGTATTCTCAGGTTCCAGCGCTACAGACAGCAAGGTGGGTGCCCTGCGCATCAAGAAGGGTGAGACAGAGTTTGACAAGAACTATCAGTTCAACATCTTTGCCGCATCCGATGGTTACCGTTTCCGCAAGGCATTCCACATTAGTGGCAGCAAGTTCCTGCTGGAATTCTATCTCGACAAGAACAAGTATGGCAACATGGATGCCTCTGGCAAGATGGCTGTAGTGGATATGGATGCCAAGACCCTGACATGGGTAACCGGACTGCCTGAAGCCTCTACCGTATCATTTGGCTGGGGCGACGGCTATGCAGGTGCCTACTATCTGCCAGTGGGTGCTCCTACAAGCATGAGTGGCGGTTCAGGCAGCACAACATCTGTTACTCCAACCATCTACAAGATAGATGCAACTACAGGTATGGCAAGTTCATTCATGACCTTCGGAAATGGCGACTTGCTCAAGGCTATAACAATTCTTAAACAATAAATTATTATAATTTATTTTTCAAATTGTATGCACAAACTTAACAAAATGCTCATAGTCGCCTTGGCAGCTATGAGCTTTGCTTCGGCAAAAGCACAGACTACTCTTCCAGGAAGCATCCAGGAAGCAGTGAAGGAAAATGTAAGCGCAAAGGCTGTGATGGATAACATCATGACCCGTACAAGCGTAAGAAAGTTCAAGCAGCAGCCAGTGGAGGATGTCAAGATAGAAGCCTTGCTCCGTGCCGGTATGGCTGCACCTACAGCGAACGATATGCAACCATGGCATTTCGTGGTTCTGAAGGACAAGCAGGATATCGAGAAATATGCAGAATCCAATAAGTATCATGCAGAGGATATCAAGAAGACCCCTCTCTTCATCTTTGTCTGTGCTGATACCACCCGTATGGCAGAGGGACAGGGCAAGGAACTCTGGGTACAGGATTTGTCGGCAGTTTCCGAGAATATTCTCCTGGCAGCTCATGCCATGGGATTGGGAGCCTGCTGGACAACCATCTATCCTATCCAGAAGAAAGTGAATGGCATTTCCAGAACATTGAATTTGCCAGGCAATCTGATTCCACTAAATGGTATCATCATCGGTTATCCTGACGAGCCGGAGCAGCCAAAAGACAAGTGGGATACCAAGAAGATAACATACGGTATACGATGAAGAAACGAACATTGATTTTAGTTGTCATGCTAAGTATGGGAATGGTTAGTAGCATGATTGCAACAACCAGAAGCTCACACTCTGAGGTAATGACCAAGGAAGCTGACGGTACTTACATCATCAATACCACCACGTTGTGTAAAGACGTAAAAGGATTTCGTGGCAATACGCCCCTTTCTATCTATATCAAGAAAGGAAAGATAGTAGAGATTAAGCCGCTTGCCAACAAGGAGACTCCCAACTACTTCAATAAAGTAAGACAGGGTTTGCTCAACAAATGGAATGGCATGAAAGCCAGCAAGGCAGCTACTGTCCAGGTAGATGGAGTTACTGGAGCAACTTTCTCCAGCAAAGCTGTGAAGGAGAATGTAAAACGTGGCATTGCTTATTACTTGAAAAACAAGTAAGCAGCAGGAAATGAATACAAACAAAATACCGACTGATTTTTAGGCATATTGCTTAAGGTCAGTCGGTTTTTGATTCTGTTTTTTCGAAGCGAAGGATAGGTGCTTCTTAAATCTACCTTCTTCCTTGTTGGCATGGTTTATATAGACACGGAAGTATATTTCTCATAATTGTGTCCTTTATTGTTTGTTCTTCGCCCTGTCTGCCATTATCTCTTCCATGTTCTCCTTTGCCCAGTTTATTATGTTTTCTACGAGTGGCAGGAAGGAGAGGGCGCGTGGTGTTAGGCTGTATTCCACACGTGGGGGAATTTCAGGGAAGACTTCACGGCTTATGAAGCCGTCTTCCTTGAGGGTGCGGAGCGTCTGCGTGAGCGACTTCTGCGAGATGTCGGGCATCTGACGCTGCAGCTCCTTAAAACGCATAGGCTCCTTGTGCTGTAGGTTGTACAGCACAAGGAGCGACCATTTGTCGCCTACACGCGCAAGGACATTGCGGATAGGGCAGTCGATGAATAATGCGTCTCTTATGTCTCTTTTGGTCTGTTCTTTTTTTTCGTTCATTATTTGTTTAATGGGATGATGTTGGCATCTTCCATAATGTCTGTGATAGGCTTCGACTCGTACTGAATGCACATCATCACCATGTCTTTGTCTGATGTGTTGCGCAATGCACGTACGCCTGCTGGAGATACGCGGATGATGGAGCCTTCGTTTACGGCTGTCTTCTCGCCGTCCACTTCATACTCGCCTTTGCCCGAGATGATCACATAAAGCTCTTCGTGGGTCTTGTGCGAATGGAAGAAGGGTGCGTCTTCGCCTGCTGCAATACGCTGCAACGATGCTTCTGCACCGGTCAATCCGAGTTCCTTACCAAGGAATATCTTGCCTTCTACGTTCTGCCAACCATTTAGGTTCTTGATTGCATAATTCTTCATGTCTTTCTGTTTTCTTTATTATTTTTGTTTTTGCAAAATTGCTCTGCAAAGTTAATGACATTCAGCGGATTATACAAGAAGGCACTTATTGTTGCCTCAGTTACCTAAAGGTTAGTATTGGCTATGTCAGATGCTTAAGGATTTTGCTTTAATGTGTTTTAACTAAATACTGTTTTTATTTTTTTTATTTTTTTACACCTTCAATGTCCGCAGATATTCCATAAGCTTATGTATGGCGATTGGTAGTTCTGTATGTTAACTTGCTTCATAATCAATATATTTTTGTTAACCCATAACAACATCAAGCACCATCATCAGCACGAAACCTATGGCGAAGCCGATAGTGCTGAGATTGCTGTGCTGGCCGCTTGAGGCTTCAGGGATTAGCTCTTCCACCACTACGTAGAACATGGCTCCTGCTGCAAAGGCGAGCATGTAGGGGAGGGCGGGCATAATGAGTGAGGCAAGCAGCAGAACGGCAATGGCTCCTATAGGCTCTACCACTCCGCTCAGCGATCCTAACACGAAGGATTTCCATCGGCTGTTGCCTGCCGCACGCATAGGCATGGAGATAATGGCACCTTCGGGAATGTTCTGAATGGCAATGCCCAACGAAACGGAAATGGCTCCGGCTAACGAGATATGCGAAGCACCGTTTTCTGCTCCTGCAAACACCACGCCAACTGCCATTCCTTCGGGAAGGTTGTGGATGGTTACAGCAAGGGCAAGCATAGCCGTCTTTGACAGGTGCGAGCGTATGCCCTCAGGCTTGTCGGTTCCGATATGGAGGTGGGGCGTCAGCTCGTCAATAAGCAGCAGGAAACCTATGCCCATCATGAATCCTACAGCTGTCGGCACTACCGACCATGCGCCGCTGTCAGCTTTCATCTCCATAGCGGGAATGAGCAAAGACCATACGGACGCTGCTACCATCACTCCAGAAGCAAAGCCCAATAACGACTTTTGCAATCGCGCAGACATCTCGTCTTTCATTATGAATACGAAAGCCGAACCAAGCATCGTTCCCAATAGCGGAATCAGAAGTCCAATGATTATTGTTGCTGTCATTTCTGTCATAGTCTTTTATCTGTTAGTTACGATGCAAAGATACAATTTAGTTGTGAGTCGGGCAATACCTATAAGTGATGCTTTTTAACTCTCGTACAGTTCTATCGGCAGTCCGCCTTCCATGAGTGGCGTTCCTCACGATAATGTTCGCTCACGATCTTCAAGCCCAACACTTCAGTATAGAACTGCTTTGATTGCTCATAGTCAGAGCAAATCACGGCTACATGATGTATTTTGTTTAGTTTCATATATTTTATTTGATAAATTCTCTTACGAAATGCGGATTGTT
>OIWK01002461.1_pt1 | contig 14788 bp, 12 predicted proteins | sample 1587401 | NCBI WGS metagenome assembly OIWK01 (sample SAMEA3888911, study PRJEB22519) | human gut metagenome | biome: human gut; feature: human-associated habitat; material: faeces | place: Denmark | collected 2009
CACAGCAGCATCCTTTTAAATTAAATCTTACTTAACTGCACCGGTAATACCTTCTGCAAATTTCTTTCCAAGATTCTTCCAATTTATTCCTGTAATTAGAAGATTCATAGTATTCACAAGGGTATTAATACCAGCTCCTACAGTACGTCCTAACAAATCCCAATCAATATGATCAACCAGGCTATTAAATGTTCTTGTAAAAGCATCGCAGAATTTTGTAATCTTGGGTCCAACATTGTTCCAGTTAATCACATCATAAATTTTCTGCAGGCCTTTATTAATGCCACTAGCAATATAAGCCCCCAGTCCTTCCCAGTCCTCTTTTTTGATGAGCTTTCGGATCTTATCAGCAATTCCCTTTATAGAACTTGTGATAGAAACTTCTTCAAACATATCACCAGCAGATGGGCCAGTATATTTGTTCCCGCCGATTGTCCCTGCACTGTTTACGCCATCATCATATCTATTAAGTTCATCAATCGGGCTAAGATATCCTTTTACTTCCTTTGCGGCTTTCTTAGCGTTATCCGCTGTTTTATCCAAACTGGCAGCATAATCTTCCTGAACGCCTATTGCTTTTGTAAAAGTTTTTTGCCCACACCGGCATATTTTTGCCATTTGCCTGCTACAAATCCCGCTGCGGTTGTGGTATACTATAAAGGATATGGGCGGTGCACAGCTGCCCTTGCCAACACAAGGAGAATACATCCATGCCAAATGAGATCGACCGCACTTCTTCGGCGCAGCGTCGCAGCTCCAAGCTGCTGACGGCAATGGCCATTTTCATCTGTCTGGGCATCGCAGCCTACATGGTGCTCACCCTGCTGGTGAACCGGCAGACCCCCGCGACACCCGACACCCACTATACCGGCACGAACGGCATCTCTGTCTACTACGACAGCAGCGTGTGGAGCGTGTGCCGCATGACCGAGGACGCAACCCTCGGCACCGTGCTGGAGCTTGCCACCGCCGACACGGCAGACAGCGAGGACTATCAGGCCGTTTTGTTACAGCGGGGCACCGCCGACAGCTACGAAAGCTTTATCGAGGACTCGGAAGCCGACCTCAAGCAGGCCTACGGCGTCATCAAGCCCCGCAAGGTCAACCTGACCGTGGAGGGTGCAGCGGTAGAGGCGGTGCGCTGCGATATCCGCACCTACTACGCCGTGCTGGCCACCATCACCTACGACAGCGGCGATGTGGTCTATGTCTCGGCGCTGACAAAGCTGGCGTCCATCAGCGATGTGGTCAATCTGGTAGAAAGCGTGAGCCTGTCATGAGTGATCTTCGTGCAATGCAGCGGCTCTGCGGTTTAATGCGCAAGGCCGTACAGGACTATGAAATGATTGCCCCCGGCGACCGGGTGATGGTGGGCGTTTCCGGCGGCAAGGACAGCGTGGCGCTGACCATCGGTCTTTCCATGCTGCGCAAGTACATCGGCTTTGATTACGAGGTGGTGGCGGTCACGCTGGACCCGCAGTTCGACCATCAGCCCATGGACTACTCCGCGCTGGCAGAGCTGTTCCGGCAGCACGGCATCCCCTACGAGGTGCGCCGCACCGAGATCGGCCCTGTGGTGTTCGAGTACCGCAAGGAGAAGAACCCCTGCGCCCTGTGTGCCAAGCTGCGGCGGGGCGCGCTGCACACCGCCGCGCAGGAGCTGGGCTGCAACAAGGTGGCGCTGGGGCATCATCTGGACGATGCCGTGGAGACCTTTTATATGAACCTCTGGCGGGAGGGACGCATCGGCTGCTTCTCGCCGGTGACCTACCTCTCCCAGCGGGATCTCACCCTCATCCGCCCCATGCTGCTGGCAACCGAGTACGAGGTGCAGTGCGCCGTGCGGGAGGCGGGCTTGCCCATCGTGAAGAGCCGCTGCCCCGCAGACGGCGTTACCGTGCGGGAACAGACCAAAGAATTTGTGCAGGAGCGCTGCCGTACCGACCACGCCTTCCGCCAAAAGACTCTCCATGCTTTGCAGGAGAGCGGCATTGACGGCTGGCGTCCCGTCCACACGGGCCGGGGCAGCTTTATCGTACCAAAAAAGGAAACAGATCATGCAGAAACAACCGTTTGAAAAACACGTCTGGGCCGAGATCGACCTCGAAGCCCTTCGGTATAATTTCCGGGAGGTAAAGGCCCGGGCAGGGGCGCTGCCCCTGTGCGCAGTGGTCAAGGCCGACAGCTACGGCCACGGCGCGGTACAGTGCGCCCGGGTGTTCGCCGAGGAGGGCGCCGCATGGCTGGCGGTCAGCTGCCTGACCGAGGCCGTGCAGCTGCGCAAGGCAGGGCAGACTTTGCCCATCCTCATTCTGGGGCATGTGCAGCCCGCCTACGCCGCCGCCCTGATCCAGAACGACATCACCGTGGCCTGCTACTCCCTTGCGCAGGCACGCGCCCTGAGCGAAGCCGCCGTGGCGGCAGGGGGCAAAGTACACATCCACCTCAAGGCCGACACTGGCATGGGACGCATCGGCTTTGCCCTGCGCACCGATTTTGACGCCGCCATCCGGGAGATGCTGGAGGCTTGTGCGCTGCCCGGGCTGGAAATGACCGGCCTGTTCCAGCATTTTTCCGTGGCCGATGATACCGCCCCGGAGAATGTGGCCTACACCGCCGAGCAGCACGCACTGTTCGTGAAAGCCTTCCACGCACTGAAGGCCGCCGGGCGGGAGCCTGCCCTTGTGCACTGTGATAACTCTGCCGGGGTCATGCTGCACCCGGACTGGCCGGAGGGACTGCCCCGGGAGCGCTGCATGGCGCGCCCCGGCATCATCCTGTACGGCTACGACCCCAGCGACGAGGTACGCTTTGGGCGCTTTAAGCCGGTAATGACCCTTAAGACCGTGGTGAGCATGATCAAGGAGATGCAGCCCGGCCAGTGCGCCAGCTACGGCCGCCGCTTCACCGCCGAAAAGCCCACCAAGGTAGCCACCCTTTGCACCGGCTATGCCGACGGCTATCCCCGGCTTTTGAGCTGCGGCAAGGGCGTGGTGGAGATCCACGGCAAGGCCTGCCCGGTACTGGGGCGGGTGTGTATGGATCAGATGATGGTGGACGTGACCGATGTACCGGAAGTGCGCGAGGACGATGAAGCCATCCTGTGGGGCGGCACCGTGAGCGACACCGCAGAGACCATTGCCCGCAAGACCGATACCATCCCCTACGAAGTGCTGTGCGGCGTTTCCCGCCGCGTGCCCCGCGTCTACCGCGACCACGGACAGATCGTGGCCGTGGAGGACTGGATCTTAGAAGCATAAAGCTGCCCGGAGGAACTACATGGCAAGAGACAACATCCGCAACTTCTGCATCATTGCACATATCGACCACGGCAAATCCACCCTGTCCGACCGCATTCTGGAACTGACCAAGAGCGTGGACGAGCGCACCATGGAAGACCAGATCTTGGACAACATGGATATCGAGCGCGAGCGCGGCATCACCATCAAGGCGCGTGCCGTGACCATGAACTATACTGCAAAGGACGGCAAGACCTACGAGTTCAACCTGATCGACACCCCGGGTCATGTGGACTTTGCCTACGAGGTCAGCCGCAGTCTGGCCGCCTGCGAGGGCGCCATTCTGGTGGTGGACGCCACGCAGGGCGTGGAGGCGCAGACGCTGGCAAACACCTATATGGCACTGGAGCACGATCTGGAACTGGTGCCCATCCTGAACAAGATCGACCTGCCCAGCGCCCACCCGGACGAGGTGGCGCAGGAGGTGGAGGACGTGATCGGCCTGCCCTGCATGGACGCGCCCCGCGTCTCCGCCAAGACTGGTCTGAACGTCGATCAGGTGCTGGAGCGTGTGGTCAGCGATATCCCCGCCCCCACCGGCGACCCGGACGCCCCCTTAAAGGCGCTGATCTTCGACAGCATCTACGACAGCTACAAGGGCGTCATCGTCTACATCCGCGTGTTCGAGGGCACGGTGAAGCCCGGCGACACCATCCGCATGATGGCCACCAGCGCAGAGTTCACGCTGGTGGAGGTGGGTCACATGGGTGCCACCTCCCTGACCCCCTGCGCCCAGCTGCAGGCCGGTGAGGTAGGCTACCTGACCGCCAGCATCAAGACGGTACAGGACACCCGCGTGGGCGATACCGTTACGCTGGCAGAGCGCCCCACCGCAGAAGCGCTGCCCGGCTACCGTCAGGTCAAGCCCATGGTGTTCTGCGGCATCTACCCCGCCGACGGTGCCAAGTACCCCGACCTGAAAGACGCGCTGGAAAAGCTGCAGCTGAACGACGCTTCCCTGACCTTTGAACTTGAAACCAGTGCCGCGCTGGGCTTTGGCTTCCGCTGCGGCTTCCTGGGCCTGCTCCACATGGAGATCATCACCGAGCGTCTCGAGCGGGAGTTCGACCTGGATATCATCACCACGACCCCCAGCGTCCGCTACCGCCTGACCATGACGGACGGCACCGTGGAGATGATCGACAATCCGTCCAGCTACCCGGACCCCTCCAACATCGTCAAGCAGGAGGAGCCTTTTGTGGATGTCCACCTCTACACCCCCAACGATTACGTGGGTGCCCTGATGGATCTGTGCCAGCAGAAGCGCGGCGTGCTCATCGACATGAAGTATCTGGACGATGTCCGCGTGGACCTGCACTACGCCCTGCCTCTGGGCGAGATCGTCTACGACTTCTTCGATGCCATCAAGAGCCGCAGCCGCGGTTACGCCAGCTACGACTACGAGTTCAAGGAGTACCGCGAGAGCGATCTGGTCAAGCTGGACTTCCTGCTGAACGGCGACCCCGTGGACGCACTCTCCATGATCGTGTTCCGGGACAACGCCTACGCCAAGGGTCGCCGCATCTGCGAGAAGCTGCGGGATAACATTCCCCGCACCCTGTTTGAGATCCCGGTGCAGGCCGCCATCGGCGGCAAGATCATCGCCCGTGAGACCGTCAAGGCCATGCGCAAGGACGTGCTGGCCAAGTGCTACGGGGGCGATATCTCCCGCAAGAAGAAGCTGCTGGAAAAGCAGAAGGAGGGCAAGAAGAAGATGCGCCAGCTCGGCAGCGTCTCCCTGCCCAGTGAGGCCTTTACCGCCGTGCTGAAGCTCGACAGCACGGATGATTAAATAAAGATGTCAAACGTCCCCCTGCGCCGTTCAAATTGCAAACGGCGCAGGGGGACGTTTCATATCCCGATATTTTCAATTCAGGCCCTTGAACCAGTTCAGGCTATCCTTGATGCCGTGCATGGAGTCCTGAATGATCCGGCCATAGATGTAGATGCTGTATGCCGCCGCAATGACCTGCACAAAGGCCTTGCCGCACTCGATGCCAAAGGCCAGATAGGGCTTTGCCTTCTGCCAGTAGGGGCGGATCTGATCCTTCAGCTCCCCCACCCAGGCAGGAGCGCCGCCGGAAACCTGCTCCAGCTCCTCAGCGGGAATGACGGTGCACTGCGCCGGAAATCTCAAGTTCTGCTGCATGTCCGCTCCTCTCAAAGTGCCAGGCTTGCCAGCAGCACCAGAACAACGCTTCCGGCCGCCAGCCCCATCGTTGTAAGAAGGGTGTCCGGGTCTACCTCTTTCTCTTCTACCACTTCCGCGCTGCCGCCGTTGGCAGACCAATGGGCATAGATGGTGGTATCCGCACCAAACGCCGTATCGTTGGCTTTGACCTGCACATCAATGGGAAAACCGGTAACATCATCCGTGCCAGAGGTGTACCAGCCATCGAAGGTATAGCCCTCCATGGTGGCGGTGGGCAGGCTGCCCAGTTTGCCCTCGTCATTGGTGCGCTCCGCAGCAGAGGTACAGATCCCGCCGTTGGCATCAAAATAGACGATGACCTTTGCCGCAAAAGCGGTGGGGGTACACAGGCAGACCGCCAGCACACAGGCCAGCCCCGCCAGCATCCGTTTGAACTTCTTCATCCTGCGCTCTCTTTCCGGCTCAGCGTCAGACGCTGTAGCCCTGTGCCTTGATGACATCCACCACCTGAGAAACGTACTTCTGGCAGGTGTCGTGGTCAGGGGCCTCCACCATCACGCGGACCACCGGCTCGGTGCCGGACTCCCGGACAAGAATGCGGCCGGTATCGCCCAGTGCCTCGGCCACCGCCTTGACAGCAGCCTGCACGGCGGCATCGTCCTGCGCGGCCTTCTTATCGGTCACACGGACATTTTCCAGCACCTGCGGGTAGATCTTCAGCGGGGCGGCCAGCGCACTCAGGGGCTTCTTCTTGGCCAGCATGACCTCCATCATCTTCAGGCTGGTCAGGATGCCGTCACCGGTGCTGGCGTACTTGGAGAAGATGATGTGGCCGCTCTGCTCACCGCCGATGCGGCAGCCGTTCTTGGCCATATACTCGTAGACATACTTGTCACCCACGGCGGTCTTGGCGTAGCCGATGCCCTGCTCGTCAAAGGCCTTGTACAGACCAAAGTTGGACATGACCGTGGTAACGACGGTATTGGTCAGCAGTTTGCCGCGCTCCTTCATGTAGCAGCCATAGATGTACAGGATGTGGTCACCGGTGATCACATTGCCCTTTTCGTCCACGCAGAGGCAGCGGTCTGCATCGCCATCATAGGCAAAGCCCACATCCAGACCCTTTTCCACCACGAACTTCTGCAGACCCTCGATGTGGGTGGACCCTGCGTTCAGGTTGATGTTCAGGCCGTTGGGCTGGTTGTTGATGACATAGGTGTCTGCGCCCAGTGCATCGAACACGCTCTTGGCAATGTTCCAGCTGGCACCGTTGGCACAGTCCAGACCCACCTTGATGCCCTTGAAGGAGTAGATGCCCAGGCTGATCAGGTAACCCATGTAGCGGTTGCGGCCCGCCACATAGTCCACGGTGCAGCCGATATGCTCCCGGTGGGCAAAGGGCAGCTCCGGCCAATCCTGATCAAAGACATGGAGCTTGCCGTCGATGTAGTCTTCCACCAGCAGCAGGGTCTCCTCCGGCATCTTTTCGCCGTAGCAGTCGATCAGCTTGATGCCGTTGTCGTAGAACGGGTTATGGCTGGCAGAGATCATAATGCCGCAGTCAAAATCATCTACGCGGGCAATGTAGGCCACACTGGGGGTGGTGGTGACGTGCAGCAGGTAGGCATCTGCGCCGGAAGCGGTCAGGCCCGCCACCAGGCTGTACTCGAACATGTACGAGCTGCGACGGGTATCCTTGCCAATGACGATGCGGGCAGGCTCATTGTTGCCGCTGCGCTCCCGCAGTGCATTATAATACCAGCCCAGAAAACGGCCTACCTTGTAGGCGTGGTCGGCGGTCAGGTTCACACCGGCCTCGCCACGGAAGCCGTCGGTTCCAAAATATTTTCCCATAGTCCTCTTCTCCTTCTATTGCAACGTTACGGTTTCTCTTATCCCTGAGAGCGCTCTCTCCTTGCTCTTACTCTTTATAATAGCATAAAACCGGAAAAGAATCCATGGGTTTGGGCATTCTGTGCAGCCCACCCCCGGAACAACAGCTCTTTTTTCAGCCTTTACTGCATCTTTAGGAAAAGTATGGTATACTTTTCATCTGGAGTAGAATAGATATGGAGGGATCCCCATGAAGCAGAAGACCCGCTGGCACGACGCGCTGGTTCTGGCCGCTGTGCTGTGCGCCGCCTTTCTCATCGTGACCGGCACACAGCAGATCACCGGCCGGATCGATGGCGTTGCATCGATGGTGTTTGTTCTGGCAGTTTTTTTGATCTCGGTCTATACGGATGGTTATGTGTGGGGCGTGGTGGCTTCCCTGATCGGCGTGCTGGCCGTGAATTTTGCGTTCCGCTCCCCTTACTTTGCCTTCAACTTCACTCTGCCGGAAAACCTGTTCTCGGGCATGGCGATGCTGGTGGTGTCCATTATGACCAGCACCCTGACCACCCGCATCAAAAAGCAGGAACAGCTGCGGATGGAGAGCGAGACCGAAAAGATGCGGGCCACCCTGCTGCGGGCCGTCTCCCACGATCTGCGCACGCCCCTTACTTCCATTTACGGGGCCTGTTCCACGGTCATTGAAAATTATGACAGCCTGGAAAAAGAGCAAAAATTAAAACTTCTTGGCGAAGCCTGTTCCGATGCCCAGTGGCTGAACCGGATGGTGGAGAACCTGCTGTCCGTCACCCGCTTTGACGGCGGGCAGGTAGCCGTGCAAAAGACCCCCACCGTGCTGGACGAACTGATCGACACCGTGCTGGTACGGTTCCAGAAGCGCTACCCCAAGGTGCCCGTTACCACCTACCTGCCCGACAGCTTCATCGTGATCCCCATGGACTCGATGCTGATCTCGCAGGTGCTGACGAACCTTTTGGAAAATGCCGCCGTCCACGCCGAGGGGATGACCCAGCTGACTCTGCGGGTGTTCACGCTGGGCAGCCGGGCAGTGTTTGAGGTATCGGACAACGGCTGCGGCATTCCGAAGGAGCGCCTGCGCACCCTGTTCACCGGTGTGCTGCCCGCCGATGCCGCGGCCGACAGCGGCAAGCACGGCATGGGCATCGGCCTTTCGGTCTGTGCCGCCATCGTCAAGGCACACGGCGGCGAGATCCAGGCCGAGAGCAAGGTGGGCGAGGGCACCAGCATCCGCTTCTGGCTGGAGACCGAATCGATCGAGACGGAGGAAAACGAAGATGAGCAATAACAAATTCAAGGTTCTGGTCGTGGAAGATGAAGCCAACATCTGCAGCTTTATTGAGACGCTGCTGGAGACCAACGGCTATCAGGCCCTTGTTGCCAACACCTGCGCCATGGGCCAGACCCTGTTCACCTCCCACAATCCGGATCTCATCATCCTGGATCTGGGCCTGCCCGACCGGGACGGACTGGAGCTCATCCGTTTTGTGCGGCAGAAGTTCCTGACCCCCATCGTCGTGCTCTCGGCCCGCACCACCGAGCAGGACAAGATCGAGGCGCTGGATCTGGGAGCCAACGATTACATCACCAAACCCTTTGGCACCGGCGAGCTGCTGGCCCGGGTGCGCGCCGCCCTGCGCACCAACCGCTTCGGCGTGCTGGGCGGGATGCCCGGCGGCGTGTTCCGGGCACAGGGGCTTGAGATCAACTACGAGCGCCGCAAGGTCTTTGTGGACGGTGCCGAGATCAAGCTGACCCAGACCGAATATAACATCGTGGCCTTCCTCTCGGAACATGCAGGCCGGGTGATGACCTATGCCGCCATCGTGCGGGCCATCTGGGGCGATACCGACTGCGGCAGCACCAAAAAGCTGCAGGTCAACATGGCAAACATCCGCAAAAAGCTGGGCAGCGTGCCCGGCCGCAACACCTATATTCTGAACGAACTGGGCGTGGGATACCGGATGATCGACGAGGACACCGATGCCAGGCCCGAAAGCTGAGGACTGCGTATGCTTCCTGCACTGATCATTTTTCTGCTGACCTATCTTCTAATGCTGGCCCTGCCGCAGTACCGGCCTTTTGCCGCGCTGGGCGGGGCCGCTCTGTTTCTGGCTCTGGGCGCGGCGGGCCTGTGGGACTTTACCCTGATGGATGCCGCCCGGGCCGTAGACTTCAATGTCCTGCTGATGATGGCGGGCACCATGGGCACGGTCTCCCTCTTTATTGAGAGCAGGATGCCCGCCCGGCTGGCCGAGCTGCTCATCGTGCGGGTGCCCAATGTGAAATGGGCCGTGTGTATGCTGGCCCTCTTTGCCGGGGTCATCAGCGCCTTTGTGGACAATGTTGCCACGGTGCTCATGGTGGCCCCGGTGGGCCTTGCCATTGCCCGCAAGCTCAAGATCTCCCCCGTGCCCGTCCTCATCTCCATTGCGGTCTCCTCCAACCTGCAGGGAGCCGCCACCCTTGTGGGCGACACCACCAGCATCCTGCTGGGCGGCTTTGCGGAGATGAACTTCTTCCATTTCTTCTGGATGGAGGGTAGACCCGGCATCTTCTTCGGGGTGGAGCTGGGGGCGCTGGCCTCTCTGGGCGTGCTGCTGTTCACCTTCCGGCACGAGACCCAGCCCATCTCGGCCACGGTGGAGACCGAGGTCACTGACACCGTTCCCTCCGCCCTGATGCTGTTGACGGTGGGTCTGCTCATCGCGGCATCCTTCCTGCCCCAGCCTGCGGGCGGTCTGCCGCTGGCGCTCTACGGCCTGCGCAGCGGTCTGATCTGTGCAGGGGTCTGCCTGTTCGGCATCCTGCGCGCCTGCCTGCGCCGCCGCTCGTTCGCGCCGTTCCGGCTGGCGGCCCGGGAGCTGGACTGTGACACCCTGCTGCTGTTGTTCGGGCTGTTCATCCTGATCGAGGGCATCCGCAAGGCCGGGGTCATCGATGCCGCCGCCCAGCTGTTCTACACCCTCTCCGGTGATGATCCCTTCCGGCTCTATACCCTGCTGGTATTCGTCTCGGTGGGCCTTTCTGCCTTCATCGACAACATCCCCTATGTGGCCACCATGCTGCCGGTGGTGCAAAGCATTGCCGGGCTGATGAACGGCGGTGCAGGCTTCCCGCCTGAGCTGTTTTATTTCGGCCTGCTCACGGGCGCAACTCTGGGCGGCAACCTGACCCCCATTGGCGCTTCGGCCAACATTGCAGCCATCGGCATCCTGCGCAAACATGGTGAGCAGGTGCGCACCCGTGATTTCCTGCGCATCGGCATCCCGTTCACACTGGCAGCCGTCCTGACGGGCTATGTGTATCTCTGGCTGGTGTGGGGCGCGTAAGCGCTGCCGTGGCCGTGCCAGTGCCGGCCGCCTGCAAATTCGATCCTGCTGAGCCGAAGGCCTGCGTGCCAAAGCAGAAGCAAAAAACGCGCCGTGTCCAACGACACAGCGCGTTTTTCTTGTTTATTCCAACCCGATCTGCTGGGCGTATTCTTCCAGCAGCTCCCGTTCCAGGAAGGGGGTTTTCACGCCCTCACGGTCGCGGTAGGTCTCGTGGCCCTTGCCGATGACGGCGATCAGGTCGCCCTCCTGGGCGTGATCCACAGCGTAGTGGAGCGCGTCCAGACGGTCGGGGATCTCCACAAACTTGGCATCGGGGTTGCCCTTGTTCATGCCCACCCGGATATCAGCAAGGATGTCCTCGATCTTCTCAAAGCGGTTGTTGTCCTCGGTCAGGATGGAGAAATCCGCCATTTTGGCACAGGTCTCGCCCATGCCGTAGCGGCGCAGCTTGGAGCGGTTGCCGCCGCAGCCGAACACCACCACCAGCCGGTGGGGGTGATAAGCCCGCAGGGTGGTGAGCAGGCTCTCGGTGGAGACCTCGTTGTGGGCGTAGTCCAGCAGGATGGTAAACTTTTTGCTGATGGGCACCAGCTCCACGCGGCCCTTGACCACGCACTTGCCCAGACCCTCATGGATGGCGGCATCGGGCAGGCCCAGCACCTTGCCCACGGCCAGGGCGGCCAGCGCGTTGTAGACGCTGAACTCGCCGGGCATGTTCACCCTGACATCCATATTGTCTCTGCCGGAGACGTGGAACGCCACGCCCAGAAAATCGTGGGTGCGCAGCAGCTCACAGCCCTCGGCGCGGTAGTCGGCCTTTTCACTGCGGCCATAGGTCACCAGCTTGCAGGTGTGGCCTTCCAGCAGGGCTTCGGTGTTCTCGTCATCGATGTTCACCACGCCCACATCACACCGCCGGAAGAGCTGCCCCTTCCAGCTGCGGTACTCCTCAAAGGTCTTGTGCTCACCGGGGCCGATGTGGTCGGGGGAAAGGTTAGTGAACACGCCGATATCATAGTGCACCCCCGCCACACGGTCCATCATCAGGCCCTGGCTGGACACCTCCATCAGGGCCACGTCGCAGCCTGCGTCCAGAAACTGGCGGAAGGTCTTTTGCAGCTCGTAGCTCTCAGGGGTGGTGTTGGCGGTCTCCTGATGACGGCCCATGAAATAGATGCCGTTGGTGCCGATCATGCCGACCTTTTTCCCGGCAGCTTCCAGCACGCTCTTGATCATGTGGGTGGTGGTGGTCTTGCCCTTGGTACCGGTCACGCCGATCATGGTCATCTGGCGGGAGGGGTTGCCAAAGAGGTTGCCGCTCATCAGCGCCATGGCATAGCGGCTGCTCTCCACCTTGACCACGGTCACACCGGGCATGGCAGAAAGGTCGATGTCATGCTGGATGACCAGCACGCTCACGCCCTTGGCGGCGCAGTCCGCGGCAAACTCGTGGCTGTCACGCTGGGTGCCCACGATGCAGACAAAGGCAAGGCCCGGGGCCGCCTTCCGGCTGTCGTAGATGATGTCCTGCACTTCGGTATCCAGGCTGCCCTGCACCAGCGTAAAGGGCACGCCTTCCAGTAATTGTTCCAGCTTCATAACATTACACGCTCCTCATTGGGTCGTTTGGGGTTGGTTTGCATCGCCCGCCGCCGGGGTCGTTCCTTCGGCGGGGGTCGGTTGTGCCGTCGGTCCGGCCTCGGGGCCTGCCGGGGCAGCGGCGGTATCCGTTGGTGTTTCGGCAGCGGCATCTGCGGCGGCTTCGCCCTCTGCCGGGGCAGCGCCGTCTGTGGCCGTGCCTTCTGCCGTTTCACCGGTCACACCTTCTTCGGCGGGTGTTTCCTCCACCGGTTCAGGCACGATGTAGCCAGAGGGCAGCTCCGGCTCACCCTGTGCAAAGGTGAACTTGCGGGTGCTGGACATGCTGATATGGGTGAAGTCCAGCTTTCCTGTGTCGGTCGCGGCACAGCCCTTGCCGTCCTCATTCAGCAGGACGTGCTTTGCCAGCTTGAGCTTATATTCCAGCTCGTTCAGGGTGCCCAGCCAGACGCTGATGCGGTCCTGATAGAGGAAGGCCATCTCGTCCACATCCGCAAACTCGATGCGGGTCACGTCGGCGCTCATGCCTGCGGCATCCAGCGCAGCCAGCAGGGTGTTCAGGCTTTCCAGCCGCTGGTCCGCCTCCTCCTCAACAGTGCCGGAGGCGCTGCTGTCGGCGGCGCTGTCCGGGGTGCTGTCGGCCTTGGGCTCCGCCGCAAAGGTCAGCTGTTCGCCGGGCTCGGCAGAGACCGGTTCGCCGCCGTACAGGGTGGGCAGACCGGCAGGCTGGGCAGAATCCTTTTCCAGGATCTTCAGGCCGCCCGAGAGGGTCAGCCAGCCGGAGGAGGTCTGCATGGCCCAGGCAGGCTGAGCTTCTGTTACCCGCACCACCACGGTGCCGGGGTAATCCCGCTCCACCCGGATATCCTCCAGCATGGGGAACACTTTTTCCAGCGCGGCGGCCTTGCTGCCGGGGTCAAAGCTGAAGATATTCTCTTCCAGATGAACATCCAGCGCCTGCAGGATCTGGTCGCTGGTATAGCCGCCGGCCTCCTGCACCACACCGTCCGCTGTCTGCACCTGAATAGAGCTGATTTTGAACAGCATCGTCACAGTGAGGTAGACTCCCGCGCCGATGACGCAGAGCAGCATGACAAGGGCCGTGAGCCGCCGCATGAGCCTGCGCCGCCGGATGGCGGCCCGGGTCAGCTTCCGCTTTTTCCTGCCCTCCCGCCGGACGGGGTCACGCCGGGCGTTCTGCCCCTGCACCGGCCGCATCCGCTGGCCGCTGCGGCTCTGGGCGTTCTGCGGGCGGCGCTGGGCGTTCCGGTTCTGGCCGCCAGACGGGCGGCGGTTCCGCTGATTGCCCCCGGAGGTGCGCCGCTGGCCGTTCTGCCCGCTGCGGGGGCGCTGTGCGCCGCTCTGGCTGCTCCGCCCGCCGCTGGGAAAGGTGATGCTGTTATCCGGGTAGGAGCCGTAGTTCACCGTGCGCTCCGTATACCGGCTGGGGCGGGGCGCATCGGGGTCATAATTGGGGTTCGTGATGGGATGGCTGCCGGAGGAATATCCTGCGTACCCGCTGTACCCCAGGTCACTGCCAGCACCCGCGCTGCTGCGGCGCTGGGTGCTCTGCCCGCCGCGCCGGTCATCCCGGGCCTGATCGTAGGCCCGGCGGCGCTTGCGGTTCCGGCTGTTCCGGTCATTCTGCGGCATCCGGCTGCACCTCCTTTCCTCTGTTTTTTCCTTCCGTTACGGGGTCTTGACCAGCTTGAGCAGGGCATCCGCAATGCGGTCCAGGCTGTCGTCCACCGACAGGCTCCGGGCATTGCGGCCCATCTCAGCCAGCTTGCCGGGCTGGGCCAGCATCCCGGAAACGGTCTGCACCAGCTTTTCGCCGGTCAGGTCTTTTTCCTCAATGACCACAGCAGCGCCGGCCTTCTGCAGCTCCATGGCGTTGTAATACTGGTGGTTCTCGGCCACGTTGGGGCTGGGGATGAGCACAGCGGCACGGCCCACAGCCTCCAGCTCGGCCAGTGTCAGGGCACCGGCGCGGCTGATGACAAGGTCCGCTGCAGCCAGCAGCTCGGGCATATTGTTGATGTATTCCTTCACCACAAGGCTCTCGCCGGAGGCAAAGCCCTTTTCCTTTTCCAGATCCTGAAACAGCTGCACGCCGTACTGGCCGGTGGCATGGAGATGGAGGACGGGCTTGTGGTTCTTCTGCTCCCAGGCGCAGAGGTCGGCCACCACCTCGTTCACGCGGCGGGCACCCAGACTGCCGCCGAAGGAGAGGATCACGGTGCGGTCGCCTGCGCCCAGTTCGGCACGGATGGCTTCCCGGTTCTTCGCCTGGGTGAACACCTCAGGCCGGACGGGATTGCCCACCACGATGGTCTTTTCGGGTGCGCCCAGCTTTTCCACGGCGGCGGGCACAGCAGCGAACACGATGTCCACATCCGGGGCCAGCAGCTTGTTGGTCACACCGGGAAAGGCGTTCTGCTCATGCAGAGCGGTCTTGATGCCCTGTCTGGCGGCGCAGCGCACCACCGGGCCGGACACATAGCCGCCGCAGCCAATGACCAGGTCGGGCT
>OIWK01002464.1_pt1 | contig 14778 bp, 17 predicted proteins | sample 1587401 | NCBI WGS metagenome assembly OIWK01 (sample SAMEA3888911, study PRJEB22519) | human gut metagenome | biome: human gut; feature: human-associated habitat; material: faeces | place: Denmark | collected 2009
CCTTCGGGACATTTCCCCCTGATAGGGGGAATCGGCCCCTGGGAGGGGAGCCTTATTTAAGGTTGGATGCCGATAGGGGTCCAGGTGTGGGCTTCGAGGTCGAGGCGGTAGCCGCCGCCGGGGCGGGGCTGCCATTCGTAGCCGTTTTTCTCTTCCTCCGGAAACAGCGCCTGCATGATCGTCAAAACCGTCCCGCCGTGCACAACGGCAAGAATATCCTCCCCCTGCGCCTGCATCCGCGCCAGCCCCGCGAGGATCCGCGCCTGCGCCTGCGCAAAGGACTCGCCGCCCGGCGGCACGTTGCCGAACCAGTCGCCCGCCAGCCAGGCCGCGTAATCCGCCCGGCCGTTCAGCTCGTCATAGGACTTGCCCTCGAAAATGCCGAAGCTGATCTCGCGCAGCTCCGGCCATACCTCGTGCGGCACGTCGCCGTAGAGGAGCCGCAGCGTCTGCTCCGTCCGCAGAAGGCCGCTCGTGAGGATCTTCGCCTGCCCGATGGGCGGATAGAGCCCGGCCGCCGCAGCTTCACGGAGCGCGTCGGCCCCGGCCTCGCACAGGGGCAGGTCCAGCGCGCCGTAGTACCACCGCCGCACGTTTCCCTCGGTCAGCCCGTGGCGGATGAGCGTGAGGCGCCTCATCCCTTCAGCTCCATGGGCAGGCCGCAGAAGATCCGCGTGACCCGCTCCGCCCGCGCGGCGAGCATGGCGTTCATGCGGCCGACGGCCTCGCGCCACGCGCGCTGCTCCGGGTCGATGGGCACGACGCCGCAGGAGATATCCTCGCAGAGGAGGATCTTATCCGAAAGGTCGAGCGTCCGCAGCTCGTCCGCCGGCTCCTTCCCCGCCTGCACGCAGGCGAGGGCAAAGCGCTCGAGATGCCGGACGCACCGCGCCGCGGGGTCCAGCGCAAGGCCCTCGCAGGTGAAAATATCCGCGTCCTGCAGGCCGTAGGTCTGTTTTGCGTATGCAGTCTTTCCCTGATACGCGCCGCCGATGATCAGGATCATATCGTTACCTCTCAGAAGATCGCCAGGATCAGAAGCCCGGAAAGCTCGCCCAGCGTAATGGAAAAGCCCGCGATATCGCCGGACATGCCGCCGAGGTTCCGTCTGGCCAGACGGCAGGCGAGGATCGTCGTCAGCCCCGCCCAGGCGACCGCCAGCGCGCAGCTGGGCTTTGAAAACAGCCATAAAAACACGACGAGCATCACGGCGATGTACATCCCGAGCAGGATCCGGCGCTGCGTCTTCGTCTTCCCTGCCGCAAACGAGCCGGCGTACTGGCTGGTCTGCATGGGCGCGAAGGTCTCCACCGCGACGCCCGCCATGCAGCGCGTCACGACCGGGATGAGCAGCAGTGCCCGCCAGATCAGCGAAAACGAGCAGTCCGCCAGCGCCGCGAACGACAGCAAAAACAGCAAGACTGCACTCACGACCGCGAACGCGCCCACGCGGGAATCCTTCAGGATCTTCTGCCGGGTGGCTAGATCACGCCGCGACAAGATCGCGTCGCAGCAGTCCAGGAATCCGTCCAGATGGAAAAAGCCCGTCACGAGGAAGGGGACCGCCGCAAGGATCGCAGCCGCGAGAAAGCCGGTAAAGCCGAGCTTTGCAAAGATCCCCGCGCACAGCGCCCAGATCCCGCCGACCACCAGCCCCACGGGCGGCAGACACACGATCTGCCACGGGCGCAGCGCGTCGTCCCACACCTTATAGGGGCAGGGGATGGCAAGATAGGTGCCCCAGGCCATCATCAAGGCCGTCAGCGGCTTGCGGAGTTTTTCTTTCACCGGTCAAACCCTCCTTTGTACCAGTACGTCTGCGCGCAGCACAGCTCCGCGGCGTTTTCGCACGCCGCGGTGAGCGCCCGGTCGAGCCGGGCAAGGCCGCGGCGGTAAGCTTCTGTCCATGCGTCATACTGCCCGCCGTCGGCGTAGATATAGTCGCTGACAAACACGCAGCAGCGCATTTGGCGGGAGAACGCGAGCAGCTCGCGCTCCAGCCGTTCGGGCGCGTCCGCGTCCAGCGTCCCGTCCGCGCGGAACATTTCGTTCGAAAGCAGCGCCGTCACGCTGTCGAGCAGCACCGCGCCGCCGGGGTCCATCCGGCCCAGCGCGGAGAGGATGTCCGTACCGCACTCGACGGTGGTAAAGCCGAGCCCCGCGCGGTCGTCGATGTGCCGCCGGATGCGAAGCAGATCCTCGTCGTCATGCGGGATCATGGTGGCAAGATAATAATGCGGGCCGGGCTGGGCGCAGACGATCCGCTGTGCCAGCGAGGATTTTCCGTTCTTCGCGCCGCCGGAAAGAAAGTAATTCATACGGTAAAACTGTCCTTTTCTCGGATCTCGGTCAGGTAGGTATCGTCGATGGCGGCCTCCGGGAAGGTGGCCATGGTGTCGATGACAGCGCAGGCCGCCTCGATCACGCGGAAGGCCAGCGGGCAGCCGCTGCCCTCGCCGAGGCGCATGCCAAGCTGCAGGCAGGGCTGCAGGCCGAGCAGCTGCTCCGCGACCTTGTAGCCGCGCTCATAGGACACGTGCGAGCCGAAGAAGAAGCCCCGGGCGTTTTCGCACAGCCGCGCGGCGCACAGGGCCGCGACGATCGAGATGAACCCGTCGACCACGACGGGCAGCCGCGCATGCGCCGCGCCGAGGAAGACGCCCGTCATCGCGCACAGGTCGAAGCCGCCGACCTTGCACAGAACGTCGATCGGATCGTCCGCGTCCGGCCGGTTGACGGCCAGCGCCTGTTCGATCACCTGTTTTTTTCTGCCGAACGCCGCGTCGGTCAGTCCGCCGCCGCGGCCGGTCACGGCCTCGACGGATTCTCCGCTGAGCGCGCAGAGGACGGCGGACGAGGTCGTCGTGTTGCCGATGCCCATCTCGCCGACGCCGAGCAGGCGGATGCCGTCCTGTCTGGCCTGCGCGGCCAGCTCCATGCCGGTCAGGATGCCCTGCACCGCCGCCGGCCGCGGCATGGCGGGGCCGGCCGCAATGTTGGCGGTGCCCTTGCCGAGACTCCGGTCCAGAATCTCCGGGCAGGTATAGGGCAGGGCGATGCCCATGTCGACGACCGTCAATCCGTCGTGAAAGTGCTTCGCCAGGCACGACGCGCCGGTCAGGCCGCGCGTCAGGTTGATGGCCTGCGCGCGCGTGACCGACTGCGGCGCGGACGAGACGCCCTCGCTGACCACGCCGTTGTCGGCGGCCAGCACATAGATGCGGGTGGGGGAGGCTTCGTTTTTGACGGTCCCCGTGATGCCCGCGAGGCGGATGGATATCTCTTCAAGCAGCCCCAGGCTGCCGGGCGGCTTGGCCAGCGCGTCCTGCCGGGCTTTTGCCTCGCGCATGGGCGCTTCGTACAGGGGGCTGATCCCGGAAAGCAGGCGCTGCAGCCGCTGTTCATTCTCTGTCATACGATCACTCCAATAATAGTTCCTGTTCTTCGAGCCAGCGAAGGCTCGGGCGGTCCTGCATGAGTTCGAGCGTACAGGTCGCCTCCGGCGCGAGCTGCGCAAGCAGGCGCAGCAGCGCGGCGCAGTCCATCTTACCGTCCATGAGCGCCGCGTGCAGGTCGCGGCCGCCCTCGTTGTTATGCAGGTGTACGTGGGAAAGGAACGGCGCGCACGCGCGCAGCCACGCCTCCGGCGGCTCCTTGGACGCGAACGTGTTCGCGTGGCCAAGATCGAGGCAGATGCGAAGCCGCGGATCGTCCACACCCCGGACGATCTGCGTCAGCATCGCCGCCTCCGGCTCGAGCACGTTTTCGAGGCACACGGTCAGCCCCTCCGGGACCTCCCGGATGAGCCGCCGCCAGAAGCTGACCGACCGCTCCACAAACCATTCTGAATCATATACCAGCGGCAGAAAGCCCGCGTGCAGCACCAGCTTGGGCGTCCGCAGCTCCTGCGCCTTTCCGATGGCCTGGCGGTAGCGTGTCTCGGTCACGCGCAGGACCATGGGATCGATGGCGGCGGGCGTCAGCTCGTTGAACGGGCCGTGGAGCACAAAGCGGTCCGCCGCGGCCAGACACCGGTCCAGCGGGCACTCCCACGGCTCCGGCGGCGCGCCGTCGAGCCGCGCGGCGGTGCAGAACTGGGCAAGCTCGATCCCGACGCCGAAATCCCGCGCGCTTTCGCAGCAGTCCTCGCCGATGGACGAGACGTAGAGCTGCGCCCGCTTCACGAAAGCTTCCCTTTCTGCAGCATGCACCAGACGCGGAGCGCGGCGGCCTGCGTCTTGGCGTCGGGGATCTCGCCGCGCAGGACGCGGTCTACCAGCTCGCGCAGCGGCAGGCGGAAGACATTGAGGAATTCATCCTCGTCCAGCTCCCGCTCGCCGAAGGTGAGCTGCCGGGCCAGATACATGTGGATGACCTCGGTCGAATACGCGCAGGTGGGGTAGAACCTGCCAAGGGGGATCAGCTCGCCCGCGACCGCGCCGGTCTCTTCGCGCAGCTCGCGCAGGGCGGCGGAGGCGGGATCCTCGCCGATGTAGTCGAGCTTGCCGGCCGGGATCTCGGTGATGACCTCGCCCATGGGATAGCGGAACTGGTGCTCGAGCAGCACGTCGCCGTTTTCCAGCAGCGGGAGGATGCAAACCGCGCCGTGGTGGACAGTATATTCGCGCGTAGCCTGCTTGCCGTTCGGCAGGCGGATGGTATCCTTGAAGATGTGCAGCACGTCGCCGTCAAAGATCGGCTGGGACGAAAGCTGCGTTTCCTGTAAATTTTTGAAGTCTTCCATGGGTGTTTCGCTTCCTTTTTCGTTTTTCTTATCTTACCGTTTTGCGCCTGCAAAGTCAAATCCCGCCTTGTGTATTTTCCCGCGCGCTGCACATACTAGGCCCAGAGAGATCGTTGGCAGTGCTTTTGCAGGATCTGCCGCCGGATGATCCATACGCAGGTGCGCGCAGATCAGCCGCCGCGCTTCGCCGGAGCGGCAGAAGGCAGGCAGGACCCAGGTTCCGCGTCCCGCTGATCCGGGCGGAGTCTGAATCACCGCCCGGTTTCTTTGCAGCCGACGCCCCGGCGGCACCATTTCACCGGGCAGGCTGTTTTTTCCGGCAGAGGCCGGGAGTGAAGATCCACTCCCGGCCTTTTTCGCGCGCAAAAATTTTTCTTGCAACACTTTCCTGTTTTCTGCGACTATATAGGTGAGACGTCTCAAAACACGCAAGATGTAAGGAGGGTTTCATACGGACGATCAGAAGATCCTGCGGGGACTCAAACGGCAGGACAGCGCCGCGCTGGAGGCCGCCATCCGCCGCTACAGCGGCTACGTTGCCGCCGTGATCGGCAACCAGCTCGGCAGCTTTGCCGCCGGGGAGGATATCGAGGAGCTGGCCTCCGACGTGTTCGTCGCGCTCTGGCAGGCGGGCAGGACGCTGCAGACGGAGCATCTGCGCGGCTGGCTCGGCCGTGTCGCGCGCAACCAGGCGATCAGCTTCCTCCGCAAACAGCGGCTGCAGCTCGTGCCGGACGAGGACTATCTTCTCGTCGACGAGCGCGACGCGCAGAAGCTCCTGGAGGCGCAGGAGCGCAGCGACCTGCTGCGCCGGGCGCTGGCCGGACTTTCCGAAGAGGACCGGGAGCTGTTTCTGCGCCGGTACTACTATAACCAGACTGCCGAGCAGATCGCGCAGGAAAAACATATGAACGCCAATACGGTCCGCAGCCGGCTCGCCCGCGGGCGGCAGGCGCTGAAGGCCGAATTACAGAAAGGAGCGATCCAGATTGAAGATCTCTGTGCAGAGTCTGTTTGAGGACTATGAAGACGATACCGTCGAGCTGCGCCGCGACGCCGACACAGCCCGCATTCTCGAAAAAACCATGGCGAAGCTGCCGAATGCGCGCAAAAAGCGCCCGCTCCGCCTCGTGCTGATCGCGGCAGCAGCCGTGGCGATACTGTGCGGCGCGGCAGCGATCGTACATTATGCCTCCGTCGAACCGGCGGAGCAGCCCTATACGCTGAAAAGCGTCTTCCGCGATGTAGACGGCACCACCATCCGGCAGGATATCGATTTTACGCAGGACGGTGCCGTCACCTTTGACACGGACGGGAAAACAGAGGGCTTTTTCTGCGGCATTTCGCAGCACCCGCAGCAGGTGAACGGTGTTGATGCCGGGCTGACCAGCACGCTGTACGAGTCGCTTTCCTATGCCGACCAGTATGAAGGCCAGCACTTCCTGTCTTCGCTTTCCGACGAGGAAAAGCAGCAGGCAAAGGAGCTTGTCACATGCATCAACTATCATGACAAGGTGAGCAACGACGACTGCAGCGTGGAGTGTCTGTCGGCCAACGACGTTGCGGGCGTCGATCTGCTGCTGTGGGGGCGCGATACCACGCTCGTCAAGGAGGGCACGATCAACGGTCTGTACGCCGCATGGATGGAGAACACGATCGAGCGGCCCAAGCCGGATGAAAACGGGCAGACCGATGAAAAGCAGCAGTATCTGTTCCTCTATGACCCGGACAAGCTGTGCGTGGTGGTCCTGGGCGGAAAATGGGAAGTCTGCGAGACAGTGGCCGCGGAACTCACGATCGTTCAGACCGACATTCCCACACCGGAACGCGACCGGGACTTCATCTGGGTCGGCGCGCTGGGATAAGCGCCGCGGCGGAAGATCTTTCCTTTTTCCTCTTGACAATTTTCGTCTAATGCGTTAGACTCAAAGCATCAAGGAAGGTCTAACGCATTAGACAGGAGGACTGCCCATGGCCACACCGAAGATCTTTGAGAGCGAATACCGTTTCTGCCTGATTTTATGGGAGCGCGAGCCGGTATCCAGCGCGGAGCTGGCGAAGATATGCAAGGAAAAGCTCGGCTGGAGCCGGACGACGACGTACACGGTCATTCACCGTTTGTCGGAGCGCGGCGTGGTGAAGAACGAGGGCGGGCTGGTCTCGTCCCTCGTATCCAAGGACGAGGCGCAGGCGGCGGAGCTCGACACGCTGGTCGAAAAGACGTTCGAGGGGTCTTTGCCCGCGTTCGTCGCGGCCTTCGCGCGCAAGACGAAGCTGTCGCAGTCCGAAGTCGATCAGCTGCGCGCCATGATCGACGGATTTGAGGAGGCACAGAAATGACCGACATCTTTCTCGGGTTTCTGAACCGCAGTCTGGCCGCGGGCATTCTGATCCTGGCGGTCGTGCTCGTGCGGCTGGTGTTCAAAAAGGCGCCGCGGTGGCTGCTGTGCGCGCTGTGGGCGCTGGCGGCGGTGCGGCTGGTGTGCCCGGTGTCGATTGAGAGCGTGCTGAGTCTCATCCCGAGCGCCGAGCCGGTGCAGCCGGAGATCATCGTCTCCGCGCAGCCCGCCATCACGAGCGGCATCCCGGCGGTCGACGCGATCGTCAATCCCCCGCTGGCCGCGGCGTTCACGCCCAGCCCCGCGCAGAGCGCGAACCCGCTGCAGATCTGGACGTTCGTCGCCGCGTGCGTCTGGCTGGCCGGGATCGCGGCGCTGCTGCTCTACGCGGCCATCTCCGCCCTGCGGCTGCGGCTGCGTGTGCGCACGGCGGTGCGGCTGGAGGGGAAGGTGTACCAGTCGGAGTTCGTCTCCTCGCCGTTCATCCTCGGCGTGATCCGGCCGCGCATTTATCTGCCTTTCGGGCTGGAGGCCGGGGCGCAGGCGATGGTGCTCGCGCACGAGCGCGCGCATCTGCGGCGCGGCGACCAGCTGTGGAAGCCGCTAGGATATCTGATCCTGACCGCTTACTGGTTCAACCCCCTTTGCTGGCTGGCGTACATTCTGTTCTGCCGCGACATTGAGGCCGCGTGCGACGAAAAGGTCGTGCGGGAGCTGGGTGAAGGGTGCAAGGCGTCCTATTCCCGCGCGCTGCTCGCGTGCAGCGTACCGCGGAAGCTCATCACGGCCTGCCCGCTCGCCTTCGGAGAAACGGGGGTCAAATCTCGCATTAAATCTGTCCTGAACTACAAAAAGCCCGCGTTCTGGCTCGTGCTGGCGGCGGTGCTCGTGTCTGCCGCCGTGGCGGTCTGCTTCCTGACCGACCCGAAGCGCGAGGAGCAGACGGAAGCCGCTCCGGCGGAGACCGTGGACGTCACGCCGGTAGCTACATCCGATCTTCTGGACGCGGATTACCCGTCCATGCAGACCTTTGCCGACGCGTGGCTCGCACAGGCGACCTCCTCGCAGCAGGTCGAATATGAAGTCCAGACCGAAAGCGGCTCCGAGACGGTGACGGATACCATTCATGACGCGCAGGCGGTGAGCCTCGAGCAGCTCGCGGAGCTGCCCGATCTTGCGCCAGGCGGGACGCTACAGCTGTGGAGCTTCCAGATCGCCGTCTCGCCGGAGGGCATCGACCCGGATACGGTCCTGCTGTCCACCGAGCGTGGGATGTCGATGATCGACGGGCGGGCGTATCTGCTGGACGGCAGCCGGTATCTGGCCGTCTGCCTGTACGGCAAGGACCGGTATCAGATTCTCTCTGTCCAGCACGACACCGACGGCACGGCGCTCGGCAGCTACGAGACGCTGGACGAGCTTCCGGCCTATCTGCACGATTTCTTCCTCGACTTTGCCCACCAGAGCGGTCAAAAAGCACTCAACGAGGATTTCTTCACCGGCACGGACGGCTATGGCGAGTCCGTCACAGTACCGGCGGTCTTCACGGCCGCCACGGAATCCGGCGGCGGCGATTGGGGCGCGTACATCCCCGCGGAGGGCTGGCTGCGGAATCTGGGCAGCCGGCTGTGGTACAGCGAAAAGACCGGCGCGTCGTTCGAGGTCGTCTATTACCCGTCCGTGCCCGTATCCTCGCAGATCGCGAGCTATGACGCGGGCGGCTATGACGGGCTGGCGATGACGCGCTGCACGGTCTATGGGCTGGGCCCCGAGTCGGCGGTCTATCTCTACGGCGCGGAGGGCGGCTGCTTTGAGGTGCGCATCCGCTGGGATCAGGGCGAAAACCAGACGGACGCTTCCGGCTATAATTCCTACCTGCAGTCCTGCTTCGAAGAGCCGCTGCTGCGGAAGATGGCGATGAGCTTCTACCCGCTGAACGCCGACGGCACGGCGCAGAAGCGCACGATGCTGGCGCAGGCGGGCGGCTACACGCTCTATGTGCGCACGGAGGCGACTGACTGCCCGTACGGCGACGAGAGCTGCCACCTGCACACGAAGACGTCCCTGTCCTGCGAGACGGCGGACGGAACGGAGCATCTGCTGGATCTGGGAGCCGACAGAACCTACTGGTTCATGCACTATGACGCGGATGGCGGCTTTTTGCGCGTCGGCTGTCTGTCGCAGGACCCGGCGCACGGACGGCGGTTTTCGACGTGGTCTCTGGATATCTTTGTGCCGGAGCTGCGCATCGGGCACTCCAACTCTTACTCAAACGTGACCCTCTCCGGTGAGAATCCCGCTGCACCCGAAACGGTCGCGACCGACAGCACCATGCCCATCCAGCCCTGCGAGCTGACGCTGCCGAACGGCGTGTATCTGGGCCTTGATTATGAGACGACGCTGCAGCTGGCGCAGGCATACCGCGGCAGCCGCGTGTATCGCGGGCAGACGCCGGGGGATAACTTCACCGTCGACGGCGTGAGCTATTATTTCTCCGCGGACAGCTCGGGCGTCCTGCGGCTGGATTCCTATTCCGTCATCACCACAGAGCTGGCAACGCAGAGTTTCCTGCGCGGCATCGAGCTCGGCGACGGGCTGCAGAGCGTACTGGATACGATCCCGACTGCAGACTGGCTGCCGGAGCAGCTGTACTCCCAGCTTCTTTATGGCGAGGATCTTGTCAGCGGTGACCGGGCTGTGCTCGACTGGAGCGACTCGACCTATCGCCCCAGCAACTACACGCTGCGCATCAAATCCGGCACATATTCTGCCAACATCAAGTTCGATCATGACGGGTCCGTATCCGGCATCTACGTTTCCAATTACTAAAGAGAGAGAGGCAGCTATGGACGAATTTTATGAGCAGGAGCATCAGGCGTGGCTCGACGAGCAGAACGCCGTCATCTCCTTCCATGAGATCCCGCAGAGCGAATATTTCCGCGCGCCGGACGGCGTGTTCTGGGTGTACATCCTGTCGCTGCTCGAGCGCGGATACCGGGTGCAGTAGTTTTTCTTGCAATTCACGGCCGCTGCGGTATAATGACAATAAAATCAAAACCGCAGGAGGAAACAATTATGATCGCACTTGCATGTGACCACGGCGCACTGGACCTCAAGAAAGCTATCATGGCGCATCTGGACAAGCGTGGGCTTGCCTACAAGGATTTCGGCTGCTACACCAAGGACAGCTGCGACTACCCCGACTTCGCGGGCCCGGCCGCGCAGGCTGTCGCCAGCGGCGAATGCGACCGCGGCATCGTCTGCTGCACGACGGGCATCGGCGTGTCCATCACGGCCAACAAGGTCAAGGGCATCCGCTGCGCGCTGCTCGACAACCCCATGTCCGCCAGACTGACCCGCGAGCACAACGACACCAACATGATGGCCCTCGGCGCAGCCGTGACGGGCGAGATGCTGGCGCTGGAGATCGTTGACGTGTGGCTGGATACGGAATTTTCCCATGCCGAGCGCCATCAGCGGCGCATCGACAAGGTCATGGCCTACGAGCATGACTGACTGCCCGCGCCTGCGCGCGCAGATCGAAGCGTTCTGCCCCTATAACGAGCAGGAGACCGCCGACCGGCTGCAAATGCTGCAGGACATCGACACCTTCCCGGTGCTGCTGACGCGGGACAACGCCACGGCGCACTTCACAGCCTCATGCTGGATCGTGAATCCGGACCGGACGAAGGTTCTGATGGCCTATCACAATCTCTACCAGTCCTGGGCCTGGCTCGGCGGGCACGCCGACGGGGAGGAAGATCTGCTCGCCGTCGCCCTGCGTGAGGCAAGCGAAGAATCCGGGATCCGGGCCGTGCCTGTTTCCCGGGACATCTTTTCGCTGGAAATTTTGCACGTGGCGCCGCATGTGAAGCGCGGGAAATTCGTCTGCGCGCACCTGCACCTGAACGCGACGTATCTGCTCGAGGCCGATGACCAGGCCCCCATCCGCTGCAAGCCCGATGAAAACAGCGCCGTGCGCTGGCTGGACACGGCGGAGGTGCTGGCCGCCGTCTCCGAGCCCGCGATGCTGCCGGTCTACCGCAAGCTGATGGAAAAGGCCGCGCGATAAAAGAAAAAACTCCCGTGCCGGATGGCACGGGAGTTTTTGCAGCTTATTTTGCGTACTCGACCGCTTTGGTCTCGCGGATGACGTTGACCTTGATCTGGCCGGGGTATTCGAGTTCGGACTCGATCTTCTTGGCAAGATCGTGGGCGAGCAGGATCATGTTGTCCTCGGTGACTTCCTCGGGCTTGACCATGACGCGGACCTCGCGGCCGGCCTGGATGGCGTAGGCTTTTTCGACGCCGGGGAAGGAATTGGTCAGCTCTTCGAGCTTTTCGAGCCGGCGGATATAGTTCTCGACGTTCTCACGGCGTGCACCGGGGCGTGCAGCAGAGATGGCGTCGGCCGCCTGCACGAGGCAGGCAATGTCGGTCTGCGGCTCGACGTCGCCATGGTGCGCCTCGATGGCGTTGATGACGACGGGATTTTCCTTGTACTTCTTGGCAAGCTCGACGCCCAGCTGGACGTGGCTGCCCTCCATCTCATGGTCGACGGATTTGCCGAGGTCGTGCAGCAGGCCTGCGCGCTTGGCAAGCGTCACGTCGACGCCGAGCTCGGATGCCATCAGGCCCGCGATATGCGCGACCTCGATGGAGTGGTTCAGAACGTTCTGACCATAGGACGTGCGGTATTTCTGGCGGCCCAGGAGCTTGATGAGCTCGGGGTGCAGGTTGTGGACGCCGGTCTCAAAGGTGGCGCGTTCGCCCTCGACCTTGATGGTATGGTCGACCTCACGACGGGCCTTTTCGACCATGTCTTCGATGCGGGTGGGATGGATGCGGCCGTCGGCGATGAGCTTTTCGAGCGCCAGCCGCGCGACCTCGCGGCGGACCGGGTCGAACGAGGAGACGGTAATGGCCTCCGGCGTGTCGTCGATGATGAGGTCGACGCCGGTGATGGTCTCAAGCGTGCGGATGTTGCGGCCCTCGCGGCCGATGATGCGGCCCTTCATTTCATCGTTGGGCAGCGGAACGACGGAGACGGTGGTCTCGGCGGCATGGTCTGCCGCGCAGCGCTGGATGGCGGTGGCGATGATCTCGCGGGCGGTCTGGTCGGCCTCCTCCTTCATCTGCGCCTCGATCTCCTTGATCTTCATCGCGGTCTCGTGGCGGACATTTTCCTCGACGCCCTTGAGGATGTAGGCCTTGGCCTCTTCCTGCGTCAGGCCGGAGATCTTCTCCAGGACCTCCATCTGGCTGCGCTTGAGAGACTCGACCTCTTCCTGCTTCTTGTCGATGGCCGCGATCCTCTTGGCCAGCTCGTCTTCTTTCTTCTCATGAAGATCGATCTTCTTGTCAAGGGCTTCTTCCTTCTGCTGCAGACGGCGCTCCTGCTTGGAGACCTCTGCGCGGCGCTCCTTGACCTCGCGTTCGTATTCGCTGCGTGATTTATGGATCTCTTCCTTGGCCTCGAGCAGCATTTCGCGCTTCTTGTTCTCGCCGCCTTTGATGGCTTCGTTGATGATGCGCTTGGCTTCCTCTTCTGCGCTTCCGATCTGCTTTTCAGCGACCTTTTTGCGATACAGGATACCGGCCGCGAAGAAGACTGCGCAAAGCACGACTGCCGCGATGCTCAGGATGAGGCATAGCGTATTGAATTCCATAAACTGCGAATGACACCTCCTGTTTTCAGTATTGGGTACGCCGGGAGCCCCGGCGATCTGAATCATAAAGCGCAACAGGCTTCCCCAAGTCCTGTTACAGCCATACAAATCCTACCCTACATTGTACTGTTTTGCAGCTTTCGTGTCAAGCGCAATTCGGAAAAATGCACGAAACCGAAGACGCCTGTTTGGATGGTTTTGTCAAGAAGGGCAGTCCGCCGCCCCTCCCGGGCAGTTGACAAGCGGAAAAAAGTGTGGTTTCATAAGGGTGGAACGGCCGCCCTTATTCCGCCTGCGGCGCGGCGAAAAGCTGCGGCAGACGGCGCGTGATCGCCACGCAGAGGAAGCTGCCGAAGGCGATCTTCAGCAGATCTCCCGGCAGGTAGATGAGCATGCCGTTTTTGAGCACCTGCCAGAACGTCAGTCCCTTGCCGAGATACGCGTTGGCGATCAGCGCCAGATACGGCACGCCGACGGCGTAGAGGACAGCCAGGCCCGCCAGCATCGCGAGCGCCGTGCGCCAGAACGTCAGCGGCCGCTTTGCAAGCTTGCCGATGACGAACGCGGACGGGATCAGGCCGAGCAGGAAGCCGAACGTCGGCTGCAGCACGTAGGAAAAGCCGCCGCCCAGCGCGAAGATCGGCACGCCGACAAGGCCGATGAGCACGTACACCAGCTGCGAGAGCGCGCCGTAGCCCGCGCCAAGCAAAATCCCGGCCATGGCCGTGAACAAAAACTGCAGGGAAATGGCCGCGAGGGCAAACGGGATCTTGAAAAAGGCGCCGACCGCGGTCAGGGCGGCAAACAGGGCGGTCAGGACGAGCATCAATGTCTTTCTGTGCTGCATGATTGGGTTCTCCTTTTGTAAACCTATTTTGAATCGCAGGTTTACAATACAACAGGTCAAACAAAAAATCAAGGATGAATTGAACAAGATGACAAAAGAAGAAGTCTTATCTCTGCTGCTCACGGCCGGCGAGCCGGTCTCGGGCGAGCATATCTGCCGGCAGCTGGGCGTGACGCGGGCTGCCGTCTGGAAGGCCATCGACCAGCTGCGCCAGGAGGGCTATACCATCGAGGCCGCGCCGCGCCGCGGCTATACCCTGACCGCGCGGCCGGACCGGCTCGATACGGCGCAGGTGCGCGGGTATCTGGCCGGGCATCCGTGGCAGCCGCTCGTGACGGCGGTCGAGCGCGTGGATTCGACCAACAACGCCTGCAAGCGGCTGGCCGCCGAGGGCGCGCCGGACGGCACGGCCGTGCTGACCGGGATGCAGACCGCAGGCCGCGGGCGGCGCGGGCGGACGTTCGTTTCGCCGCCGGGCGGGCTGTATTTCAGCCTCATCCTGCGGCCGCACGCCCAGCCGGAGGCGCTGATGCACCTGACGGCGATGGTCGCCGTGGCGGCGGCGCGGGCGATCGAGCGCGTCAGCGGCGTCTATCCCGGGATCAAGTGGACGAACGACCTTGTGCTGGGCAAGAAGAAGCTCTGCGGCATTCTGACCGAGATCGGCATCGAGGCAGAGTCGCGCGAGGTCGACTACGCGGTCGTCGGCATCGGTATCAACTGCGCGCATGCGGAGCTGCCGCCCGAGGTCGCGGCGATGTCGGCCGATCTGGAGACCGCGACCGGGAAAAAGCCGGACCGCAGCCGGCTGGCTGCGGAGCTGGTACGGTCGCTGTATGAGATGGAACAGGCGCTGTTCACGCAGAAGGACGCGTGGCTGGCGGAGTTTTCGGCGCACTGCGTCACGATCGGGCAGGATGTGAAGCTCGTGCGCGGCGACGAGGTGCAATTCGCCCACGCCGACGGCATCGACGGCGAAGCGGCGCTGCGCGTGACCTACCCAGACGGCACCGCCGGCGTCATCGCCTCCGGCGAAGTCTCCGTCCGTGGGATGTACGGCTACACATGACCCAAGGCTCCCCTGGAAGGGGAGCTGTCAGCCGCAGGCTGACTGAGAGGTTGCTGCAGATTTGCATAGAAAAACCCAAACCGCAAATTCAGTTTGCGGTTTGGAAAGGA
>OIWK01002470.1_pt1 | contig 14730 bp, 11 predicted proteins | sample 1587401 | NCBI WGS metagenome assembly OIWK01 (sample SAMEA3888911, study PRJEB22519) | human gut metagenome | biome: human gut; feature: human-associated habitat; material: faeces | place: Denmark | collected 2009
CAGGCGCTTCCGACAAGTGGGAGCTCAAGACCGTCTGGGGCGTGGGCTATAAGTTCGAGGTGCGTCAGTAATGCGCAAAAGTATTTCGGTCACCTTCTTTTCGATGGTGGCCACCCTGCTGGTGCTGGGCACGGCGGTGCTGGGCTGCTCCGAGTGGCTTCTGTTCAGCCGCTATTTTGCCCAGGAGCGGTACGACACGCTGGACAGCGTGGCGGATGTGACCCAGCGCGCGGCGGATTATATCGTGCAGCAGGCGGCTCTGCCCAAGGGGGCCGAGCTGGATGCCCTGAACACCAAGCTGGAGATCATCGGCGAAAGCGCCGAGGCTTACCTGTTTTTTACCGATGAAGAAGGCAGGATCCTCATTGCCTCCAACCCCGAAATGGTGGGAACAGATATTGTGGGGCCGGAGCTTATGAAAAAAGTTGCCGGGGATCAGCCCTACCACACCCTGAGCACGCTGGACGGTGTGCTGACCGAGAAGAGCTATGTCTCGGTGCGGCACATGCAGGATGCCCGGGGTAACAACAGCGGCTATCTCTTCCTCTGCTCCTCCGGCGCGCGGCTGACCGACTTCAAGGAGGAGTTCTGGTCGAACTTCTTCTTCTCGGCCTGTGTCATGCTGCTCTGCGCCAGTGTGCTGACCTCCTTCCTGATGCGGAAGCTGACCGACCCGCTCCAGAAGATCACCGATGCCGCCCAGCGGTTTGGCGGCGGGGACTTCTCTGTCCGTGTTGAGGGCGTGGAAGGTGAGGGAGAAGTGGTGGATCTGGCCCACACCTTCAACCAGATGGCGGAGAACATCCAGTCCAACGACAATTCCCGCGGCCAGTTCATGGGGAACATCGCCCACGAGCTGCGCACCCCCATGACCACCATCAAGGGCTTTGTGGACGGCATTCTGGACGGCACCATCCCGCCCGATATGCAGAACCACTACCTGCAGCTGGTCAGCGAGGAGACCGGCCGCCTGGCCCGGCTCATCCAGAATATGCTCGATCTCTCCAAGCTGGAAAGCGGCGAGTATCAGGTGAACGCCCGGATGTTCAACATCTGGGAGACGCTCACCGGTGTGGCCCTTTCGGCGGAGCAGCGCATCAACGACGGCATGATCGATCTGGAAGGCCTGACCATGGATGAAAAGGTGCTGGTCTACGCGGACCCCGACCTCATCCATCAGGTGGCTTATAACATTCTGGACAATGCCATCAAGTTTACCCCGGCGGGCGGCACCATCAAGTTCCATGTGGAGAAGCTGGGCCCCGAGGTGGAAATCTCGATCTGGAATTCCGGTCAGGGCATCAGCCCCGAGGCGCTGCCCTATGTGTTCCAGCGCTTCTACAAAGAGGACAGGTCCCGCGGCCTGCACGCCCGGGGAGCCGGTCTTGGCCTGAATATCTGCAAGGTGCTGGTCAACCTTTCCGGAGGCCAGATCCGTGTGGAGAGCCAGCAGGGCGAGTGGTGTCAGTTCGTGTTCACCCTGCCCGCCACGCCCCCCAACCCCAGCGGCATGAAGCGCCTGCCGGACGAATCCGGTCAGCCTGTGCCGGTGGAGGACCCCGCCAGCATGAAGCCTGTCAACTGAATCCGCGGCCAGACTGTCCCCCTGAAACGGGCGGGGCGGTCTGGTCGTTTTTGGTTTTGGAATGGATTTTGGATGTATCCGGGGGCAGGTTTGAGACTTTTCCGTGAAAAACACGGCTCCGGGTTTGATTTTTTGCGTGTTTTCATGTAAACTAAGAGTAACCATGCCCGCCCTGCATTCCGGCCCCAAAACAGGTGCTCTGGCAGAACGGATGGTGTAATCTTTCTGAAAAATAACGGAGAGTATAAAACACAATGACGATCATTAGTCCTTCGATCCTTTCGGCTGATTTCAATCAGCTTGGCGCAGACTGCCGCATGGTGCTGGATGCCGGTGCGCAGATGCTGCATTATGACGTGATGGACGGCCACTTTGTGCCCAACATCAGCTTTGGCGTGCCGGTGCTGAAAAGCCTGCACAAGGGGATGCCCGCAGCATTCTACGATGTCCACCTGATGATCAGCCACCCGCTGCAGTATGCAGAGCCTTTCATCAAGGCGGGTGCCAGCCTGTACAACTTCCACCTCGAGTGCGAGGACGACATCCAGCAGACCATCGATGCGGTCAGGGCACTGGGCTGCAAGGTGGGCCTGACCATCAAGCCCGGTACTGCGCCGGAGGCGCTGGCCCCGTATCTCGACCAACTGGATCTGGTGCTGGTGATGAGCGTGGAGCCCGGTTTCGGCGGGCAGAAGTTCATGCCCTCGGCGCTGGAAAAGCTGCGCTGGCTCAAGGAAGAGCGGGCAAAGCGGAGCGCCCGCTACCTGCTGGAAGTGGATGGCGGCGTGGACGACACCACCGCCCCCCTGTGTGTGGAGGCGGGTGCCGATATTCTGGTGGCGGGCAGTGCCGTGTTCGGCGCAGCCGACCCGGCTGCGGCAGTGCGCCGTCTGGCCGCCCTGTGAGAGGTGCCTTACCATGGATGAACGTTTGATCCAGCAGCAGGAGCAGGAGCTTGCAAAGACGGGGCGGTACTATCTGCACGTCTGCTTTATGACCATCCCGCTGCTCTGCATGGCCTGCTTCCTGTACGGTCTGCGGCCCCTGCTGCTCTGCGGCGCGGCGCTGCTCACCGGCAATCTGTGTGACCGCCTGGTCTCCCTGCTGCGCCGCCGCGTGTATCGGGCCGGGGATTTCTCCAACGAGAGTTTTGCCCTCATCATCGCCCTGCTCATGCCCGCCACGGTGGACTGGTATGTGGTCATTATGGCGGTGCTGGCCGGTGTTCTCATCGGCAAGGAGGTGTTTGGCGGCTACGGCAGCTATCCCTTCAACCCCGCTGCTGTGGGCTACGCCGTGGCGGCGGTGTCCTGGCCGGAGCAGGTGTTCCGCTACCCCCAGCCCTATATCAACATCCCCCTGTGGGATGCCACCGGCGTGCCGGTGTCCAGCACCATCTCGGATACCCTGCGCAGCGGCGGCAGCCTGAACATCGGCGCAATTTCGCTGGTGCTGGGCGAGTACGCCGCCCCCATGGGCACGGGTGCCGCCCTCATCCTTCTGGCCTGCGGGCTTTTCCTCTGGCTGCAGAAGGATGTCCGTCTGGGCGCTTCTGTCAGCTTTGTGGTCACCTGTGCCCTCATCGCCTTCCTCTTTCCCCGTCAGGTGGGAGTAAACGGCGTGGACATCGCCCTGCGCCTGCAGTGCGTGCGGGACGAGCTGCTGACCGGTGCCATGCTGTTCAGCGCGGTGTTCCTGCTCAACGAGCCCTACACCTGCGCCCATCACCGTCTGGGCCGCATCCTGTACGGTGTGCTGGTGGGTGCGATCACCATGGGCTTCCGGTATTACGGCGTGTACGAGACGGGTGTCTGCTTTGCCCTGCTCACGGTCAACAGCATTTCCGGCTGGATGGACCGCACCGAGAGCCGCCTGTACCAGCTGATGCACCGCCCCGCGGCCGGAAAGGAGGGCGCTGAATGAAACGTTCCATTGCAGAACTGATCACCCGCGATCCGGAGAAGTTTGCCCACCATGACCGGGTGTTCAAAAATAACCCCGTTGTCATGCAGGGCATGGGTCTGGCTCCGCTGGTGGTGCTTGCCACCACGGGCAAAAATGCTTTGATGCTGGCCGTGGCTGTGGCCCTGCTGCTCACGCCTTCCCGGATGCTGGCCTGCCTGGTCAGCCGCCTGTTCCCCCTGCGGGACGAGCAGCCCGCCCCGGAAGAGCTGGAGAAAAAGCTGCTGCCCCGGGCGCTGGTGTACAGCGGCAGTGCGGCGGTGGTCTACCTTGCCGCTTATCCCATCCTGAACGCTGTGTTCGGCACCGACCTGCTGATGCTGGGTATCTACCTGCCCATGCTGGTGGTGGAGCCCTTGCTGACCTACCGCTTTGGCCGCGTGCAGGAAACCATGCGCAAGGCTGTCTCCAAGGGTCTGCGCATCACGGTGGGCTACGCGCTCATCCTGTTCATCGTGGGCTGCCTGCGGGAGTGGCTGGCGCTGGGCAGTGTGTTTGGGATCCAGCTCAGCCGCTCTGTCCTGCCCATGGCATCCATGCCGGCAGGTGGTTTCATCGTGCTGGGCGTGGTGTGTGCCGTCTGGCGCGCGCTGGCCCGCAAACACAAGGAATACCTGAAAACTGAGGCGCGCGGCACTCTGGCTGCGCACCCCCGGAAGGAGGTGCAGGATCAGTGAGTGCTGTGATGAATACCATCGGTGTGGCCTTTGCCTACGCCGTGCTGGCCCTGTTTGCCCAGAACGCCATCTTTACCCGTGGTCTGGGCGTGTCGCGCCTGATCCAGCTGGTGGGTGACGAGCGCACCAGCAGCTGGTGGTTTGCCCTGCTGCTCTGTGTTACCCAGACGCTGGTGGCTCCGCTGGCGTATTTTGCGGGCAGCCAGATCGTGGACCTGCCCTACCGTGCCCAGCTCCGCCCGCTGCTCTACCTGGCCTGTGTGGCAGTGGTCTGCATCTTTGAGCACGCCATCCTGCGGGCGGTCAAGGGCCCCCGCAGCGGCCTGCTCATCCGCATCCTGCCCATTGCTGCCGTGAACAGCGGCGTGCTGGGCACCGTGCTGGTGGAACGCACCCAGAGCTTTACGCTGGCGCAGTCCATCGGCTTTGGCCTGGGCAGCGGCCTGGGCTACCTGCTGGCTGTGATGCTGGTGACCGAGGCGGGCAACCGCCTGCGCAGCAAGGCCATCCCCGAAGCATTCCGCGGCCTGCCCATCACCCTGATCTATATCGGTGTGCTGGCGCTGGCCATCTACGGCTTTACCGGCCATTCCGTGATCCTGTAAGTTGACCCCAAGGAGGGTGGTTGATTATGGCAAGATATCCCAAACGCCAGAAGGTCAAGCGCTACCGGCGCAGCTTTTACACCCGTGAGATGCGGCTGAAAAAGGGCATCGGCATTGCGGTGCTGGTGGTGGCCGTGCTGGCAGCGGCCTGGGTGGCCGCACCCCATGTGCTGGACTGGGCCACCCACACCTGGTATACCGTGGTGCGGGATCGCGACCTCTCCGCATCCAGTGCCGTCAGCGAGAGTGCATCCTCCGGGACGCAGAGCACCGCTGCCAGCGAACCGGCAGCTTCCTCGGTGCCGGAAAAGGAGCCGGAGCCTGAGCCCGAGGTCAAGGGCACTGATATTGTGACGGGCCTGTGGGCAGAGGTGGATGTGACCACCCTGACCGACGAGGCCGCCATCCGCTCCGCCGCCCGGCAGCTCAAGGCACAGGGCATGACCTATGCCATCCTGACCCTGAAGGACACCGCCGGGCAGGTGTATTACGCCTCCCAGACGGCGGTGGGTGCCGCCAACGCGGCCCCCACGCAGGTCGAGCTGACGAGTGTGGCATCCATCTTCAAGGAGGAGGGGCTGGTGCCGGTGGCTGCGCTGACCGCCTTCCGTGACCCTGCCGGTGCCCGGGCCGACCACGCTCTGGCCATCCGGTATCAGGGGCAGGAGTACCTCTGGCTGGACAACAAGGCTTCCGCCGGAGGCAACCCCTGGCTGAACCCCTACGCTGCGGAGACCGTGCAGTATATCGGCGATCTGATCGCCGAGGTGCACGCCGCCGGGTTTGATCAGGTGCTGCTGGAAAATGTCCAGTTCCCCTCGTCCACCAGCGCCAAACAGGATTATGGTGCCACCAACGGTGTGGACCGTGCCGGGCAGCTGACTGCGGATATCGCCGCCTGGCAGGCCCGCTTCGGAGATACGGTGACGCTCTGGTACGGTTATTCGCTGGCCGAGGTGACCGGCTCCTCCAGCCAGCTGGGAGCCCCTGCGGCCCAGCTGGGCGTGAAGAACCTGCTGGTGAAGGTCCCGTCCTCCTCTACGCTGGATGCAGCGGCCCGGGAGGAGCTGACCCTCTCCCTGACCGAGGCAGGTGTGGAGCATGTGGTCATCCGGGACGATGCCGCCAGCTATTTTGAGTGATCCCTGCGTTTTTGTGAGAGGGAGGGAAGTATTATGAACAAAACACCCTGTTTTTCCCCGGCGCACATCCTGCTGCCGTCGGAACAGATCCCGGTGGGGCAGTGGGGCTGTGTGGCCTGCGATCAGTTTACCAGTGACCGCTCCTATTGGGAAAAGGCTGCGCAGGCCGCCGCAGGCGGCCCCAGCACACTGGACCTGATCCTGCCGGAGGTCTATCTGGAAGAGGATGACGTGGATGCAAGGATCAGTGCCATCCATGCGGCCATGGACGATTATACCCGGAACGTGCTGACCCGCGCGGTGGACGGCTTCATTTATGTGGAGCGCACCGAGCAGAGCGGCCGGGTGCGGCAGGGCCTTGTGGGCAGGATCGACCTGGAGGCATACAGCTATGCCGAGGGCGCGGTGCCTGCCATCCGCCCCAGTGAACACACCGTGGAAAGCCGCATCCCGCCCCGCATGGCGGTGCGCCGGGGGGCAAGGCTGGAAACGCCCCATATTATGATGCTGGCCGATGATCCCGGCTGCACCCTTATCGAGCCCATCGGCGAGAAAAAGGAGCAGCTGCGCAAGGTCTACGAGGGCGACCTGATGCTGAACGGCGGCCACATTGCCGGCTGGGCAGTGGAAGATCCCGCCCTGCTGGCTCAGATCGACAGCGCCCTGAACGCTCTGGGCAGCCAGGAGGCCTTTGATGCCCGGTATCCCCAGGCAAAGGGCGGCGCGCCCCTGACGCTGGCCGTGGGCGACGGCAACCATTCGCTGGCTTCCGCCAAGGCCTGCTGGGAGGAGCTGAAAAAGACCCTGACCCCGGAGCAGCAGCTGACCCACCCGGCCCGCTGGTGCCTGGCTGAGGTCTGCAATGTCCACTCTCCGGCCATTGAGATCGAGCCCATCCACCGTGTCCTTTTCAATGTGGACTGCGGTGCCGTGCTGCTGGCCCTCATCGCGTGGAGCGATTCCCACGCGGCAGGCATCTGCTTCGGCGATGCAAAACAGCAGTCCTTTACGCTGGCAGGCCCCCATGTGGCCAATGTGCTCAGCTTTGAACATCCCGTTGCCCCGCTGACCGTGGGCACCATTGACGCATTCATTGAGTATTTCATGGCCCGCCACATCGAGGCCCGGGTGGATTATGTCCACGATGAGCCCGCTGTCCGCGCCCTGTGCAGGCAGGGAGGTGTGGCTTTCCTGATGCCGCCCTTTGAGAAGAGCGACCTGTTCAAGGGCATCGTTATGGGCGGTGTGCTGCCCCGCAAGACCTTCAGCATGGGGCACGCAGAGGAAAAGCGCTATTATATGGAATGCAGAAACATTTTAGGTGAAGAATGACATTTAACGAACTGAATCTTTCCGCACCTGTGCTGCGTGCTGTGGCACAGGCGGGCTATGAATCCCCCTCGCCCATTCAGGCAGCGGCCATTCCGCCGGTGCTGGCCGGGAGGGACTTGATGGGCTGCGCCCAGACGGGTACCGGCAAGACGGCTGCCTTTGCGCTGCCCATGCTCGACCGCCTGACTGCCAGCGCGCCCCGCAAAAAGGGTGCCATCCGCGCCCTGATCCTGACTCCTACCCGGGAGCTGGCTTTGCAGATCGGCGAGAGCTTTGAGGCCTACGGCAAGTATCTGACCCTGCGCAGCACCGTCATCTTTGGCGGTGTGGGTCAGGCTCCGCAGGTCGCAGCCCTGAAAAAGGGCGTGGACATCCTCATTGCCTGCCCGGGCCGCTTGAACGACCTGGTGGGGCAGGGGCTGCTGGACCTCTCCAACATTGAGATCTTTGTTCTGGACGAAGCCGACCGGATGCTGGATATGGGCTTTGTCCACGACGTGAAAAAGGTGATCGCCAAGCTGCCCAGGCAGCGCCAGAACCTGATGTTCAGCGCCACCATGCCCAAGGAAATCGAGCAGCTGGCCGCAGGCATCCTGCATGACCCGGCCTTTGTCAAGGTGGACCCGGTGTCCAGCACGGTGGACCGCATCCAGCAGAGCCTGTATTTTGTGGAGAAGGGCAACAAGAAGTTCCTGCTGCCCTGGCTCATTAAAAATCTGAGGCCTGAGGTGGTGAACGCGCTGGTGTTCAGCCGCACCAAGCACGGAGCCGATAAAATTGCAAAAGATCTGAACAAGCAGGGCATCCCCGCTGCCGCCATCCACGGCAACAAGAGCCAGACCGCCCGCGTGACGGCGCTGGAGGATTTCAAGGCGGGTAAGACCCGGGTGCTGGTGGCGACCGATATCGCCGCCCGCGGCATTGACATCAGCGAGCTGTCTCATGTGTTCAACTACGACCTGCCCGAGGTGCCCGAGACCTACGTCCACCGCATTGGCCGCACGGCCCGTGCCGGTGCCGACGGCACTGCCGTCAGCTTCTGCGCCCCGGAGGAAAAGGAATATCTGGCCGGGATCGAAAAGCTGAACCGCCGCCAGATCCCGGTCGTCTCCGGCCATCCCTGGGATGGCGTGCCTGCCCCTGTCAAGGCTGCACCCCCGGTGCGGGGCAAAAAGCCCAAGGCGGAAGCAGAGCAGCCGGAAAAGCCTGTGAAGGCAGAGAAGCCTGCCAAAGCAGAAAAGGCAGCCAAGGCCGAAAAGCCCGCTGCCCCCAAGAAGGAAAAAGCGGCTGCAAAACAGCCCAGCCCCAAGAATACCGAACCGAAAGAAGGAACATCCATGGAGGAAAACCAGAAGCGCACTTCCGGCGGCCGCAGTGAGAACCGCCGCTCCAATAACAGCCGCACCCGCCGCGAGGGCAATGCCCAGCAGCCGGCCAACCGCGGCAGCAACGCCCAGCCCAAATTCGACCCCCACTTTGTGAGCGCCCCGGAGGCTACCCCCCTGCGCCCGGTCAAAAAGGCTCCGGCTGTGCAGCCTGCCGCAAAGCAGACTGCTCCGGCCCAGAACGGCCAGCGTCAGCGCGGCGGTCAGCCTGCCCGTGCCGAGCAGCGCACCGACCGCAATGATCCGCGCACCGAGCAGCGGGCAGAGCGGAACAGCCGCAATGCCCGCCCGGCCCAGAACGGCCAGAGCCAGCAGGGCAGCCGCAATGCAGTGCAGAGCAGCCGCCCGGCCCGCCCCGCCAAGAGCGAGGCACCCCGCGGCCGCAGCCGGAACACCGCCCCCGCACGGGACGAGGACCCGGGCCTGATGCTGATCAGCCGCCGCCCGCCCCAGCAGAAGTTCACCAACTTTGAAGAGTATATGACCGCCCACGGCGGTGCCACCGCACCCATTGAGGATCACACCGATGAAACCTGAGCCGTTTGCCCCCTGGCAGTGCCCGCTCTGCGGCGAACCCCTGACCGGGGACACTGCCCTGAAATGCGGCAGGAACCACAGCTTTGACCGGGCGAAAGAGGGGTACTGGCACCTGCTGCCGGTGCAGAGTATGCGCACCAAGGCCCCGGGCGACAGCAAAGAGATGGTCGCCGCCCGCCGTGCCTTCCTGGACGCCGGGTATTACGGCATCTTCGGCCGGGCGCTGGGGGAACTGTGCCTTGCGTACGGCGCTGCCGCCGGGGCAGATATGCCGCTCCACCTGCTGGATGCGGGCTGCGGCGAGGGCTGGTACGACCGCTGCATTGCACAGGCTTTTGCACAGGCGGGCAGGCCGGTGCAGCTGGCGGGCTTTGATATTGCAAAGCCTGCGGTGCGTCTGGCCGCAAAGGCACTGCCTGCCGCAAAATACGCGGTGGCATCCAGCTTTGCCCAGCCTGTCCGCACCGGATGGGCCGACCTGCTGCTCAACTGCTTCTCGCCCTTTGCGCAGGAAGAGTTCCGGCGTGTGCTGCGCCCGGGCGGACGGATGATCTATGTTGTGCCCGGTGCAGAGCACCTCTACCAGATGAAGGCTGTCCTCTACGACACGCCCTACAAGAACCCGGTGCAGGAGGTGGCCTATGAGGGCTTCCGTCCCATTGGGGAGCGGGAGGTCTCGGGCAGCATCACGGTGCCTGCCGGGCAGCTGGAGGCGCTGTTCGCCATGACCCCCTATTACTGGAAAACGCCACGGGATGGCGCGGCCCGCCTGGCCGCCCTGCCCGAGCTGACCACGGACATCGCGTTCCGCTTCCTCGTGTTTGAAAAAGAGTGATCGAAAAGCCCCCGGCCTGTGAGGATACAGGCCGGGGGCTTTTTGCGTGCAGAAAACAGGGTTACATCGAGATCCAGCCCAGTGCGTTGGCGACCGAGCTGGCCAGGATGATGGCCGCGAAGATGGGGCAGAGATACCGGAGCATAAAGTTGAACACCGGTTTGCGGCGGAAGGGCTGACCTTCCTGCGTGACCTCTTCCTCGATCTTTTCCACACCGACGATCCGGGAGACCAGCAGGCAGGTGGCAATGGCCGCAATGGGCATCATCACCGAGTTGGTCAGGAAGTCGAAGAAATCGAGGAACTGCATCCCGAACACGGTCACACTGGCAAGGGGGCCGTAGCCCAGCGCGGAAAGGCTGCCCAGTGTGATCATAATGCAACCGATGAGGATGGTGGAGCGGGTGCGGTCCCAGCCCAGCTCGTCCTCAAAGGTAGAAACAGCACTCTCAGTCAGGGCAATGGAGCTGGTGAGGGCCGCGAACAGCACCAGCACAAAGAAGAGCACGCCTACGGCAGTGCCCATGCCCATGCTGGCAAAGACCTTGGGGATGGTAATGAACATCAGGGCCGGGCCCGCCTGCAGGGTGTCAGGGTCGCCGCCCGAAAAAGCGAACACGGCGGGAATGATCATCAGGCCCGCCATGATGGCAATGGCGGTGTCGAAGATCTCCACGTTTTCCGTGGACTGCTCAATGGACACGTTCTTTTTCATGTAGGAGCCAAAGGTCACCAGGATGCCCATGGCAATGGAGAGGGAGTAGAACATCTGCCCCATGGCGGAAACCACGGTCATCCACGAGAAGTTGGCCGGGTTGGGCACCAGAAAATACTTTACGCCCGCCAGTGCGCCGGGCCGTGTGACCGAGTAGACGGCAATGACCACCGAGAGCACCACCAGCACCGGCATCATCACCTTGGAAACGCGCTCCACGCCGTTGCGCACACCCGCAAAGATGATGCCCAGCGTGATAAAGGTGAACAGCAGGAACGCAATCTCGGCCAACAGACCGTTGGAGATGAAGCCGGAGAAATACCCGTCCGATGCCAGCGCGCTGCCGTGGCCGGTGAGATACTGGGCCAGATAGTGGATGACCCATCCGCCGATGACCGAATAATAGGGAACGATCAGGATGGGGATGACGGCGTTGATCCAGCCGCCGAACGCCAGCCCCTTCCCCTTGCCAAAATGGCTGTAAGCGCCCACCGGGCTTTTGCGGGTCATCCGGCCCAGCGCCGTTTCGGCAATGATCATGGTGTAGCCAAAGGTGACAGCCAGCAGGATGTAGATGAGCAGAAAAATGCCGCCGCCGTATTTTGCGGCCAGATACGGGAAGCGCCAGATGTTTCCCAACCCGACCGACGCACCGGCGGCGGACAGCACGAATCCGAGTTTGCCGGAAAACGCACTGCGCTTGTGTTGAGTTTCCATGTTTTTTTCCTCTTTTCCAGTTGATAAAATCAAGTGTAACATAGAGAAAACGGGATTTCAACGAATCGCAGGCGTTTCACCGTTGGAGAGATTTCAGGTGGAAGGTGAAGAAAAGTGAATCACTTTCGGGTAAAGGGCTCCATGCCGTGCTCCTCGGGGGTGTAGTATTCCATCAGGGAAATGTAGTTTTCCGGGTGGTGGCAGAACGCCGCGCGCAGAACACTGTCCAGCTCGCCCCGGGCGGTGAGCAGACGGATGATGTACTGGGCCACCATCTGCACCACATCGGTCTCAATGCCGTAGCACAGGCCGACCGCCAGCACCGGGATAAGGATCTGCCGGGCCAGCAGGGGCACGTTCTGGCCGTACCGCTCAAGGATGGGGCGGCTCATGGTGGAGGCGGCCCAGACGCTGCCCACGATCTGCCAGTAATCGATCTCTTTCATGTGGGAAAGGCTCTGCAGCCGCTCCACGATCTCACCGTCGCTGAGGATGTAGCCATCGACCACCTCTTTTTCGGAGCGGATAAAGGCACACTGGATCATGTCCATCATAGCGGCTTCGTATTTCTGGTGGAAATTTTCCCGGGAAACGCAGAACCTGGCCACGATGTTGATGAGGGCACTGGTGTCCTCGGCGGTGGCAAGACTGCTGATCACCAGCGGCGTGGGGCCGAATTCCGCCCCCAGTGCGTCCAGGTCGGCCAGCTCTTCGGCATTCCGGGTGGCGGGCAGAAAGCGGTCACAGCCGTTGCGGTGGTAGCCCCAGGCAGCGGGCAGCACCCGGGCCACCGCGTCGCCGCTGGAAATGATGCTGAAAATGTTGCTCTCGGGCCAGTTTTCCAGCAGGGTGCCGTCCGGGGCGTGATTGGCATCGAAATCCTGCTGCAGGTCAGGCCGGTCGGCGGCAGTCAGGGCTGCAGGCACCGCAAAGCCGTAGGCATAGATGTTCTCCCGCCCCAGCTGGGGCAGCTCCCGGGCGATTTTTGCCGCCAGCAGATTTGCAATGATGGAGCCGCGGCTGTAGCCGCCCAGCCAGAGCTTGAAGGCACCGCCCTGCCCTGCCCGGGCCAGATAGGCCTTGAGGGACGCAAACACCGCTGCCACAGGCGTGACAAAGCCGGTGTGCGCGCTGGTATCACCTGTGTGGAAGTTGCTGGCCCACTCGCCGCCGTAGCCGCCGCCCCGCAGGACAAGCGCCACAAGGGTGGTACGCTGGCCGTTCAGGGTCAGGGTCTTGCGGGCCAGCGAGTAGCCCACAAAGTCTCCGGCCCGGCCGGTGTCGAGGTCGTAATTGTAGAACAGCGCGTCCTCAAAGCCCAGGGTCTCGTAGGCGGCGGCAATGTGGGCTTCCCGCCCCACAGAGCCGTTGACCCAGTATTCCGCATCGCTGGCCACGGTGTTGGCCGCAGCGCAGACCAGACCCAGCGTTGCCAGCGCCAGCTGGTGGTCATATTGGGTGGCCGGGTGGGTGAAAAAGCTGTCGGAATAATAGAACGCGTGGGTCAGGTCACAGCCGCTCAGGTCGCTGCGGATGCCGATGGTGTAGCGGCCATCCGGCACTGCATGGCCCACGGAGCCCTGCCCGGCGGCCTGGACCATCAGCCCGGGCAGCAGAGTGCTGCCGGCCGCAAACCCCAGCACCTTGCAAAAACTTCTTCGATCCATAATTTTTCCCCTCAAAGACCAGAATGGATTTTTTCTTAGTATACCGTATCCTGGGCGGGGATACAATCCAAAGTTTTCCGGGCGGCAAAAAACGGGCCGGTGTTGCGCACACCGGCCCGTTATGTTACACTGTTGTTCAGTCCAGATCCTTGCAGCACTCCACGATGTGGTGGAACATCTGCTCCACGGCGGGAGCCATGGCGGTGGGGCGCTGGACGGCCAGACCCACCACGCGGTCCTCTTCGGGCTCGATGGGGTAGATCTTGACCGCTGCCGTGCAGTTGCGCAGCAGCATCCGGGGCATGATGGAAATACCCAGGCCTGCCTCGACCATGGCAATGTTCGACTGGTCGTCGATGACATGGCAGCGGTGCTCCGTTGAGAGGGAATACTTCTTGAGGAACTGACGCATCTCCGCGTCGGTGGCATCCCACTGCACCACAAAGTTCTGCCCGTTCATCAGGGCGGGGGTCATCACGCCGTTGGGCGGCTCGGGCCAGTCCATGGGGGTGATGCAGAGCAGCGGCTCGTGGAACAGCTCGGTCAGAACAAACTCCTCCCGGCAGTTGTTGGAGAGGAAGGCAATGTCCACCTGACCGGTGCGCAGCCACTCCTTAACATCGTCGTAGGTGCCCTGATAGACCTCGACTTCGATCTGGGGGTAGTGGGCCATAAAGCCCTTGAGGATGCTGGGCAGCAGCCCGGAGCAGATCGAGTTGAAGGCACCCAGCTTGACCTTGCCCTTTTCCAGGCCGTTCAGGCGGGCAATGCTCTGCTGCAGGGCCTCGTCGCTGTTCAGCACCGCACGGATGGAGGGGTACAGCGAAGCGCCGTAGCTGGTCATGGTGACGCCGTTTTTGCCGCGATTGAATAAGGTAAAGCCCAGCTCAGCCTCCATCACGGCGATGGCGTGGCTGATGGCTGAGGGGGTCAGATGCAGCTGCTGAGCCGCCTTGTTAAAGCTGCCCTGCCGTGCAACTGCGTCGAAAATCTCATAAGAAAACAGCGTCATTCCCAATGCCTCCTTCCGGTCTGATCTGGTTCGGAGACGCTCGATCCTCTGTGAATCTTTTTCATCTTTGGTTTGAGATAGTTCAATTATCTTCTTGATTTTACTATCCCGCGCCCGTCCTGTCAAGCATTTTGGGCTGATTTGTGCACGCTCTGTGTAGATTTTGCCGCAGCAGACGGAGGAAATGCCACCTTTCCTCCGTTATAGTTCTTATAACGATTTTTTACAAACTGACCGAGGTGTTTTTTTATGACCGCACTTTCCCCGCGCTGCAGTTTCAGCGGCACTGCCCTTAAAACCATTGCCTGCATCACCATGTTGGTGGACCACATCGGCGCGTCCTGCATCGAGGCAGGGATCCTTACGCCTGGGCTGGACATCGGCACCCTCTCGCGGGACACCCTTTCCGCCTATTCGCTGTACCGGCTGGACAGGGTGCTGCGCTTCACCGGGCGGCTGGCCTTTCCCTTGTTCTGCTTTTTGCTGGTGGAGGGCTTTGTACATACCCACAACGTCAAAGGCTACCTTGGGCGGCTGGTGCTGTTCGGCCTCATCAGTG
>OIWK01002477.1_pt1 | contig 14692 bp, 11 predicted proteins | sample 1587401 | NCBI WGS metagenome assembly OIWK01 (sample SAMEA3888911, study PRJEB22519) | human gut metagenome | biome: human gut; feature: human-associated habitat; material: faeces | place: Denmark | collected 2009
TTTTGCCATATTCATGGCAAAACACCTCGCGGGATATTACCTGTGAACAGTTACCTTCTCACTCCAACCTGACTGTGAAAATATGAAAAATCCCCACCCACGTAGACCAAGATTGAGCCGCAAGCGTCTTCCGCGTGACCAGGTGGGGTGCGCGAGGGGAGAGCGGCCTTCGCAACTGTGAGCACCCTCCCCTCGCATATTTTTTACAAAAATTCTCAGGGGATATAAGGGGATTATTGTATAATAAATCCCTCTTCGTCCCACAGATCATGCCAGTCCTTAGCACCTTCCCAGAGGAACACCTGGCCTTTGACCAGTCTGTTTCCTTTTTCCAGTGTTCCGATCTTAGCCATTTCTTCATCGGTCAGCGGATCTTCGGTCACGCATTTCAGGTTGCTGACATAATTATGTACAGAGAATGGAATTGAGATTTCTCCTCTCTGGTGAGCCCATTTCAGTGCGATCAATGCCGGATGCACACCGTGTGCTTTGGCGATCTCCTGCATTTCAGGTGTCTGCATATCGGCAACATCCTCCGGGCAGATATCTCTTTCCGGTCTTCTCGGTGAACCAAGCGGCATATACCCTACCGGCTGGATGTTATGTGCCACCAGATAATCATACTGCTCCTGCTGCTGGAAGCACGGATGCAGCTCCAGTTCACATGCCGCAGGTTTAATCTTCATTAATGGAAGGACTGCTTCCAGTTTCGGGATTGTCATATTGGAAATACCGATGTAACGGATCTTGCCCTTTTCAACAAGTTCTTCACACTGACGGTAGGTATCCATGAATTCTTCCACACTGAATGGTCTGGATTCCGGGTTTCTGGAATCTACATCACAGAATGGTGCATGGTAGTTCGGAAATGGCCAGTGGATAAAGTAAAGATCCACATAATCGCACTGAAGATCATGAATGCTCTTTGTGCAGGCTTCTTCTACTTTTCGGTGCATATCATTCCAGACCTTAGTCATAATGAAAAGATCTTTTCGCTCCACTACACCTTCATCAAAGGCGGTTTTGAAAACTTCTCCGATCTGAGTCTCGTTTCCATAGCATGCTGCACAGTCAAACATACGGTATCCACAGCGAATCGCACCTGCAACTGCCTCAGACACTTCTTCTGCACTTACACGGTCAGAACCAAAGGTTCCCATACCCATACAGGGTACTTCTTCTCCTGAAGGAAGGGTTACTTTCGGCACGATTGCCGGATTGATAAATTCTGCCATTTTTGTTTCCTCCTAAATTCTACATTATATAATTTTTGATTTTTAAAGTTTTTCGATTTTGATCAGCGGAAGGAGTTTTTCCATATCTTCCATCACAAAGAATCCAGTCTCCTCACGCATGGCTGATGCAGCGGAGATCGCACTTGCTCTTCTTAAAGTCTCTTCCAGTGACAGTCCCTCGCTCAGTCCCAGTGCAAAACCTGCGATCATGGAATCTCCGCATCCTACGGTGTTTACTGCATCAATCTTTGGCACCACTGCACGGAAGATTCCTTCCTCTCCTACTGCCAGAGAACCGTCTGCTCCAAGCGAAACCACTACGATATCAACCCCTTTTGCATGGATTGCTTTTGCTGCTTCCATAATATCCTGCATATTGTCGCACTGCTTTCCTGTCAGCATCCGTATCTCATCGATGTTCGGTTTGATCAGTGTAGGGCAGGCTTCGATTCCAAGTTCCAAAAGTTTCCCGCTGGTATCAAGGATCACTGGTTTGCCGGCTTCTTTCACAATTCTGACCAGGCTCTGGTATGCTGTTCCATCCAGACCTTTTGGAACGCTTCCAGACATGGAAACAACATCTGCGTTCTGTACAAGTTCCCTGAATTTCTTTTCAAACCCCTGGAAATCCTCTTCTGTCAGAGTAAATCCCGGCTCAAGAAATTCTGTCTGCACATGATTAATTTCATCCCAGATATTGATGCAGGATCTGCTCTCTGCATCCACATGGTAAAAATCTCCTCTGATCCCAAATGGCTTCAGGGCATCTTCAATATAATTTCCCGCATGACCTCCGACAAATCCAGTAGCCACTACTTCTGCTCCATAAATGGAGGCCGGTTTGGATACGTTGAGACCTTTTCCTCCCGGAACATAGGAACATTCCTTTACCCGGTTTACTTCTCCAACTTTAAAATCATCCACCACATATCTCTTATCAATTGCGGCATTTAAGGTTACTGTAAGTATCATTTTAATCTTCCTCGTTTGATAAAAGAATCTTTCCTTTTACAAGTCCCGGTGTCTTAAATAACTGAAATGCTTCCTGTGCCTGACTCATCGGGATTTTTTTGTAAATGAATCCCGGATCAAATTTCAGCTGTCCTGTTGCAAAATAATGTGCGGTCAGATCCCATTCACGTCCCGGGAACGGTGCACTGTAGGACATCCAGGAACCAGTCAGTTTGAATTCTTTGCGGTTCATATTTTCCCACTGTGCCGGTGTAAATGTCAGATTCTCGTGAGGAGTTCCGATAAAGCAGACGTGTGCTTTGTTTGCAGCCAGTTCAAATGCCATATGCATTGTCGGAACCTGTCCCGCTGTCTCAAATACGAAACCATACCCCTTACCACCAGTGATCGCCATGGCTTTTTCCATGTAGTCATCTTCTTTTGTGTTGATGACTTCGTCCGCACCAAGACGTTTTGCAAGTTCCAGACGTTCATTGCTGATATCAAAGACAACTACCTTTTTGGCGCCAAAGATCTTCGTCCACTGCATGGTAAACATTCCCACGGTGCCACCGCCGAGGATCGCCACATACTCTCCTCCGTGATAATCATTCTGGAACACTCCATGGATTGCAACCGTTGCAGGCTCAAACATGGCACCCTGTTCGTACGGAACACTGCTGTCAAAAGGAACTGCATTCTGTTCCGGAACTACCACATAGTCTGCATTACTTCCCTGCTGTCTGGATCCGATGAAGCTGTAATGCTTGCAGAGGGAAAAATTGCCCTGCTGGCAGTCATCACATTTCATGCATGGGAGAAGCGGTGCGCCTGACACGCGATCACCAACCTTCACCTTGGTCACGCCTTCGCCAACTTCTACTACATCACCGGAGAATTCATGTCCGAGTACGATCGGATAAAAATGAACTCCATGATTCAAGACACGAGGGATGTCAGATCCACAGATACCGGAATATCTGACTTTGATCTTAACGGTTCCTCTGGTCACCTCTGGTTCTTCTATTTCCTGGTATTGTACGTCCTCATTTGCAACTACTACTGCTGCTTTCATAATCTATATTTTCTCCTTTCATATATTCTGTTTTGCTGTCATCATATGGGCCAGAGACTTGTAAATTTCAAGGTAGGTCTGATAAGTCTGGTCGTAGATGACTTTGTTCTCCGGGTCTGGTTCATGGCGGCGGGTTTCTTTTACAGTAAGTGAAACTGCTTCATCATAGTCTTTGTAGAACCCAACTCCGACTCCTGCAAGGAGAGCCGCTCCAAGTGTGGTTGCCGTATCGGATGCTGGCACTATCATCGGTTTTCCTGTGATGTCGGATTTGATCTGCGTCCAGAGAAAAGAGTTCGCAGAGCCACCCATAGCTCTTAAGACTTCCACCTCTGCCCCAGCTTCTTTCGCCACTTCCAGATTATGTCTCAGAGAAAGCGCGACACCTTCCATGCAGGCACGGACCATGTGTCCTTTGGTCTTGGCAAAGTCAAGCCCATAAAAAACTCCCTTGGCGTATGGATTCCAGATTGGAGATCGTTCCCCGGACATATATGGAAGGAATATCATTCCATCACAGCCCGGTGATACTTTTGCGGCAATCTCGTTCAGCTGACTGAGGGAGGACATTCCTGTCTGTTCCTTCATTATCCGCTCATAATCCGCAAATTCACGCTCGAACCAGCGCATAACACCACCGCCTCCGGTGGTTCCTCCCTGAAGGAGCCATTTACCCGGGACAACATGAAAACTTAATATCAGTCGCGGGTCGGCTTTGTACGCATCCATACAGATACTCATTCCGCCTGCCTGACCACCCTGCTCCTGCGTTTCTCCCGGATGGATAACTCCTGCGCCAAGTGTTCCACAGGCTGCATCAAGGCCACCGGCAACTACCGGTGTACCCTCCGAAAGTCCACATTTTGCTGCTGCCTTTGCGGTGACACTGCCAATCACATGGTCGCAGTCACAGATTTCCGGAAGAAACTCCATGGGAATTCCCAGAAGTTCACACATTTCCTCATCCCAGCAGGCTTTTTTCATGTCGAAGCAGTGAAGCCCGTATCCCTGCGATACATCCTGTGAGATCACGCCGGTCAGTTTATATGCGATATAGCTGTTCGATTGAAGAATCTTGTCGATCTTTGCATATACCTCTGGAAGATTTTCTTTGTACCAGAGAATCTTCGCGGTAGAATAAGACGGCTGAAGAGAATTTCCTGCCACGTCAAAAATCTTCTCTGCACCAATCTCCTGATTCAGTCTGTCACAGATGGACTGTGCTCTGGTATCCATCCAGATCGGTGTATTTGTCAGCACTTTTCCCTCTTTATCAATTGCTATCGCAGACCAGCTCTGCCCATCGATTCCAATTCCCGCAATCTCATCCGGCTTAATATCTGCTTTCTGTATTGTTTCTTTCGATGCCCGGCAGACGGCATCCCACCATTCTTCCGGATTCTGTTCCGCCCATCCTTCCTGCGGATAATATACCGGATAGTCACCACTGGCTGCTGCAAGAACCTTTCCGTTTCTGTCAAACACAGCCACCTTACATGCACTTGTTCCGATATCAATTCCCAATAAATATGATTTCATCCTTTTGCTGCTCCCATTTTTTGTAAAAGCCCTGTTTTTCCTGTATTACAGCATTTATAAATCTATCTGCTCAGAACACACACGGATTTTCCTTCCATGATCTCTGTCTGAAGTTTCTCCATAAAAGGCTCTTCCGATCCTGCTTCTCTCTTTTCAAGACGTTCCAGCATGATCCTTGCAACCTCTCTGGCAATTCCGTCCGTCGGCTGTGATACGATCGTAAGCTTCGGACGGCACGCCCTTGCAAACGGAAGATTATCAAACCCTATCATGGAAAGCTGTCCCGGAACCTGTATTCCCAGCTCGTTAACTCCAATCATCGCTCCCATTGTCATTTCATAGTTGGTCACAAAAACCGCAGTCATATCCGGATTGTTCCGGACAAGCTCTTCCAGACCTCTGACACCGCCTTTGATGGTATAATCTCCACGATAAACCAGCGAATTCTTTATTGAAATCCCGGCTTTTTCAAGTGCGGTACAATATCCTGTCAGACGTTCCTCTGCTGTAAAAATCCCCTCAGGTCCGCCGATAATCCCAATATTTCTGTGTCCTTTTTCTATAAAAAGCTCCACTGCTTCCTCGGCAGCTTTCTGGTTATCTACTAGAACACTGTCACACGGAATTCCCTGGATCCTGCGGTCGATCAGCACGATCGGCTGGCCCGTCTTCTGGAATCTCTTTAAATGTGCACCCGTTTCATCCACCGGCATATTGATGATTCCATCTACCCGGCGGCGGATCAGAAATTCCACCGCTTCCCGCTCCAGTTTCTTATCTGTACGACAGTCACACACGATCGTAGCATAGCCATGACTTCTGAGAATATCCTCCATCCCCGTTATGATCTCAGCACAGAATATATTATTCAGCTCCGGAATCACAACACCGATCGTCTTTGTCGCATTGGTCTTAAGTCCTCTTGCAACTTCGTTGACCTCGTAATGGAGTTCCTCGATGGCCTCTTCAATCTTTATTCTGTTTTTTTCTCTGACATTTCCTCCGTTAAAATAAGAGGAAATCGTAGCCAGGCCAAGTCCTGTCCGCCTGGCTATGTCTTTCATTGTCGCTGCCATTTTGTCTCTCTGCTTTCTTATTCTGCTTTGCCGTCACAGCCGCAGACTTTCATTCTTGCCATTACAAGTTCTTTCACTGCTGCGATAGCCGTCTCTCCATATGCTTTCGGATCAATGGTATCCGGTTTTTCTTTGAGAAGCTCTTTGACTGCCTTAGAATATGCTGCACGAAGCTCGGTAGCAAAATTCACTTTGCAGATTCCACGTTTTACGCAGTCCATAACATCCTCATCACTCAAACCGGAGGCACCATGGAGTACAAGCGGAATATCTACCACTTCACGGATCTCGCTGAGACGTTCTTTGTCAAGCACCGGTGTACCTACATAGAATCCATGTGCAGTTCCGATGGCAACTGCAAGAGAAGTAACTCCTGTACGCTCAACGAACTCTTTCGCTTCCTGCGGATCTGTATTGGTATCTGCTTCTGCCTCCAGATCGTCCTCTTTGCCGCCAACCTTGCCAAGCTCAGCTTCACATGGGATATTGAGTGCCCGTGCAACATCTGCCACACGCTTTGTCTCTGCAATATTTCCCTCGAAGTCCAGTTTGGATCCATCGATCATGACGGAAGTATACCCTGCGTGCATTGCCTGCATCGCCAGTTCAAAGCTGCTGCCGTGATCCAGATGAAGGCATACCGGAACAGCTGCTTTCTCAGCCTCCGCTGCAACGATCGCTGCATAAGTCTCTACGGTTCCATATTTGATCGTAGATGGTGTTGTCTGGATCATAACCGGTGCTTTGAGTTCTTCTGCTGCCTGGATGATCGCCTTTACCATCTCCATATTCTCCGCATTAAATGCACCTACTGCATAACCGCCTTCCTGGGCTTTGGACAGCATTTCTTCTGATGTAACAAGTGGCATAATGATTTTCCTCCTCATAATGTGTGTATGTTTTCCTGTTATAAATACCTCAGTGACAGGAAACATTTCCAAAACCGAAACGTTTCCGTTTGAGTTAATCATACATCCCTAAATCTCTTCTGTCAATCGTAAAAATATTATTTCACTTTATCCTTAGCAGTGTAAAATTTTCATCTTTTATCGGAAAATATTCTCTTGAAAAGTAACCGGAATACAGTTACATTCATTATATACAAGTTGTTTCAGAGTGAGACATGACATGATTCAGTAAAATTAATAAACGGAGGCATAAAGATATGTTAAAAGGAATTCCTGAAATCTTATCACCAGAATTATTAAAGGTATTATGTGAAATGGGTCACAGTGACCGTCTTGTAATCGCAGACGGCAACTTCCCGGTTGAATCCATGGGCAAGAATGCGATCACCATCCGCTGTGACGGACACGGCGTACCGGAGATCCTGGAAGCCATCCTCAAGGTTTTCCCACTGGATACTTATGTAGAGCATCCTGTAAATCTTATGGAGGTTATGCCTGGTGATACTGTTGAGACACCGATCTGGGATACCTACAAAGAAATCATTCGTAAATATGATGACAGAGGAGACGCAGTTGTTGGAAATATCGAGCGTTTTGCATTCTATGATGAAGCCAAAACCGCTTACTGCATCATCTCCACAAGCGAAAAAGCACTGTATGCAAACGTTATGCTGCAGAAGGGTGTTGTCATCAACAATTAAATCACGGCCATCTTTTCTATAAAAAGCCCCGAACTTTTATTGTTCGGAGCTTTTTTTCATGTTATGATGAAAACAGAGTCAGAAATTAATTTCACGGAGGACATGATATGAATAAGAAAACACCCAACTTACTGCGCAGTCTGTCAGTCATTCTTTGTGCCGCCGTTCTTGCCGGAAGCTTTCCTTCCGATATGCAGACGGTTTCTGCTGAATCTGCGGACATTGATTTTGTCTCCTCTCCTGAAGAAGAGACTTCACCAGATGTAGAATTCACCGAAGAAACCATCGATGATACTCAGGGATCTGAGTCTGCTTCTGATAATACAGAATCTGCTTCCGATATCTCTTTGAGCACCGAAGATGGACTTTTTTCCTCAGAAGAGGATTCCCTTTTTACCTCCGGCGATTCTTCCGTTTCGGCAGATGATGATCTAGACTATATTCTCGGACGTCCTATGACAGAGGAAGAACGTCAGGCACAGCTGGCGCCACTGCAGAACCTCAAGCCTATGACACCCCTGGACGATGTCGACAGTGATCTTTCTTCCGATATCGCCACATACGCCGTCCTTCCTGAAGTATACGATTCCAGAGATGAGAACCTTGTAACTCCTGTCAAATTTCAGAATCCCTTCGGTATCTGCTGGGCTTTCAGCCTTATTTCCAATGCAGAGACCAGCCTTCTTTCTCAGGGACTGGGATGCTGGGATCTTTCTGAGGAACATCTTGCCTATTTCTTTGCTCACCGCACAGATGATCCACTTGGAAACACCCCAAATGACAAATATATCCACAAAGGAAGTGATTATCACGACAGTGGAAATGGTATGATCGCGTCCTTTTTCTTAAGCACCTGGTCCGGCATGACTACCGAAGATAAGGTTCCACTCCCTACTGACAGCACCCATACACGGGATTTTTCGGCATCCATGATTCCGGACAGCAGCCTTGCCTATGATACCTCTGTCTATATGGAAAACGCTGTTTTTTCGCAGTATGAGGAAGAACGGACCAAACTGCTCCTTTCACAGTATGGATCTGTTTCTGCCATGATCTATATGGACAGCAGCGGCAGATATTACAATCCGGATACTGCCGCCTCCTGTTATCCCTCATCAGGCTCCGTAAATCACGCTGTCACCCTTGTCGGATGGAATGATCATTATTCAAAGGAAAATTTCACCTCCGCTTCCGGTGTCCAGAATAATGGTGCCTGGATCGTCAAAAACAGCTACGATACTGACTGGGGAGATAATGGATATTTCTATATTTCCTATGAGGATCAGTCCTTAAGAAACCTTATATGCAACACGGCTACCACAGCTCCGGCATATCCGAATAATTATTTTTATGACGGGGCAAATTCAAGTACAACAACTTTCACTTTAAAGACTGGCTATTCAATCGCTAATATTTTTACCGCAAAGGCCGGAAAAGGAAACTACGAACAGCTCGGTGAGATCGTGACTGCTTCCAAAACTGACAACGCTTCCTATCAGATTCAGATCTATACAGACCTTACGGATCCAAAAGATCCTGCCAGCGGAGTTCCTGCTTATGCAGCCCCCTTTAAGTACACACAAGCACTCGCCGGAATTGATACCGTAACTCTCCCGGAACCAGTCATGCTGACTCCCGGTTCTCAGTTTTCGGTTGTACTGACTCTGGCAGATTCACAGATCAGTTATTATGTGGAAGCATCCAGGGATCTGGACTGGCTGGAAACTGTTGCCGGAACTACTCCCGGACAGAGTTTCTATTCCAGAGATTCCAAGACCTGGAAGGATGTCGCAACCCTGGACAGCCCCTATTGCTTCTCCATTAAAGCACACACCAGAACCCTTGACCAGGCACCAACCGCTACGCCAACTGTTGCACCGACACCGACCGTAACTCCGACTGCGACTCCGACACCAACTCCGACTGCGACTCCTACCGCAACTCCAACTGCGACTCCGACACCAACAGTTACTGCGACGCCTACTCCTACCGTGACTCCGACTGTCACTGTGACACCTACTCCGACCGTAACGCCAACTCCAACCGTTACTGCGACCCCGACCGCTACACCGACTCCAACAGTTACTGCGACTCCGACCGCTACACCGACTCCGAAGCCGCGCACTTATCAGATAAAGTATGTCAGGAACACCAGGCTCAATGTAAGCGGTCTTCCTTCCGACAAAACCCGCTATGCTTCCGGCAAAACTGCCAAAGTTAAGAATGCGCCTTACTGTACTTCCCGCTTCTTTGCCGGCTGGAATACCAGAGCCGACGGAAAGGGAACCCGCTATTTGCCGGGCCAGAATATCAAGATCAAAGGAAATGTTACCCTGTACGCTCAATGGCAGATAAGTCATACCACTTCCTCTCTGATCTATCGTGTGACCGGAAAGCAGACCGTCACCTGCTATGGAACTTCCAACAGCCGTCTTGGCAAGGCTGTCATACCGCTCACCATCAAATATGCAGGTGCCACCTACAAGGTAACTTCTGTATGGAGCAAGGCCTTTGCCAACAAGAAGAAGCTTTCCAGTGTTGTAATCGGACATAATGTTTCTGCCATCGGAAGCCAGGCCTTCTATAACTGCCGGAATCTTAAGAACGTTACGATCGGTACCGGACTGACACGCATCGGTTCCCAGGCATTCCGGAATGTAAAAACAAAATGCGTCATTACGATCAAAAGCACCCGCCTTACCACCGTTTCCTCTAAGATCGATCAGGGTGTAAAAAAGATGACCGTCCGCGTTCCAAAGGCAAAATATTCAGCCTATAACCGCCTGCTGCGAAAGCACTCCAAAACAGTCCTTGTGAAACGATTCTGATCAGTCCACCACCGATGGCTGAACCAGTTTTGCCACTGCCTGAAGTACAAGTTCCGTATTCAGCGGCTTCGCAATGTGTTCGTTCATCCCAGCTGCTTTTGACCTTATTTTATCTTCTGTAAAAGCATTTGCGGTCATTGCGATGATTGGAATTGTCCTGGCATCTTTTCTGTTCAATCTGCGGATTCTTTCGGTTGCTTCATAACCATCCATCTCTGGCATCATGACATCCATCAGGATCGCATCGAAGCAGCCTTCCGCAGATTTTTCAAAAATTTCAAGGGCTTCCCTGCCATTCCATGCCTTTGTCACAACTGCCCCTGCATTCTGCGTGATAAATTCCACGATTTCCATATTCAGTTCATTATCCTCAACCAGAAGGATATTCAGTCCGGCAATGGAACATACGGATTTCTTTGCTTTCTTTTCTGCCTCTCTTTTTTCCATATCAATTTTGAACGGTATCGTGATCACAAAGGTAGTACCCTTGTCCTTCTCACTCTCAAAAGTAATATCTCCGCCCATTGTTTTTACAAGCCCCAGCGTGATCGACATTCCAAGTCCCGTACTGCCATATTTGCTGTGACCGCCGATCCTCTTCTGCTTAAAGAAGCTGAATTTTTAAACATAAGAAAGCAATCAGTTCCTCTTATAATCAAAACAGAGCAGGAGGCGGTAATTAGCCGTCTCCTGCTCTGTTTTGGTCTAAGCATATTATATTGCTCGTTTGAACAAGTATAACCTTTGTTTTTCTTATTTCCTCTTATTCTGCCTGCTGCAGTTCTTCCAGAATCTGAGCTGTCAGTTCTTTTCTGTTTGTTTTGAAGTGGAAATAAGGTCTTTCCGTAATGACTCTGATCTCTACCGGATATTCATGCTCATCCAGTGTATCCTTCAGAAGCTCTGCCACTTCCTCCAGTGTCCTGCTTCCATCGAGAATGACAAACAGATACGGACGGAAATATCCTTCATGTTCCAGATCCGGCACAACACAGAAGAAACCATCCTGTACTCCAGGAGTTCTTACTACCTTTGTCTCCATTCGCATCACGTGAAGCGGTTTGTCACCATAAGCTCTTATAGCGCCGCGTCCAAGAATATGGATAATTCCCTGCTCCGTGATATATGCCTCATCACCTGTATGCAGCCAGGTATTTCCATCTGCATGTTCAACCAGAGTCTTCTCTGTCATTTCTTCGCCTCTCCATCCAGAATAGTGAAGCATCATAGACGGACCTGTCATGCAGAGTTCCCCCGCTTCTCCGTAGTTCAGCTCATTCAGATCCTTATCAAAAACTCCAAGTACGGTAGCCGGCATTGGCATACCTACACATCCATCCTCCAGCGGGAACATCGGGTTTGGCAGCGTGAAGTTGGAACATCCCTCACTCTGTCCATATCCAGCACTTAATTTTGCCTTTATGTTGTGTTTATGGAAGAATTCCTCTACCTCTGCATACTTGCGGTCATTCATAGCCTCAGCACCTGCACCGATGGTTCTCAGGTGAGACATATCATAATCCTCCGGAATTCTCTTACTGTTCATTAACAGATCACAATATTTCGGAATCAACGCCCAGAAGTTTGGCTTACGATCCATAAATTCAATATCAATATCCTCCAGCGGGCAGAAAGGATCCAGTTCTACCAGCAGTCCCGTGGAAAGCGGGAAGATTGTCATGGAAACCGTTACCGCAATCAGTGCCGGAGGAAGAATCGGTGTCCACCAAACCTCCTGAACCTCTGACGGCGGAATAAAGATCGACATCTGGAATGCAGTTGCCACCACATTTGCAGAAGAATGGATCACAAGCTTGGAAATTCCTGTGGAACCACTTGTATATGCTCCAAATACGGCTCTCTCAGGATCTGTCGGTGCCAGATATTCTCCTTCAAAGTTTCTTCCCAGTTCCATGAACTCCTGCCAGCTCATATCTCCTTCTACAGTCTCTGTCTCAGCCGGATAACGGGACTCAATCTCTTTCAGAACATAGTCCTTCATCTGACTCTTGTCTGCATACTCAAAAGGTGATACCTTGATCATTCGTGTCATCGGAGTTGTCGTGCGGAATAACTCCTCATCTTCCTTTGATACGTAATCCATTGCAAATGCAGTGTCTGTTCTGCTCTTGCGGATCGCGAAGCAAAGCTCTTCCGGCTCATCGTCACGGCAGATAACCGTCACACCAACTCTCTCTGCTGCAAAAAGCAGGATATAATATGCCGGTGTGGATGGTAAAAAGGACGGGATTCTGTCTCCCACCTCAAAGCCAAGGGCTTTCAGTGCTCTTGCGGCAATATCAACCTCTGCCCAAAACTGTTTCCACGTGATCTTGTTTCCATAATATTCAAATGCTGCTCTGTTTTCATCCGGATTTTTCATCTTTAAAAATGATTCCATAGTAATTCTCGGTATATCAAGATTTCTGAATTCTTCCGGGTAGAAATTAAGCCACGGTTTGTCAATACTTGCTTTACCTGTTAAATTCTGTTCTGCAAAATTCATCTTTTATCTCCTTTTTCTTCTCTTTTCTCTCTCTTTTCCACAAAGTTCGAGCTTTATTTTAACATAGGGTTTTTGAAATAACAATTTCTCGGAGCCGGAATCATCTTGAATCACTTGAATCATTTTTTTCATGTTTCACTCATAAATTGCAGTTATTTTGTTGCAATATGCCCTCTTCTGTTCTAAACTACTATCATACCATTAATTTCAGTATTGCGAATTATATGGAGAAGGAGGAAGATGCTGCGGAGTATTTTTCTGCTGCATCACAGATAAGTATGAAGACCAAAAATCGTTTCAGTATTTTATTAGAACACCTTATGTCTGTCGCAGACTTAAAAAACAGCGTCCTGGCAAAGGCTGTTCAGTATGACGACTCTTACATCAGTAAATGGATCAGTGGCAAGCTGCTTCCCACTGAAAAGAATCATGAAGCTACGCTTCAGGCTATCAGCAATTGTGTTGTAGACTCTCTTACTGAGGACGGCACAACACAGCTGCTCCAGGAATATCAGCTGCAGGACATTCAGGACTTAAAGACAGCGATCTATGACAATCTCGAATCGGAATATGCCTATGTGAAAGAATTACAGACTACGACCGGTGCAGAGATTGCACCCAAGATTTCTTATTATCCGGAGCTTACCCTGGATCAGTTTATTTTTAAAATGAAGCATCCATCTCTTCGAAAAGTAAATTCCCTGAATGTGTATGCGATCGTTGATATTTTAAATATCGATCCCAATTATCAGTTTCTGATTGCCGAGCTTAACAGTGGACATGTCGGAAGAGATCTGATTTTTCCGGGAGTACATTTTTCACTTTTGATCGATCTGGAGTCAGCGGCCTCCAGTGCCACTTACACAGCCTGTTTTTTGATGAATGTACTCACCCATCTGTCAAACATTGATTTTAATCTTTATTGCGGTTCACAGGCACAGCGAAAGCTGATTTTTGCAATAAAGGATACCTACGCTATTTCCGGAATGCTGGTGGACAGCAGTCACTGTCTCGGAGTTTCCACGATCGAAGACAGCGAACTTACAAATGAACTCTATTACAAGATCCGGCTTCTCTGTAATAAAGAAACTCTGCTGCTCCGCAAAACAACCATTCCTGAAATGATTCACCGTTTCGAGTATGAACAGACCCTGATCTCCCAGAACCAATATTGCCTTGTCGGACACCTGACAGAACATTTTCTTCCAAAAGATCTGTACATAGAACTTCTTGATGCATACTGCCAGAACAACAATGAGCTCCGGGGGCAGGACATGAAAAAATCAAATCATCTTGTCCATCGCATTCTGGAGACCACCCCGATTCATCTGCTCATTTATGCTTCCGTGCTAAAAGATTTTACCGTTACCGGAGAACTTGATTTCTTTGGAGTCAGAATGTGCTTAAATTTATCTCAGCGTCTGCGCTGCCTTAAGAATCTGGAGTACATGGCGACCCAGCTTGAGCATCTGGATATCCGTGTTCTGCCGGAGGGCCTCCTGTCCGATCATCAGCATATCGCACACATCCCACACTTTTTTTGTCAGATTCCATATGCTATCTGCGTTTAAAAAGATTCACTCCGGAATACAATATCTGCATTCCAAATAAGATCGCTCTGAATTGCATCTTCGAGGAATTTTTCCATGATGTCTGGAATTCACTCGCTGATAATGACAATCGCCGCAATGTATTGTCCATGATCAAACATGCTATTCATGCAGTAGAGATTATGATGGAAATTAATTAATTAAGAGGCAGACCGTATGTCTGCCTCTTTTCTTTCCCATACACACCTGGAAATGAACTACAGCCAGCTTTCCAGAACATCATTCAGCTTATTCATATCCAGCGGTTTCGCGATATGTCCATT
>OIWK01002480.1_pt1 | contig 14671 bp, 10 predicted proteins | sample 1587401 | NCBI WGS metagenome assembly OIWK01 (sample SAMEA3888911, study PRJEB22519) | human gut metagenome | biome: human gut; feature: human-associated habitat; material: faeces | place: Denmark | collected 2009
ATCGCCTTGAGCATTCCGATGCCGCAATCGGATGTGGCGCTGCCGCCCAAGCCCACGATGAAATGGCGCACGCCCCGGCGATAAGCATTCATAATCATCTCGCCCACGCCCCAGGAAGTAGCCTTCATCGGGTTGCGCTGTTCAGGCTCAATCAGAGCCAGTCCTGCGGTCTGCGCGATCTCGATAATCGCCGTATCATCCACGATTCCGTATTCCGCCTCAATCCATCTCATCAGCGCATCATGGGCATGAATCTTCACTCGCTCTCCCTTCATCGCCGAAAGAAAAGCATCGAGCATCCCCTCTCCTCCATCACTCATTTCCAGGGTAATGATTTCGGGAGAAGCATCATCCGCATTCCATTCCTTCACCCCCGAAGCAATCGCCTCATTCACCTCTCTGCTCGAAAGGCAACCCTTATAAGAGTCACAAGCTATTATTATCTTCTTATATCCAGCCCCATCCATCAGTCTGAGGCCATCATTTTTCCTATCCATATCCTATTTATATTATATCATTCCAAGAATCATCGCCTATCAAGCGATTCCCCTTTCAGCCCGCAAAATTAGCCATTATTCTTGAAACCACAAACCTTTTTGGGAAAAACTTTCAAAAACAGATGCTTCTGATATGAGCTGATAGAAAAAAGAGGTTAAAACATTTGGCTATTAAAAAGATTCCTCGTATTTTTGCAGTAGATTTTTCAAAGGTTTTCTAAAGGTTAAAGACTTATGTGCAAATATGAAGAAATAGAAGGTTGGCGACTCTCGAATGGCAAGACGATTCGGGAAATCAACAATGCCGTACACGATGAGGTGGAACGAATCTACCTGGAAGCGTGGGCGAAAGGCATTTCCGTGCCGTATTTTGAAAACGGAAAAACCTATCTTGCTAATCCTGATGGAAGCGATGTAGAAGCAACTCTTGATTTTGCGACACGCGAATATACTATCATAAAACAAGTTGCAGCTCCAGGAAAGGGGAAAATGAGTTACTTACTCCATTAATTACTTCGTAACACCTCTTTTTCTATTAAGATTATGAAAAGAAGACCTGAATTTACAATTATAGCCGGTCCAAATGGAGCTAGCAAAAGTAGGCTTGGAATATTTTATTCTACAGTAAAAGCTTTTGACGGAGACCTTCTAGCAATGTCTCTTCGAAACGAACATCCTGATTGGATAGAGCGATGGATAGATGGAACTGTTATCTCTTCATTGATGAAAGAAAAAGAAGAAGCCATTTCACAAAACAAGAATTTTGCTTTCGAAACGAACTTCTCTACAGATTTGCCAGTCAATCTTGTTCAGGATTTTAAAGATGCAGGTTATAAAATCAGCCTCATCTTTTTCGGCTTATCCTCGAAAGAAGATTCTCTATCTCGTGTTATCCAAAGATACACAATGGGCGGTCATAATGTAAACCAAGACGTGATAGAATATAACTTCACGGAAGGCATCAAACGAGTAAGAGCCTCTCTACCACTTTTTGAAAACATTCTTTTCATTGATGGCACTTCCGATTTTGGCGACATTGTTGCCATTCACATCGAGAAATCAGGCAAGCATCAGATAACAGATCACCCAGCCGAGTGGTTCGACAAATACTTCAAAGAGGCATTCGATGCGCTTGTTGAAGGATAGGAAGAACGGCTTCTTCAGATAATCATTGCCACCCAATTCAAATCCCTCTACCACATCATTCACCGCCGAACGAGCCGTGAGGAAAAGCACAGGGGGACGGACATGTACTTTGGCAGAATCATCGGCCTCTCCCTCACCTATCGTTTCGGCGGTTACAAGGCCAAGCAGCATGAAGAAGTAGATACTTCCAGATTTGGGAAATAAAAACAAGAAAAGCTCACCAAGACCATCAAAGTCCTGGCGAGCTTTTCTCGTTTCATATACTCTATTCAAGTTTCTTTACTTCAAAATATTGACATATCCCTTATTCTGTACCAATTCAGAATTTAAATCGATGCATTTCTGAGGAATCGGGAAGACAGTGGTGTAGCCGGAGGATTCACCCTGAAGAGGCGTACGGAGATTGTAGGCACCGGTGAATTTGCCGAAACGGATAAGATCCTGACGACGCCATCCTTCCCATACCAACTCCAGCAACCGTTCTTCCAGAATGTTATCGAGCGTAGCCTTACGATAAGGCATTCCCACACGGGCACGAATCCTATTCAACTCCTCATCACCATTCTCTCCGTTTCGGACCTTTGCCTCTGCCTTCATCAATAAAGCATCTGCATAGCGGAAAAGAACTATGTCGTTACTCTGCAACTTGCCGTCCATATAAGAGGTTCTATCCACCTCATACTTCGCCATTCTCGCTCCAGCCGTCTTGACAAACTTACTGTTGGTCAGGTTTTGAGCCACTTCAAAAGGCTGATACTCCAACGGCTTTCCATTATCCATCAGCAGTTCATGACCATCTACCTTTACCACTCCCGCCACAAAGTTCATCTTGCAACGTGCATCCTCATCAGCCTCGCCATAATGATTGGCTTTCATCGTAGAAATCGTGGCACAGGTACCATTCTCACTTCCCCAGCCCAAGGCTCCGCCATGCGTATAATGGTAAGAGCGGAAGAGATAATGGAACTGGTTGGTATAGATATTCTTATCCATCGGAATCGTGAAGATATTCTCCTTCGATGTCTCATTATGCGTAGAGAAATTGAATGAATCATCCGACTCCAGGACATAGCCTTCTTCTGCCAGTTTATCACAATAATAAATGCAGGTTTCCCAGGCATTCAACTTCCTGAAGTCCACCTTATCGCCATTACGCAAAGAGGCATCAGAAGCCGGCACAGAGAAATGAATGTCACTTCCCTTCGGACGGCTCGCATAACCCTGGGTCCAGTCATCATACATATAGATTTCTGCATTCAAAGCCAATTTCGCCAACAGAAAGTTGACTACCGGCTGGGTGATGCGACCATAATAATTGCCTTCCTTATTGCTGTGCTGGTCGGGAAGTGAAGGCAATACCTGCTGCAACTCCTGAAAGACAAACTGGAAGATAGAACTGCGATCTGTCTGACCTTGGAACAGGCTGGAATGGAGCTGTTCTGCACTGGAAAGGACCAATGGAACCCGACCGAACATGTCCATAGCATAGTAATAGAACATAGCCCGAATGGCTCTTATCTCAGCCCGATATTCCTCCTGCTGTGCGGCAGAAAGCAGGGCCGACTTGTTGCTGATAATATCCAAAGACTTATTAGCCAGCACGATAACCTTATAAAGGTACTTCCACGTATCATAAAGAGACTGGTCATCGGCACTCCACCGATGCTGGTACATGGCATTCCAGAGGCCACCATCATACCAGTCGCCGCCTCGAATCGGAATCATCGCCTCATCGGTGGTCAGCGTATTATAATCGTAAATGCCACGGCAGGTGCCCTGGATGCCCTCACTCTCGTTAGCTCCACCTATATAATTATAGAGAGAAGCCACGGCATTGATATAAATATCAGATGCAGAGCCATAGATGGCATCCTCGTCCAACTGATCCTTAGGATGTTCGTCCAGGCAGGATGTCATAGACAATGCCGCCAGCAGCAGAAATAAAAATCTATATCGTTTCATAACTTTCTGATTTTAGAATTGAACACTTAAACCCAATGAGAAGGTTCTGTAAACAGGATAAGTCCGCTTATCATCAATACCCATCGTACTGTTCACCACGTAGCTGTTAATCATCGGAGTCAAGCCGCTGTAACTGCTGATGGTGGCAAGATTGTTGACACTCGCCGAAACTCTGAGCGACTGCACCACGCCCTTTCGGATAGGGATATCATAGCCCAGCGTGAGATTCTCTAAGTTGAGATAATCGCCCTTCTCCAGCCAATAATCAGAAACATTCTGGTCAACGATATTCTTCTCAGGAGCTCCCTTCAGCACATTATAATCCGGGAAACTCGACATATTGGTGTAGGCTAAGCCCGTACCATTGAATATCTTATGTCCGAAGGCCCCGTTCATCTGCAATGAAAGATACCAGTCGCGATAACGGAAACTGATATTGGAACCCAACGTTACTTTAGGAGTAGCCTGACCGGCAATATATCTGTCACCGCCATCACTCAAATCTATGGTTCCGTTCTTGTCCAAATCTTCGATATCATAGCGGTAATGCCCATTTCCATCTTCTATAATTCCCTTGCAATGAGGAAGATAGAATACCCCCAAAGGCTGACCAACTATCTGATAGACCACATTGTTGTAACCACCATGCTGACCGGCACCCGACAAGGCACCCATCGCAGTAATATCGGCTGCCGACATCTGCATTCCGTCATATTCACCACTCAGCGAGAGGAGTTTGTTCTTCTGCCAGGAGAGATTCATATTGATATTCAGTTCCATGTCCTTCTTCTGTATAGGAGTGAAGGAAACGCCGACCTCCAAACCCTGGTTGCTCATAGAACCCAGGTTTGCCAACAGTTTATCATAGGCAAAAGGCGGAACCGGCACATCATAGGCATAGAGCATGTCGGTGGTCTTGGAATAGTAATATTCTGCCGTCAGAACCAGCCGGTTGTTCCACAATCCCAAATCAGCTCCGATATTCCAGGTAGCGCGGGTTTCCCACTTCAGTTCAGGATTGTTATTGCTAATCATTCCCATCGTAACCGTAGGAGAACTGTTCACCGAAACAATTCCATTCTGCCGCACCGTATTCAAAGTGGTATAAGAAGATATTCCGCCAAGATTACCTGAGCGTCCATAGCCCGTACGCAGTTTCAGCATGGTAATTTCCTTGAGAGAACGGAGCCATTTCTCCTGCTTCATATCCCAGGAAAGAGAGACGGATGGGAAGAAACCCCAGGTATGGTCATTGCCCACCATCGAAGAACCATCGCCACGCATGGAAACCGAAAGACTATACTTATTATATAAGGTGTAGTCGACATTGCCCATCACAGAAGCCAGGGTCGGATCTTCGTACTTGCTGTCTGTCCCACCGAAAGGCCGTGATGCAGCAGCACCTATATTATGGTAATACATGTCGTTGTTGGTGATTCCCTTCGCAGAAGTCCAGAATCCCGTTCGGATATCCTTCTGATATTCTGCACCCACCATTGCCTTCAGATTGTGGATTCCCCACGAATGCTGATAGTTAAACGATACATTGGCAAGCCAGTCCTCGCTCTTGAACTCCCCACGATAGAGATTGCCCTGCGCCCAAAGCCAGGTAGGACAGAACTGGTTGTTCTCGTTGGAAGCATAACTGTATGCTCCGAAGACAGAAACACTCAGAGAATTTGTCATATCATAGTTCAACTTCAGATGAGCATTGAAGTTCATGTTCTTCGTATCATTACGCTCCTTGAGCACGGCACCGGGAGGATTCACCTGAGATGCAGCTCCATTCTTCACCCAACTGCCGTTCAGCTTATCATAAGGATAAGTAGGATTCATGGCATCGGCAGAATAGAAAAGCGTCTGACTGTCGAAGATATCATTGTTTTTGAAAGACGAACCGAACACGCCGAAATCTCCCGTCAGTTTATCGCCAAACGCCTTCTGGGTGACATCAATCTTAGCCACCAGATTACGATAGCCCTTGCTCCGAATAATCGTGTTATGGTCGATATAGCCAAAAGAAGCACGGTAGTTGCTCTGCGGAGTGCCACCGCTGAAGGCCAGATAATGGTTCTGGATATTTCCGGTTCGGGTAATCGCCTTGCGGAAATTGGTATCATATCCCTTATTGTTATACTCCAGCCCATACTTCTGTGCAGCAGCTATGTATTCGGCGGCATTGAGCATCTCCATACTTTTGTACATCGCCTCTATACCATAGTTTCCCTCGTAAGAAATCTGAAATCCCTTACCCGTACCCTTCTTGGTTTTTACCTGGATAACGCCCGAAGCACCTCGGGAACCATAGAGTGCCGTTTCGCTGGCATTCTTCAGTACTGTAAAGCTCTCTATATCGGCGGGATAGATTGTAGCAAGCGTCGCCACATCAGAAGTTACACCATCAATAATCACCAGAGGATCATTGCCGCCCATGATAGAAGTTGTACCGCGAACCCGGACGGAGTTCAACATAGCAATACGGTCAAGACCATTGGTAGTGACGTTAACACCTGCCGTCTGTCCGCTCAAGGCATCCAGGGCATTATTGAGCACACCCTTCTTCAGAAGTTCAGGCTCCACTACACCCACCGAACCTGATAAGCGCAAGGAGTCTAGGCCTTCGATGTTCACAGACTGAGCACAGAGGGTTTGGGGTGCAAGAATCATCGCACCCATCGCATAAAATATGGTTTTTAAGTTCTGTTCCATAACTATTTCATCGTTTAGTCAAGGTTCAATTCGATTTTCGATTGCAAATATAATAAAAAAGAGTGATTCAAAGTACGTTTTCTTGAAAAAACTTCAAAAAAACCGGAGGCTTAAGAGTTAAGACAGAAGAAAAGCTCACCAAGACCCTCAAAGTCCTGGCGAGCTTTCTCTTTTTATATCAGCATTTTATTTCACTTTCACTTCTACCACATTCTTCGCAGCCTCAGCACTCGAACCACCTACGAATATCTGATATTTGCCGGGAACCACACGCATGGTATTGGTCTGGGAATCCCAACCCTCGAAACTCTGGCGAAGCAGACTGATGGTTACCTGCTGCTTTTCGCCCGCTTTCAAAGTAATGCGCTTGAAGGCTTTCAGGGTCTTGATAGGTCCCTCAGCATCATCCATTCTACGGATGTAAACCTGCGCTACTTCCGTTCCTTCCCTATTACCTTTATTAGATAAAGAGAAGTTCAAGGAATAAGCCGAAGAATTCTTCACTTTTCGTTCTTCATTCTTCACTTTCTTCAATGCCGGCTTTCCATATTCATAAGATGTATAGCTCAATCCATGACCGAATGGGAAGAGAGCTTCGCCCTTGAAATAACGGTAGGTACGATTCTTCATCGTATAATCAAGGAAATCAGGAAGATCGGAAGTACTCTTATAGAAGGTTACCGGAAGCTTGCCCGATGGATTCACCTCACCGAAGAGAACCTTTGCCACGGCTTCTCCACCCCGTTCGCCCGGATACCAAGCCTGAAGGATAGACTCCGCATTCTCTGTTTCAGGAACCATGGCGATGGCACTGCCCGAACAGTTGACGAACACCACTCGCTTGCCAGCCCGATGCAGCATCTCCATCACCTTGCGTTGAGCCTGAGGCAACTCGATGTCGGTTCTGTCGCCACCCTTGAAACCCGGCTCAGAAACCTTCATCTCCTCACCCTCAAGACTAGGAGAGATTCCACCTACGAATACCACCACGTCAGCATCGCCAACCTCAGCCAGAAGCTGAGACTCGGTTGGCGTATAGTTCTTCACAATGTCAAACTGCATCACCGCCATATCGGTCTTCTGGAAATAATCCACCTGAATTTTCACCGGCTTTCCAGCCTTTACAGAGATTGGCTTGTTGAGCATCTGTACACGGGCACGTCCCTTCCATACATCCGCCACCGTATCGCCATCAATGATGAGCCGGTAACCATCATCGCACCCCATTTTGATATTCAAGGTTTCATCCTTTTCCGGAGTAAATACGCCCTCGTATCGGGCAGAGAAATTGGTAAGGTTCACGCCTGGTGCAAAGACGGTATTTCCGCCATTGCTCTGGTTGATAGGCGAAGTCATCATGGCTGTAGCCACCGGCTCGCCCTTCATCTCAGAATTGTTCCAATAAGTAGCCTTCATACCCTTGCTGCCATCAGTAGAAGTCAGGAGATTGAATTTGCTTTCCGTCACCTCATTTCCGGTCAACGTGCAGGCAGGAATATACTTGGCATCCTTTACATATTTTCTGATGCCCTGCAGGATGGTTGTGGTAGAAGTAGGATAACCCGAATAGTTGCCCCACTGCATGATGGAATCGTTGGCATTCGGCCCCATCACGACTATCTTCATTCCTGCTGATTTCATCGGCAGGAGATTGTTCCGGTTCTGAAGAAGCACGATTCCCTCTTCTGCCATCTTCTCTGCCAAATCCTTATGCGCCTTGCTGGCGATGACGGAAGATGGAATCTGAGTCCAAGGCACGTTCTCGTCCTGATCGAAATCACCCAGGCGGAAACGGGCTATCAGCAGGCGCTTCAAGCTCTCGTTCACCTTTTCCTCGCTGATCATTCCCGTCTTCACCGCCTCAGGAAGCGAACGGTAAACGCTTCCGCATTCCACGTCGGTTCCGGCACCAATTGCCTGCGCCGTAGCCTCAGCCGGAGTCTTCGCCGTACCATGTCGGCCAGGCACATAAAAGTCGTTGATGGCTCCGCAATCGGAAGTAATCAATCCCTTGAATCCCCATTCATCACGAAGAATCTGACGTTCATATCGGGCATTGCTGCAGCATGGCGCTCCGTCAATCCGCTGATAGGCGCACATCACCTCTGCCACATTTCCATCCTGCACCAGCGATTTGAAGGCAGGCAGATAAGTCTCCCACAAATCCCGCTCAGGCAAATCCTCTACATTGAAACTGTGCCTGTTCCACTCCGGACCGCTATGTACGGCAAAATGCTTGGCACAGGCTAGGAGCTTGACGTATTGGGGAGCCTGTGAGGAAGGCGTAGCCAGAACTCCCGGAGCCGACATCGGTTTGCCTTCGAAGGTCTGTCCCTGCAATCCATTCACCACGGCAAGTCCCATTCTTGTGGTCAGATAAGGATCTTCTCCATAAGTTTCCTGTCCACGCCCCCATCGTGGGTCGCGGAAGATATTGATGTTCGGAGTCCAGAAGCTCAGACTCTGGTAGCGCTTGATGTTGCCGCTCTTCTTCGCCTCCTGCGCCTTGGCTCTTGCCTCATCGCTCACGGCAGTAAACACCTTATATAATAAGGTATCGTCCCACGAAGCCGCCATGTGCATCGTGATAGGAAAAACGGTAACAAATCCGTTTCTTCCCACTCCATGCAGCGCCTCGTTCCACCATTGAAACTGCGGAATGCCCAATCGGGCGATAGCCGGAGAAGTATCCATCATCAACTTCGTCTTCTCTTCCAGGGTAAGACGGGAAAGTAAATCGTTGGCTCTAACCTCAGCAGAAAGATTCGGATTCTGATAAGGAAGAAGCTGCTGTGCGCTGGCAGAAAGCGACATCGCCATCAGCATCGCCATAAAAAATAGTTGTTTCTTCATTGATCTTATATTATTTATTCGATTTATGCTTTGATTTTCAAGTTGGTGACAAAGTTACACTTTTTTGTTGAGATAACCGCATCATCTGGCAGAAAAGTTTAAAATATTTATCCTTTCGTGCCAACATTACCACTTTCAGTCCGCTGGCACACAAGTTGCAAAAACAGAGAGTGAAAGCTGAAGCTAAAAAATAAAGGGGTTCGGAAGAACAACGGAGTTTCGAGGCGAAAGCAAAAAAATAACAAGAATATTAACAAGCAGAAATCCCGACGGAGCCGTAAGGAACCGAGAGGACGAGTAAAATAAAATTTGGAGGTTTTAATTATGTTGTTAGCACGTAGAAATAATGATTCAGATTGGTTGAGTAACTTCTTTGATGATACTTTATTCAATACCGAAGTAATGTCACGTATGAATGCTACTGCTCCTGCCATTAACATCAAGGAGACAGATAAGAATTACATCATGGAGGTTGCAGCTCCTGGTTTGAAGAAAGAGTGGGTTCGTGTAAACATCGATAACGATGGTAATCTGAACATCGCCATTGAGAACAAGATGGAACACAAGGATGAAGACAAGCACGAGCACTATCTGCGCCGCGAATTCTCTTACGGCAACTACCAGCAGTGTTATACGCTGCCTGAGGATGCTGATCGTGAGAAGATTTCAGCAAAGGTAGCTGATGGTATACTCGAGGTCGAGATTCCAAAGCTTACTCCTAAGGAGGAGGCTAAGACTACAAAGAACATCGAAGTCAAATAATCATCTCCCATAAATGATGGAGGCAGATTCCAAAGCAATTTGGAACCTGCCTTTTTTTTGTGTCCTTACCTGAAACATCGCATTTTTCATCTACCTTATTATAATGATTTTCATGGAGCAGCCAAAAGTTTTTCACCATAAATCTTTTTTCTTCCATAATTAATATGTAATTTTGCAGGCAGAAAAGCAGATATGAAAGCTTCTGCTTATAGAATTCAGAACATTTATATAAGAAACAGATGAAGAAAACAATTCCAGTAATAGGCATGGCTTGCAGCGTATGCTCTGCCAATGTAGAAAAGAAGCTGCAGTCGCTAGAAGGCATCAACTCCGCCTCGGTTTCCCTGGCGAGCCGAACTGCCCTGGTAGATTATGAGCCCGACATCATCTCTCTGGAAGATATGAAACGGGAAATCAGCAACGCCGGATACGACCTCGTTATCGAAAACGACAGAAGCGTGGAGGAAATCAACCGCCGTGAGTTCACCCTCCTGCGCCGCCGAACCCTCGCTTCCTGGCTCTTCGCCATCCTGACCATGTGTTTCTCCATGGGCTGGATTTCCCTGGGTATGGAACAGAATATGATTTCAGATGGCGTTGCCTCGGCTCATCACTCGAGTTCCTTCGCCAACCAGATCTGTCTGCTCCTGGCACTCGCAAACCTGCTCTACTGCGGCAAACAGTTTTATGTTTCCGCCTGGAAGCAGCTCCTGCATCATACGGCAAACATGGATTCGCTCGTAGCACTCAGCACCCTCATCGCCTTCCTCTTCAGCACCTTCAACACCTTCTTCGGAGAAATGGTATGGGGAGCGAGAGGCATAGAATGGCACACTTATTTCGATGCTTCCGTGATGATTATCACCTTCGTGCTGACCGGCAGATGCCTGGAAGAAAAGGCAAAGGACAGTACGGCGAGCAGCATCCGACAACTGATGGGAATGCAGCCGAAAACCGCCCGACTGGTGACTTACGAGAAGATAGAAGGCACCAACGACTACAAAATGGAGGAAGTTCCGATTTCCACCATTCAGATAGGCGACATGATAGAGGTAAGAGCCGGCGAGAAGATTCCGGTGGATGGCGTGGTTACCCAGGCAGAGAGTTTCATGACTCCCGATGCAGCCTATGTAGATGAAGCGATGATTAGCGGCGAACCGACTCCGGCGATGAAAAAGACAGGCGACAACGTGCTGGCTGGCACCATTCCGAGTCAGGGAAAGCTCCGCATGAGAGCCAAGCAGATTGGCGAGAACACCGCCCTGGCGCACATCATCCGCATGGTTCAGGAGGCGCAGGGCAGTAAGGCGCCCGTGCAGCGCATCGTGGACAAGGCGGCTCTGATTTTCGTTCCAGCCGTGGCAGCCATCGCCCTCATCACCTTTTTAGTATGGTGGCTGATAGGCGGCAACGCTGCTCTTCCACAGGCCATTCTTTCAGCCGTAGCCGTATTGGTCATCGCCTGTCCTTGCGCCATGGGCTTAGCCACTCCTACCGCCTTGATGGTGGGCATCGGCAAGGCGGCGCAGAAGCAGATTCTCATCAAGGATGCGTCGGCGCTGGAGAATCTCCACAAGATCAACGCCCTCGTCATCGACAAGACCGGCACCCTCACCATTCCTAACCAGAACATCGATTTCACCAAACAGGAGGATTTGGATCTGGAGACGAGAGAGACCCTCAAGCCTCATGCCCAGGAAGCGATGAAGCAGTTGCAGGAAAGGGGAATAGAGGTCTATATGATGAGTGGCGACAAGGAGGAAGCGGCTCACTACTGGGCAGAGAAAGCCGGCATCAAGCATTACCAGAGTAAGGTGCTGCCTGGCGACAAACAGGCATTGGTAAAGAAACTTCAGGACGAAGGCAAGCAGGTAGCGATGGTGGGCGACGGAATCAACGACACCCAGGCTTTGGCCCTTGCCAACGTGAGTATGGCGATAGGAAAGGGAACGGATGTGGCGATGGATGTGGCGCAGATTACGCTGATGAGCGACGACCTCCTAGCGCTGCCGGAAGCCGTAAAACTGAGCCAGAAGACGGTTCACATGATTTGGCAGAATCTCTTCTGGGCGTTCATCTACAACATCATCTGCATCCCGTTGGCAGCCGGAGCCCTTCATATCTTCGGCATTGATTTCCAGATAACCCCAATGTGGGCAAGTGCCCTTATGGCCTTCTCAAGTGTGAGCGTAGTGCTTAATTCGCTGAGACTGAGATTGGCGTAAATGAAAGAAAATGGGAAAAGTCTGAGACTTTCATAATATATAAACGAGACTTCTTGGCATTCAAAACAAGAAGTCTCGTTTATATATTCTGACTAAAGTTCTTTCTCTTTTCTCAATTCTTCAAGTACCCTGCCTTTATAGGAAAAGTACTTAGCTCCTTGATATGCGCCAGAAGGAGTTTGCTTCTCTATCGGCAAGAAAGTTCCTACAAAAGGAGAGAGTTTGTAGATTCTATTCTGATACTCCACCGTATCATCACTTGCCACTCTAACCTCAATGCCAGTTGGAACAAAAGTTACCATCTCACCTATTTTAATACCAACCATGCTAAACTTAAAACGAGGACGTTTATGAGTTTTCTCCACATTTTTCTGTACTTTCGGCTCACGAGAAACCTTTGGCTTATTATCCTCATACTCCGTAACCACCGCATCATCTATGGTTTGAGCAATATCTTTGAAGATATCCAGGGCTATTTGTGGATCGACATTGAAGAACTCTCGGTTCTGCCGGATACGCAAATCCGTCAAACGATCTATCGTTTTATGCACCAACTTCTCCACCTCGTTATACTTTGCAGTCTTCATGGTTGCAAAGATTTCGAAAGGTAGAGGCACAGCCGTATTATCGAGTTCCTTCGATCGGACATCCACAGGTCGTGAACTCTTACCTATCTTCACCCAATCCTCGCGAAAGCTCGGATTGGTGAGGATATAAACGTAACCGATATTATCTTTGTTCATTGTTTCGTTACTTTAAATATTTGTCCAAGATGGCTTGCTTGGCAGAGGAAGCATTGGCTATAAAATCCCTTGCATCGTTAAGTTTCTTTTCACATTCATCCAATTCTACCAATATGGATTTCTGCTTGTCAATTGAGACCAATATATCAAAGTTGTCAATATTGTTTTTATTGATGCTTGGATAACTACCTTTTGGCATATCTTGCAACATTTGAGCCATCAAATTATCCGAATACATAAACTGGTAATATACCATCTTATTTGCTAAAAGACTTTCATCTTTTGATTTCAATATAGCAAAACCAGTCGAGTAAACAGAATCAGCTATTTCTTTTTCGATGTAAGCAAAACCACGCAAATTTGGTCGAACTGTAGATATTATAGTTGATCCAGAAGTAGCAAAGCGCCTTGCTCTTGAAGGAGCTATAGAACCAAGAATTTTCTTATCCAAAGAATAACGACCTGTTCCATTTTCTACAGAATCAATATCTATATAGATAAATACCTTACCTTCTTCTTTAGCAGGATTAATTGTTTCGGTATTTAAATCACAAACCGAAGCTATCTTAACCTTTTTGCCTACCATTGAATTAACAATATCATGTATTTTCTCTTGATTCTGTTTTATTGCATCTAAGCTAACCTGCAATTTCTGGTCTATCTTCTCACATTCCTCCACGATTTTCTTTTGAATATCTATTGGAGGAAGTGGAATTTTAATATTTTGAATCGTAGAAACAGACAATTCGATTTGTCCACTAGTTCCAGCAGCCATCGCTTCTATATTCTTAAAACCTATTCCATAAGCCAAAGTATAAAATACATATAAATTATCCACACCATTCTTCGTTCTTAAAATGGTGATATGATTATCTACTGCATATTTACCATTCAAATCAAATAGGGTAACGCGGCCTGCTGTACCTACGCCAGTCGAATTTATCAAGATATCACCTTTTTTTAAAATTCGCTTATCTTCAGAATCATAATTTGTGGCAAAATATACTTTAGAGAAATCGAATTCAATTCCTCCTCTTGCTTGCCCCGACTTTATTACCTGTATTCCTTCTTCACCATACACAGGATTTTTCCCTCTTTGGATGAATGTCGCAATAGTAGCTAAAGCTTTCATTTCAAACTTTTCATCATCAAAAAAAATCTGTTTGGTTAAAAAAGAAGTTTTTATTTCTTTCGTAAATATAACCCTTGAAAAATCCATCATATCAACAAGATTTCCCATGCTTACAAACTTTGAAATACCTTCATTCAATTCAAGGTTTTCTTTGTTAAAATTAGCTCTTATCAACGAATTAATTTTACTTACATCATTGATATCCATAGGGTTAAATAAAGGTGTAGAAATTCCATTTACACCTTTTATTTGTCGAATAGTATCATCATCTGCATCTTCATCGTCAGAAGATGCTTTTTTCAGTTTACCAGTATTCAAATAATGAATTCCCTCATCACCTTTTCGATTACTCCATTCGTAGCCCAAAAAACTTTTTTCTTGATCCTTATCAGTTGGACTCTGAACAAGCAATACAGGTTGAGGATTAGAAGCCGCCAATAAGAAATAATTAAGCTTTTCTTTCTCTATCTCACGAATAAAACGAAGAGTAAAGCGCAGCTCTTCCTGTAGTTTACCTGCAGGAGTCAAATCTTTATAACTACGACTTTTTATAAACTTTTGTGCCTCATCACGCACTTTCTTTGCACGTAAGCGGCTCCGCGTTTATACCATTGTAGTCTTCTCATTTATTCGTACCTTTGC
>OIWK01002483.1_pt1 | contig 14652 bp, 9 predicted proteins | sample 1587401 | NCBI WGS metagenome assembly OIWK01 (sample SAMEA3888911, study PRJEB22519) | human gut metagenome | biome: human gut; feature: human-associated habitat; material: faeces | place: Denmark | collected 2009
TGTCCGGCGGCAACCAGCAGAAGGCCATCATCGCCCGCGAGGTCGACCGCGACAAACCGCTCATCATCGCCGTGCAGCCGACGCGCGGCCTCGATGTCGGCGCGATCGAATACATCCACAAGCAGCTCGTCGCCCAGCGCGACGCCGGCAAGGCCGTGCTGCTCGTGTCTCTGGAGCTCGACGAGGTCATGGACGTGCCGGACCGCATTCTCGTCATGTACGAGGGCGAGATCGTCGGCCAGCTCGATCCCAAAACCACCACGCAGGAAGAGCTTGGCCTCTACATGGCTGGCGCCAAGAGAGATGAGGTGAAAGCATGAAACAGAACAAAAACATTCTCAAAAACCCGGGGGTCCAGTCGCTGCTGACGTCGCTGCTGTGCATCCTGCTCGGTCTTTTCATCGGCTATCTTGTTTTGCTTCTCATCAACCCCACGGGCGCCTGGGGCGCCATCACCAACGTCATGAAGAACTTCCTGACGTACTCCTCGGCCAAGGCCCAGCTCAAATACCTCGGCAACACCCTCGTGCGGACCGCGCCGCTGCTTATGTGCTCGCTGAGCGTGCTGTTCGTCTATAAAGTCGGCCTGTTCAACATCGGCGCGGCCGGTCAGTATGTCGCGGGCGCGTGCGCCTGTTTGTATGCGGCTTTGTATCTGCACTGGCACTGGCTGCCGTGCATGCTGCTGGCCATCGCGGCGGGCGCGCTGCTCGGCGTGATCTCGGGCCTGCTCAAAAGCTCGTTCAATGTCAGCGAGGTCATCTCCGGCATCATGCTCAACTGGATCGCGCTCTACATCACCAACATGCTCCTGACCAACGTCAAGGAAGCCACCAGCCCCTACACCTACCAGCTGAAGGCCGAGGGCCCGCAGGCCATCCTGCCGCAGATCAGCCTTTCGAAGCTCCTCAGCGGCAACCAGTACGTGACCATCGCTATCCCCATCGCCATCGTCTGCGCCGTCGTCATCTGGGTCGTTCTGTCCAAGACGCTCTTTGGCTATGAGCTCAAGGCCACCGGCAACAACCCCAACGCCGCGAAATACTGCGGCATGGCGGAAAAGCGCAACATCATCCTCACGCTCGCCATCGGCGGCGCGCTGGCAGGCCTGGGCGCTTCGCTTCTGTACCAGACGGGCTATGAGCAGTGGCAGTGTACCTACTCCTCCGTCCCCTCGATGGGCTTCAACGGCATCGCCGCCGCCTTCCTCGGCGGCCTCAGCCCGATCGGCTCCATCTTCGCCTCGTTCTTCATCCAGCATATCACCGCCGGCGGCGCATACGTCGACAAATCCCTCTACTGCTCGCAGATCTCCGATCTGATCTCCGCGATCATCATCTACCTGTGCAGCTTCGTGCTGTTCTTCAAGACGGTGCTGAGCAGCTGGATCGCGCGGCATGAGGAAAAGAAAGCGCGCAAGGCGGCCCAGGCCGCCGGGAAAGGAGGCGAGCAGGCATGATCCTTCTTCTGCAATATACGCTCCTGTTCGCGTCGGTCCTGCTGCTCGTGGCATTGGGCGGCTGCTTCTCGGAGCATTCCGGCGTCATCAACCTCGGTCTTGAGGGCATCATGGTCATCGGCGCGCTGGGCGGCGCGCTCACCATGCGGTATCTGCCGGCGGGCACGTCCAACTTTGTGATGGTGCTGCTGGTCATTCTGGCGAGCATCGCGGGCGGCATGCTCTATTCCGTGCTGCTGGCCGTCTCCGCCATCAACTGCAAGGCGGACCAGACCATCGTCGGCACCGCCATGAACATCCTCGGCACCGCCGCGGCGACGGTCATCGTCAAGGCCATCAATACCGCGGCCAACCCCAACGACGTCTCCTCCACCATCCAGTACGTCGAGCCGAAAAAGGCGTTCCTCGTGAACATCGGCTCGTTCGAGTTCAACTGGTTCATGCTCGTCGCGGTGATCGCGCTCGTGATCTGCTACATCACGCTCTACAAGACGCGCTTCGGCCTGCGCCTGATGGCCTGCGGCGAGCATCCGCAGGCGGCGGCCAGCGTCGGCATCAACGTCTACAAGATGCGCTGGGCGGGCGTGCTGATCTCGGGTCTGCTCGGCGGCCTCGGCGGCATCGTGTACATCACGTGCGGCGTCAGCGAGTGGAAATTTGAATACGGCGTGGCGGGCTTCGGCTTCCTGTCCCTCGCCGTTATGATCTTCGGCCAGTGGAAGCCGACGCGCATCGCGCTGGCGGCGCTGCTGTTCGGTCTGTTCCGCGCGCTGTCCAACGTCTATTTCGGCTTCAGCTTCCTGGTCAGCCTCAATATCCCCAGCGGCGTGTACAACATGCTGCCCTACGTCATCTCGCTGATTGTCCTTGCCTTTACGTCGAAAAACTCCCGTGCCCCGAAGGCCGAGGGTATCCCCTACGACAAGGGCCAGCGGTAACTGCATTCTCTGCCTCCGGCAGGTTCTCCCGGACCTGCCGGAGCCTTCCCATTTCACGTTTTTTCAGCAGGAGGTTTTTCATCCATGCGAATGGTCGATCTCATTGAAAAGAAGCGTGACGGCGGCGTCCTGACCGACGACGAGATCCGCTTCATCATCCGGGGCTTTACGGACGGCTCCATTCCCGACTATCAGATGTCCGCCTTCGCCATGACCGTCTTCTACAAGGGCATGACCGACCATGAGACGGCCGTGCTGACCGACGCCATGATGCATTCCGGCGACACCGTCGACCTCAGCCGCTTCGGCGACAAGTCCGTCGACAAGCATTCCACCGGCGGCGTCGGCGACAAGACGACGCTGATCGTCGCGCCCATCGTTTCCTCGCTCGGCGGCAAGATGGCCAAGATGTCCGGCCGCGGGCTCGGCCATACGGGCGGCACGGTCGACAAGCTCGAATCCATCCCCGGGTATCAGACCACGCTTTCGGCGGACGCTTTCATGCGGCAGGTCGAGCAGGTCGGCGTGGCCGTCATCGGCCAGTCCGGCAATCTCACCCCCGCCGACAAGAAGCTCTACGCCCTGCGCGACGTGACGGCGACGATCGACTCGCTGCCGCTCATCACGTCCTCCATCATGTCCAAAAAGCTGGCGGCCGGCGCGCATTCGATCGTGCTGGACGTCAAGATCGGCTCCGGCGCGTTCATGAAGACGCTCGAAGACGGCCAGAAGCTCGCCGAGAGCATGGTCCGCATCGGCCGGGCCTGCGGGCGGAACGTCGTGGCCGTCATGTCCAACATGGATATCCCGCTCGGCTTCTACATCGGCAACGCGCTCGAGGTGCGCGAGGCCGTCGAGGTCCTGCAGGGCCACGGCTGCCCGGATCTGACGGGCGTTTGCATCACGCTGGCGGCCAATATGCTCCACCTGTGCAACGGCTGGCCCATCGAAGAGGCCACGAAGCAGGCGCAGGAGGCCATTTCCTCCGGTCGCGCCTTCGAGCAGATGAAGCGCTGGATCGCGGCCCAGGGCGGCGACGCGGCCGTGCTGGACAATGTCAGCCTGCTGCCGCAGGCGTCGGTCCAATACGAGCTCAAGGCGCCGCAGGCCGGCTACATCCACCACATGGACGCGCAGAAGATCGGCGAGAGCTCCGCGATCCTCGGTGCCGGCCGCAAGACGAAGGACGACGTGATCGACCCGGCCGCCGGTATCGTCCTGAAGGAAAAGACCGGCGCGAAGGTGGAGCAGGGCCAGACGCTCGCCGTTCTGCACACGGACCGGCCCGAGACGCTGGCGGACGCCGAGCGCGTCTTCCTGGAGGCCATCCGCTGGGGCGCGGACGCGCCCGCGGCGCAGCCGCTCATCTACGGGATCGTAACGGAATAAAAGAGGAGACAGAGATATGTCAGATGTGATCGTCATTGGGGTCGCCGGCGGGACCGGCAGCGGAAAAACGACGCTCGTCAAAGCGCTCGTGAATCGCTTCGGCGATAATATCAGCGTGCTCAGCCACGATAATTACTACAAGCGCCACGACGAAATGAGCTATGAGGAGCGGACGCATCTCAACTACGACTGCCCGGACGCGTTCGACACCGACATGATGATCGACCATCTGCGCATGCTCAAAAACGGGCAGGCCATCGACTGCCCGACCTACGACTATACCATCCACAACCGGGCGGAGGAGGTCCTGCACATCGAGCCGCGGCGGGTCATCGTGGTCGAGGGCATCATGATCTTCGTCAACAAGACGCTCTGCGACGAGATGAACATCCGCATCTTCGTCGACGCCGACGCCGACGTGCGCCTGTGCCGCCGGATCCGGCGGGACGTCAAGAAGCGCGGGCGGAGCATCGACTCCGTCATCGACCAGTATCTGACCACCGTTAAGCCCATGCACGAGCTCTACGTGGAGCCCAGCAAGAAAAACGCGCACATCATCGTCCCCGAGGGCGGTAAGAACCTCATCGCGCTGGAAATGATCATCAACCGCATCCAGCGCCACATCGACGCCTCTGCGGACTGACCCCGCAAAGCAAACGGCCCCGGCTTTCCGAATGGAAAGCCGGGGCTTTTTATGCTTCAGATACCGCCGGAGACGTAGTGCTTGCGCTTGTTCTCCTCCACGCGGTCCTCGATGGCGTGTGCGGCCTTGTAGTAGCCGCGTTTGATCTCCCGGACCGTGAGCTTCACCAGCACGATCGTCAGGCACACGGCCGGCATGAGGCCGAAGAGCGTACCGAGGATCAGCAGCAAAGCCGCGTAGCTCTCGGCCATCCGGGCGGCGTTTTCCCAGTAGGGATAGATGACGCCGTTCGTCGTCATGACGCGCTTGCCGAACTTCCCGATCACCGAGATCAGGCCGGAGAGAGAAAACCGGCCGGTATTCTGCACGATCACGCCTTCGCCCACGGGGAATTTCTCCGTCATGAGCTTCTTGGCGAAGCCTGAGACGGGGTCGGGCAGGACGATCTCATAGCAGTCGATGGGCAGCTCCGCCATGGCGTTCAGCGCGGCGTAGCTCATGTAGATCATGGCCTTGGAGGCCGACTGGACGCCCGTGGGGTCGGAAGACGCCTCGGCTCCGGCGTCCAGCGCGGCGGCTGTGGCGAAGTCGTCCTCACTTTTGACCACGCCCGCGATGGGGAAGGTCTTGCCGTTGATCGTCACTTCCATCCCGGCCACGTCGCTGCTGCCGAAGAGGTTGAAGGCTGTCTGCGCGTCGAGCACGACGCGGTCGGCCATATAATCCTCGTCCGACACGTAGCCGCCGGACAGCAGCTGCAGCGGATGGAACAGGAAATAGTCTCCTCCCACGCCGATGGCCGTGACCGTCACGCTGCCAGGCGACTTGCCGGAGACGGACAGCTGGGTGCTGCCGCTGTAGGCGTCGGCGTAGAGGCGCGCGGAGGTGTCCGCACCCGGGTCCTGCGCGTCGGGTTCCGGCGCGAAGATGGAGTTCTGGACGAATGCGTCCTCCAGCGTCACGCGGAACGAGCGGATGGTATCGAGGTCGATCCTGCCGTTCACCGGCAGGAAGGCGGAGACCTGCGCAAAGCGCTCGCCGCTGCCGCCGCGCCAGACGTCGGCGGCGGACTGGGTGATGAGCGCGCCGGTCACCTTCCCCAGCATGGCGAAGCTGAACACAGACAGCGCCGTCTGGATCAGGCAGGCAATGAGGAGGGCAAGCTTCCCTCCGTGCAGCCGCGGCAGCCTGCGATGCCGCTCAAACCGCCCGCGCCGGATCATCCGTTATCGGCCAGCCGGACCTGCTTGCCGGCTTCGACGGGCTTGTTGCTGGTGGTGATGATGAAATCGCCGGAGCTGATGCCGGAGACGGCGGCGGACTTATCGTCGCGCGCGAGCTCCTGCACGGTGACGCGGGTGGCGATGTAGCGGCTGCCGAGCGGCGAGCTCTTCGACTCGAGCACGTAGACGAACTTGCCGTTCGAATCCTCGCGCAGGCCGGAGAGCGGAATGAGCGCGTCATAGTTTGCGCTCTTCTGCCCGATGGAGAGCGTCACGTTCTGCCCGGCCTGGATATCGCCGGTGAGGGTGAAGACGAGGGTGCGATTGCCCGCGGTCTGGGAGCTTGTGATCTGGTCGAGCGTGGCGACGGCGTCGCCGCCCCAGAAGTTGACGAGCTCTGCGGTATCGCCGGTCTTGACCTTCTTGGCCTGGTCGTTGGTGACGTCGATCTTGACGGTAAAGCCGCGGTCGGTCACGTTGATGGTGGCCAGCGGCTGCTCCTCGCCGCCGATGGACTTGCCGGCCGAAGCGTTGATGGACGCAATGGTGCCGGACACGCTGGATTTGACCTCCAGCTCATCCGCATTCTCGCGCAGCTTGTCGACCTCCGCCTGCTTGCGCTCGATGGCCTTTTTTGACGCTTCCATATCGACGGAAGAGGAATCGCCGAGATTCTGCTTGAAAATGATGTCTTCGAGCGCCTGCTTCGTAGATTTTACTGTGTCTGCTGCAGAGGCAGCGCTGGAGAGCTTGTCGACCGCTGCCTGCTGATCATTGATCTGGGTGTCAAGAGAATCGCTCTGCTTCGTCAGATCATCGATGGAGTGTTTATAGTTGCCGACGATGGTCTTGGCGTTGCTCATTTCGATGTTGGCTTCCGAGATCTTGTCGTTGATGGTGGCAACTTTAAGTTTGTCTTGCCAATTTAATAAACCATCTGCCGGATCTTTGGGGTAGCCATAATAAAATGGAGCTAATGCTCTGAATGCTTCTTTATAGATATCAGCAGTTTCGTCTGTGGTTAAAGTGTAAATAGGATTGCCATTTTCGTCAACGGGAGTTTTTACGGCCCCGCCTTCAATTCTACGCCGCATGGACTCTGTGTTTTCATAGCATTCCCGCATAATTGCATAATCATTGCCACACAAACTACTAAATGACGTGAAGTTTTTTTCATACCTAGCAAGGTTGCGGATATATTCCGTATCATTTAATGTGTCATTGATAAGTGTTTGATACTGACTTGCAGTATGGCAATCTTTGTAGGATGCAGGCAGCGTTTCCATCAATTTCTCTTTTTCTTCTTCCAGTGACTTCACCGTCGCCTCATGCTCCGTTACAGTCGCCTGGGCATCCGTGTATTCTTTTTCGGCCTTCAGCTTCGTGAGCTGGTTGTCGATCGTGGTCTTTGCCGTCTGGAGCTCCTTGAGCTTGGCGTCTGCGGCGGCCTTCTGCGTTGCAAGCTGCGTCGCGCTGACGCTGCTGTACTGGTTATAGATCGCCAGCGCCTCGTTATACGCCTCTTTTGCCTTCTGCAGATCGTAGTTTTCCTGAGACGCCGTGTTGCCCGCCTCGATGAGGCTCTTGTCGTAGTTCTGCTGGAGCGTCTCGAGGTCCGTCTCCGCCTGCTTGAGCTCGTCCGAGTCCTCCGCTTCGAGCACGAACATCGTATCCCCCACGTTGATCTCCTGGCCGGTCTTGACCAGGACGCTGGCGACCTTGCGGGTCTGCTTGATGGTGACGTTATAGACTTCGCTGGCCTCGACGGTGCCGCTGCCGCGGATGCGGGCGTTGATGGCGCCGGAGGCGGCCTGCTGCGCCGCAACCTCGGGCAGGGAGGCATTCATGATCGTCTTGGAGAAGAAGGTCAGCACCAGCAGGACCGCCAGAAAAATGATGGCCGCGGTCTTGACCCATTCGCGTTTTCTTACACTGTTTTCCATGTCTCTTTCCTTATCCTTTCACAGAGCCAGAATGTGCGATGCCTTCCACCAGATACGCCTCGCCGTGCAGAAACAGCAGCAGACCGGGGATCATATAGATGACGGCGGCGGCAAAGGCGATGCCGATCTCGCCGGCGTTGATGCTGGACAGGAACATCGAAAGCGGCTGCTTCTCCACGTCGTTGAGCAGGATCAGCGGCTGTTCGACCATGTTCCAGTTGTCGATGAACACCAGGATCGCAATGGAATAGAGGGCGCTCCGGCACTGCGGCAGGCAGATGTTCCAGAAGATGTGCCACTCGTTCGCGCCGTCGATCTTGGCCGATTCGATGACGGCCATGGGGATGCGGCGCATGAATTTGGTGAGCAGAAAGACCGAGAACGGCGCAAACGCGCCGGGCAGGAAGATCGCCCACCGGGTATTGAGGATCTTCAGCCAGTCGCTCACCAGATAGTTGGGGACCAGCGTGACCTGATACGGCATGAGCATCAGGATCACATAGAAGAAGAACAGACTGTCGCGCACCTTCCCGCGCCAGCGGGTAAAGCCATAGGCCGCGATGGACGCGACCATGAGCTGCGCGAAGACGATCGGCGCGGTCAGGATGACGGAGTTCCAGAATTTCAGCAGATAGTCCGGGCTTTTGAGCAGGACGGTGAAATACTGGGTGAAGCTGACCTTGTCGGGGATGAATTTGAGCTCAATGGTCTTGGAGATGTAGCTCTTGCCGTCGTTGGCGTTTTCAAAGACCTGGCCGTAGCTGGCCGTGATCTCGCTCTGCGTCATGAAGGAGTTCGTGATGGTCAGAACCGTCGGCAGCAGGAACAAAAGCGCGAACACCGCGCAGAGCAGAAAGCAGACCGTGCGGGAAAAATAGCGTTTTTTCTTCATCCTTCCACGTCCTTTCCGAAGATGTTCTCCACGAAGAACAAAAGGGCAATGAGGATGACGATGACGATCGCCAGCAGCACCGCCGCGGCGGACAGGCGCTGGTAGTCGGCGGAGTTGAACATGTTGTTCATGAAATGCTGCATCATGTAAAGCCCGTCGTAGGGGTAATTGCCGGTGAGAAGATAGATCTCGCGGAAGACCTTGAACGAGTTGATGATGGACAGGATCGTCACGAACAGAACCGTCGGTGAGAGATAGCGGAGCTTGATGTGGAAGAACTGATAGGCCGCCGACGCGCCCTCGACCTCCGCGACCTCGAGCAGCTCGCGCGGGATATTGCTGAGTGCGGCCATGAACAGGATCATGTTGTAGCCGAGGTTCTTCCACAAAAACAGCACGACGATGACGACCATGCAATAGTCGGATTTCAGCCAGTCGATCTTATCCGCGCCGAAGACCTGCAGGAATTCGTTGATGACGCCGTTATAGTGGAACAGCACCTGCCAGATGAGGATGATGGACGCGATGGGGACCATCATGGGGCTTAAAAAGAAGGTGCGGAACTCGCTTTTGAGGGGGATCCGCGCCTCGAGCAGCAGCGCGAGGCCAAGCGACAGCACCACCGCCAGCGGCACGGACATGCCCGTGAACGTGAACGTGTTTTTGACCGCGATCTTGAACGCGCCGTTCTGCCAGACGTTGATGTAGTTCTTGAGCCCGGCGAAGCTGTGGTCGGTCAGGCCCACGGTGAAGGAATAATAGATGACGATCAGAAACGGGATGATATAAAACGCCAGCATCCCGAGAAAGCTCGGGCCGGAGAAGCACATGGAGGCGAGAAAATCGCGCACCTTGTTGTTCATCCGCGTCCAGAGGCTTTTCCCGGACGGCTTCGTCTCATATTTCCCGCGCGACCGGAGAGAAAGCTTTTGCACAGTCTGCGTCTCCTTTGCGTTGGAACATGCTCATAACTCCCGGCCGCCGGGCGATCGGGATTTATCGGCATTTTCAGTGAATGGAATGCTCCGTCCAAAGGCTCCCCTGAAAGGGGAGCTGTCAGCGAAGCTGACTGAGAGGTTTCGCAGCAGGCAGCCGCAAAAAACGAAAGCCCTATGCAGATCCGCACTGCCCACAGAACCTCTCCGTCTCGGCTTCGCCGAGCCACCTCCCCTTTCAGGGGAGGCTTACAGGAGCACCCGTCTCAAGGCCCCCCTTGCGCACAAGGGGAGCCTTGCTTGATATTTACCGCTGCTCCTGCACGTACAGGTTGACGCGGCTCTGGATCATGTTGGCGGTGGTCTGGACATCCTTGTCGCCGGCGAAGTAGGCGCTGACCTCGTCGGAGACGATGGAGAGGATCTCGTCGTCATAGTCGACGATGCCGGTCGCGCTGTTGATGACGGAGAGGATCTGGTCGATGTCCTCCTGCGTCAGGGCGTAGACCTGCTGCCAGGTGCTCTCGCCGTTTTCAACGACCTCGTAGGTGCCGATGCACATCTTGTCGGGTTCGCCGTCTTCGTCCCAGTCGACCTGTTCGCCGTTTACGTCGAGCTGATACTGCTCGGTCATGACAGAAGTCATCTTCTTGTCAAAGGCCTCCTGGCTGATGGGGAAGGCGTACATGGACTCGGCGTCCTCGTTCGTCTGCCGGATCATGGTGCTGACGAAGTCCCACGCGGCGTCCGGATATTTCGTGACGGAGGAGATGGCCATCGGGCACTGGATATAGAACGAGTTGCCCGGCTCGCCGCTTTCCGACGGATAGCCGACGAAGGTGACCTTGTCCTTTACGGGGTAGATATTGTAGATATAGTCCTCAAAGCTGTATAAGCTCGTCGTGGCCATGAGCTGCTTGCCGCTCAGAATGCGGGTCGCGTCGGATTCCCAGACAGGATCGTCCATGGTATCGACGGTGGCCGCCTCCGAAGAATAGGCGATCCCGTCGTCCGAGCTGCTGTCGTCGGGGAAGGAATTGCAGAAGGCCAGCAGCTGCTGGAAGGCCTCGGAATCGAAGGTGCACTTGCCCGTCGTCCAGTCGACGAAGGCGGCCAGATTGCGCGTCAGGCAGTTATTGAGCGCCGTGCTCTTCGTCCAGCCGGTGGAGAAGACCGTTGCGCCCTCCTGCAGCTGCGTCATGGCATCCTGCACGGCGGCGACGTTCCAGGTGTCATATTGGTCGACGATGGAGGACAGGGCATAAGCCGTCTCTACGGAGAATTTGGTCGGCAGCTCATAGAGCTTGCCGTCCTTCTCGATCGCCTTCAGGACCTGCGGGACAAAGTAATCCCGGCTCAGGCCGCTGCCGCCGTCCATAAACGTATAGAGGTCGGCCACGACGCCCTTGGCGGCGTATTTGTCGATGGGCAGGCTGCTGGTCAGGAACAGATCCGGCACGCTGCCGCTGATGATCTCGGTGGTGAGCTTGGTGATGCCGGCGTTATAGTCGTCGTCTGTGGCGTATTCGCTGTAGTCGACGACCTGGATGCGGTACTGGTCGTTCGACTTGTTGTATTCGACGATCTTGCTGCGCAGACTCCAGTCAAGCCCCATGCACGCGAGCGTCAGGACGGTCTTTTCCTTGACCTCGGAAGCGTCAATGCGGTGCAGGACGATAAGCTGGTAGGCGGTCGTGTCGCTGCTCCAGTCCTGCGTCATGCCGACGACGCGGCCATCGGAGAGCATCCCGGAGTCATACATGTTGCTGGTGTCGACATCGCAGGCCATCCAGTCAACGAGCTTGTCCTTCGTATCGCTCGCGAAGGTGTAGCCATAGATGTTGTCGTTGTTCTTATAATAGAAATCGTAGGCGTCGTCGCCCGGATAGACGTTCCAGACGTTGGCCGGCATCTTGATCTTCTCGCCCCAGGTCTTCGTCTCAAGATCGACGGGGATGAAGAACTGGCCGTTCTCGTCGGTGCTCTCCGCGGTGTCGGTGGCGTAGTTGTACCACAGGATACCGACCTGATTGGGCTGCAGGCGGCAGAGGCTGCCGCTGTACTGGCTGTCGTCGATCTTGAACAGGAGCTTGCCTTCGGCGTCCAGCACATAGATGTAGTTGTAGTCGGTGACGTAGAGATTGCCCGCCGCGTCGACGGCGAAGGACGAGATGTTGCTGCCCATGCCATCCTCCTCGTCCGTGCCATCGTCGGTCACGGAGAGGTCGACATTGGCGATCGTGCTGCCATCGGCGGCAACGTGCATGAGGTAGGCCGTGCTCATGTCCGTCGAGGGGTAGTCATACTTGTTCATGGTGTTGGGATCGAAGTCCGCGGGCAGGTCATACTTTGCCGCATAGACGTTCACGAGCATCCAGAGCGTGCCGTCGTCGGAGCCTGCCATGTTGTAGCAGTCAACGTTGCCCTCGCAGTCCTCGGGAACCGTGGGCAGCTGCAGGTTGGGAAGCTGGGTGCACGCGCCGGTATCGGGGTCGACAGACAGAAGGATCAGCTCCTGGGTGTAATACGACCAGGTGTCGCCCGTGTCCGGGTCGGTCTGGACGATCTCGTCGCCCTGCACGTAGGCGGTCAGGAAGATCGTCGTGCCAGCGGTGCACATCGTGTTGACGTACTGGATGTTCTCGGGCAGCTGCAGGTCGAGGTAGTCGGCCTGATAGGCGTATTTCGCCGTCGTGGCGGCGGGCTTGGTCTGGTCGATGAGCGAGCCGCTGGAGTCGGTCTTGCTGCCCGGCGTATCAGAGTTTTTCGAGCAGCCCGCAAACAGGCTCATCACAAGCAGAGCCGCCAGCGCGAGCGCAAAAAAGCGTTTGAATTTCATGCTGTTCTCCTTTTTCATTCAGAAACTATATGTTGTACCATTGTATGATCGTGTCAGCCTATTTTGCTGCCTGTATCATACCAAATCAAAGACGCAAAGAAAAGTCCGGCGTTGCAAAATTCAGATATTTTTAAGAACTGCCGTCCGGGTCCCCTGCGGGCAGGATGGGAAGGATGACCTCGGCGGTGAACTTCCCGCTCTCGGTATAGCGCTTGAAGCTGCCCGACATCTGCGCCATGATCTTCGCGCAGGTGCGCAGGCCGATCTTGTTGGATTCGATGCGCCCCGCGCCGGGGTTCACGCTGTTGGACAGGCAGACGTGCAGCGCCCCATCCTCCAGCAGCGCCGCGATGGCCACGGGCCGGGCGGGGTCGGCATATTTGCGGATGTTGTCGAACAGATTGTCGAACACGCGCTTGAGGTAGGTCACGTCGGCCTCGATCTGCACGTCCTGCTGCGGCAGGAGCAGCTGGACCGTAAAGCCCTGCTGCTGCAGCTGCGCGCGGCTCTCGCCCAGGAGCTGGCCGAGCAGGATCGACGCGTCGTAGCGCTCCAGCTGCAGCGGCAGCTCCTTGCAGCCGAACAGCAGGGAGTAGCGGAACAGCTCGTCGGTCAGCCTCTTGAGCTGCTCGGCCTTGCCGTAGGCGGCGTCCAGATAGCTCTGCAGCTCCTCCTGCGTCCGGTACTGCCCGGTCTTTGCCAGATCCAGATACCCCAGCAGCGCGGTCAGCGGGTTGCGGATGTCGTGCGACATGGCGGTGATGAGGTCGCTGTTGGCCTGCCAGGCGGTCTGCTCGTTGCGCGTGCGCTCTAAAATCGTGTCGCGCATGGTGTTGACGCTCGCGGCCAGGCGCGCGAGCTCGTCCGTGCCGATGACGGGGATCGTCTGGTTGAGCGCGCCGGCTGCGCCGACGGCCTCCGACAGGCGCGTGACGCGCCGCGTGAGCCGCCGCGTGAAGCCGAAGGCGATGAACGAATAGATCACGAAGCCCAGCACGAGCGCGCCGAAGCTCACATAGCTGTAGAGCCACGCCTCGGAATAGTCGCACACGGCGACGCGGTACTCCCCGTCGGCAAACTGCAGGGTGAAGAAGCTGTAGCCCATGTCGGCAATGTCGCTCTGGGTCGTGTCGTCGAGCAGCTCGCTCGTGCCCCAGGTGCCGGCCTCGTACGGGTTGCCCTCCGCCTGATAGACGATGACGTTGGCGTTTTTCTCGTCGCGCGACCACTGCTCGATGGCCAGCGTGTCACGCGAGGAGATGCCGCGCGCGCAGACGAACTCCTGCAGGCTGCGCTCGTGCGCGAGGTTGCGCGCCGCGATGGCGTCGTCGCTCAGGTACCAGTGGTCGATCGCCGCGGTGCCGAGCGCGTCCACGCCGAAATAGCACGCCACGCCCAGCGCCAGCGCCGCGAGCAGCACAACGATCATGCGCGCATTGATCGACGAGCGCCACTTTCTAATCAATCTGATACCCCTTTCCCCAGACCGTGCGGATGAGCGTCGGGTTCGCCGGGTCATCCTCGAGCTTCTTGCGCAGCTTGAGGATGTGACCATGACGGTGTTGGCGGAGCTGGGCAGGAACTTCTCGTGCCAGACGTCCTCATAGAGCTTGCGCGCGGACACGGCCGTGCCGCGGTTGGCGATGAGGTACTGCAGCAGCTCAAACTCCGTCTTGGTCATCTCGACCGAGCGGCCGTTTTTGCACACGGTGCCCTTGTCGCGGTTGATCTCGAGCGCGTCGATGACGGTCGGCGCGTCGCCCTTGCCGTGGTAGACGCGGTAGCGCCGGATGAGCGAATCGACCCGCAGGAACAGCTCGTGGTTGGAAAAGGGCTTGATGAGATAATCGTCGCCGCCGCTGCCGTAGGCGTCGCTCATGTCGGCGGGCTGGGCCTTCGCCGTCAGAAACAGGATCGGCGCGACGCTGTACTGCCGGATCTCCGTGCAGGCGGCCACGCCGTCCATGCCGGGCATCATGATGTCCAGAATGATGAGGTCATAGTCCGGCTGTGCGCGCACGAGCTCCACGGCGCGCAGACCGTTTTCGGCCTCGTCGACCTCGTAGCCGCGCGACGAGAGAAGGATGTGCAAAATATTGCGGATGTCCGGCTCGTCGTCCACGACGAGGATGCGGACGGGGGCCTCCGGGTTTTCCATGGTATCACCTCTGGGGTCTATCCTAACACATCCGCGCCGTGCGCGCACAGAGGAAAATGCCAGCTTTAAGAAATATTAAGCGAAAACCCGCCGGGGCATCCCCCGGCGGGTCGATCACGCGGTCAGAGCAGGTGGGCCACGCTGCGGCCGAAGCCCGCGAGCACGGTCGCGACCTCGGCGCGGGTGGCCTGCCCCTGCGGCCGGAGCCAGAGCGTGCCGTTGACCTCGGCGCC
>OIWK01002507.1_pt1 | contig 14564 bp, 14 predicted proteins | sample 1587401 | NCBI WGS metagenome assembly OIWK01 (sample SAMEA3888911, study PRJEB22519) | human gut metagenome | biome: human gut; feature: human-associated habitat; material: faeces | place: Denmark | collected 2009
CACAGATGCGGCCACATCCTTTGCAGCGGCTACGGCGTCCTTCTTGCCGTCTTTGAGCTTCTGGACATACTCGGCAATGGTGTCCTTCGCGGCCTTCCCTGCCTCGTCGGAGAGGTCGAGAGAGTCCACCGTGCCTTCCATTTTCTTCTGGAAGTCATCGAGCTGGTTCTCGTAGTCCGTTACCCAGTCGGCGGTTGCCTGAGCCGCCGCATCCTGCTTGGCGGTGACGTCGGCCAGGGTGTCGGCCAGCTTTGCCACAGCGTCCTTGTTGCCGCTGTTGATCGACTGAACCATGCTTGCGGCAAGACCGGCGGCCTGTTCGCTGCCGTCCTGGACGTAGGACATCAGAGCCTTGTAGTTCTCCTCGGTGATTCCCAGATCGTCCGCGGAGGTGGCTTTCAGCGTTTCAACATTGGCGGTGTAGGTGTTCCAGTAGTTGAGCTGCGAGTCGAGAGCCGCCTGCGCGTTGGAAACGCTCGCGTTCAGGTAGTCGCTCGACTTCGTGGACGCCTGATCGAAGAGATCAAACTGGCCCTCGAAGCTATCCTTTGCCGCCTGGTATGCGTCGTCGTATGCCTGACAGAGCTTTTCCACATCAGAACGCACATCGCTGTACGCCTGAGAAATGGCCTCGCCATAGGTAACGCCTTCCTCTGCGGCGGCCTTCGCAGCATCAGCAGCGGCGGTGTAGCCCTCCTCGATCTCCTCGATCTTCTTGCCGGTTTCGTCGTAGGCGTCCTGCAACTTGGTCTGTTTGTCCAGAACCTCCTGCAAAGCATCAGCAGCAGCGTCGGCGTTGGCCGCCTGCTCCGACCACTGTGCAGAGATCGTAGACATCCCGGTCGGGTCTTGTGCGTAGAGATCGGCGATGTAGTCCTGGTAGACCTTCTGCGCATCGTTGGCCCGCTGCTGGGCGGCTGTGACTTCATCCTGAACCTTTGCAAGCTCCTCCTGCTCCTGAGCCTGCTGCTTAATGAGATCGACGTACTCCTGGTACTTCTCGTTATAGGCTTCCTGCTTTGCCTGTTCCTGAGCCATCTGCTTGATGTAGGCGAGGCTCTTGTCCTGGTTTTCGGTCAGGTCTTCGTAGGTCATGTTCAGGCCGTCGATGTTGCCGTTCAGCTCGTCGAGAATGGCCTGCATTTCCTGCTGTTTTCCTGCCGCCTCCCCGGTAGAGCTTGCCAGCTCAGACAGGCGGGCGATCAGCGCGAGATTTTCCAGCTCGTTCTTATGCACAGACTCCGTGTTGTTGTCCAGCTCGTCCATCAGGGAGCTGTGCTTGTCGATCAGGTTGTCGCACTCAGAAATGAGATCACCGACGGACTGCCCGTTGCTGTTCAAAGACTCAGACAGGGTGTCGATGCGGTACTTCAAAGAGGACGCCTGATCGGACGTGTCGCCGTAGGTATCGCAGGCGATCTGGTACTGTTCCTCCAGCGATTCCAGCTCTTTCTGCTGCTCAGCAGTTACGGCGGTCATGGACTGCGTTTCCTTGTAGGCGTCCTCGTACTTGTTGCCCAGTATGGTGACGGCAGCAGTTATCGCCGTGACGCCAGCCGCCACGCCGAGCAGCGCCGGCAGATACGGAACCAGCGGAGCGAAGAACCCGGCTTGAATCACCTTTGCGGCAGACATCGCCGCGGACAGACCGGCCACGCCAACGGCCACCGTGCCCAGGCCGGTGCCGATCGCGGTCAGGGCCTTCACGACGTTCGGGTGCTCAGTGAGGAAGTCCCCAACCTGTCCCCAGAGGTCGGCCAGCTCAGCCGACGTATCATGGATAGCAGGCTCCAGAACTTGAGTGAAGGCAACATTCATTTTGTTGTTGGACTTCTCCCACTTCTCGCTCAGACTCTCGCCAGCCTCAGCGGTTTTCTCCAGCGTGCCCACGGCAGCGTCCAGAGATCCCGTCAGGGTGTCGGTCGTGATTGCGCCGTCGCGGATAGCCCGCGCAAAGTCAACGCCAACTTTGCTGCCGAAAATCTCAACGGCCTCCGTGGTCGCCTCGGAGCTGTCCTTCATGTTGGCGATCTCGGTTATTGTGTTCTGCAATGCCGTCTGTGCATCCAGACCATCAGAAGCAAACTTCTTGACAGCAGTGCGCATGGCGGTGATCGTAGAGGTTCCCTCGACGCCATAGAGCTCCATCTGAGCCAGCAGGCCGATCGCGTTCTCCAGCGACAGGCCCAGCTCCTGCAAGGACGATGCGCCCGTAATCAGGGTATTGCTCAGAGTGGTAACGGACAAGCCGGAAATTTGTCCGGCATAGGCCAGATCGTCGAGAACATTCGGCAGCTTGGATGCGTCCACGTTCCATTTGTTCATCACCTTGGTAACAAGCTGAACGGAACCAACGACATCCTGGCCGGTAATGTCCGCGAAGTCTAGGAACTGGCCCGTAACCTCCGAAAGCGTATCGCCGGTGTAGCCCAGGCGGGTGTTGATCTCGCCGACGGCACCGGCCACGCTGTCAAGGGCGTCGTCGTTGCCAGAGTAGGCTTTCAGCATACTCGCGCCCAGGCTGTCCAACGCCTCGCCCGTCGCACCGGTGGCGTTGACGACAATCTTCTCGGCGTTGCTGTAACTGTCGGTCAGCTCGTAAACCGAGGATGTGATCTCCTTGATTGTAGCCGTGATGCCAGCCGTAGTGAGGGCCTGAGCGATCGTTTCGACAGCATCAGCACCAGTCTTTCCGGCGTCTTCGGCCTCGTCGCTGGCCTTTTGGGTAGCCTTAGACAGCGTGTCGGTTGCGTCGCTGGCCTTACCGTTGGCTTCCGCCAGGGTCTCCGCTGCATGGCCTGCCTGTTCAGCCGCAGCCTCCAGCTTGTCGAGGTCTTCCGTGCCGGACGACAAAACAGCCTGGTAATTCTGCATCGCAGCATCGGCGTCGCTCTGGGCTTTTGCAAGCTCTTTGAGGGCATCTGCTGCTGCGGTGCTGGCCTCCTCCAGCTCCTTTTTGGTTTCAGCCGAAACCTTTTCGTTCTGCATGAGGTCTTCGAGCTGATCGCCGGTCTTCTTGACGGCGGCGGTCAGATCGTTATGGATTCCGGCTGCGGCCTCAACGGACTCGGACAGCTCGTCGGAGGACTTCTCGCAGAGAGCCATCATGTCGTTTAGATCGTTCAGGGCAGCGGTGGATTTCAGCCCCATGTCCACCAGTTCTTTGGTGGAGTAAGACGCCTCCAGCATTGCCTTGTCATAGCCACCGACGGCGTTTGTCCAGTAGTCGGCCTTCTCCGAGGCCTCGTCTGCTGCCGCACCGTACCGATCGAGGGACTCTGCGAGCTCGTCTGCCGCAGAGCCCGCGCCGCTGACCGCCCCTTCGATGCTGCCGATCGAGGAAGCAACGCCATCAGCGGCAGCAGCTACATTGGAAGCCGAGGACGAAATGCCGTCCAGGGCCGCGCTTGCTGCATCGCCCGCAGACTCCCACTTGCTCAGCATGGACTCGCCGTTGTTGGCGATGTCAGCCATCTTCTGGCTCATCTGGTCGATGAGCTGAAATCTTGCGGTCAAGTTTGCCATTTAGTCCTCACCTCCTCATATTTCTTTGAGCCTCCGCTACGATCTTCGCCTGCTTGCGTTCATCATCAACAACAAGCTCAGAAGCGATGTAGAAGAGCTTCATCTTCCGCGGCATGGCGTCGTACTCTTCCGGGTGCAGCCCGTGTCGCTGCCATAGGGTGTGCGCCCAGTAGCCGTCCGAGCCCGCCGCGCAGATCAGTTTTTTGCGGCTTTCAGATCGTCTTCATCCGGGGCGTCGATCATGCCGAGAATCTGCATGACGTTCCGAGCGACGTAATCATAATCGCCCGGTTTGCTGAACACCAGCAGCGGCATATCGGTGATGTCCACGCAGTTATAGAACTTCATCAGCTCCGGGTCGTCCAGCTTGGGGTACTGGAGAGACTTCACGACGATATGGCGCAGGGCGCGGGCATTGTCGCGCTCGGTCTTCCAGACGAGCTCGCCGCCGTTCACGAGGGGATTGCCCTTCTTGTCGGTGGCGACGCTGCGGCGACGGTAGTTTTCGTTGATCTGGGTGATCTCCTGCTGAGTCAGGATTTTGGCCTCGAAGTTGATAGGGTTGCCGTCGTCGTCCTTGAAGGACTCCGGGCCGGTAAAGGCGATGATCTCCTGCTGAACAGGACGCATAAAGTATTTCAGGCTCTTATTTTCAGTCGCCATAGTAAAATCCTCCATAAAAAGAAAAGCCTGCTCTTTTCCACAGATGCGGTCAAAAGAGCGGGCTTTGATGGTGTATTCAGAATCTCAGTGATGAAAACAGCCCCTTTTCACCACTGTCGCGGCCTTACAGGAAGTCGCGTGCGTTAAAAGTCAGGTTGTCGGTAACGACGTCGCCGCCGCTATCCAGAGCGGTGAGGGGCATTGCGCCGGTCGGCACACAACCGACGAAGGTGCAAACATCGTTCTGGTGCTTGTCGAAAAAGTCGGAGTCCGGGTCATTCATGATGCCCTGGATAGTCAGCTCCGGGGTCTTATGGGTGGCCTGGTACTTCTTAATCATGTCCTTAATCCAGGGCGTAGAGCGGTGCTCAGACAGGGACACAGTGATGTTGTAGCCCAGCCAGCGGGTGCTGTTGGAATAATCACCGAGCTGCTTGCCGCTCCAGGTGTCCGGGGTGAAGGTTCCGGTCGCGGAAACGGAGTCCGCAACCTCGATGCCGTCAATGACGATCTTGCCCATGCGAATATTGATCGGGCGGGTATTGAAGTCCATATTTTAGCTCCTTTCTCCCATCAGCGGGTATGGGTGGTAAAGAACAGCTTCTCCGCGCTGTCAACGGGTTTCAGGTTGACGTTGAAATAGGTCTTGTCGCCGTAGGACGCATCACGATCGACGAGGAAGTCGTTGTCGTAGTCCACATCGGTGATCGCACCAGCTTCCGCAAACTGTTTCAGGATGGACTTTCCGACGCCCTCCATGATGTCCCAACCGTCGCTGTCGTTCGCATACTTATTGGGCGGGAAGTTCAGCTGAATGGACTCCTGGAACGTGTCCATAACACGGACGACGCGGTTCTTACGATAGGTTTCATCCTTGGGCTGCTTGAAGCTCGTAAGAGAGTTGATGTCGTATTCAACAATAACCTTGTTTTCCTCGGAAATGGAGAAAGCAAAGTGGCCTTTGTTGATCGCGTCCACATACTCCTCATGCGTCAGGGCGTCCACCAGATCGGTTGCGCCATCAACTGCATCGTAGGTCAGGGACTCCACATAAGATGCGCCAGCGGACGCGCCAGCCACCCATGCGGTTGCCTCGGCTGCGGACAGCTTGTCGTCGTCGATTGCATAGCCGTTCTTAATGGAAATGATGCCCTCGTAGTCTGCCGGGAAGTCCGGGACAACGGCCTGCACGCCGCGGCCCATGCTCTCGCGCAGATACTTAATCTTGGTCTTGATCGCCGCCTTCATGCTGCTGTCGGTAACGGGCATTGCCACGGTGTTGAACTTGACCTTCTCCCAAGTGTCCATAAAAGTGGTGAGATCGTCGTTCTGGGCCGTAGCATCAGTGCCACCGGTGAGGTTCATCGCGGCAATGGCGGCCAGCGCGCCGGAGCCGGTGAAGGTGACGTACTCGCAGTCCTGTGCGATCAGATCATCCACAGTGGACAGACCCTCGTAATAGGCCGCGGTGTTGCCAGCCAGACTCACGGTAACGTCGAAACCGTCCACCGGATTTGCGGCGACGGTGACGGTCAACGCGTTACCGCGGGTGCCGCCGTACTTTGCCGTCGCGGTCAGCTCCGGCGCGGATGCGTTCTTTGCAGTCGCCTTGGTGCCTTCCTTCGGAATGTAGACCAGCACTTTGCTGGCGTTTTTGAACGCCTCACGAATGAGGAGCATCTGCCGGTTGGGGTCGCTGTCGTAGACGCTGTAACCCAGCTTTGCGTATGCAGCGTCCGGGCCCGCATTCGTCAGTTCGATGTAGGAACCGGCTGGGCCGTAGGAGGGCTTCAGCAGCGGGATAATCACAGTACCGCGCTCGCTGGTGCCCACGGTATCGCTGCGAGTGCTTTCAAAGTTCATGTAAGTGCCCGGACGCACCTTGCCTGCCAGCTTATCAAACTTGCCACCAGCCATTATTTAGCCTCCTTCACACGCCACGCATCAATGCGGGACTGAATTTCTTCCTTGGTGTACTCACCGTCCGGGAGATCAGCGGTCGCGCCAACAAAAGTGACGAGAGAAACGCCAAAGACCGCGCGGCAGTTGTTGCGCAGGGACTCCAGCGGATATTTCACCGCGGCCTGCTCAGCTTTTACTTTAGTAGCCATATAATACCTCCAGTATTACTTTGAGCCTTTCGGCTCCTGCCCTGCAAAAGCAGGGTTGGAATAGCTCACAGTGCAAAATCTCACGGCTGCACTGTACGCCGTTTCGATGCTGCGGACAGCACATTTGTCAGACTCGATCAAGAACGGCTTTCTTGCCGTCCAGTCAATTTCTAACTGCACTGCGCCTTCATCAACAGCCCTCAAAGTGGGGTCTCGGACATGGATGTATTTTCCTGTCGGCTTGCCGGTTTCGTCGATCAATGGGACTCTGTTCCGACGCTCCAGCAGCGCGCTCATTGCTGCATAGCCCAGCTCGTAGGCCTCCTCCTTCGTCTTGTGGAAGAACTTTACGAACAGAGAAAAATCCAGAGCATAGGTGCTGAACGTATCGCCGCTGCTGCCGATCTCAGGCCGCGGGAAGTACACCGCCGGAACGCAAAATTGCTCCGGCACATTCTTGTAGTACGGAGCAGGGTTCCCACTGTGAATTGTCAGAAAGCTCATGATGCTCGCTAAATCCTGTTCAAGCATGGAACTCCTCCTTTTTGTGTGTTTCGTTCTGCCGAACAGCCTTCAAAATCAGTTGCTTACAAAATGAAATCAACTTTCTTGGTTTGAAAAGTTCAACTCATTCAAAATAGCTGTCCATCCAGTCCTGGAGCTTTGCATCCAGCAGATCAGGAAGCATCTTGTCCAGGATGCGCAATGCACTTTCCCAGTAGTGCTTGCCCTCTACCCAGTGCTGCTTCAAGACCATGCCGCCTTTCGCGGACGGGTCATAAACAAACCGCCCGTCCCCCTGCCAGTAGCCGGGGACAAAGCGGTATTTGACGCCTTTCGGGTTTGTCCAGTGGCCGTCATTGACGTATGACGCATATTCGACATTGGTTCCCACTTCCAATGTCAGATCGCCCTCGGTGAGCTCCCAGATGTTCCCTTGGGCGCCTTTCTCGAAGGACGCGAGCAGTTGGCGGGTGTCCATGACCTTCCGCCGGATGATCTCGTCCTGGAGGACTCTCAGGAACTCGTTACCAAGGCCCTCCAGAAAGAGCTCCATTTCGTGCCGAAAGTCGCCGGACGCGGCCTGTCCGATGCGGGAAAAGAACTCCCGAAATTCGGAGACGTCAACATCAACCGTCGCCATCAGAGATACCTCTGTGTGCCCTTCGCCACGACGTAGACGAAGAGGTGGTGGCCGTGGATGTCGTGTGGAATCTCCGCGATGTACTCACAGCCGTTCTTCCTGTCCACGATCTTGTCGTTGAGTCTCACGTCGGTGCCGGTGGGCAGGGCCAGCTTGATACGAGACTCTTTGATGTTGGCCGGGGCGGTCTGCGAAATGGATGTGCTCTCGCTCTTAACCGCGAAATGGCAGGCCACAGAGAGCACGTCCGGCTCCTTTGGATAGGAGAAGGAAGGCTGCTCGGTCAAGCCGTAACCGGGGGATTCGTCGCCTTTCTGTGCGTGGTAGATGTCGCACAGATCGTTCAGGTAGTCTTCAAACGCCATGCTGGGCCCTCCTCACAGTACACGCATACGCATGGTAACAGTTCCGTTTGCTGCCGTGACGACATAATCATCCAGCAGGGCGGCCAGATCGAGATCGGTAACTTCGATGTCGGAGTGATCTGCCGAGTAGCTGTAATCGTCGAATGTTTCGGATTTCAGCACCTTGGAGGAGGTCAGAGCGGCGTTGTGGGCATAGGCCTCGGCCATCAAGATGCAGGCCGTCCGCACGCCCTCCGGCAGCTCTGCCATTTCCTCCAGGCCCTTGTTATGGGTGTAGGTGATGATGTACTGCTCTGCTCTGGAAATGTCCACGCTCAGCTTTGCATCGCTGCGTTTGAGCACTTCCGGGGTTTCGGAGTAATCACGCACCTGCTGCGGGGTTATCCAGGGGCGTTTCGGCATGGCTTAGTCCTCCCCGAAATCGGGCTGCGCATCATCCGCCGCCGGGACGGTGACGGTTTCTGCGGTAATGGCGGCCACAAGGTCGTCCTTCTTCATGCCCTTGGTAACGGCTACGCCCAGATCACCGGCCAGCTTTTTCAGGTCGGTAATGGACAGGCTGTCCAGGTAGTCCTTGTCGAAGTGGGCCGGAATAGAGCTGTCCTCCGCTTCTTCGCCCGCTGCGATCAGCGGAACGGAATCATCCTTGGCTTCGTCCTCCTCAACCTCGATCAGATCAAAATAACCGCTGCGCACAGCAGCGGTCGCAATGTCCTTATCGTGGGTGTAGACGTTCGGCTCTTCCCTGGTGGCATTGACGATGCCGGTATAGGACATCGCCTTTTTCAGCTTGATGTGATACAGCATACTTCTCTCTGCCTTTCTGCCTTACTTAATGCCCTTGATGATGGCTGCGGCGTCCATTTCCTCGATGATGGGGTCGAAGTCGAAGTGGATAACGTAGAAACGCTTATCCTTCATGATGGCTTCCTTGCCCTCGGTGGTCTTTCTGATCTTCATGCCGTAGGTGTTGACGACCACCAGGTTCTTGGGGTCAGTCAGCAGAACGGAGTCGTCGCTGAGAGACGGGCACTCGACAACAGGAATCTTTGCGGGGCTGTTGTAGACAGACTCAGGCACCGCGCCGCCCTTCTCGATGATCTGGTTCAGCAGATGCAGCTCCCACTCCTGCGCACGGTGCGGGCTCATGAGCCAACGCAGCTTGCCGTTGTTGTACTTGTTCGGCATGGAGTGCAGCGTGTTGTAGAACATATCCAGGTTCATGCCGGTGTCGCTGGAAGCATCGACGACATGGGCGTTGTTCGTCAGCTGCTTAATCCAGCCGTCGTTCACCTTGAGGAAGTCTGCATCGCCGGTGGTGCAGAGAGCCTTCGCATCAGTGCCAGTCCACGCGCCTGCGCTGTGCTGTGCAGTGAACTCGTAGACCTTGCCGCCGGTGGATACCAGATCGCCCTTGTTGAAGGTGTCACTGGTGTTGAACGGCTTGACACCGGCAAACTTTTCGTCGCCGTTCAGGCACAGGTCGATGTGGTCGATGCCGAGCTGGGTGGTCATAAGGTTAGTGATGATGGCTTCGAGGTTCTGACCCTCGATGTTCTCACGCAGCGTTTCCTCGGTGATCTCCCAGGGCAGGCGGACGTCGGTGCAGCTGTACTTGATGGAGCTGGTGTTGACGCCTGCACGGTAGCCGTCGTCGTTGTCCTCGGTCTTCTCACGCAGGATACGGGAAGCGATGCCGATCTTGTCGATCTCGCCAGCCTTGGCGGTGCGCATTTCGTGGCGAACCAGGTTGCCCAGGGTAGTGGCCTCGAAGGTCTGCTGAATGAATTTGCGGGCCTGCTCGTTGCTCAGGATGCCCGCGCCAGCACTGGGCGTAAAGTCGCCGGTGCTGATGGCGTTGCGGATGATGTCCTCGATAGAACGTGCCATGTGGTTTTCCTCCTTCTGTTCTTACAGGATGCCGTGCAGATAGTGCTGATCGGCGGACTTCTGAACGATGCCGGATGCGTCGTTCAGGTTGGTGGGGTTGGCGCGGGAGCCGCGCACCTCAGCGACGGACTTCTTCACGATAGCCTCAATGAAGCCCTCCAGGTCGGCCTTGGTGAGCTGCTGCTCCTGCTTCTGTTCCTGCTCCTGCTGGCCCAGGGCCTTTTTGATGGCAGCATCGACGGCCTTCTGGACAAAATCAGGGGTGATCTCCTCGTCCTCTGCCTTGGTGACGGCGGCGGGGGTCTGCTCGGTCTGCTGGCCCAGGGCCTTTGCAATAGCGTCCTGCACCAGCTTCTCAGCTTCGCTCTTAGTCATGGTTTTACCCTCCTTAGTGGTCTTGGTTTTCTTGGTGGTTTCTGCGGAATTGTCGTCACCGGGCTTCTTGCCGGTGTCGTCGGTGGTATCAGTCCCGGCGGCCTCGGAGTCGGTTTCGGGCTTCTCCGCGGGCTGCTTCTCAGTGCCCTTGTCGGCATTCTTGCCTTTCTCCTCGCCGTCATGCTGCTTGTCCTCCTCGGTGCCGGTTTCGCCACCGGGTTTATCCTTCTCGGCGTCGGCGTCCGCAAGGAACGTGCCCAGGTCGTCGTAGAGGTTCTGCAAGGCGGCCCGGTTCTTTGCACTCAGGGTGCGCCCGGACTTCTCAATGCGGCCGGCCTCCGGGGTAGGCTTGCAGTCAAACAGCGACTTGGTGAGAGACTGCGAAGCATCGGTCAACAGCTCGGTGATGATACCGTTGAAGTCCTCCAGGGCCTCTTTGATCTTGCTCTCGTCGGTCTGGTAGGTATAAACGCCCGTATAGCCGTTGTAGCTGTACAGGCCGTTCCGCAGGGCGTCGAAGGCGTTCCAAAAGCTGGAACTGATATTCGCCTGCTTGTAACTGTCCGCGACCGCGCCTTTGGTAACGCGGCCTTTGGACTTCTTCACGGATGCTTCGCTCAATTCTGTATCCTCCTTAGAAAAGACTCCGAGGCCGCCCATAGACAGCCCGGTGATCTCGCCCTTCTCGATGGACTGCCACAGATCGTCGTCTGTGATCTCGACGGTCATCAGCCATGTACCCTCCTTGATGTCGGCACCGCCGATGTTGGAGTCAGATTTTGCAATCCAGCTCTCCACGACAGCGGTGCCATCAGCAGACACGAAATTGTGCTGGAGATCGACGCGGTTCCCATTCTTCGCAAACCAGTACGCGGCCTTTGCGATCTCGTCCGCTGTCATGTAATTGCCGTGGGCGTCCTCGACCATAGGCTCGTACACAACGCCTGTGACAAAATGGGACTCCGAGTCCGTCTTGATGATCTTGCCGTAGGTGGTGAAGGCTGCTTTCCCTTCCTCGTCCTTGACGATCAGGAATTGCCGCTTGTTCGCCGCCTTGTCAACCAGGGACACAAAAGAGATTCTTGCATCAGTGATTTCCTTTGCCTTTTTTACTTTTCTCGTCATGTGTTCACCTCCTTTCAGGGTTTCAGGCAATATAAAAAGCAGCGTCGCCGCTGCTCTTTATCAAGTATTAGATTTTGCCGGGTCTTCGGTCGTTTCCTCCAGCACCGCCGGAACGGAAATGTTCACAAGCGGGTTGCCCAGAATGGCCTTGACCTCGGCCAGATCGGTGCCGGGTAAAAGCTCCAGCTCCAGAACTGGAGCTTCATCGACACCGTGGCGCAGGGTGTAGGACTTGACCATACCGGCCAGCTCCATGCCGTCCAGCTTGATGCTGGGGTGCCCTACGCGGGCTTCGTCAATGGTAACGATCATTTCTAATCATCCTCGATTCCGGCTTTCGCCTTGTTCTGAGCATCGAGCTCGGCCTCCCAGTCGTCGTCCATTTCGTCGATCGCCTGCTGCTGGAGCTTTTGACGTTCCTCCAGAGGCAGGCCCAGAATCTCCATGTCAACAACGGGCTGCTCGATACAATGGCAGTTGATGCTCTCGGCTGCGGGAAGGCTCGTGTCCCGCGGGTACATGGGGTAATAGATCATGCCGTCCGCGCCGACCAGCTCGAAGGGCTGATCTTTGAGAACGGCCTGACCGTCCATATCGACGTGATTCTGTCGAGGCTCGTTTCGGTAGTTGCCGGTGTGCCTCCACGACTTGCTCTCCACCGCCGGGGACTGCATATAGGCTTCGTGCTGGGCTACGCTGTGGGCCCGCAGAACCTCCGTAACGGCCACCTTGCGGGCCCTGTAATGCGATGTCCAGTATTCGCCTTTACCTTCCTTTTCCATGCCGGAGTTTATGAGATCGACACAGAGCTGCGATATGTTGCCGCCGTTCTCGATCTCTTTTTTTAGCATAGCCTCCAGGTGCTCGGTGCTCGTGGTCTTCATGAGCTCGGCCAGGTCGTCGCTCCAGGTTTCAATCCAGGCGGTCGTCCTCTTTGATACACGGTCGAGCTTCAAGCCCTTGTCGGTCTTTTTGAGGTAATAGGCCGCATACTCAGGGAGGAATTTCGAGAGCCGCGCGGAAAACGCCTTGCTTAGCTTGCCGGTGGCAGGCGTCGCAGCAGCTATCTCCGGGAGCCGCTTCTGGAGATCATCGAGGTTATCAGACGCCTTAGCTTCTCGAACAAAGTAGTCCGTCTCCTCGGTGAGTATGTCGGCCACGTCGTCCTCGATACCTTTCGCGTACTGGAGCGTCTTCTTGGGTTTCGCATAGCCTTCCTTTCCCAGCAGATCAGACAGGTCGTTGTCCGCCTTCTGGATGTAGTTGTCGATCGCCTTCACCAGCCGATCGCAGTAGCACGGCTTCATGATGAAACGCGTTTTCACGGTTCGTCCTCCTCCTGCTGCGCTTTGAGATCGAGCAGCAGGCCGCGGACTTCCTTCATAACGGCCACGACCTGATCGTTGTCGCCCTGGCCCTCCGCCTTCTTGATCTGCCCTTCGAGGGCCATTGTCAGGCCGCCGAGGTCAAACCCGCCGCCGTTCTGGGACTGCGTGATGGTGAGCGGGACGTTGCCCCACTCTTCTTCGTAGTCGTCCGATGTTTCACCCAGGTACTTGTACAGGATTTCCTTCGCCTTGTTGGGCGTCAGGCCGCCCGCTGCGGTGGCCGCCGTCATGATCTTGCAGATGTCATCCGGGTTGGAAATGTTGGGCTCCTGGAAGAACGCCTCGACGTATTGGAAGGCATAGCCGTTCAGCAGGCGGTTGTTGATCGCCCATGCGAGGCTCCTGCGCTCAGGCTGAAAAACCTGTTTCTCGGTCACTTCCTGCGCCGTCTGAGCGGTCGCACGGTTGAAGTCCGTAGTGTAGCCAACATAGATGTCCGGGAGCAGGAAGGACGACTGCACCTTCTTTCGGTTGTTGTCCATATAGGTTTGGAACAGCTCGTCCTTCTGCAAGATGGAGGCCAGGTCTTTGACCTCGATCTTCGGTTTCTCGGTCTGATCGAAGTCGGTCTTGCCGTCGGAGGATTCCGTTTCCAGGACGATGAAGGCATGCTGTCCAGCCTCGCCCTTGATGTCGTCCATGTACTTTGTCAGCTTCTCGTAGCTGTCCTCTGTGAGCGTGCCGCCCTGAATCATAATCATCAAGGGCGTGTGTCTGCCGTTGATGAAATAATTGTTGTTCAGGCGTTCCGCTCTCTGGCTGCCGTCAACGCCGAGAATCTGGCCCGTCCAGCGCACCTCGCCGTAAGGCTGGATGCCGATTGGGAACTCCAGAATCTCGTTGGCCTCGTAATCGACGGGGAGCTCTTTTATGTCCTCCGGCGACTCAACATAGACACCGTTGCGTCTGTCCATCACGCGGGGATCTCCGAACTCCTTGAAATACACGGTCTTGCCGCCGAGCTGCTGCCGGTACTTGCGGAACTTCTTCTTGCGCTCGATTGGAACGCCGTGGTTGTAATAGGTCGTGTCGATGTAGGGCTCCAGCGGAACCGTCTTCCTGACAGACGGCGTGTCGTGCAGGAACTCGATCTGCTGCACCTCGCCGTCCAGGTTACGAATGACCTCCAGATACGCGATACCGTAGGTTTCGCGGGCCTCGATCAAGTCCTCGAAAACCTCTTTGGTGTCCTGATCGGTGTTCAGCAGCTCGATGATCTCGACCATGCGCTCGTACTCGGCTTCAGCCTCCGGGGTTTCCTCGATGTCCTCGATGTACTTCACCCCGATGCCGAAGCCTGCAATGTTGTCCTTGTAGGCTCGGATGCACTGAGGCAAGATCGTGGACTCGGCGGCCAGCTTATGCAGGCCTGCCAGCGGAGCAGGCGGCTCTATCCAGTCGCCTGCATTGTAGGCTTCCTGCTCTGATACCTGGGTAGGTCCCTCCGCCTTCTTGATGGGCTGGAGGGGCTGCGTCGGCTCGTGGGCCTTGATGATACGCGCCTGCATGGGACGTGGTTTCTTGTTCGTTGCCAATGGGGTTTACTCCTTTCCTCCTGCCTTCTTAGGCTGCTTCGCCTTGGACGGCTTGACCGGCAGACAGAGTAAAAGCACACAGTCGCCTTCATCAGGGGAAGGCAGGCCGCGTGCTTTGACGTCCTTTTTGCTCTCAATGCGGAGCTTGCTCTGCTCAGATATTCCGTATTTACGGCCTGAGAGCTGAGCTGCTAGGTCTGCATCGTCCGGCAGAATGAGCTCGACGGGCTTCTCGTGCCCTTCGTCGTCGGTCGTCTGGAGCAGCTTCTTGACGATCGACATCATGTAGGTGGTCGTGTCGTAGTAGTAGCGGTGGCGGATGCGCTCGCCGAACTTCACGGGAATAACGGATAACCACCAGAAGCGATCAGGGTCGCCGCGCTTGATCTCGCGCAGGCGGTCGGTCACGCCGCCGCCAACGCCGCCGTCGTCGATCTTGACGG
>OIWK01002510.1_pt1 | contig 14542 bp, 10 predicted proteins | sample 1587401 | NCBI WGS metagenome assembly OIWK01 (sample SAMEA3888911, study PRJEB22519) | human gut metagenome | biome: human gut; feature: human-associated habitat; material: faeces | place: Denmark | collected 2009
GATGTTTTTCTTTGCTGTTGCTTTGTTTTTGTTGATGAATGCATAGTAACATACTGGGGATTATCTGTCTAATATGTAAAAATAATATCTGGTTATAGGTTCATTCTATAGCCAGGTATTTGGGGAATTTTTCTTTGCATATTTCTTTACACTATTCAGAAACGCCTCATGTATCCTGTCATCCTCATCCAGTTCCGGATGAAATGCCAGTCCATACTGCTTTTTATACTTTACAGCTACAATGTTTCCATCCACCTCAGCCAGTACTTCTGCGCCTTCCCCACATTTTTCAATATAAGGGGCACGAATGAATGTCATGGGAACCTGACCGATTCCTTTCATGCCCCTTATATTGAGAAATGCGGAGAAGGCGCAGAAGTACTGGGTGAAAACTGCCAAGCTGTCTGCCGTAGGCATTTCTTTTTACTGTCACAGGCATGGTTCCGAAATACACATGCCCGTCATTAGAGAGGTGGTCAGCCAGAAGGATCACCCCCGCACAAGTGGCAAGCACCGGCATTCCAGCCTGGATTTTCTCTTTCAAAGGCTCAAACATTTCCAGCTCCCGAAGGAGTTTTCCCTGTACCGTACTCTCACCGCCTGGCAAAACCAGTCCGTCAAAGCCTCCATCCAGGTCTTCTTTTTTCCGCAGCTCCACGCACCGGGCACCCAGTTTTTCCAGTTTACTCTTATGTTCTGCAAAAGCTCCCTGCACAGCAAGGATTCCGATTTTCATCTTATTTGCCCCTCTCTGCCATCAGAAGTTCAATCTCCTGTTCATTGATTCCGACCATAGCCTCACCTAAATCAGCGGAAAGCTCAGCAATCATCTTTGCATCCGTATAATTAGTGACAGCCTTTACGATTGCGGCGGCACGCTTTGCCGGATTGCCAGACTTAAAGATACCGGAGCCAACAAATACACCCTCAGCGCCAAGTTGCATCATAAGTGCTGCATCAGCAGGAGTAGCCACACCGCCTGCAGCAAAGTTTACAACAGGGAGACGGCCATTATTGTGAACATATAAAACAAGATCATACGGAACCTGCAGCACCTTTGCAGCTTCAAACAGCTCATCCTCACGCATAGATGTCAGCTTTTGGATTTCGCTGTTCATCTTTCTCATATGACGAACAGCCTGTACGATATCGCCAGTTCCAGGTTCACCCTTGGTACGAATCATAGAAGCGCCCTCGTTGATGCGGCGAAGTGCCTCGCCCAAATCCTTAGCACCGCAGACAAACGGAACACGGAAATTTCTCTTATTTATATGGTATACATCATCAGCCGGTGAAAGAACCTCACTCTCATCAATGTAGTCGATGTCGATTGCCTCGAGTACCTGCGCCTCAACAAAATGACCGATACGGCATTTAGCCATAACAGGGATGGAAACAGCTTCCTGAATGCCGCGAATCATCTTCGGGTCGCTCATACGGGAAACACCGCCAGCTGCGCGGATATCAGCCGGGATACGCTCAAGTGCCATAACAGCACAAGCACCAGCAGCCTCCGCAATGCGTGCCTGTTCCGGTGTCGTAACATCCATAATAACGCCGCCCTTTAGCATCTGGGCCAGCTCCTTATTTAATTTATAACGTTCAGTTGCAGTAACGGAAGTATTTGTTGTATCCATAGTGATATTCTCCTTTTCCAAAGCTTTACTTTTGCTTTGCCTTGCATTATACTGACAAAGTGGACATAAGAAAATCCCCAAAATAAATATATTCAGTAAGGTCAGATTGGAGAAAAAAGATCAGATGTTGACATATAATTTAACCGCGACAGGGTCAGATTCACTTTATGAATCACTCTATAAATGCATCAAAAACGACATTTTACAAGGGAAATTGTGCGCTGGTGAGAAACTGCCATCAAAACGCAGTTTCGCGAAAAATCTGGGTATAAGTGTGATTACCGTGGAGAATGCCTACGGTCAGCTTTCAGATGAAGGTTATATTTATTCGATGCCAAAACGTGGCTTTTATGTGTCAGATATTGATATGGTGGCAAATCCAAATACAAGCGCGAAAACAAGTGCAGATGCAAATTTGTTTGATGACTCTGCTAGTATTGCCTGTTCCCCTTACTTTGCCGATTTTTCCAGTAATCAGACCGACAGTGAAATTTTCCCATTTACTATCTGGACGAAGACTGTGCGAAGTGTGTTAAACGATAACCGTATTCAATTGATGATCAACCCGCCTTGCGGCGGCATCCTGCCTCTTCGTAATGCAATCGCCCGCTATTTAGGGGATTTTCGAGGTATGAAAGTCGCACCGCATCAGATTATCATTGGTGCCGGAACGGAATATCTCTATGGTCTTTTGATTCAGCTTCTTGGAAAAAATTTGATATATGGCGTGGAAAATCCAGGTTATCATAAGATTGGTAAAATTTGCAAGAGTATGGGCGTGACCTATCGCCATGTTGATCTTGATGAAAATGGTGTTTCTATCCATGAGTTAGAAGAAAAAAAGATTGATATTATTCATACATCACCGTCACATCATTTTCCAACAGGAATAGTAATGCCAGTCAGCCGCCGCTATGAGCTACTCGGCTGGGCTGCGAAAAAAAAGCAGCATTATATAATAGAAGATGATTATGACAGTGAGCTTCGATTAAGCGGAAAGCCATTTCCGACATTGCAAAGCATTGATGTTTCAGGAAAGGTTATCTATATGAACACCTTTACAAAAACACTTGCATCCACGGTGCGCATCAGCTATATGGTGCTGCCTGAGGATTTGGCAAAGCGTTTTTATAGTGAACTATCCTTTTATTCATGTACCGTATCCAATTTCGAGCAGTACACACTGGCACAATTTATGGAAAATGGAAGTTTTGAAAAGCATATAAATAGACTGAGAAATTATTATCAGAACAAGCGAGATGCGATCCTAAAAGAGCTAAAAAGCGGTTCAATCGGAAAATATATCACGATACAAGAGGAAGAAGCAGGAGTGCATTTTCTTATGCATATCCAGTCGGACTGCACAGAGGCAGAGATTGTCGAAAAGGCAAAGGCAGGCGGAGTAAAGCTAGATCCGCTGTCGCGCTACTACATAAAGAACACAGAAAAGCATGAACAAAACGGACAGGAGAATCCGTATGAGAATACTTATGTAATGAATTATTCTTCCGTCAATATGGAAAACATAAAGAAAGTCGTGCAGGTGCTGAGTCAACTAGGGTGACAGGTGCGGTGGCTCATTTACTTTCCCGGTGGCTTGGAAGTAAAAAACACTTAGATTTGCAGACTATTCGATTTATTATACTCATAAGAAAGTAACTTATGAGTATAATAATCGGAGATAAGCATTGCTTATTTTTTCTTTAATTTTAATACATTGACGGAAAGACCTGGGGCAGTAAAGGTAAAACATCTGCCAGCACCAGTTAACATTGTTGTTGTATCATGAACTTGGTCTGGATTGTCAAGGGAGTTTTCAAAATCAGCTTTTCCAGTGAGCTGCGAAACCTCATACTCTGATTTTACATCACAATCTATTGAAATGCAGACTGGATCATCTGTCTCGGAGAAGTTGACAATTTTTATTATTACACTATCGTCAGTATCAGTCGTGACAGAACACATAGATTGATAATGCGGCAGTTCAACAGTATCGATAAGTTTACCATTTAGATATAGACTGACTGCAGTTTTTGTAAGCTCATAGTGAAACTCATTATATTCCCCATAACGAAGTGAAATTTGTTTTGGCTCTGAATATTGAGTAAGGGAAATGCCGCCGCGATAGAGAGCAGCAGTATTGCCTTCAACAATCCAGCGCAGAGGCTCTAGATTAAAAAGCATCCATGGATCCTTTGGATTAGGATCAGTTCGGTCATAATAGCTGAATGGCTTTGGTGAACACAACATACCAACACCGATTCGTTTTCCTTTTTCAGCCAAAATTTGAACAGTAAAGCTGCCTTCGCGGCTTTCTACATCATTACCTAGAGCAATGCCAGGTAAAATTTGACTTCGAATTGACTGATTAGTAAATTCATCGGCATCATTTTCCTGTAAAACATATGAATCATTGTCCTGTATGGCTTTTCCATGCAGGCTTTTTGTTGGAAAAACAGGTATACTATTGAAAACAGCATTTTTCCAGGTTAATCCACAATCACCGTTGATGACAGGAAGACCATGCATGGATAGATAAATTTTTTCGCAGGATTCTTTGGAGGAAACTACCATGTCACCGCGATTCGCACCAAATAGTTTGAAACAATAGTAGCTTGGAATAACATAGCTTCTGCTATTATCAAACATTATGAGATTTGGATACCAGGATTGGTAATGAACGTGAGAAAATAGTGGAGCATAAGAACAAAGCTTTACAACATCCTGATTTCGTTCAAAACCAACCATAAACATAGCTTCTGAGATTGCAGCGCGCAGCTGTCCCTCATAAGTTTGGTTTACTGCAAATTCACCGACAAAAATGTTGGGATTCTTGCGGCTGTAGTCATCATAAATATCAATATTTTCTGCAAAAAATTCAGGCATATTGTAATAATGATCATCTACAATATCTGTTTTTATTGTTTCGCTTCTTGTGTTGGAGACAATAATGATCTGAGGATAGCGTTCAAGCACAGCTTCTCGAATGCGATTAAAGCAAGCCTCATATTCAGGACCACTATTTTCATTGCCAATCTCTAGATATTTAAGGGAAAACGGTTCTGGATGACCCATTTTTGCACGCAGACTGCCCCAATGTGTTTGGCTTGAACCAAGTGCATATTCTAAGGCATTTAAGGTATCGTTGATAGCAAACTGCATTTGAGCTTCGTTGAAATAATAAGGACCGCGTCCCTGACAAGTCATACCACAGTTGCACACATACAGAGCAGAAAGCTTTAAATCCTCACATAACTGCAGATACTCATGGAATCCCAGACCATTTGTAGTTCGATAGTGCCAAAGAAGCCAGTGGCTTGGACGTTCCCAAACGGGACCGACAGTATTACAGAAAAACATAGCTGTTTCAAGTGTAAAGCCTTCTACAATGCAGCCGCCTGGAAAACGCAAGAATGAAGGATGCATTTGTTCAAGCTTTTCTGCAAGATCCTTGCGAAGTCCGTGACCGTGAAATGTTTCTGCAGGCATAAGAGAACAAAAGCCAAGGTAAAGGGTTCCTTTTTCCTTACATTGAATGGAGAAAGTAGCATTTCTTGCTGTTTCAGTGGCCAGAAATTGTGCATCATAGCGTTTCCAATTAGCATCGTTTATGATGATATCGCTGCTGCAGGATGTTTGATTATTTATTTGAATGGATACCGTCAGATGCAGTGTTTGTTCTGATTTTGCAAACAGATAGAAATTATATGTATCTCCTTTTTCTTGATTAATGCCATTATATCCGATGTTATAGATTTTGCCATTTTCCTCAAAATCAACTTGAAGAGAAACGCGCCGATTATCATTGAGTGTATTATCTTTATTAAGCTGCATGTCTGCATTTTCGGAATACCAGGCAGGAATTGTGGTTGGTGCAATTTTTTGTGATGCGATCCAGTCATTCATTCCCTCGCCATTGTTGAACTCATCAATCCATCCTGTTGGAGAAGTAAATGTTTTGCCATTATCGTTTGTGATACAGCCATCGGGAAGCAGAGAATCCTCAAAGGAACGATTACGAAGCATCTCTGGATACAAGCCGCCGTCACCAGCATGGCTGATATCTTCAAAAAATAAGCCGTATAGATCTGGAGCAACAGGAAAACGTTTTTCCTGCGTTGAAATAGTAAGTTGACTCATGATAAAAACCTCCTTATATATTTGTGTTACAGTCTATATAAACAGTAACATAGTTACATAGTAATACAACAAAAGTATAAAATAATACATTCTAAAATGATAAAAACAGTAGTACTATATGCTATAGTTTAACGTTTTTCTTACAATAAATCAAGTACAAAATATCAAAAAGGAGAAAAAAATGAAAAAAGATATTATGTCAGTACTTCCAGATGGAAGTGAATTTGTCAGCTGGGAAATGCCGTGTAGTTATGATACGGTGATTCATGTAAATCCAGCGCATAAGATGAGTGCAGACAATAATGATGGAAGCAGTGAGGCACCACTAAAAACAATTTCAGAGGCTGCAAGGCGTGCTGTGGCAGGTACAAAGGTTGTTATTCATCAGGGTACTTATCGCGAATGTGTTCGTCCTCAGGCTGGAGGAGAGGGACCAGAAAAAATGGTTTTATATGAAGCTGCAGGGGATGGAGATGTTGTTATAAAAGCTTCGGAAGAAGTGACTGAGTTTGAAAAAAGTACGGGCTGGATAATGGGAGAAATAGAAGGTGAGGAAAAAACTCCGATAATTTGGTGTCATCATTTAAACCCAGAGCAATTTAAAGGATATAATCCGTTTTGCGCAGTTAATATTTTGCATGACAGGTTACTTATTGAGTATGATAAAACAGATATGACACCATATTTAAATCGAAGAGGCATGGTATTTTGTGATGGAAAACCACTTGTACAGGTAGCACTTTATCGTCAGATGACAGAACAGCCAGGAAGCTATTGGGTAGAAGCAAATGGTCAGACGATACATTTTCGACTGGAAAATGATGAAGACCCGAGAATGCATACGATTGAACTTACATGCCGAGAGCAATGTTTTGCACCTGAGATTCCATTTCTTTCATATATTCATGTTAAAGGAATCACGTGTGCACATGCAGCGATGGGAGCACCAGTTCCACAACGTGGAGCTCTTTCATGCATGCGCGGTCATCATTGGATTATTGAGAACTGCACAATTGACTGGTCAAATGCAGTTGGAATTGATATTGGAAATGAATGCTGGCATCACGATATTTTACCGGATCAACAAATCGGATACACAATTATTAGAGGATGTCATATCAAGGATGTTGGTGTTTGCGGAATTGCAGGATTATTTGCAGAGCATGTGCTTATAGAGGACAATTTAATCGAAGGAACAGGATGGCAGAAAATGGAATTGTCCTGGGAAGCTGCGGGTATAAAACTGCATAACAGTGTGGGAAGTCTGTTTCGTCGTAATATTTTTAAACGAACATATCGTGCCGATCATTTGTGGCTTGATTGTGGAAATGAAAATAACCGCATTACACAAAATTTGTTTTTAGATGGTATTGAGCAAAGAGAGGCAGTTTTTATTGAGTGCAGCAGAGATGAGACAAACTTGATTGATAACAATATTTTCTGGAACATAGAGGGCAGGTTTGACCAGGAAAAAATCCCGAAGGAGCCTGGTTCAAGTGGCTGGTATAAGCTGCGTGAACACGATGTGGTAAATGGATATGGTGTGTATGGTGAAGGAACTGATCATCTGTATCTTTCTAATAATTTCTTTGGAAAGTGCAGAGGTTCTGGATATTTTGCAAAGCCAGTTTCATTTCGCATGGAGCAGGATATGATGCGAGGCGGAACGGGACGTGATACTAGAATTTTTAACAATTTTTTCTATGAATGTGGTCAGTCTGCGATTACATTTCCTACACAGCATAATGAGGCAGAAAATAACTGTTATGCAAATCAGCCTTCTGGATATTTGCGTGTAATGTATCCAGAACCAGAGGTATGCTTGGATTTAAAAACATGGAAGGAATTTTATGGTTTTGATCAAAATGGACAGACTGCCTGGGTTTCTGTTAAGGTGGATACTGAGGCATACACCATTACATTTGATGAGGCAGCTAAAAAGCCGGTCTTTTTCCATGGACAGGAAAAGAGAATAAATCTGATAGACAACGCAGAGAAGTTAAAGCCAGTATCAACAAATACACTCACAGCAGGAGATTTCTTTGGAGAAGCTAGAGGAGAACAAAGTTTTCCAGGACCATTTACATCAATAGAAAACAAAAAGGTTTATTCTATTGACCCAAGAAAAAAGATTTATTAAACTATAAATGAAAAATATTTTCAATAACTATTTCCAAATCCATCATGAATTGTTATAATGGCTTCTGAAAAAGACATCAAAGTCGATATATTCATAAAGGAAGTGACATAATATGACACTGAAGGATCTTGAAATAGGAAAGACAGCGGTTGTCACCGTTGTTGGAGGAGAAGGTGCGCTGCGGCAGCATTTTCTTGATATGGGTGTGATTCCCGGAGTTTCGGTGACGGTGGTTAAGCTGGCGCCGATGGGCGATCCGATGGAGCTTAGAATCCACGGATATGAGCTGACTCTTCGTCTGGCAGATGCAGAGAAGATTTTAATTGATGAATCTTCTGTGACAAAGTCGGATGGCAAAAGGGAAAAGAACACAAAAAATATTTCCAAAGAGAATGCTGTGACAGAGCATCCTGGTCTTGGTGAAGGCGGACGTTTCCACCAAAAGGCAGATGAGCATCCAGTTCCTAAGGGAACAGTATTGACATTTGCGCTTGCAGGAAATCAAAACTGCGGAAAGACAACACTTTTTAATCAGCTGACTGGTTCAAACCAGCACGTTGGAAATTTTCCAGGCGTGACAGTTGACAGCAAAAATGGTCAGATTCGAAATCATCCTGATACGCTTGTGACGGATCTGCCAGGCATTTACTCAATGTCTCCCTACAGCAGTGAGGAGATTGTGACAAGAGAGTTTATTATTAAGCAAAAGCCTACCGGCATTATAAATATCGTGGATGCCACAAATATTGAGCGAAATCTGTATCTGACAATGCAGCTTTTGGAGCTTGATGTGCCTATGGTGCTTGCACTCAATATGATGGATGAGATGCGCGGAAATGGCGGATCTGTACGCATCAATAAATTGGAGTCTATGCTTGGTATTCCAGTTGTCCCAATCTCAGCAGCAAAAAATGAGGGTATTACAGAGCTTATAAACCATGCAATTCATGTGGCACAATATCAGGAAAAGCCAAGCCGACAGGATTTTTGCGATGAAAACAGTCATAACGGAGCAGTTCATCGCTGCCTTCATGCAATCATGCATCTGATCGAAGATCATGCCGTTAGGGCAGGTATTCCGGTGCGTTTTGCGGCAAGTAAGCTTGTTGAAGGCGATCAGCTTGTTGAGCAGGCATTAAACTTAGAGCAAAACGAGAAGGAAATGATTGAGCACATCATTGTGCAGATGGAAGAGGAGCGTGGACTTGACCGCGCGGCATCCATCGCAGACATACGTTTTTCATTTATTCAAAAGCTGTGTGATCAGACAGTGATTAAGCCAGGTGAAAGCAAAGAGCATGAAAGAAGCCGGAAAATCGATGCAGTATTGACTGGACGTTATACGGCACTTCCAATGTTTGCTGCAATCATGGCACTTGTATTCTGGCTGACATTTGGTGTGATCGGTGCAGGACTTCAAAATGTGATGGAGATTGGAATTGACTGGCTGACGCAAAAGACAGATGCTGTGATGACGCTATGGCAGGTCAATGATGTGCTTCATTCTCTTGTAATTGATGGTATATTTAATGGTGTCGGAAGTGTACTTAGCTTTCTTCCTATTATTGTTACACTGTTTTTATTCTTATCATTGCTTGAGGATAGTGGTTATATGGCACGAGTTGCCTTTGTCATGGACAAGCCGCTTCGTAAGATTGGCCTTTCCGGACGAAGCATTGTGCCAATGTTGGTTGGATTTGGATGTACAGTGCCTGGTGTAATGGCGACAAGAACACTGCCGTCAGCGCGCGACCGTAAGATGACGATTATGCTTACACCATTTATGAGCTGTACGGCTAAGCTTCCCATCTATGGATTTTTTACATCGGTATTCTTTCCAAAGCAAAGCGGTCTTATCATGATTGGTCTTTACTTTTTAGGTATAGCAATGGGTATTTTAACAGCTGTTATTTCAAGAAAGACTATGTTTCATGGAGAGGCTGTTCCATTTGTAATGGAGCTGCCAAATTATCGTCTTCCAGGAGCAAAAAATGTACTCCAGCTGATGTGGGATAAAGCAAAAGATTTCCTTCAAAGAGCATTTACTGTAATCTTTATGGCATCTCTTGTAATCTGGTTCTTGCAGACATTTGGATTGCATTTAAGCATGGTAGCAGATTCAAAAGACAGCATTTTAGCTGCAGTGGCAGGTGCAATCGCACCAATCTTTGCACCGCTTGGTTTTGGTGACTGGCGTATCTGTACATCTTTAATTGCAGGATTTATGGCAAAGGAAAGCGTTGTTTCTACACTTTCAGTATTGTTTGGAAGTACAAAGACATTGTTGGAAGTACTCTCGCCGCTGTCAGCAGCATCTCTTCTTGTATTTTGTCTTCTGTACACACCATGTATTGCAGCAATCTCTTCCATTAAAAGAGAGCTAGGAACAAAATGGGCAGTAGGCATTGTGCTATTCCAGTGTGCTGTAGCATGGGTGGTAGCATTTGTAGTTCATTTGATCGGAATGGCAATTTTGGCGTTATAATAAAGGGCAGTCGAAAGACTGCCTTTTTTACGTTGAAAATCCCTGTACGCTGTGATTAAAACAGAGGGCAGGAAATTGTTCAGTATGAGTATGATGTTCCAAAATCGCAGAATGAAAAAAATGGATAATGATGTTAAAAACACATTGGGTTGATTTTGAAATCTTTGCCGATGATGTAAGTCTTTATCGCACAGAAGGAAAGCGAACAGGTTTTGTCCATTTATTCGAGGTTCCAACAGGAAAGAAGCTGACGGTTCAATTTTTTCATGTCTCAGAAAAAGCAGCAGATGCAATTGAGCAGTCAGATTTTCAAATAGGAAATCGAAGCGGTATATATCGTATGATTTTGGTCAAAAATATTCATGCTGGTATATTTGCTGTGTTTGCAGCAGTGTCGGGATTTACAGCCATATTTGCAGGCTTTTATATGCGTAAGGCATGGACAAGGCAGATATGCGAAAGTTTGATATGTCTTGGTGCTTTTAAAAGAATGTATGCAGCGCGTGAAAGAAGCACTTGCAGCGGCAGATAAAAAGACTGATATTCCGATTTCAGCAGCGATGGGATATGCATGGAGTGATGATCCTGACAAGGATACAGAAAAACTGCTGCAAAGTGCAGATGCTAAGATGTATGAAAATAAGCAGATGATGAAGAGGCTCTTTTGAAAGAATTGTCATTTTGCAAAAATGTTTTTGAGTATGATATTGTAAAAATTAAGCAAGTGTAAATAATCAAAGTATTTTTCAAGTCCGCTTGATGTTAGAATGATGGTATCAGGCGGACTTTTGCTTACGCTATTAATACGGAAGGAATGGAAAAATATGGAGACAAGTAGAAAGCAAGAAACAGGATTAAAAGAAGAACAGAAATGGGAACGGATCGCATTAGGCGTCTGGAAGGTGCGTTTTGGAACACCATCTGCGTACACTCCAACTGCGCACAGAAGTAATGAAATCAAGACGGAAGCGCTGTCAGTGCTTTCGGCAGAGCAGGGCGCAGAGCCACAACTTCCGTTTGGCACAGATGATGTTAATATCAAGCAGACAACACGTGGAATCGTGGTGACACTTCCGATGAATACAAGTGAGGATATCTTTGGATTTGGCTTGCAGCTTCAGAGCGTCAATGCAGCGGGAAGAAAACGCTATATAAAGGTAAATTCAGATCCGAAGATGGATACTGGAGAAAGTCATGCACCTGTGCCGTTCTATGTGTCAACTGCCGGATATGGTCTATTTGTGGATACATATCGCTATGCTACATTTTATATGGGAACTAGTGCCGAAAAGGGTGCCTCTGCAATGAAAAAAGAAGTGAATCAGCCGCACAAAGAATTTAGTGAGTCAGCATTGTATGCATTTAAGCGAGCAGAGGAAGAGCGAAAGGTAATCATTGAAATTCCGTCAGAAAGCGGCATTGATCTGTATTTTTTTGCAGGTGATATTAAGACGGCAGTTCAGCGTTATAACCTGTTTTCAGGTGGTGGTTGTAAGGTTCCCATGTGGGGGCTTGGCATGTGGTACCGCGTGTATGGCGGTAGCGATCAGGAGCATGTGAAAAAATTGGCATCACAGTTTCGAGATGAGAAGATGCCGATTGATGTGATTGGATTAGAGCCTGGCTGGCATTCTCATTCATATTCCTGTACCTATGAGTGGAGCAATCTTTTCCCAGAGCCGCAAGACTTGATTGATGAGCTGACGCAGAGCAATTACCACATTAATTTGTGGGAGCATGCATTTGTTTACCCGGCAGCAAAAATTTATGACAAACTAGTTCCATACAGCGGCGATTATGAGGTGTGGAACGGTCTTGTGCCAGATTTTTCAATGGAAGAGACTTGTGAGATCTTTGGTGACTGGCATGAAAAAGAGCTGATTGACAAGGAAATTACCGGATTTAAGCTCGATGAGTGTGATAATTCAGATTATAATCCGTCCTGTTGGTCCTTCCCAGACAGCACCGAGTTTCCAGGAGGAATGGATGGTGAGCAGATGCACAATGCAATAGGACTTCTTTATCAGCATATGCTTGAAAAAGTATTTCATAAGAAAAATATTCGTACATTCTCGCAGGTTCGTTCCTCTGGTGCACTTGCGGCACCAATGCCATTTGTGCTGTATTCTGATCTATATAGTCACAAGGAATTTATTCGTGGTATGGTAACGTCATCGTTCTCAGGACTTTTGTGGGCGCCGGAAGTGCGTGACTGTGCAAATGGTCATGATCTGCTTCGCCGTGTGCAGACCGTTTGCTTCTCAGATCATGCATTGTTAAATTGTTGGCGAATCCCAAATGCACCGTGGAAGCAGGTAGACATTCAGAAGAATTTAAACAACGAGCTAATGGAGGAAGCCCAATATTATACAGACGAATGTCGAAAGCTGTTTGAGCTTCGTATGTCGCTTGTGCCATATCTGTACAGCGCATTTGAGGAGTATCAAAAAACAGGACTTCCGCCAGTGAGTGCCGTAGTAATGGAATATCCGCAGGATGAGGCAGCGAGAAATCTGGATGATGAATATTTCTTCGGAAAGGATCTTCTTGTATGCCCGCTGACACTTGAGGATGGAACTAGCCGTGAGGTTTATCTTCCAGAAGGTAATTGGTACAATTTCTTCACAGGAGAAAAGATCGAAGGTGGAAGACGTCTTGTGTTGGAAGCTGACTGGAATGAGATGCTTGTTTTTGCGCGTGACGGTGCACTGGTTCCGGTAGCAGAGCCTGTGATATGTGTCACAGAGGATACTGTATTTAATATCACAGTAAAGAGCTTTGGAACAAATAAAACAGGAAGCTGTGTGCTGTATGAGGATGATTTTGTATCATTTAATTATGAATCTTTGGTTGCAAAGAAGCAGATTAACGTCACTGTCGGTGACAATGGTAAATTTATCGTATCTGGTGCGAAAACAAGTACAAAATATCACTTTTTGAACTGTATCGTAAAAGATTGAACTGTAAAGTAAGATATTTATAAACATCTGCGCCTTGTAAAACAGGCGCAGAATTTGTTATGAAATCTAACGGATTGTAAAAGGCGGTAGCTTTTGGGATTTTTTTTCAGCAAAGAGTGCGCTACAATGCAGACAAGAAAACAAAAAGAGAGGTGGAGCTTTATGAAAGCAAAAACAAAAACAAACCCTCGCAGTAAAAAGGGGGATGGTATCATCAAAAATCTTCTGTATGATATCCGCTACAATCCATATCTGTGTCTGTTGGCACTACCGGCAGTCATCTGGTTCTGCGTATTTTCTTACGCACCATTAGTGTATTTGATAGCTTCCTTTAAGAAGTACTCAGCCGTTAAGGGACTGTGGGGAAGTGATTGGGTTGGCTTTAAGAACTTTAAGGCATTCTTTGGTTCCAAGAACTTCTATACGGTAACGTTTAATACCTTATATTTAAATGCACTTTTTATTATCAGTTCCATGCTGGTATCAATTTTGATTGCAATTGCACTTTCTGAGGTATCAGGAAAGTGGTTTAAGAAGATTACACAGTCAGTTGTCATTCTGCCGCACTTTATTTCATGGACAGTCGTTGCACTTCTCTGTGAGGCACTTTTAAAGACAAACAATGGTTTTATTAATAACATCTTAGCAACACTTGGATTTGAGAGAATCAACTTCTATCAGAATGCAGATGTATGGCCGGCACTTCTTACATTCTTAAAAGTATGGCAGGGTGCAGGTTATGGCTCTATTGTGTATCTGGCAACTATCACAGGTCTTGATCAGGAGATGTATGAGGCTGCCAGAGTGGATGGTGCAACAAGAGGTAAATGTATCCGTTACTTGACACTTCCTTTGTTAAAGTCAACTGCAGTCATGCTGTTTATCATGAGCATCGGAAAAATCTTCAATGGTGATTTCGGTATGATATACAACTTGGTATTAAATAATACCATGCTGTACCGTACAACAGATGTAATTGATACATATGTATACCGTATGTTAGTTGAGTCAAGTAACATCGGACAGTCTTCTGCGGTATCCTTGTATCAGTCTATTATGGGTCTTGTGATCGTTCTTGGAACAAATGCATTAACGAAGAAGTTAGACCCAGATTCTGCATTATTCTGATGAGGGAGGGAAAGTAAAATGGCAAAGAAAGAAAAACAAAAGAAGCAATATG
>OIWK01002511.1_pt1 | contig 14540 bp, 15 predicted proteins | sample 1587401 | NCBI WGS metagenome assembly OIWK01 (sample SAMEA3888911, study PRJEB22519) | human gut metagenome | biome: human gut; feature: human-associated habitat; material: faeces | place: Denmark | collected 2009
TGTCGCTTCGCTTGCCCTGGGCTATGTGTTCCATTGGGCTTTCAGCCCGCCCTTGTTAAATTCGAAACTTCATTTACTTATTTCCCTTCTCTGGTCACGGAAGAGGTAAAGAGGAAAGACCCAATTGCAGTTTTCAAAAATATACAAAAACATAACACAATTAAGCCAATAAAAAAAGCAGTCACAACTTTCGTTGCAACTGCTTTAGTAGCGCGAGACAGGATTGAACTGTCGACCTCATGATTATGAATCATGCGCTCTAACCATCTGAGCTATCGCGCCATGCTTTAGCTTGCGAGTGTCATTGTTTCTCGTTTGCGAGTGCAAAGGTACAACAAATTTCATAAACACCAAACTTTTCCCTACTTTTTTTTGAAAAATATTTTCAAGAAAATCCGTAAAACAGCATATAAACATTTGATTATCAGCATTATAAATCATTACAAAAAAAACATCTAAAAAAATATTTCTGCAACGCACCGTGTGTTGACTGTTTCAGTTTCATGTGTGTGAACTACAAATTATCTAAATCCAAACTTTAGTTTATAGAAATCTTTGACACACCATGCGCCACAAAAAAGTGCAGCTAACACTTTTGCGTTAGCTGCACTTATACATTATAATACGAATTCAAGTGTATTACTGAATACGGAAACGGATCGGGAGACGGAACCATACAGGAACGGGGTGACCTTGCTGCTTAGCAGGTACGAAGCGGTGAAGCTTACGTACTACGGCTGCGGCTGCTTGGTCGCATTCCTTAGAAAGTGACTTCTCAACCTTAACGGCGCTTACAGAACCATCAACGTCTACCTTGAAACGAAGTACTACAGTACCCTGCAATTCTTGTTCCTGAGCGATAGCGGGGTAAACGAGGTTCTTGCTTACGAACTGAAGCAAAGCAGCCTCACCACCAGGATAAGTAGCTGGAACTTCTACGATAGCATTATCTACTACTTCAGGTTCCTTGGGAGGAACTGTCGTACCACCAGCACGTTGGTTCTCCTTCAAGTCGTCAATGTTGATACCGCTGTTATCACCATTAGGGTTGGTGTAGTCTTGAGCAGCGATAGCGAACTTATTCTTGGTAACTTCATCCTGAGTCTTGAGTTCCTTAGAATGATCTACCTTGTCGTCTTCAACGATCTTTGGAACAGTGAACTGAATAGAAGACTTTACGTTAACCTTCTCAACAGGCTTTTCGTATTCGAGTTCGGGTTCTTTCTTTTTAGGTTGTTCCTTCTTAGGTTCGTCCTTCTTCAATTCTTGAAGTTCGGTAACCTCTTCAGAAGCCATATCTTTGCCACTTGCCAATGCTTGCTCTACTGCTGACTTAGCCAACAGAATAGCAGCAACTGCTACAATGACAATGAGTACAATGATGATTGCACGGAGTTGGAACTTGCCTTTATTGGCGCGGTTACGATAAGCTCCGTACTCCTTGTTACGTCCTTCGAAGACCAAGTCACACCATTGTTTTGATGCTAAATCTATTTTAGACATATTGTTATACTTAGCTTATTGTTATTACTGCGCAGTGCCGTTCTTGAGAGCCTCAATCTTGAGTCTGTCACCGTCTGCAAACTTATCAATTACGTAACGACCAATGCTGCAAATCTGCATTTCGTCGAGCACCTGAATAAGGTTGTCATAAGTTGCCTTGTCAGAAGCCTTAATGATTACACTTGGCGTGTATTCAGCGTTCTTAATCTTGTTCAGCTCTTCCTTATACTGTGCTTTCTGCTTTTGCTCCTGTTGTACATTAGAGGTCGCCATACGAGCGTACTTGTCCTTCAATGCTTGTACAGCCTTTACAGCCTGAGGATTGCTTTCGAGGAGCACCTTGCGGAGACCATTCTTGCCATACGTAGTTGCGAACAATTTACCTTCGTCGGGAATATCGGTACCACCATCAGGTTTACCCTTGAAGTAGTAGAGCGTGTTATTCTCATCGATGAGGATAGTGATAGCCTTAGAAGCAGCTACCTGACTCTGATTCTCTTCTTTGATGTCTTCCTTATCCGAAGGCATAGAGATTTCCATAGTCTGCGGTTTGAGAAGAGTCGTACAAAGCATGAAGAATGTCACGAGCAACATGATCATATCCACCATCGGCGTGAAGTCCACGCGCGAGTTCATCTTCTTTTGTTTACTTCCACCTAATTTTGCCATAACATTCAAATTTTAGTTTTCTACGCCCTTGAGTGAGGTAATCAAGTTGTAACGATTTTCCTCAATCTCACGTAGAGAATCCATAACTCTTTTAATTACAGCGTAGGAAGTAGACTTATCAGCCTTAATTGCAATACGCATATTCTCGCCACACGCCTCACGGGCTGTGCTTACCCAGGTCTTCAGCTCATTGTTTACGCTGTCGCAAGGAATACCAGCTTCTTTGCTCTTAGTGAGCAATTCATTCTTGTTGTCGCCACTGGCCAACCAACCGTGAATGGTGTTGAGCGGTGTACCGAATGTAGGAGCCTGTGCAAATTCCTTCACTTCCTGTGGCGTAAGGCTCAACTTACCAGCCTCGTTCATCGCATCAGCGAGTTTAGTAAGGCCTTCTGGAGAGTCCATTGTCATGAACACCTTGCCGTTCTTCTCTACGAAGATAGTGAGCAAGTTGGTAGAAGGAATCTTGATTTCAGAAACAGATCCAGGTGTTACCACCTTAATCGGTTCTTCCTTAACGAAAGTTGCAGTCAACATAAAGAAGGTAAGCAGCAGGACCATGACATCGCTCATAGGCGTCATGTCTATGAACGTATCTTGTTTTTTGATTTTAAAACGTCCCATGTCTTAAATACCTTTTTATGCGATTAGTGAGTTGCTGAGAAAGTTTCTACGATAGTGAAACCAACTTCGTCGAGGCTGAAAGTCAAGCGGTCGATCTTGTTAGTGTAGTAGTTGTAAGTAATAACGGCGAGCGCACCAGTTGCGATACCAGAGGCAGTATTAACAAGTGCCTCAGAGATACCTACTGAAAGTGCTGAAGAGTCAGCACCACCTTCACCTGCACCCATTGCAGAGAATGACTTGATCATACCCAATACAGTACCGAACAGACCCATCAAAGTACCGAGTGTTACGATAGTACCGATGATAGGAAGGTTTTCTTGCATCATAGGCATTTCAAGAGCGGTAGCTTCTTCCAACTCCTTCTGGATTGAAAGCACCTTCTGTTCCTTAGTAAGAACAGTGTTTTCTTCCATTTCCTTGTACTTGCGGAGTGTAGCGCCTACAACGTTTGCTACAGAACCACGTTGCTTGTCGCAAAGTTGCTGAGCCTTAACGAGGTCGTTCTGACGGAGAGCTACCTTGATATCGGCAACGAACTTAGTCAAGCTTGTACGGCCGTAAGCATTGCGGATAGCGAAGAAGCGTTCGATAGCCAAAGCTACTACGGTTACGAGCAAAGTCCAGATGATAGGTACAACGAAACCACCTTTGTAGACTGTACCGATAATACCTGCAGGTTCGTATGTGTTATCAGAAAGGAATGAGAACATTGCGGGGTCACCTTCTGTACCCTTGAAGTTGCTGAGTGAACCAGCACCGAAGAGGTAGAGTGCCAAAGCAATGAAGAAACATACGATGATTACGGCGAAACCTGACTTGATGCCGGTAAAGCCCTTTGATTGTTGTTTGGGTGCACCCTTGGGTGCGCTAGCATTTGTAGTTGCCATTGTTGTAAAAAATTAATTGTTTGTAGAAATTATAGTTATTGAATTTCAATTAAATTGCCACATACGCTTTGCATACGGTCTTTTATTACGGGGCAAAGATAATACTTAAAAAAACAATGGCCGATATTTTACTCATTTTTTTTGGCTTTTATCGGCTTTGTACACCTAAAAATTATCATAAGCACTTGAAGGAGAGAAAAGAGCTCCAAAGTTTGAGTTCTATAGCAACGCATCATGTGGATAAAGTCGATAAATTGCAGTTGATATTGTTTCTACACGAATCATTGCAGAGCCTTTTTACGCCCATAACGATAAAAGGCTTAACGAATCTATTTTCGTTAAGCCTTTTAACTTTATTTTCCCAGCGCTACACTACCCGAACCTATCATTTGTCCGTCGGCAAAGATGTAAGCGGAATAGGTACCTCCCCCTAAGAACTCGCTTACTGGCACATAGACAGTAGCGTGAGCTTCCTGACCAGTATATTCTATTGTCTTAGCAGCAGAATAACCGATTGTTTTATTTTCGTAATGGAAACTACCCGACTGATTAACCACTTGCTGACCGGGTTTGAGCAAACGTACATAGATAGTACGATTACCAGCCGCTGCTGTTACATTGCGCGTAATGGTGAACGATACGGCAAAGCGAGCGATGTCCTTACTCTTCTTGGCATTCTTACCATTCTTCTTCAGCGGAGCAACTGAAACGCCCGTTGCATTGAGTTGCGCAGCAATGGCTACTCGTTCATTGAGGTGAGAGTTCTCGGCCTGAATGTTGGAGTTTTCTTGACGCACACGTTCTGCATCAGCACGTGCTAAGTCGCGTTCACCTATCAGTGCGTGATTCATTTGCTGTAAAGAGTCAACTTGGCGAATGTAGTCACGCAATACGGCACGTACCGTGGCCAATTCACGCTTTAAGCGCAAGATTTCAGCCGAGCTACTGGCCTTGGTATTTTGCAACTCTTTGAGCAAAGCCTCTGCACGGGCTTGCTCTTGATTTAAGCGATTGACAAGTGAGTCGTCTTTCACGCCTTTTTTCAATTCTCCGTATTGGCTGGCAAACTCAGCATATTGGTTTTCCATTTCCTTCTTATCGAGTTCAGCCAATTGGCGTAATTCGCTCAGTTCACGCTCTTTATCTTCTAATTTCTTCTTATCGCTATTGCAAGCCACGAAGGTGCTGAACGAAGAAAGCACCATAATAACAAGCAATAAATGAGATAACTTTTTCATGTCTTATGCCTAATATATAAGGAATGTGCAGATGCAATCAAATTGTCAAAAGGCACTTTTCTCACATCTGCACATTCTATTACAGATTGTTTACCAAACTTTATTATTCAATCACTGTTGTCCAACCATGAACATCAGGTTCTGTACCATACTGAATGGCACGAAGGTGGGTATAAAGTTTTTCACTCCAAGGTCCAGGTTTTCCGTCCTTTGAGATGACGTAACTCTTATGATTTTCAAGGTCGTCAATCTTGCGAATAGGGCTGATAACGGCTGCTGTACCACACGCTCCTGCTTCTTCGAAGGTAGAAAGTTCTTCTTCGGGAATAGGACGTACTTCTACTTCCATGCCTAAATCCTTTGCTAACTGCTGCAAACTGCGATTGGTAATAGAAGGGAGGATAGATGATGACTTGGGGGTGATATACTTACCTTCTTTGATACCAAAGAAATTGGCAGCACCACATTCGTCAATGTACTTCTTCTCCTTTGCATCCAAATAGAACTCTGAAGCATAACCTGCGTCATGTGCCATTTTATTGGCAGCGAGGCTGGCTGCATAGTTACCGCCAACTTTATAACGACCTGTACCTAAGGGTGCTGCACGATCGTACTCACGAATGATAACGTAGTCGTTAGTAGCGAAACCGCCCTTGAAGTAAGGACCTACGGGCGAAACGAATATCATAAAGAGGTATTCATTAGCAGGGTGAACGCCTACTTGTGCGCCAGTACCGATAAGCAACGGACGAATGTAGAGGGAAGCTCCACTTTCGTAAGGAGGAACGAAACGTTCGTTAAGTTTCACAACCTTCTTTACCATTTCTTCAAAGAGTTCGGTAGGAAGTTCGGGCATCAAGATGCCACGGCAAGTGCTTTGCAAACGTTCGGCATTGTCCTTAATACGGAATGCACGGATTTTACCGTCAGGGCAACGGAAGGCTTTCATACCTTCAAAGGCTTCTTGTCCGTAATGAAGGGCTGTAGCCGCCATGTGTATGTTGATAACATCTGATGAAGATACTTCTATTTCTCCCCACTTACCATTACGATAATAGCAACGCACGTTATAGTCGGTTGGCATATACCCAAACTTTAGGTTTGCCCAATCTATATTTTCCATACTTTCAGTTGTATTATAGTTTAATTTGCCGACAAATTTAAACATTATATTCATAGGGTGTACGCAAAATGTTTTAGTTTTTGAATTTTAACGAGAAATTTGAATGAAGCAGGAGATCGACAAACTGCAATTTATCAGCCTAATTGGGGGGCGGGTTTGTAACCCGCGGCAGCAGCAGGCCTTGCACTATCTTTGCTTATAGTCGCTTAGCGCGAGAACATACATAACATACAATTTAACATACCTATTTACATACTACTCAATTTGTGTCTTGGCACTCTATATAAGAGCCATGTGAAGAGGTTCTTTTCGTACTCATATATAATGCGATATTAATTATGCAACTTATTGCAATACTTGATTATATTCTCCATTAATCAAGCCATCGCTACACTTACAGCATGCGTTGTTTTGTATTTTTATGAATTTCTTGTGAAAATCTTGCATTCTCTAACTCACAAAAACATCCGCTAATATTATAAAATGTTGTTTTGTAAACTATATTTTGCGTTTTAATATCAAATGAATGCTATTTAATTATTTTTTTTATTTTAATATTTGTTTTATTACCAAAAATGCCGTATCTTTGACACGAATTAAATGACAGAAGTGTATGATTAACACGGCAGAAGTTTGTTTTTTTGCAGAATAAGTGAAAAAAAATGAATGCGCAAGGATGAAAATCTGAATGCTTGCGTGTGGATTTTTTAAAAAAGCTTGTTTTGTAAAAGCAAACAAATGTGTGATTTTCAAAGCATAGAGGCGCCTACCTACATCTTGCCTCCATGTACTACCTACTCATTTGAAATTGCACATCCTTTCTTTCTTCTCTTGAAGTGGTTTTTCTGTTTCATTAGTTCAACCTACACCTATAATATATAGAAAAAAACTTTCCAAATCACAGGAGTCACAACTACCTACAAGCCCGTGTCCTCCCGTGCAGTTAAGTAATCGATTTTCTCCATCAACGTGACACTATCTGTCTTTTCTTTTCCCCGAAGGTAGTCCCTCTCGTAACATTGGCTCTACGCTAAATCTTTTAATTAACTAAATAACAACAAAATGAAAAAAATTACCAAGTTACTGTTGTTGTGCACAATGGCTTTACCTACAACCATTGCTAATGCACAAACAAAGCCTGTGGTTGGCACAGAGAACGATGCTTACGCCAAGGCTTATGTAATCAGCAGTTATGATCGTGGTGGCTCTTTGCAGCCAAGCGGTAATAACTTAATTCACCAAACTTTTAATTCTGGTTCCTTTTGGTTCTTTACCAATGGTACTGCAGAAAACAGCCTCCGTTTTGTAAATGTAAAGACTGGTCGTGAGCTAAATTTTAGCGGTCAGAATCCTAATGTTCAAAATGAAGGTACCGATTTGTATGTATTGGCTAATGGAGTCAATAATGAAGGTTTTTGTATTTCAAAGACTGCAACTATTACATCTGGCAGTTGTATTGATGCTAGTAATCAAAACAATGGTTGTGGTAATTGGAGTCCTAGTGCAAATGATTGGAATGGTACACTTGGAAGTTTACAGAAGCTCCTGGTTATTTCGTGTCAACAAAACAAGGACTTACCCCTGTAAGTGATGCACAATATCATTTCGTCTCAAAAGTAATCAACCTTCCAAAGGCCACTAATAAGTTGCGCTTCAGAGTGTTTAGTACCAACACTGGTGGAAACGATCCTTCAGGTCTTTATCCTTTCTTTACAATGGGTGAGTTCTATTTGTATAAGGCTGATGGTACTCAGGTGAATTTGGAAGCTGCGAACTTCTCTACCAATGCACAGGAAACTACTGAAGGTCCTATTTCTGCTATCTGTGATGGTAATAAAGAATCTCATTTCCATTCTACTTATAATTCAACTCCTCACACCTATCACTACATTGAAGTTTCTTTGCCTGAAGCAATGCAAAGTTTCAAGTTTAGTTTTGATGGACGTAAAAATTTTAGAAATGTTCCTGCCGTTATTCAGGTGTTAGATGACGATGCTATCGTTGCAGCGAATGGGGAAGATGCAGTATTGCAAGCATTGCCTGCTCTCAAAACGGTCTATAACAATAAGAACTATAGCATTGGCACGAATTATCAACAATATCAATATTCAGGTGATCTAGACGCTTATAATACTGCAATAAAAAAAGCCAAACAGATTATTTCAGAATACTTCGGTCTTTTCACAGCGAATGATGTAACAACTGCTAATAACAATTTGTCTAAAGTAGCAAAAGCTGATTTTACTATTAACACTCCTAATGATGGTTCTTTCATACGTATTCGTGCTACGGACTCTTCTCAAGGTACGATGCCTTATTTGACATCAGAACTTAGTACTTATAAGAGTGCAACGACTCGTGCTGCTTTGAAACCAGGAAAAGGTGGTGACAATGAGGCAAATACAATTTTCTACTACAAGAATCAGAAACTCATTGCCTATTCAACTGGATATAAGACTGCTAATAATAGTAATTTCTTAGGTTATAATGGTATTGTTCCTGGTACAAATGTAACATTTAAGGAGGCTAGTGATGCTAGAAGTGAATACAATGTTATGTTTAATGACAATAATCGTAAATTGTTTACAAAGAAAACAACTGAAAATAAAACCGATTACTACTATACCGATGCTGCAGATAAGACTGCCAATGGCGCTGGTTACAGATTCTGGCTTGAAAAAGTAGAATCTCTTCCTGTAACGGTTTCTGATGCTGGTTATGTAACTCTTTGCGCTCCTGTTGCTTTAACTATTCCTGCTAATGTTGAAGTCTACACAGCTTCATTTGGTCAAACGGGTGTAAAACTTACTCCCATCACAGGTGTAATTCCTGCTAATACAGGTGTAGTAATCGAAGCTACAGCAGGCAAATACAATTTTGCAATTACAACAAGCAAGGAAACAGCTTCAAGCGACCTTATTGGTAACATTGCTACAGAAAACGTTGATGCTAGCAAGGCTGCCTACATCCTTGGCAATAGCACTGCAGGTGTAGGTTTCTACAAGCTTAATAGCGAAGATCGTACTATCAAGGGTGGTCGTGCTTACTACGTTGCTCCTTCTGGCGAAGCTGCAGCATTCCTCTTCAATGGTACAACTACTGGTATTGATGCTATCAAAGCAGCTTTGAACGATGTTCACGCTCCTATTTATGACCTCAGCGGTCGCAAGGTGGCTAATGCCGTGAAGGGTGGCGTTTACATTAAGAATGGCAAGAAGTTTATCGTAAAGTAATCACGAACATTTAAAGCATAGACAAAATGATTAAGAAAATATATACAAGTCCACGCTCTGAAGTGGTTACTTTCCACACAGAAAGTCTTATGACCACTACTTCTATGATTAAGAGCGATAGTATTGAGTTGGGTGGCTCTGAAGCCCTCGGCAACGAACGTGGTTGGAGCAGCGAAAGCTGGTCGAATACCGACGAAGACTAAACATCTGAATTCATAAATAATCGCCGCACAAACCTTTAGGCTTGTGCGGCGTTTGTTTTGATTTACTATTTATCGTATTTTGGGTCAACAAAAAACCGATTAATCGATGGCAAGAACATCTTCAGTGGAAATATCCAAAGTAAGCATCCCATCCAAGGCATATTGTAAAAAAGGAATATAGGTAAATTAGATTTATAGGTAAAATTGCTGGATTTTCCCAAGGCTTATTGGCCAATTGGTAAATACGGAAAGAGGTAAAGTCCCACCTAAGGACTTTACCTCTTCCTGTTAAGTAGGTGTTCAAAATTAGTTGATCAAAGGATTTTCACGACTTTAAATTGTATCTCTTTCTCCTTTTTTCACCGAGTCTTATACCTTCTATCAATAGAACAAACCATTAGTGCGCTGAAGCGCAAGGGCGTAGCCAGTATGTTTCAATTTGTGCCTTGGCACAAATTGAGTATAGTATGTAAATAAGTATGTAAAATTGTATGTTATGTATGTTCTCGCGCTAAGCGACTATAAGTAGATGCTCAAAACTTGCTGCTGCCGCGGGTTACAACCCCGCCCCCCAATTAACCCGCCCCCCAATTAGGCAGACAAATTAGTATCCCATACGTCTAAGCTTGAAAAAATACGGTGATACATTGGTTTCAATATTTTAAATAACGATATTTACCTAAAAAAGAAGTAACTTTGCTGCGAATTAGCGCACAGAAAGAATTGTTGCGCATAATAACACTCTATTAATCCGCAATCAACAAATGACTGAAAATTATAGTTTGAGCCACTTGAAAGAACTCGAAGCAGAGTCAATTCACATTATTCGTGAGGTGGCAGCCGAATTTGAAAATCCTGTAATGCTCTATAGCATTGGTAAGGACTCAAGCGTTATGGTACGCTTGGCCGAGAAGGCTTTTGCTCCAGGTCGTCCTCCCTTTCCCTTGATGCATATCGACTCAAAATGGAAGTTTAAGGAGATGCTCGAATTTCGCGATTGGTATGCCAAGGAGCATGGTTGGAACCTCATCGTTGAAAGCAATATGGAGGCTTTCAAAGCAGGGGTAGGTCCTTTCACACATGGTTCGAAAGTGCACACTGACCTTATGAAGACGCAAGCCTTAAAAGCAGGACTTGACAAGCACCACTTCGATGCGGCATTCGGTGGCGCACGACGCGACGAAGAGAAGAGCCGTGCAAAGGAACGCATCTTCTCCTTCCGCGACCAATTCCACCAATGGGACCCCAAAAACCAACGCCCTGAATTATGGGACATCTACAATGCACGCATTCACAAAGGCGAGAGCATTCGCGTATTCCCTTTGAGCAATTGGACAGAGTTGGATATTTGGCAATACATTCGTTTGGAAAACATTCCTATCGTTCCCCTTTACTTTGCCAAGGAACGTCCTGTTGTAGAAATCGATGGTCAATTGATTATGCCCGATGACGACCGCCTACCTGCAGAGTATCGTGACAAGATCGAAATGCGTAAAATCCGTTTCCGTACGTTAGGTTGTTGGCCATTGACTGGAGCTATAGAGAGCGAAGCTGACACGATTGAAAAGATTGTGGAAGAAATGATGACTACCACGAAGAGTGAACGCACCACTCGTGTCATCGACTTCGACCAAGATGCCTCAATGGAACAGAAAAAACGCGAAGGATATTTCTAAAATGAGTTTAATAAGTTTAAGAGTTTAATGAGTTTAGTTTAAGAGTTTAATGAGTTTAAGAGTTTAATGAGTTTATGAGCACTGAGTTATAGACTCCCCAATAGCTTATTAAACTCATTAAACTTATTTAAACTCACTAAACCCAAACTTTTCCCCCTTATGCTTGATATATTTATTATAGTAGTAGTACTATGGGCACTCTTTAGTGGTTGGCGCGCGGGCTTTATAAAAGAAGTGGCCTCTATGGTGGGTGCATTGGTGGGCTTGTTAGTCGCTGCTACGTGCTACTCCAGTTTTGGAGAATATTTAGCTGTAAATGGCAGCGAGACCAATATGGTGACAAGCGTCATAGCCTTCTTCTTACTTTGGATCTTTGTGCCCATTGTATTAGGTTATGTAGCCAACGTCCTAACGAAATCGCTCAAAGGCATGAAATTAGGCATGCCCAACTCGATATTAGGTGCGCTTGTTAGTGCATTGAAGTACCTTATTATATTGAGTTGCGTACTCAACGTGATGCAAAGCCTACATATCCTAAACGAGGAAAAGGCGCAAGAGTCAACCCTCCTCAGCCCCGTAACAGGTGCACTCCGTATGTGCTTTGACAACGATTCTACGCAAGTAGACCAATCGACTACAGCAAGCGATAGCACCAACATCGACGAAGAGCCTGATACCGTTTGGGTTAACATGCAAACTGAAAAGAACCCGAGAAGATAGATAATTATGGCAAACGAAAATGAACTGGTAAAAGAGTTCACGGACAAGAAATATGAATATGGCTTTACCACCGACGTTCACACCGAAATCATCGAACGCGGACTGAACGAGGAGGTTATTCGCCTCATCTCAGAAAAGAAGGGTGAGCCAGATTGGCTGCTTGAGTTTCGACTAAAAGCTTACCGCTATTGGCTCACGCTCGAACAGCCCGACTGGGGACACGTCAACTTGCCTCAAATAGACTATCAAGCCATATCTTATTATGCCGACCCTACTAAGAAGCAAAAAGAAGAAGGCAATAAAGAGATAGACCCTGAACTGATGAAAACGTTTGACAAGTTGGGCATTCCCCTTGAAGAACGTATGCAATTGGCAGGTGTCGCTGTTGACGCTGTGATGGACTCTGTTAGCGTTAAGACAACGTTTAAGGAGAAGTTGCAAGAGAAAGGCATTATCTTTAGTTCTATATCTGAAGCTGTGCGCGAAAATCCTGAGTTGGTGCGCAAATACTTGGGTTCGGTCGTTCCTTATCGTGACAATTACTTTGCAGCACTCAATAGTGCTGTATTCTCCGACGGCTCGTTCGTCTACATACCACGAGGTGTACGTTGCCCCATGGAACTTTCGACTTACTTCCGCATCAACGCGCAAGGAACGGGACAGTTCGAACGCACCCTTATCGTGTGCGACGATGGTGGCTACGTAAGTTACTTAGAGGGCTGCACCGCTCCTATGCGTGATGAAAACCAACTACACGCTGCTATCGTCGAGATCGTTGTAAACGAAGACGCTGAAGTAAAATACTCTACCGTACAGAATTGGTATCCTGGCGATAAGGAGGGACGTGGAGGTGTATATAATTTGGTGACAAAACGCGGTCAGTTACGTGGTGCAAATGCTAAACTTTCATGGACGCAGGTTGAAACGGGTTCTGCCATAACGTGGAAGTACCCTTCATGCGTGTTGATGGGCGATAATTCGCAAGCAGAGTTTTACTCCGTTGCTGTAACCAATAATCATCAAGAGGCTGACACGGGCACGAAGATGATTCACATTGGCAAGAACACGCGCAGTACGATCATCTCAAAGGGTATCTCAGCAGGCAAGAGTCAAAACTCTTACCGTGGCTTAGTGAAGGTAGGTAGCAAGGCCAGTGGCGCACGTAATTACTCTTCGTGCGACTCTTTGCTCCTTGGTTCTGAATGTGGCGCGCATACGTTTCCCTACATTGACGTAGCCAACCCCGATGCTACCGTAGAGCACGAAGCTACTACTTCAAAGATATCTGAAGACCAACTCCTCTACTGTAACCAACGTGGCATTCCTACTGAAGATGCTGTTTCACTCATCGTTGGCGGCTACGCTAAAGAGGTAATTAACAAACTCCCCATGGAGTTTGCCGTTGAAGCTACCAAACTGCTTAGCGTATCACTCGAAGGCAGCGTGGGATAGGAAATGAGTAAATGCTAGGTAAATGTGCAAATGTGAGAATGTGCAAATGTGCAAATGCTTGGTAAATGTGCAAATATGCAAATGCTAAAATGATTATCTATTGTAACTAAGGGAATGTGTAAATAAAGGCGATAATTTGCACATTCTCACATTTGCACATTCTCACATTTGCACATTTGCACATTTTAAATATTACTACCATGATTAAGATTTCAAATAACATTATAAGCGCTGAAATAAGCACGATAGGTGCTGAAGTGCAAAGCATTCGCGATATTGAGACTGGGCGTGAATATTTATGGAATGGTGACGAACGTTGGTGGCATGGCCACTCTCCGATTCTCTTTCCAATAGTAGGCGGAATGTGGAACGGCACTTGCCGCATAGACGGTGAGGAAGTTAGCATTCCTAAACACGGCATTGTACGTCGTGCTACGTGGACTGTTGATAACGTAACAGCTGATCAAGCTACGCTAAGTATCAATAGCACTGTAGGCAGTTTTAAGACATTTCCCTTTGCCTTTCACCTCAGTGTTACTTACCGACTTGAAGGCAGACAGCTAAAAGCAGACTTTACAGTAAAGAACTTGAGCGGTTGCGACCTATGGTTTCAACTCGGTGGACACCCCGCTATTGCTCTTCCCGATTGGAAGGAAGAGAATGAGGTGGACGGCTACCTACAATTGGAGGGACAACCACAGCACGTACTTCGTGCGGGCGAACAGGGTTGTTTAGAACCTGAAACCTTTGCTGTGCCACAAAACGAAGAGGGTCTCATTCCTCTCTCTGTTGATACGTTTAGTCACGAGGCTCTTATCTTTGACGAACATCAAGTGAAGGCTGCTACCGTTTTAGGACGTGATAAGAAACCCGTGGCGCGCGTTGCGTGCGACTCTCCCGTATGGCTCTTTTGGAGTCCACAAGGCGTTCATACTCCTTTCGTTTGTTGCGAACCTTGGTATGGCCTTTGCGACCACCAAGGATTTGAAGGACCTGTGCAAGACCGTCCATACATCAACTGTGCTCATAGCGGCGAAACTTGGCAAGGAGCCTATAGCATTGAGGTGTTCTAATGAACAGAAATGAACATTAAGGCGCGCTTCGCGCTTTGATTTTTGAACATTAATGTATCATTAATTGACCATTAATCTTTTTCATTAATCTATTCATTAATCTATTCATTAATCTATTCATTAATCTATTCATTAA
>OIWK01002515.1_pt1 | contig 14506 bp, 16 predicted proteins | sample 1587401 | NCBI WGS metagenome assembly OIWK01 (sample SAMEA3888911, study PRJEB22519) | human gut metagenome | biome: human gut; feature: human-associated habitat; material: faeces | place: Denmark | collected 2009
GCAATCAACATGTTTTTCTGCCGGTTGATGCGATTCAAATCCCCGCTGTCTTCCACATGTTTTCTCACGCGCAGATAATCCAGCACGGCCTGGCCGTCCATATGCTGCATGCCCTTTTTATAAGAGCGCCCCACCATGGTGAAGTCTACGTCCACGTCATAATCCAGGCCGCCTACGGAATCCACCAGTTCTTTTAATACCGGCATGGTCACCGCGTAATAATAATCTATCGGAATGCCGCCCAGCATCCACGAGGCCGTTTCGCATACTTTTGTCATCCCGTCCGGGAATCCGCCGCCGCAGTCCAGCGAGGCATTCAATTTATATTTTCCCTTTACGCCCGGTATTTTGGCATAGGTATCCCGCGGCAAAGAAATCATATCCACGGTGTTTTTTTCTAAATTGATGGCCAAAATAATCATCACATCCGCATGATACGCATGTTTTCCGCCCCAGGTTTCCCGCTCCGGCGCATAGTCCACCCCGGCGATCAACACGTTGATTATGTTCTTATCCAACATGGACAGATCCGCCTGCCCCATCAATTCATCATACGGGCTTCTAATCTGCGCGGTCGGCGCCAATACATCCTGCGGACGATAAAAAATCCGATACGCATATACGCCAACCACCGTCAAAAGCACCAGCAAAATAGCCAAAATGGAAAGCAAGATGGTTTTCTTCTTTTTGCTCATCTTTTTCACCATTTCTTGAAATGTTTAATTTTTTGGCAATCATAAGATCTTTATTAGGAAACATATGTGCGTATCGATAGGTTACTTTAACACTTTCATGTCCAACACGATTTGCGATATCTACAGCACTGAATCCCATTTCAATCAGCATAGATACATGGGAATGTCTTAAATCATGGATACGTATTCTTTTAACACCGGTTTCTCTGCATCCTCGATCTATTTCATGATGAAGACCAGATTTAGTGATTGTAAAGATACGATCATCAACTTTTAAGTAGGGGAGTCTAGAGATATAATCTTGCATTTCTTCGGCTAGAAAATCAGGAAGTGTTAATACACGATTACTTTTTCTGGTTTTAGGTGTTGTGATAACGTCTTTGCCTTTAATACGCTGATATGATTTGTTAATTCTTAAAGTTTTCTTTTCAAAATCAAAATCTTCAGCTGTTAAGGCAAGCAGTTCACCAAGACGTATGCCACACCAATACAAGATTTCAAATGCATGATAACTTTCTTCTTTATTCATCATTGCTCTAGAGAAAGTAAGATATTCTTCCTTAGTCCAGAACTTCATTTCACCAACTTCTTCTTTACCCATGTTACCGGCAAGTCTAGCAGGATTGCTTTTTAATCCATAAAATCTAACAGCATAATTAAATAAAGCGCTGAGTTGATTATGGATTGTTTTAAGATACGTTTGTTTATAGTTGTTATCTTTCATGACTTGATCTTGCCAATGGATAATATCTTTTGGTGTAATTTCATCTAGTTTCATTTCGCCAAGATAGGGAACGATATGATGATAAAAGATATTTTGTTTGGTCATCAACGTATTTTCTTTAATACGATATTCCATTGATTCTAGATAGATCTCAACAAAGTTCTTAAATAAGATGTCAGTGCTATCTTTCTTTTTGTCAATGAATAAGGATTCATATCTTTGAGCATCATGTTTTGTTCTAAAACCACGTTTTGTAGTTTGTTTAGCTTTGCCAGTCCAATCTTTATATCTTGTGACAACAAACCAAGTATTTCTTTGCTTATCTCTGTATATGGACATACTTGCTATCCTTTTTTTCATCGTCCTTGCCAAAGAAACGTTCATAGAAATAAGTACTAACAACTCTTCCTTTGATAGTTAGATATCCTTTTTTCTCTAGTTCTTCATTTAGTTGGCAGATATATCTATGTGCATATGAAGTTGATCTCCCCATGATTTCTCCGACTTCTTTTGCTGATAAAAATCTTTTTTCTTGCATAAAACATTTCTCCTTTCAATGATGTTATAGATGATTTTGAAAACACATTCACACATGCAAACCATGTTTATGAAGTGCAAGACTCGTTTTGATTTGATAATCAATCCCTGCCATTTGTCTTTTATCTAATTTTGTAATTTTCTTTATTAATCGTGATTTATCAATAACTTTGATTTGTTCTAACATAACAATGGATTGGTATTTCAAATCTTTGTTGTAGCGAATTAAATAATGCGTTGGAAGATGTGCTTTGGAGTTAACCTTACTAGTTAAACACGCAACAATTGTTGTTGGACTATGTTTATTTCCTAGATTATTCTGAATAACTAATACAGGCCTTACTCTAGCTTGTTCACTTCCATAGGCATCGTTTAAATTGGCTAAATAAATTTCTCCTCGTTTAACTTTCATATTCGAAACTCTCTCTTTCTAATATGTAAAACCAGGATTGCTCCTGGTTGATATTTAATAATTAGTATTTATCATGTTTTCTATTTATCACCTGATTACCCGAAAACAAGGGAATCCTATTCGACAAGATGTTCGCAATTCATCTTTCATTGGAGTTGCACCAACCTATCTTACGCGTGGGCCTGTCGCTAGAAGTATCATTATCTTATATATTGTCATGGCACAATCAGCATCATTGTTTATCAATCTAAAGTATCATCGCTCGTTAAAAACATCATCGCGCAATAGTGAAATAGCTCGAATATATAAGTGGTGTATCGAATAGTTGTTATTGAGTTTTCAAAGAGCTAAACAAGGCGTTATCTTTATGCCTTCACTTATATAGCCAAAAAAAACAATTTTTTGGACAATCATTTGAATTTTTTTCGAAATCTTTGGATTTTTTTATAAATCGCATCTGAAGAAATATTCATTTTCTCGGATATTTCAGAAACGCTATATCCTTCATATCGATACATGATTATTTTTTGTAATTCTGGATCTGCTTTTTTTAGTCCTGAGAATAAAACTTCATTTTCAAGTGAATTTAGTAGATCCCAAAATGAAATAATGTATTCTTTAGACTTGTATGGCTGGTAATCAAAAAAACTTAACGGATATATCTTATCCTCGTTGTCCTGCCTTCTTCGCCTTGAATTAACAAACCACCCATGGTCATATTCTCTTAAATCTTGAATCTTGGTTTCCGGGAATCCAAGAATACGTAAAAATTCATCTTCTGAATCCTTCCATTCAGCAAATTTTTTCTAATTGAGCATGTGTCTTCTTTTGATTGTCATAATTCATTATCTTCTCCTCCTAACGAAAGAGAATTAAAAAAATCCCTTTCATCTATAAAGCCGACGAAAAAGGATATTTTTTGACAAAAGCAAAACAAAAAGTGAAAAAATAAAAAGACAGATTAACTGTAATACACAGAAATCTGTATAAAAATCATAATAAAGGTAGCAGCTTCGAATTCTAGTCAGTATTGAGTCACCTTGATGCGCGTCAAGGTTGACGCTATATATTACTATAAAAATATTTTTAAGGGGGAAATTAATGTGAGAGGGCTTTCTCTATTTTCAGGAGCTGGCATAGGAGAAACATATCTGAATGAATGTGGAATTGAGATATGCACAGCCAATGAGATTATTAAACGAAGAGCAAATTTATACCGCTCTCTTTACCCTAAATGCAATATGATTTGCGGAGATATTACAAACAAAGAAATATTCAATAGTGTCATAACCTCTGCCAAAGGTGTTGATTTCATAATTGCATCTCCGCCTTGTCAAGGCATGAGTGTTGCAGGAAAACACAGAAATGAAGATAGTATGCTTACCGATTCAAGAAACTATTTAATTAATTATGTTTTTCAAGCAATAGATGAACTTCACCCTAAATACATTTTAATAGAAAATGTTCCTAAATTATTAAAAATCAAATTGCCATTCAATGGTGAAATGAAAACAGTACTTGAGATATTGAATTCTAAATACAAAAAAAATTATATTATTGAAGGAAAAATTGTCGATGCTTCTGATTATGGGGTTCCACAAACGCGTCTTCGTGCAATCATTAAAATGCACCCAATAAATACCAGTTGGCCATGGCCAAAGCCCATTGAAAAAAAAATTACTGTTAGAGAAGCAATTGGAAATTTACCTTCACTTGAAGCTGGTGAATCATCAAAAATCAAATGGCATTTTGCACGTCAACACGATCCTCGCCATATATTGTGGATGAAACACACACCTACCGGTTGCTCTGCATTTTCAAATAAAATTTATTTTCCAAAAAAGAAAGATGGCACAAGAATAAAGGGATATGAGTCATCATACAGACGAATCAAATGGGATGAGCCTGCGCCAACAATTACAATTCGAAACGATGCAATTAGTTCGCAAAGAAATGTTCACCCTGGTAATCTACTTGAAGATGGAACTTACTCAGATGCAAGAGTTTTAACTCCATATGAGTTAATGATACTTGATTCTCTTCCGGCTAATTGGCCAATTCCTGATGACACACCTGAACTTCTTATACGTCAGGTTATCGGAGAATCTATCCCTCCACTAATGATAAAAAGAATTGTAGGTGAATTGCAATGAAAATTAAAGCTGTATCTCTTTTCGCTAGTGCTGGTATCGGAGAATTGCATCTTCCAAATAATATAGAAGTAATTGTTGCCAATGAATTATTGAAGCAAAGAGCGGAATGCTACAATTTTTTTTACCCTAAAACAAATATGATATGTGGTGATATTAATTCAAATCAAATAAAAAATAAAATCATTTCACTTGCTAATGAAAATCAATGTTCGTTACTTATCGCAACACCACCATGCCAAGGACTAAGTACTTTAGGTAAAAATAAAAAACAAAGCCAATACGAATTAGATAAAAGAAATTTCCTGATTTTTAATGTTTTTGATATTATCGATAGTTGTAATTTTGATTACATTTTAATTGAAAACGTCCCAAAATTTTTAGATATGTATTTTCCATATGAATCATCATTTAAACACTTAGACAAAATACTTCTTTCAAAATATGGAAGTAAATATATCATTGAAGCAAGAATTCTGAATGCAAAAGATTATGGTGTGCCTCAATCTAGACCACGAGCTATTATAAAAATGTATAAAAAAGGATTGAAATGGGGATGGCCAAATACTGAAGATGAAATCTCACTAAAAAAGGCTATTGGCTATCTTCCATCATTGAATCCTGGCGAAGATTCAGGAATACCATGGCATTATGCTAAAAAACAAAATAATCGAATAATTACAGCTATGCGCCATACAGAACCTGGGAAAAGTGCACTTACAAATGAAATTTATTATCCAAAAAAAGCTGATGGTAGCCGAATTAAAGGATTTCATAACACATACAAACGTATGGTATGGGATCAACCGTGCCCTGCTAGAACTACTTATAGTGGCAGTATAAGCTCACATAATAATGTCCATCCTGGATATTTACAACCTGATGGAACTTACTCTGACCCCAGAGTCCTCACATTACTTGAAACTTTTATTGTTTCTTCTATTCCAGAAAATATAGTGTTTCCTCCTAATTCAACTGAAACATTTATTCGAACAGTCATTGGAGAAGCTATTCCCCCTCGTTTAATGGAAAAAATTATCGCAATGATAGGAGATGATAACAATGCCTATAATGGTTGAACGAGAAAAATGGATTCTTTATAAACATACTAGCAACTTTGAATTAATTAAAGCTGTTGCTTTAGATGTTAAAAACAGTTGTGCCTCTAACGTAAGTGAAATAGAACGTTATCGTATGCAAAAACGTCTAGAGGCATTAGACTTATATAAAAAAAGAAACCCAAAAGGACATTCCCTTGATTCTATAAACCACAGAATTAATACACTTGAATTCTACATGTTTGGATATGAAGATGATAAAAGAAGATTTATTTTTAGTCCTCTAGGTAATTTGTTTTTGAACCATATTAATGATGAAGAAAAATTAAAAAAATATTTTCAACAATGTTATTTGGAATTCAATTTCAACACTGGGCTAACGGCACTCCTGTATCATTTCAATTATATCCATTTAGACTACTTTTTCAGTTAATGTCCGATGATAGATTGGAACGAAAATTATATAGTACAGAATATGCATATATAGTGGCTTTTGTACATAGCGTAACATCAGAAACCTATGAAAGCATTGTACAAAAAATATTAGAATTTAGGAAATTAGAAAATGATAGAAAAATGGATCTTTTAAAAAAAGATGAACACACTTATGTAAATTGTATATATGAATGGCAATATTATACTCAAAAACTACTTTCAACAGTAGGGATTCTTGAAGTAACAGAAGGAAATTCTTTAGGAAAACTATATCATCCTCGTAAAGAAAATAGTAAAAGTCAACCAACAAGTAGAACTGTAAAAAGTGGATATGTAACAATTAAAAGTGATATTAGGCCATATATTGAGAAATTACTAAATCAGTATCCTTGTACTGATGTTCCTCTTCGCTTAGATGATGCCTATAGAATGCAATTAGATGTAGTTAAAGAGATTTATTCATTTTATCCTAATTGTTTGCTAGAAGAAATTGGCGAAAAAACAGATGAATTACAAGAAAAACTTCTTAAATTACCTAAACTGATTGAAGAGTATTCAAACAATCCTGATAATGAAACTGCTTATTTATTCGAAGACGTCCTTACTGATGGGATGAATATGTTTATCAATGTCAATGCAAGAAAAATCGGTGGTGCAGGTCACACCGATATAGAATGTCTCTACATAACAAAGCATAAAAAATTTGCTGTTGAAGCAAAATCGACAGCAAATAAACTATCTGGTATAAACGCTGGTAGATTAAGAGAACATAGACAACAAATTGGTGGTGAGTACACAATTGTAGTAACACCTAGATATGTCCCTGCAGCAAAAAGAGATATAAAAGACAACCCTATTGTAATTATCTTAGCTAGTACATTTAGCGAGTATCTTTATAATCACATTTATCATGATATAAGAGAAATAGATTATAAAGATTTTGATGAAATCGTTATCAATAATTTAGGATCTGATATTAGCAAATTAATATCAAATATGACAATGGAAAAATTTGCAGCCAAAAGCTGATTAGGAGATAACAATGGAAAAATTTAAAGAGTGGTTAATTCAAGAAAAAGGATTTTCAAAAAAAGGATCTAATGATGTTATTTCAAGATTAAAACGAGTTTGTAGTATATTAAGTATTTCTGAAATTTCAAAAAAAAGCATAAACTCACTTGAAAATAATTCTGAATTTAAAACATTATCTATGTCCGTAAGATCTCAATTAAGAAGAGCTATAAAACTATATGACGAATATTCTTCTTAAATAAAAAAATACATTTATATTAATCATCTCGCAATAATATAATTTTTATAACTGTATCTTATTCAATAATTTTTGATAAAAGATATAAATATAATGAATGGAGTTGACAACCGTGTATATTGCAAACATTAAAAGTATTCTTTACTGTAATGAACAAGAAGAAAAAAAACATAACCAAGAAATACTAAATATTTTAAGTAACCTAAAAAAATATCCAAATTATGATTGTGCAGCAATCATAAAGTATTTTGATGACGAAAATAAAGATAAAGAACCAATCATTAAATCATGCAATTTACATAATTGTGAGGAGATGATTGAATATGTTGATTCAAAAAATGGTGTTGATATTGCAATAATAGAAGACTATTTAACTTTTATTGTTTATGGTCGAAGTTATTCTAAAAATGGGAAACTACATTTAACTCAAGTTGGGATACAGATTAGGCCATATGATAAAGATCGTAATTTTGTAAAAAATGTATTTCCTACAGAGGTTATAGATAATGGTAGATAATATAGAAACAGTTATATATACTCTAAATTACGTTATTCCAGGGTATATAATTCTAAAAATAATTTCTACTATTACACCTACTACAAAGCAATCAGAAGCGGAAATTATTGTTCAATCAGAAGGACGTAAGGCGTTCGCAAGGAAGAATGGATCGATGTATTACTTCGATCTATTGGTATGGAACCAGATCAATTATCTGAAAGAGAAAAATGGTTATTGCTCCTTCGTTTAGTACCACTTGTTGAAAACAATTATAACTTATGTGAATTAGGCCCAAGAAGTACGGGTAAATCGCATATTTATAAGGAAATCTCTCCGAATAGTATTCTTGTATCTGGTGGTCAAACAACTGTAGCTAATCTTTTCTATAACATGGGTAAACGTACAGTAGGTCTTGTTGGTTTATGGGATTGTGTAGCTTTTGATGAAGTTGCAGGAATCAAGTTTAAAGATAAAGATGGAATTCAAATCATGAAAGATTATATGGCCAGTGGTTCCTTTGCACGTGGTAAAGAAGAAAAAGCTGCCAGTGCATCCATGGTCTTTGTTGGTAATATAAACCAAAGTGTAGATGTATTACTGAAAACATCTTCCTTGTTTGACCCTTTTCCACCTGAAATGGGTACAGATACAGCATTCTTAGATCGTATTCATTGTTATTTGCCAGGTTGGGAAGTCCCTAAATTCAGACCGGATCACTTTACGGATGATTATGGCTTTATTACGGATTACTTTGCAGAATTTATTCGTGAACTTAGAAAAACACAGGAAAGTGATGCCTTGGATAAACACTTTAAATTAGGCAAGAACTTAAATCAAAGAGATACCATTTCTGTAAGGAAGACAGTATCTGGTTTAGTAAAACTATTGTATCCAAATGAAGATTATACAAAAGAAGAACTTGAAGAAATCTTACGTATTGCTTTAGAAATGAGAAGACGTGTTAAAGAACAGTTAAAGAAAATTGGCGGTATGGAATTCTATGATGTGAACTTCTCTTATATCGATTATGAATCTTTTGAAGAAAAGTATGTATCTGTTCCTGAACAAGGCTCAAGTACATTAATTCCTGAAGGTACGTGCAATCCAGGACAAGTTTATACTGTTTCTACTGGGAAGTCTGGAATGATTGGCTTATTCAAGCTGGAATCACAGCAGTTACCAGGTAATGGTAAATTAACGTGCAATGGTATAGGAAGTGACAGAGAAGCAAGAGAAAGCACACAAAATGCATTTAACTATTTAAAAGCCAATAGTAATCACATTAGCCAATCTATTAGTACAACAACAAAAGATTACATAATTCAGTTTCAGGATTTACAAGGAATTGGTATGACAAGTACATTAGCATTGCCTACATTAATTGCTCTTTGTTCTATAGCATTACAGAAACCAACAGTAAGTTCACTTGCGATATTGGGTGATATTAGTGTTAGTGGTACAGTAAATAAAGTTGAAAATCTAGCAAACACTTTACAAGTTTGTTTAGATTCAGGCGCAAAGAAAGTACTTTTACCAATTACATCAGCAGTGGATTTGGGAACAGTACCACCAGAATTAGTAGGCTGTTTTAATTTGATATTCTTTAACAATGCAGAAGATGCAGTGTTTAAAGCATTAGGAGTGGAATAAAAAAGAATATACTAAAAAAAAGGAGATGAACAAATTTTGATAAACTCAATTGATAAATTAGAAAACCTAGGGATTTATAGAAATTTTAACAGGAAAAAGTGTTCTGATTTTAAACAATATAATTTGATTTATGGATGGAATGGTTCTGGGAAAAGTACACTATCTAGATTATTTGCACATATTGGAGGACAAAAGCAATTAGAGGATTTTCATGACTTAAAAGTGTCAATACACTATAATGATAAATCATATAATGAAAAAAATTTCCCCTTAAATAATGAGAATATACTTGTATTTAATGATGATTTTATTAAAGACAATATTGATTGGAATGGAACTATTAATAGTATCTTATTGATTGATGAAAACAATATTAATGATACTAAAACTTTTCAATCACTAACAAATTATTTATATGGAACAAAAGACAATGATGGAAAAATTATTAAATATGGTGCAATTGAAGAATTAGAAAGAAAACAAATTGAATTTAAAAAATCTGAAGATGAAATTAACAAAATTTTGACTATTGCAGCGAAAAATATTAAAGATTCATTTAAACTGATTGCTCCAAGTAATACATATTATCAAGGCTACAATAGAAAAAGGTTAAATGATCTTGTGATCAATAAGCAATCACCATTGTCAAATGAAGATGTGTTGGGTGAAGAAAATTTAAAATCTCTCATTCAACAAGCAAAACCGCAAAAAATGAATGAAGTTGAAATAATTCATTTTGAAATTAATATAGATCAATATAACGAAATTTTAACTAAAGTTAAGGATCTGCTAGAAAGAAAAGTTGTTGCACAAGTTATAGAGGAACTAAAGAATAATCAATCATTATCTTTATGGGTAAAAGAAGGACTATATCTTTATAAAGCTAGTGGTAAAGATCTTTGCCCATTTTGCGGAAAATCAGTTGACAATGAACGAATAGATGAATTAGAAAATCATTTTAATGATTCTTTAAATTCAATGTTGGATGAAATTGACGCTTTAATAAAATTAATACAAAAAATTGATGAAGGATTAAATTATACTTATATTGATATATCAAAAGTATATGATGAGTTTCAAGATGAATTAAGGACCACTATTAACGAGTGTAAAATGGTAGAGAAGAAAATACATAATCACATTAATCATATAGAAAATCTACTTTTAGAAAAGAAAAATAATCCTTTTAAAAAATTTGATTATTCAATTAATGAAAATGAATTGAATGCAGATGTTAATCAATTTAATTCGATTTTTAATAAATATGTGTCACTCATAGAACAGCATAATACAAAATCCCAATCATTTGATAAGATTATTCAAACCTGTTTAAAAAAAATAGAAAGACATTATGCCCAAGAGCAACTTCAGTTACACGAATTTGATGCTAAATGTAATGCGTTAAGGGTTGTAAAAGACAATATAGAGCATATGTCTTTAGAAGTTGAAGATAAGCGAAAACAGTACAGTGAACTAGAAGCAAAACTTTCAAATGAAACATTAGGTGCTGAATCTTTTAATGAAAAATTATATTCTTTTTTAGGGTATGATGAAATTAAATTACAGTTTGATAAAGAAGAAAAAGGATACAAGATTTTACGTAATTCAGTGGAAGAAGCACATCATTTAAGTGAAGGTGAGAAAACAGCGATTGCATTTATATATTTTATGATTAAAATCAAAGAAAGCGGAAAAAAAGTTGAAGATTGTATAATTGTACTTGATGATCCAATTTCAAGTTTTGATTCAAATAAGTTATTTTCATCATATGCTTTTACAAAATCTGAGTGTGATAGTGCCAAGCAATTGTTTATTCTAACGCATAACTATAATTACTTTTCTCTGGTGCTTGGTTGGTTCAATAAAAAGAAAATTAAGGAAAGTACTTCAAATAAAAAGATACCAAATTTTGCTATATACCGTGTTAATAATTATATAGATGAAGGACATAGAGTCGCAAGTTTGGAAGATGGAGGGGAAAGCCTTAAACAAGCCACTGAATACGATTATGTTTTTGCTAATGTTTATAAAATGAAAGATACAATTCTAACTAAACAAGAATATATATATTGTGGAAATATTTGCAGAAAATTATTGGAATCTTTTTTAAGTTTTAAATTTCCTAAGCAAAGAGCAAATATTGAAGCTCTTTTAGAAAAAGCGTGGCCTGGGAAAGAGAATGATATTATTAGAGAACGAGTTTATAAATTTGTTAACATATATTCACACACTAAAAAAATAAATGTATTTGAAGAATTAGATTCAGATATTATAGATTCCAATACAACTTCAATAATTAATGATATTTTAGATATGATTCATAGAGTAGATTCTGAACATTATGAAGCAATGGTGGATAAAGTGCAAAATGACATTTAAAAATTGTTATGGAGGAACTGTTATTGAAACGATTCAATGAAGGAAATACTGTTTATTTTGTTGCTTCTTCTGTATTTGTAAGAAAAGCTAAGGTTGTTCGAAATGCTGGTGGATTTTGTACTATTATCTTTGACGGTAATGGCAATTGTGGTACTTCTGGTACTCGTGTTCGTGAATCTAAGTTGTATCGTACAGAAGAGGAAGCTAATGAAGTTGTTAAACTGCATAAGGAAGCAAGCAAGCGAAGATGATGAGTCTTCGCTTTTACTTTGGATTGGCAAATACAATACCTCCATACCTTCTTCTAAGTTCAGGTAAGGTATACGTGTTTGTATGCCAGTCTGTTTTTGCTTCTTCAAATGTGTTGGTTTTACCATCGTAGTTACCATCTTGGATGGTGATGTTTTCTCCATCAACTTTTAATACAATACCAACATGATTTTTTCCAATACCTGAAAAGACGGCTCCTGCTTTTGGTGTGTCGGCTCTTTCAAATTTATCACGATGTGCAGCAAGCAATTCATCAACACAATCCCATCCGTTACCAGTAAAGCCTGGATCATAGCCATATAATTCATAGAATCTACCCCACGCAAACCATGTGCATTGGCCATATAAACCAATTCTTGCATATGGATTTTTTGTTACCCATGCTTCCAGATTATTAAAGTTAGGATTGGTTCCACCACGAAATGTAATTCCTACATATCGCATAACATGATCTACATAGAGTGGATCACCATATCCACTTACATGAAGTTCTTGTTTCTTATTGTCTGAAAAGAGTTGTGCATTGTATTTGGAATATCCACCAAAATTCGTAAGTGCCCATTCTATATAGCCGTTTCCATAGTTGTATCCTTGCAATGCTAAGTAGATATGTTCCGTATCCGATGGATCTTTTACATTGGCTTTTTTAATACAATCCGAAAATGTTTTAACACCGACTTCTATTGAATATTCAGCTTCTGTAATACCATTAGGAACTCTTGGATATTTTGTGTTATATCCTGACTCACTAGCTTGCATTGGATCATTTCCTTTACCACCAGATTCTTGCATCATAATGGCTTGTATTAAAGAAACATAGTCTTCAATATCATTTTCTTTGGCATATTTATGAATGGTATCTTCATACGCAATGACTTCTTCACTTAAAGAAACAATTTCACTATTGGATTCACCATCTTGTGCTAGTACTCCAAAAGTACCAATAAATAACACAAGTACAAGTAATAAGATCATACCTGTACCAAATGAAAAGAGTGCACCAATATTGGATACACTCTTCTTGATTACATTGTATGTTGTTTTAACAGCTTTTGTTGTATTTTGAACAACCGGTGTAGAAACAATCTTTTCACTTGTCTGTTTGATTTTAGAAGCATTTACTTTATTCACCACAGTTTGTTTTGCTTTGGAAATGTAAGATGCTTTTTGAGGATGAATTTCATTACGATTTGGCAATGTATTTTGCTTCTTGATTTTATGTTCATTTCTTCTTTCTTTAATAAATTTTGTTGTACGATAACTCGATTCAACAAATGTTTGTTTAGCAGTTCTTTTTACTGAATTTGTAGTCTGAACATTTGCACTAGATGAAATACTCTCTTGGCGAGTATCTTTATCCGTATTGCGTGTGCGAAGTGTTTGCTGCTTAATAAAGTGTTTTATATTTGCCTTAGAATCTTTTGTTTTAATCATCTGCACTTTCTGTTTTGTCTTAATATCTTTCAAATCAATCAACTCCTTTGTATGTAAAAAAAAATTTCATTTTATCGTTATAATCAAATAGTGTTTCTATGATTTGGCTTTATATTAAATTGGTAACGTGAGATAATCCTTTTAGTAATATTTGTTCAAGAAAGAAGGAAAATAATGAGAAATAAGATTCCTGTTCATATGTGCCCAGTATGTGGAAAACATAGGTTTACTGGTTATGGATCTTTTGACATTTGTAAATTTTGTGGTTGGGAAGATGATGATCTAATGGAAGATAATCCAGATTATTCAGGAGGTACTAATGATTTAAGCCTAAATGATTATCGAAAAGAATATCAAAAAAAGATTCAAGAAAACCCAAATTACAAATGGATAATTGAAGTGAATGAAAAAAGAAAGTGACTTTTATTTTCTGATATATGAAAAGTAGGATTTCCGCCTACTTGAAATCATCAGATCCCTACAAGAAAAGGAGATTTAACGTAAAATGAGAATTAATGAATACAACAGTTTAGATGAATTTATTGATGAATACTACAAAGGTGTAGAAATGCCTTGGCAAAGTTCTGATAGGAAAAGAAGATATATGGGAATTGAATTTTCTAATAAAGGTGTTTACTACCGAATGTGTAGAGAACCTGGCGAAGATAATGAAATGCCTAAATTACCAGATGGAAGAATCGGACGCTATGATGTGATGATTTGCCATTGGGCTATGCCTGAATTTAAAGATGACGATTTCATTCTTATAGGCTGGTATTCAGATTTAAATGATGTTTTGGAAAATTGCATTATAGATGGTAGAAAATTCAAAGATGTAATCATGGATGATTCTACCAAAATTGAAGGAAAAGATTAATTATAAAGTCAAAGACTCACTGAGAGAATAACTCAATGAGTCTTTTGTTTATCATGTTGAATTTTAATGGATATCTAAAATATTGTAGGGTCGAGCATAGCCTCTAAAATATCATA
>OIWK01002530.1_pt1 | contig 14427 bp, 9 predicted proteins | sample 1587401 | NCBI WGS metagenome assembly OIWK01 (sample SAMEA3888911, study PRJEB22519) | human gut metagenome | biome: human gut; feature: human-associated habitat; material: faeces | place: Denmark | collected 2009
TAAACTCCAATACATTGGATAAACAATACAAGGATGTCTTGAGTGACTATCGTACCTGGTCAGAACTAGAACATGCCGATGAATGGCTTGTCTTTCCAGACAACGTAGGTCGTAATTTGGCAATAGACGAGACCTCTATGTCTAACGGTGAATTGCGCACAATCGTCACAAACAGGGACAGACACGGAAAAGATCAATGTCTGGTTGCAATTGTCAAAGGTGTTAAGTCAGAGGACGTTATCAATGCCTTGAAGCATATACCAGAAGCACTTCTGAATATGGTTGAGGAGGTTACATTAGATTTGTCAGACTCCATGAGAAAGATTGTTCGCACATGCTTTCCTAAAGCAATGAGAGTAATAGACAGGTTTCACATACAGAAGCTTGCTTGCGATGCTGTGCAGGAAATGCGCATTAAGCATCGTTGGGATGCTATACAAGAGGCCAATGACGACATGGAGAATGCAAAACTTGAAGGACGCGAATACGTGCCTTTTCGATATGAGAACGGAGATACGAGAAAGGAATTGCTAGCAAGGAGTAGGTATCTTCTTTTCAAATCAGGAGAGAAATGGACACTGTCACAAAGCAAGAGAGCAGAGATTCTATTTAGAGAATATCCAGATTTGAAAACAGCATATGGACTCTCGCATTCTTTGAGAATGATTTTCTCAAAAAATACTATTAAGGATGCTGCAAGACTTTCTATGGCTAAATGGTACAATAAAGTGGAAGAAGCAGGCTTCCGTTCTTTCAATGTTATCGCTGCAACATTCTATGAACATTACGATGATATTCTTAACTTTTATAAAAATAGATCATCTAATGCGGCAGCTGAATCCTTTAATGCGAAAATCAAAGCCTTCAGAGCATCGCTAAGGGGTATCGTTGATGAAAAGTTCTTTCTGTATCGACTTGCAAAGATTTATGCTTATCCCCACTAAATTTCCACTGAGCCTTTTCTGCTACGATTTGTTTATTATCAGACATATAATCATGTAAAATTGTAATTTTTCTTTCATTTTCTATTGACATAACATTTATTTTTCGTAAATTTGCCGACACTTTATTAAAGCTTTATGTCACGACACGGTGCTGTCACGCCCCGCTGTCGCGCAGTACAGAAAAGTAGACCAAGGAGTCTTGCGCATGCCTCTCTCGTATTGAGGCATGATGCAGAAGCCAGTCTCGCTGCGCCGGCAAGCCACTGCGCCGAAACACAATCCGCCTCCTTTGTATGGAGGCATTAACCAAAGAACAAGAAGAATGAAAGTATTGAAATTTGGCGGAACCTCAGTAGGTTCCGTAGAGAGTATTCTCAGCCTGAAGGCTATTGTAGAGAAAGAGGCTCAGAAGCAGCCGGTCATTATTGTTGTCAGTGCCCTTGGTGGCATCACCGACAAGCTCCTTGCCACTTCGCAGCTTGCACTTAAGGGCGACGAAGCATGGAAGGATGAGTTTCAAGCCATGGTGGACCGCCACCATAAGATGATTGACACCATCATCACCGACACACGCAAGCGCGAGAACCTGTTTAAGATTGTTGATTCGCTGTTTGAGCAGTTGCGCTCTATCTATTTTGGCGTGTTCCTTATCCACGACCTTTCCAAGAAGACACAGGACGCTATCGTAAGCTACGGCGAACGCCTTAGCTCTAATATTGTGGCTACGCTTGTGCATGGTGCCAAGTGGTTTGACTCGCGCGACTTCATCAAGACCGTGCAGAAGAACCACAAGAACACTCTCGATTCTGAACTCACCAACCGACTGGTGCGTCGCACATTCAGCGACCTGCCACGCATCTCACTTGTTCCAGGTTTTATCAGTATGGACCGCGACACCGACGAGATTACCAACCTCGGACGCGGTGGTTCCGACTATACAGCAGCTATCATTGCGGCAGCACTCGATGCTGACATACTCGAAATATGGACTGATGTAGACGGCTTCATGACCGCCGATCCACGAGTTATCAAGACAGCATACACTATCAACGAACTGAGCTATATCGAGGCTATGGAGCTTTGCAACTTTGGTGCAAAGGTAATTTATCCGCCTACGATATACCCCGTTTGTATTAAGAACATACCTATACGCGTAAAGAACACATTCAATCCTGACGCTGAGGGAACCATCATCAAGGCTAAAATAGCCAACGACTCCAAGCCCATCAAGGGTATCTCGAGCATCAACGGCACCACTCTCATCACCGTGACAGGTCTGTCGATGGTGGGTGTCATCGGTGTCAACCGACGTATCTTTACCGCTCTTGCCGACAATGGCATAAGCGTGTTTATGGTGTCACAGGCATCATCAGAGAACTCTACATCTATCGGCGTGCGCGATCAGGACTCACAGGCTGCTGTAGATGTGCTCAACAACGAGTTTGCCAAGGAGATTGAGACGGGCGCCATGTTCCCAATGCACGCTGAGAGCGGATTGGCTACAATAGCTATTGTAGGCGAGAACATGAAGCACACACCTGGTATTGCCGGCAAACTCTTCGGCACTCTTGGCAGAAGCGGTATCAGCGTAATAGCATGTGCGCAGGGTGCATCAGAGACCAACATCTCGTTTGTAGTAGACAGCAAATATCTGCGCAAGGCGCTCAACGTAATACACGACTCGTTCTTCCTTTCTGAATACAAGGTACTCAACCTCTTTGTATGCGGTGTGGGAACTGTTGGCGGACAGCTTCTGGAGCAGATTCACGACCAATATGAAGAGCTGAAACGCACCAAGCGACTGAAGCTAAACGTAGTGGGAATAGCATCATCGAAGAAAGCCATATTCAACCGCGACGGCATCGACCTTACTACATATCGCGAACAACTCGAGCAGGCACCTTTATGCAACGACAATACCTTGCGCGACGAGATTATCAGCATGAACATCTTCAACAGCGTGTTTGTTGACTGTACAGCCAGCAAGGACGTGGCACAGCTCTACCAGTCGTTCCTCGAACATAACATATCGGTGATTGCTGCCAACAAGATTGCAGCCTCGTCATCGTACGACAACTACATCCGACTGAAGGATACCGCTCTGGCACGTGGCGTGAAGTTCCGCTACGAAACCAATGTAGGAGCCGGACTGCCTATCATCGGAACCATCAACGACCTGCGCAACTCGGGCGACGAGATATTGAAGATTGAGGCTGTGCTTAGCGGTACGCTCAACTTTATATTCAATGAGATTTCGGCAGACGTACCACTGTCGGAGGCAGTACACCGCGCCAAGGAGCAGGGATATAGCGAACCAGACCCACGCATTGACCTTTCGGGCAAGGACGTAATTCGCAAACTCGTTATTCTCGCCCGTGAGGCTGGATATAAGGTAGAGAAGGCTGATGTTGAGAAGCATCTGTTCATACCCGACTCGTTCTTCGAGGGCACAATCGATGACTTCTGGAAGAAGCTGCCACAGCTTGATGCCGACTTTGAAGAGCGTCGCAAGCGACTCGAAGCCGAAGGCAAGCGTTGGCGCTTTGTGGCAACATTCGACCACGGAAAGACCAATGTGGCACTCAAAGAAGTTGACATGCGCCATCCGTTCTATAATCTTGAGGGCAGCAACAACGTGGTATCGCTCACCACCGAGCGCTATCGCGAGTATCCGATGCTCATACAGGGTTACGGAGCTGGAGCAAGTGTAACAGCTGCGGGCGTATTCGCCAATATCATGTCTATCGCTAACGTCTAAAAAGAATTACCCATGAAACACATAATAATCCTCGGCGACGGCATGGCAGATCATGCTGTCGACCGACTCGGAGGCAAGACCCTCCTTGAGTATGCCAACACACCAAACATGGACCATCTGGCTCGCATAGGACGAACAGGACGACTCAATACCGTGCCCGACGGATTTCTACCGGGCAGCGAGGTGGCTAATGCCACTATCCTTGGCTATGACATGAATAAGGTATATGAAGGCCGCGGACCATTGGAAGCAGCTTCAATAGGCTACGACATGCGCCCCGACGACTTCGCCTTGCGCTGTAACATCATCTGCATTGCCGACGGCAAGATAAAGAACCACCACGGCGGGCACCTTACTACCGACGACAGCCAGCAACTCATCAACCTATTGAACGAGAAGCTGGGCAACGACCGTGTGGAGTTTATCAAGGGAATACAATACCGACACTTGCTTATAATAAGAGGTGGCAACAAGCATATAACATGCGCCCCACCCCACGACCATCCCAATGAGCAGTGGCGTGAATTGCTCGTCACTCCCGAACCGGGATATGAAGACAATGGCGAGAAATTCAACGAAGACGAATCATCCGACAGAATGACGGCACAACAGACCGCCGACCTGCTGAACGACCTGATTCTGAAATCGCAGAAAGTGCTTGCACAAGCTCCGCTAAACATAGCAAGACGTGCCGAAGGTAAAGACGAGGCTGACTGTATATGGCCTTGGGGAGGCGGATATCGTCCGCAGATGAAGACGCTTCAGGAGATGTATTCGCAGATAAAGCGAGGCGATGTGATTTCAGCTGTCGACCTGATACGTGGCATCGGCCATTACGCAGGATTGCACAACATCATCGTGCCAGGCGCTACCGGACTTGCCGATACCAATTATGAAGGAAAGGCACAAGCCGCTATTGACGCTCTGCGCAATGACGACTTCGTATTCGTTCATGTCGAAGCAAGCGATGAAGCAGGACATGACGGCGACCTGGAACTGAAGCTTCGCACCATCGAAAACCTCGACAGCCGTATGGTCGGCCCTATATATAATGAGGTGTCAAAGTGGGACGAGCCTGTATGCATAGCCTTAATGCCCGACCATCCCACTCCGGTGGAGATACGCACGCACATGAAAGAGCCTGTGCCTTTCGCCGTATGGTATCCCGGAATAGACCCTGACAACGTTAAGACATACAGCGAAGTGAGTTGCGTAAACGGTAGCTACGGCATGCTGCACCTTACAGAATTCATGGACATGTTTATGGGCATAGACGTTCCTGCAATTTAACACTTAACAATCAACACTTAACATTTTAAATTCTATGAAATATTACAGCACCAACCATACAGCTCCCCTCGCCTCTCTGCACGAGGCAGTAGTAAAAGGACTTGCACCTGACCGCGGTCTCTATATGCCAGAACACATAAAGAAACTGCCTAAGGACTTTTTTGAAAACATCGATAAGCTCTCGTTTCAGGAGATAGCATACAAGGTGGCAGATGCCTTCTTCGGCGAAGACATCAAGGCAGACGACCTAAAGCGCATCGTATACGACACCTTGGCGTTCGACTGCCCCATAAAGGAAGTTGAACAGAATATCTACTCGCTCGAACTCTTCCACGGACCAACACTTGCATTTAAGGATGTAGGCGCACGCTTCATGGCGCGTATGCTGCAATACTTCATACGCGAAGAGGGAACCAAGAATGTCAATGTACTTGTAGCTACAAGTGGCGACACTGGTTCGGCTGTAGCCAATGGTTTCCTTGGTGTAGAGGGCATCCATGTATACGTGCTCTATCCAAAGGGCAAGGTTAGCAAGATTCAGGAGAGCCAGTTCACCACACTCGGACAGAACATCACAGCCATTGAGGTTGACGGTGTGTTTGACGACTGCCAGGCTCTTGTAAAGCAAGCGTTCATGGACGACGAGCTTAACAAGCACATGAAGCTTACCTCTGCCAACTCCATCAACGTGGCACGTTTCCTTCCGCAGGCATTCTACTATTTCTACGCCTACGCACAGCTGAAGCGCATTGGCAAGGAGCACGGCTACGTGATATGTGTGCCGAGCGGCAACTTCGGCAACATCACAGCAGCTATATTCGGCAGAGAAATGGGATTGCCCGTAAAGCGTTTCATCGCTGCCAACAATGCCAACGACATCGTTTACAAGTATCTGCAGACTGGCGAGTACAATCCACGCCCAAGCATTCAGACCATTGCTAATGCCATGGACGTAGGCGACCCGAGCAACTTCGCACGCATCAACGACCTTTTCAAGGGCGACTGGAAAAAGATTTCAAGTCTGATGAGCGGTGCTACATACAGCGACGAGCAGATACGCCAAACCATGCGCCAGTGCTACGACCAGAACCACTACATCCTCGACCCACACGGAGCATGCGGCTATCAGGCATTGAAAGACCTTCTGCTCGACGGTGAAGTGGGCGTGTTTGGCGAGACAGCTCATCCAGCCAAGTTCAAGGACACTGTAGAATCGGCTATCAACGCCGAGGTTGCAATACCCGAACGTCTTGCAGCATTTATGAATGGCGAGAAGAAGAGCATAGCCATGTCGAAGGAATTCAGCGACTTCAAGAAGTTGCTGATGAGCGAATAATTAAGGGCTTCCTTACTCTCCAAAAGTAACTACATTTGGAGAGTAAGGAAGCCATAATTGCATTTTGTGGTGTCTCGGACACAACAAAAGAAAACACACATTAATTATGTTTTCCCCCTAAAGTTTATTATCTTTGTAGTCTAAATGGCAATAGCCATAATTAAAAGCCCTAAAGTACAAATCGACTTTTTATTCAAAGTTAACTATAAAGATATGCCTATACAAAGTGAAGCTGCCCTCGAAAACGGACTTATAGATACTCTTCAAAAGATGAACTACGAGTATGTTCATATTGAAGAGGAGAAGAATCTGTCTGCCAATTTCAAGAAACAGTTGGAGAAACACAACAAGAAGAAACTGGAAGAGTTCGGTCGCACAGAATTTACAGAGTCTGAGTTTGAGAAAATTCTCATTTATCTTGAAGGTGGCACTCGCTTTGAAAAGGCAAAGAAACTTCGTGACCTCTTTCCGCTTGAACTGGAGAATGGCGAACGCCTATGGGTTGAGTTTTTGAACCGTACCCACTGGTGTCAGAATGAGTTTCAAGTTTCCAATCAAATCACGGTTGAGGGCAGAAAGAAGTGTCGTTACGATGTCACGATACTTATCAACGGTTTGCCTTTAGTTCAAATAGAACTTAAGCGCAGAGGTGTGGAACTGAAACAGGCATATAATCAGATACAACGCTATCACAAGACCTCCTTTCACGGGCTGTTCGATTACATTCAGCTGTTCGTAATATCTAACGGCGTGAACACCCGCTATTTCGCCAACAATCCGAACAGTGGCTATAAGTTCACGTTTAACTGGACGGATGCCGCCAATGTGCCTTTCAACGACTTGGAGAAGTTTGCCACAGTGTTCTTCGACAAGTGTACGTTGGGCAAGATTATTGGCAAGTACATTGTATTGCACGAGGGAGACAAATGCCTGATGGTACTTCGCCCTTACCAGTTCTATGCCGTGGAGAAGATTCTTGACCGTGTGGAAAACTCTAATGATAACGGCTATATCTGGCATACAACAGGAGCAGGCAAAACCTTGACTTCTTTCAAGGCAGCCCAACTCGTATCGGAGCTGGACGATGTGGATAAGGTGATGTTTGTGGTTGACCGCCACGACCTTGACACGCAGACGCAAGCCGAATATGAAGCCTTTGAGCCAGGTGCCGTTGACAGCACCGACAACACGGACGAACTGGTGAAGCGTCTGCACAGCAATTCGAAGATTATCATTACCACCATACAGAAACTCAATGCTGCTGTCAGCAAGCAGTGGTATAGCAGTAGTATTGAGGAAATACGTCATTCTCGTATCGTGATGATCTTCGATGAATGTCATCGAAGCCATTTCGGAGAATGTCACAAGAATATCGTGAAGTTCTTCGACAATACGCAGATGTTCGGATTTACGGGCACGCCTATCTTTGTAGAGAATGCGGTGGACGGACATACCACAAAGGAAATCTTCGGCAACTGTCTTCACAAATACTTGATAAAGGATGCCATTGCCGATGAAAACGTGCTTGGCTTCCTTGTGGAATATTACCACGGTAATGAGGATGTGGATAATGCCGACCAAGACCGCATGACGGAGATTGCCAAATTCATCCTTAATAATTTCAATAAATCAACATTCGACGGAGAGTTCGACGCATTGTTTGCCGTGCAGTCTGTGCCGATGCTTATCCGCTACTACAAGATATTCAAGAGCCTCAACCCGAAGATCAGAATCGGAGCTGTCTTCACATATGCTGCCAACAGCAGCCAAGACGACGAACAGACAGGCATGAACACCGGTGGCTTTGCAAGTGACAGCACAGGCGATGCAGACGAGCTGCAAGCCATAATGGACGACTATAATGATATGTATGGAACGAGTTTCACTACAGAAAACTTCCGTGCATATTACGATGACATCAACCTCCGCATGAAGAAAAAGAAGGCTGACATGAAGCCGCTTGACCTCTGCTTGGTTGTCGGAATGTTCCTTACTGGCTTTGACAGCAAGAAACTCAACACGCTCTATGTTGACAAAAACATGGAGTATCACGGATTATTGCAAGCGTTCAGCCGTACCAACCGTGTGTTGAACGAGAAGAAGCGTTTCGGTAAGGTCGTTTGCTTCCGTAACTTGAAAAGTAAGGTGGATGAGTCCATCAAACTTTTCAGCAATGGCAACCCAATAGAAGATATTGTGCGCCCACCATTTGAAGAGGTAAAGAAAAACTATCAAGAACTGACAAAGGATTTCTTGGAGCACTATCCCGAACCGCATTATGTGGACTATTTGCAAAGTGAGAACGACAAGAAGCAGTTTATCCTCGCTTTCCGTGACATCATCAAGAAGCACGCAGAGATACAAGTGTATGACGAGTTTGAGGAGGATGCCCCCGACCTCGGAATGACAGAACAACAGTTTATGGACTTCCGCAGCAAGTATCTTGATATATACGATTCGTTTGCTGTCAAGAACGATGATCCAAAGAAAGGTTATCAAGTTCCAGAGGAAGAATCAAGCATGGTTGGTGAACCAGACCCTCTTGAAGAAGCCGCAACTGGTATGGGCGATATTGATTTCTGCTTGGAACTCCTGCATAGTGATATTATCAATGTTGCCTATATATTGGAGTTGATTGCAGACCTCAATCCTTATAGCGAGGACTACAAAGAGAAGCGTAAGCATATCATCGACACAATGATTAAGGATGCCGAACTTCGCAGTAAAGCAAAACTCATTGACGGATTTATCCAAAAGAATGTGGATGATGACCGTGACAACTTCATGGCTCGCAAACAAAAGGCTGATGGTACAAGCGACCTTGAAGAGAGGTTGAACAACTACATCGTCACCGAACGTAACAATGCAGTCAATACGCTTGCAAAGGACGAGGATCTGGATGTATCCGTTCTCAATCATTACCTCTCGGAGTATGACTACTTGCAAAAGGAACAGCCAGAAATCATACAAGAGGCATTGAAAGAGAAACACTTGGGACTCATAAAAAAGCGTAAGGCATTAACAAGAATACTCGATAAATTGCGTTCTATAATAAGAACATTTTCTATGTGTTAAGTGTTAGTGATAAGTGATGAAGTGTTAGTGATAAGTGATGAAGTGTTAGTGATAAGTGATGAAGTGATGAAGTGTTGCACTGCAACCACTTAGTCACTAATCACTAAAACATAAAACTTAAAAAAAAGATTATGAAGCAAAGTATATTAAAAGATAAGAGCAAGCTTTTTGCACTAAGGGTTATACGCTTGTACAAGTATTTATGTGAAGAAAAGAAAGAATACGTTCTTTCAAAACAATTACTTAGAAGTGGTACAAGTATCGGAGCAAACATTGCCGAAGCCTTTTACGGACAAAGCGAAGCAGATTTTGTTGCGAAATTGTCTATCTCGCAGAAAGAAACGAGTGAAACCATTTATTGGTTAGAATTATTACATGAGAGTGAATATTTAAAAGATAATGAATTTGATAGTGTTTATAGTGATGCAGAGGAATTAATCAAACTATTGACATCCTCTATAAAAACAATTAAAGAAAAAATGCTACAAAGCAAACATAATCACTAATCACTAAAACTTAATACTTAATATGAGCGAAGAATTACAACAGAAACTCCGTGACCAACTTTGGGAAGTTGCTAACAAACTGCGTGGCAATATGTCGGCAAGCGACTTCATGTATTTCACCCTTGGCTTTATCTTCTACAAGTATTTGTCGGAGAAGATAGAGAAACACGCCAATGATGCATTGGTGGATGATGAAGTCACATTTAAAGAACTGTGGGCAATGGAGAAAGACGAAGATATAGAAGAACTTCAAGAGGTTGTCAAGACCGAATGTCTGGAGAATATCGGCTACTTCATTGAACCAAACTTCCTGTTCTCGTCTGTCATTGAGAGCATTAAGAAGAAGGAGAATATTCTGCCGATGCTCGAACGCTCATTGAAGCGTATTGAGGACAGTACTCTCGGGCAGGACAGCGAAGAAGACTTTGGAGGTCTATTCTCTGACATTGACCTTGCTTCACCAAAATTGGGTAAAACTGCAGATGACAAGAATACTTTGGTCAGCAATGTTCTTCTTGCACTTGATGATATTGACTTTGGTGTGGAAGCATCGCAAGAGATAGATATTCTTGGTGATGCCTACGAGTATATGATTAGCCAATTTGCCGCAGGTGCGGGCAAGAAAGCTGGCGAGTTCTACACTCCTCAGGAAGTGAGCCGTATCTTGGCAGAGATTGTAACCATCGGTCACGCTCGTCTGCGCAATGTCTATGACCCAACTTGTGGTAGTGGTTCGCTGTTGCTCCGTGCAGCAAGCATAGGTCATGCAAGCGAGATTTTCGGACAGGAGAAGAACCCCACGACCTACAACTTGGCTCGTATGAATATGCTTCTTCATGGCATAAAGTTCAGCAACTTCCGCATAGAGAATGGCGATACCTTGGAGGCTGATGCTTTTGGCGATACACAGTTTGACGCTGTGGTAGCAAATCCTCCTTTCTCTGCAGAATGGAGTGCTGCCGATAAGTTCAACAACGATGATCGTTTCAGCAAGGCTGGACGTTTGGCACCACGCAAGACTGCCGACTATGCCTTTATTCTCCACATGATTTACCACCTCAATGAGGGTGGCACAATGGCTTGTGTAGCTCCTCATGGTGTGTTGTTCCGTGGCAATGCCGAGGGCGTAATCCGCCGCTTCCTCATTGAGAAAAAGAACTATGTGGATGCCATCATCGGTCTGCCTGCCAATATATTCTATGGCACAAGCATCCCGACATGTATCTTGGTGTTCAAGAAATGCCGTAAGGAGGATGACAACATTCTGTTCATTGATGCCAGCAAGGAGTTTGAAAAGGTCAAGACCCAGAACAAGCTCCGTCCGCAGCATATCAAGAAGATTGTTGATACCTATCGTGAGCGCAAGGAGATAGAAAAGTACAGCCATCTTGCCACACTGCAAGAAGTGGCTGAGAACGACTACAATCTCAACATTCCTCGTTACGTTGATACTTTCGAAGAAGAAGAACCCATCGACATTCATGCCGTCATGAAAGAAATCAAGGATTTGGAAGCCAAACGAGCCGACCTTGACAAGGAGATTGAAGGGTATTTGAAAGAGTTGGGATTGGTAGAATAGGCTTTTTTACCAAGTTGGTAAAATTTTAGAAGATTTTCAATATGGCTGAGAAAGATAATATACCAGAAATGCGTCCTACGTTTGATGCAATCCGCAGGACTGACGAAAACAACAAGGAATATTGGAGTTCGCGCGACCTTTGTAATGCTATGGGATATTCTACTAACTGGAAATTCCAAAATGTCATAAATAAGGCAATTGCCGTAGCCAATCAAAAAGGCATGAAGATTGATGACCATTTCAACCAAACGGTTGATATGGTCAAGCTCGGTAGTGGTGCATATAGAAAGGTGAACATATTCCGTTTGTCTCGTATGGCGTGCATGATTATAGCTGAAAATGCAGACGGAAAGAAACCTCTGGTGCAACAAGCAAGAGAATATTTTTCGCAGTCCGTTTCTACCACAGAACTTATTCAAAGCTCGCTGGAATCCAACATATTGCTGTATAAAACAGCACAAGGCGAAACACGTATTGAAGTGATATTCAACAACGAGACATTTTGGATGTCGCAAAAACGCATGGCAGATTTGTTTGGCGTAGACCGAGCAACGATTGCTTATCACCTTTCTCAAATTTATGAAAGTGGAGAACTTACAAAAGAGGCAACTTGTAGAAAAATTCAACAAGTTCAACTTGAGGGTGAGCGTGATGTTGAACGTACTCCTTTGTTCTACAACCTTGATGCCATTATTGCCGTAGGTTACCGTGTGAACAGCTATCAAGCAACTCAATTTCGTATATGGGCAACTTCTGTGTTGAAGGAGTTTATCATCAAGGGGTATGTACTTGATGACGAACGCTTGAAACAAGGCAAGCATTTCGGCAAGGACTACTTTGATGACTTGTTAGAACGCATCCGTGAGATACGGACGTCTGAACGTCGCTACTATCAGAAGATAACGGATGTATATGCAGAGTGTAGTGCTGATTATGATGCAAAATCAGAAAGTACCAAATTGTTCTTCAAGATGGTGCAGAATATGATGCACTTGGCTGTCACACATCATACCGCAGCAGAGATTGTCTTTAACAGAGCTGATGCCGAACAACCACACATGGGGCTTACCACATGGAAAAAAGCACCTAACGGACGAGTACAAAAGTCGGACACAATTGTAGCCAAGAACTATTTGTCGGATACCGAACTTAATCAACTCAATGGCATAACTACTTCATTCCTTGACTTAGCTGAGACTCGTGCCCAACGCCATATCATTACAACAATGGAAGATTGGCGAAAGCGACTTGCCCAGTTCCTTGCGGCAATGGACTATGAGGCAAACCCTTCGGCAGGAACTGTTTCGCAAGATGAAGCAAGAGCAAAGGCTTATGGAGAATATGAGAAATATAAGCTCATCCAAGACCGTTCATATATTTCTGATTTCGACAGATTTAATAATGGTGATGATGAAACGCCTCTGCTGCCTTTCGACCTCAATCCAAAGGAAATTTAAAATAAAAATTTGTCTACCAAGCAGGTAGACTATTTCAGAACCATCAATTAAGGATTTAAAATGACAACAAAAATAAATAACGAACAAAAGAAACTCAATGTCCCAAATCTCAGATTCCCGGAGTTTCAGGGGGAGTGGGAGAAGTGTCCATTGGGAAAAATATCCACAAAAATAACAAAGAAAAATAAAGGTAATACAATCCAAAATGTATTGTGTAATTCAGCTACATTAGGTTTAATCCCTCAAAATGATTATTTTGATAGAGAAATTGCAAATTCTAATAATACAGATAGTTACTATGTTATTGAGTACGGTGACTTTGTATATAATCCTAGAAAATCAGTATCGGCACCATACGGCCCAGTAAATATCTATACAGGAAGTATAAAAGGTATTATTTCGCCTCTGTACCTCTGCTTCTCGGTACACAGCATTATGCCATCTTTTCTATATTATCGATTTAAGAGTTCTGTATGGTTTCCTTATGTATACTCTCATGGTAATACTGGAACAAGATTCGATCGTGTGAGCATCAAAGATGACGTATTCTTTGAAATGCCAATTTACATGCCGTCATCAAAGGAGCAAATAAAAATAGCAAACCTTATGGCACTTCTTGACGAGCGTATTGCGACTCAAAACAAAATCATTGACAAGTTGCAGTCCCTAATCAAGGGACTAAATGACTCTTTGTATGCTCAATATGGAGATAAGGTTTTGACCTCATTTGCAGAACTCGGCACTTCATATTCTGGACTGTCAGGGAAGTCTGCACAAGACTTTGGCTCGGGTAAGCCTTTCATAACTTATCTGAATGTGTATTCAAACAATGTCATCAATGAAAACGATTTCCAATATGTGGCAATCAAAAATGGTGAGAAACAGAATATTGTTGAATATGGCGATGTCTTGTTCACATTGTCATCGGAAACACCAGAAGAAGTTGGTATAGGGTCTGTGTATCTTGGTAAAGAAAAAGTGTATCTGAATAGTTTCTGTTTGGGTATTCACATCACAAATAAGGAAGTGGCTTTTCCTCCGTATCTGTCTTACTACGTTTCTTCAACAGCATTCCGAAAGTTTATCTATCCTTATGCACAAGGAAGTACGAGGTTCAACCTTTGTAAGGCAGATTTTGAGAAGGCAAGTATTAAACTACCAACCTTAGAAAATCAAAAGCGAATATACTCTATTCTGAGTCATATAGATAGTAAAATCGAAACAGAAAGACAAATGCTTGATCTATATAATTCTCAAAAGCAGTATCTGCTTCGCCAGATGTTCATATAAACATCTGACGGAGCAAGTATTGCTTCTGCTTGTTCAATAGTTCTAATAAATCTGTTTCCGTTTTTATCTTCTGCCCCAATGTGAATAGACGCTTTCCTATTAGTTGCTGCATTTCAAAAGAGGGAAGAGAAAGAGGGATATTACATAGTCCTTCAAAAGACAAGCATTGTCTAACACTTCCCTCTAATCTCT
>OIWK01002536.1_pt1 | contig 14400 bp, 12 predicted proteins | sample 1587401 | NCBI WGS metagenome assembly OIWK01 (sample SAMEA3888911, study PRJEB22519) | human gut metagenome | biome: human gut; feature: human-associated habitat; material: faeces | place: Denmark | collected 2009
CGCTTTGATCCTGTTTTCTTGCTCAATTCTTTTTTCTTTTTCGCCGCTGTGCGGTAAAGGACGCAGGGGGAGGGACCGCTGGCTTTCCAGCGGCCTCTCCCCTGCGTCATTGCATGTTTCTTCAATTTCGCCGCAGCGGATCACATACCGACATATGCACCGTTCTGGATGACCATGCCCTTGGGCTGCTTGGACACCGCGCCGGTGCTGTCCCAAGTCACGTCACTGCCGGTCAGGCCGTTAAAGGTCATCGTGGTGAACTGCTGGATCATCAGGTCGCACAGGGTGGAGGCGTCCATGTCGGTGGTCGCCTTGGCGTTGGTCAGGGCCTGATAGTAAGCGTACACGCAGTCATAGGCGTCAGCCGCAAACTGGTTGGGGATCTCGTTGTACTTCTCCTGGTACTTGGCCACGAAGTCCTTGGTCTGCTGGTCCTCAGCGTCGGCGTTGAAGGGGGTCAGCAGCATCACGCCCTCAGCCAGGGTGGTGTCGAAGCCGTCCATGGTCAGGATGCCGTCCATGCCGTCCACGCCGAACCACTTGGGCGCGTAGCTCATGCCCTGGGCCTGGGCCAGGATCAGAGAAGCAGGCTGATAGTACATGGGCAGGAAGACCAGGTCTGCGCCGTTCTTCTGGGCGTCGGTCAGCTGCACGGAGAAGTCGGTGTCGTTGCCGTCGGCGAAGGTGGTGTCGCTGACGATCTCCAGACCCAGCTCCTCGGCCTTGGCCACGAAGGTCTCGTGGATGCCCTTGGAGTACACGTCATCGTTCTTCCAGATGACGGCGATCTTGGTGCCCAGCTTCTTCTCAGAGATGTAGGTAGCAGAAGCGGAACCCTGGTTGGGGTCCATGAAGCACATCTGGAACACATCGTCCTTGCCCTCGATGGTGGCAGTGGAAGAAGCGGAGGGGGTCAGCGCAAAGATGCGGTCCTCGTTGTTCTTCACGGAGGTGGCCTCGGCAGGCTTGGAGGTGACGGAGCCCAGAGACAGCTGCATGCCCCAGTCCTTCAGGGTGTTGTAGGCGTTCACGGCCTTCTCGGCGTCGTGCACGTCGTCCTCATACCGCAGGTCGAACTGGATGTCGCCACCCTTGGCGTTGATCTCTTCGACTGCGATGGTAGCGCCGTTCTTGGCGGCCACGCCGTAGATGGCAGCAGCGCCGGTCAGGGGGCCGGTGCCGCCCAGCTTAAACGCAGCGCCGGTGGGAGCCGCTGCGGAGCTGTCGGTGGAGCTGTCAGTAGATGCATCGCTGCTGGTGTCGCCGCCGTTGCCGCCGCAGGCAGCCAGGCCCAGCACCATCATGCCGGCCAGAGCCAAGCTCAGTAACTTCTTTTTCATCATAACGTTCTCCTTTTCCTCTTCCAGCGGCTTGTCCCTTTCCGGCAGCGGGTTTCCCGCTTCTGTTGAAAGGACATTTTGTCAAGTTGACGTAAGAAAATAAAATTTCTAGGGGTTTTCGCCGCTTTTTTCGTTGTTTTGTATTATACTACGGCAATTTCAAATCTTCAAGTGTCAACTTGTGGATTGTTTGTGGTTCTCCCTTTTGCCGGTTTCCCTGCAAAGCCCCTGCTGGTTTTTGGCCATTCCGCAAAGGAAATTTGTCAACATTGTCACTTTTTATTTCATAAATAGTCGAACTGTCAACGCCGCAAAAAAGAACCCCGCCGCGTCCGCACACAGCGCCGCCGGGACTGCGTAGCGGCTCTTCCGGATGCCCGTCGCGCCGAAATAGACGGCGATGGTATAAAACGTCGTCTCGGTAGACCCCAGCATCACCGCCGCCGTCCGTCCGATGGTGGAGTCCGGCCCGTAGGTCGAGATGAGCTCCGACCCCACTCCCAGCGCCGCGCTCCCGCTGATGGGCCGCACCAGCATCAGCCCCACCGTCTCCGGTGGGATGCCCAGCCAGCCCAGCACCGGGGCCAGCACGTCCGCCAGCACCTCCAGTCCCCCGGAGGCCCGCAGCATGGCCACCACCGTCAGCAAGGTCACCAGTGCCGGTAAAATTTTCAGCAAGATCTCCAGACCCTTCCCGGCTCCGACCAACAGCGCGTCATAGACGTCCACGCCCTTCGCCATCCCGTAACAGGCCACCCCGGCCAAAATGCCCGGCACCACCAGCTCCAGCATCGGCCCCTCACTCCTTCCAGACCCGCGCAAGCCCCTTCGCCGCCAGAATGCCCACGCTGACCGACAGGGCCGACGTGACCCAGACCGCCGGTAAAATATCAAACGGTGCCTCGCACCCTGCCGCCATTCTGACCGCCGCCACCGTGGTCGGGATCAGCTGGATGGATGCCGTGTTGCACACCACCAGCATACACAGGCTGTCCCCCGCCACCCCCGGCGTCCGCCGGCTCATCCGCCGGGCCGTCTCCAGGCCCAGGGGCGTCGCCGCGTTCCCCAGCCCCAATAAATTCGCGGAGACATTGGCCGCCAGGGTGTCCATGGTCCCCTTGTCCGAGGCAAAGTCCGGGAACAGCCGCCCCAGGACCGGCTTCAGGAGCCGAGCCAATTTCTCCGCCAGCCCGGAGCGCTGCATCACTTCCATCACGCCCATCCAGAGACACAAAACCCCGGCCATGGAGATGCCCAGCTGCACCGCGCTGCTTGCCCCGTCCAGCGCCGCCGGCGCCAGTTCCGCCTGGTTTCCCAGCGCCAGCGAAAAAACCAATGCTCCCACCGTCATCCCCGTCCAGATCACCGTCATGGCCATGCGTTTCGTCTCCTTTCCAAAAAGGCTGCCGAATCAGTGAGATTTTTTGTTTATATTTTCCTATATTTTCCAATGATTCGCCAATTTTCGATTGACTTCTTTTTCCAATTTGTTATAATTAAAGGGAAATCTGCGTTTTCTGTCTGATTTGGCTATTTTTCCCAATCCATGCCTGTTGGCACTTGCGGAAAGATGTGAGATGAGAGAGCCGGATCCAGCCAGAGCTGCTATGCGCTTTGATCTATGAAAGGATGTGTTTCACCATGAAATCAACCGGCATCGTCCGTCGTGTGGACGAACTGGGCCGCATCGTGCTGCCCATCGAGCTTCGCCGTACCCTCAACATCGCAGAGAAAGATTCTCTGGAAATCTATGTAGATGGGGCTTCGATCATGCTCAAGAAGTATCAGCCCGCCTGCATTTTCTGCGACAACGCCAAGGACATCCATGTCTTCAAGGGCAAGAACATCTGCGCCCACTGCCTGAAGGAACTCCTGGAAGTCTGATCTGACCCCAACCCACGCCCAAGCGGACCCACCCTTTCCTAGGATCGGTCCGCTTTTTCATGCGCAAAATTGGGGATCGTCTGCCGCATCAGGGCGCAAAAAAAGCGCCTCAGAAGACCTTCTTCCGTGCGCTCCGCATCGTTTCTCTCCGTGTTCCGTTTTGAACAGCACGCTCCGCTGGTTGGACCTCTCCCCGTCTCGGCGGGACCGCCCATTGCCGCATCTGCTTCGCCGCCGTTCTCCAGCGTGACCCAAGTTCTTGTTTCATACACATCGCTCCTTTCTGTCCGTTCCTAGTCTATCATTCTATTTCTTATTGTAGCACATCTCCCCTTCCCTTCCACCTCATTTCGCAAAAATTCCGGTAAAATCCCAGTAAATTTTCCTCCCACCGGCACAGAAGAAGGTTCTGTCCCTGGTTCTCTGCGTGGCTATGATGCTGTCCGTCATGGTCGTAGGGGCCGGACACATACGTTTCCTAAAAGTAGTACGTAATCAGAACGTTTAGGTTTGGTATGCGGGACGGAGCCCGCAGGAAGCCCTTGAGGTGCTACCTCCATCCACTACGCCGCAGGTAAGCGGCAGGCCCTACCAATGGCCCGCCCGCCTCCCGCAGGCAGGCCCCCGGCCGTGGCCTCTCGACCTTCAAAAGCCTCTAGTAACATACTGACAAGAAAGGAAGTTTATCATGCGTCAAACGTCAATCGTCGGGTTCCCTGATACCCTCAAGAGCCTCCCTCAGGCCGAGCAGAAAGCCCTGCAAACGGCCCTTGACCAGGCCGCAAGCATCACCAACCAGGCCCAACAGCAAAGCGTCCTGCAAGCCATTACAGCCGTCGTAGCCGTCCGCCGTCGGGAACAGATGCAAAAGGAAAGCAACCGGCGAACCGAGCGGGCCCGCCGTCACCTCATCGGCGCCCATGTCCCGCTCGAACTCTACGAACGGTGCGTCGAAGCGGCAGAGGGGGAAGCGATATCCCTTTACAGGTTCGTGGTCAATGCCCTGGAAGCGGCCTGCCTGCGGCACGAAACCCCGCCATGGGAGGTTCTCTCTCCCCCCTGGGTCAAGCCTCAGTAAGTGGGGCCGGGGGCCTCTTGCCCTCTCCGTGGTTCCGCCAGGGCCCCCGGCGCGGTTCCCCGTCCAAACGTGGTCGGGGGGGACGCTCGGCGCGTGGCCGCGCCTCCCGTCCCGTGCCTCGCCCGCGGGCTGGTGTGCGCCGGGGCCTCCTGGCTCCCTCTCCTGTGGCCCCTCCTGTGGCCCAGGTGGTCAGTGCGTGCGCGTCCCCGTGGAATCATAGGGGCCGCGCTACCCGGCCCTCTAGGGCCTCCCTGGTCGCTCTCAGCAACGGTGGTCTCTGGTGCGTTGCGTGCGTTTATCGGCTTTTCCGCCTGCCCCTCTCATTATGGCGCCCCCGTCAAGGGCTTCGTAAATGGCCGCAAGCGGCCACCCTTGACGGGGCCGCGGCAACGAGGTGCCAGCCGGAAAAGCTGAGCAACGAAAGGAGCTACAAGCCATGAATGCAAACATCTCGACCGCCACTCGGCGCCGCGTCTACCGACGCGACGGTTACCGCTGCGCCCTCTGCGATTCCACGCGGTTCCTCCAAATCCACCACCACATCCCCCGCGGTGAGGGTGGGGGCAACAGCCCCCACAACCTCATCACCCTCTGCTCCGATTGTCACGCCATGTGCCATGGCGTCAATCTCCGCGGCTGGGTCGACATGGACCAGGAAACCATCGTCCAGAACTGCACGGAGTACCTCGCTGACCTCTATGCCGGTTACTGGAATCCCTGGGGCCCCTGATGGGGCCCTTCGGGGCCCTGTGCATAAGTCTGTGGAAAACTAGAACGCCTGTACTATATCTTGTGGTGTGGGGCCGGTGGCCCACTAGCCCTAGGGGTGGTACCGCCCGCCCCCGCCGCCGGTTCCCCGTTGCATAGGCCGTTCATAGCGCGCTCGGCTTCGCCTCCCGGCAGTGCGTCGCTCTCAGGTGGCCGTGGCGCCGGGGGCCGGGCTCCCTCTCTCCTGCGCCTCCCGTGTCGGCAGGGTGCCCGCCCGCAGGCACGCGGGCCGTCTCGCCTGGTATGCCCGATTCTCCCGCGCTAACGTTCGCAAAATGTAGTGTTTTGCAAAGTTGGCCAAGGCCAACCATCGCAAAACAGACATTATTGCGAAGTTTGCGCGGCCTACCCCTGCTCCCTTTCTCCTGCTTCGCCTCCCGCTCGGCAGGTGGCGCCGGGGGCGCAATGGAAGGTGCCCGCTCCCGCGGGCAGATTAAATTCCTGGAAATAGTCCGAAACCATTCTGAAAGGTACGAAAACAAGAGGAAAACGGAAGGAAAGGGCTTGCAATCCGTCCGAAAACGTGCTATTGTGATGAAAACAAGCGGTCGTTCTGCCTGTTTTTCCCAAGGGTGCTGGCCGGGAAGCAAACCGTTCGCTTCTCGGCCTTGTGCTACCCGGCAGGTGGCGCCGGGGGCGCGACGAAAACCAAGCACAAAACCAGAAGAAGGTTCTGTCCCTGGTTCTCTGCGTGGCTATGATGCTGTCCGTCATGGTCGTAGGGGCCGGGGCGGCGTTCTCTGATCAGTCCAAGATCAAGAACACTGAGGCTGTCGATGCTTGTACTGCACTGAACATCATCGGCGGTTACCCCGACGGCTCTTTCAAGCCCGAGGGCAACATCACCCGCGCTGAGGTCACCAAGATGATCTGCGTGGCCCTGAACGGCGGCAAGAACCCCGCTGTCAGCACCAACACCACCCCCACCTTCAGCGACGTGCGCAACAACGCCAACGCTGCCTGGGCTGAGGGCTACATCGAGTCCTGCGCTGCTCAGGGCATCGTCTCCGGCGTCGGCGGCGGCAAGTTCGCTCCTGCTGGCAACGTGACCGGTACTCAGCTGGCCAAGATGCTGCTGGTCGCTCTGGGCTATAAGGCTGACATCGAAGGCTTCACTGGTTCCGCTTGGGCTACCAACGTGAACATCCGTGCTACCCAGAAGGGCCTGTACAAGGATCTGGAGAAGATGGACACCAACGCTGCGATCACCCGTGATAACGCCGCTCAGATGGTGTGGAACGCTCTGCAGGCCAAGGAAGTCAAGTATGAGTATACTCTGGTTTCCGAGAATGGCACTTTGACCTCTAAGACCACTCTGGTGGACAAGGACCTGACCCTGCTGAAGGACAAGTATGACTCCGACATCACCAAGGGTGTCGTGACCGCTATCAGCCACAACTCCAAGGGCTATCTGGTCACCATCGATACTCTGGCTAAGGACAGCAAGGACGAAGAAATCACTGTGAATCTGTCCAAGGTTGAAAAGGACCCCACTGACCTGGTTGGCAAGGCTGTTAAGGCTCTGTACAAGGCTACCGATGATGTCTACGGCATCTACGTTGACGACGAGAACACTGCTACCGTCGTGAACACCACTCTGGGCGACATCGACCTGAACAAGGACGAGTACAAGCTGGATGGTGTGACCTATGAGACCAAGGCTAAGACCTTTGGTGCTGTCGAAGCTGTTGATGCACTGGGAGCAAAGTTCAACAAGGATACTAAGGCTACTAACAACCTGTCCTCTGTGAAGAATGTTTCCGATGCTTCCAAAGTTGTCCTGATCGACAACGACGGCGACGAGAAGATCGACATCGCTGTTGTGACCCCCGTTCAGTTCGGTGAGATTACCTATCTGAACTCCAAGAACATCACCGTCAAGGGTGTTCTGACCAACGCTAAGCTGGAAGACTGCGACGTCTATAAGGATGCTGCTAAGGACGACCAGGTTGCTGTGATCGCCAAGGATTATTCTGCTGACGGGAACAACATCATCGTGAAGCTGGATACCGTTTCCGGTAAGGTCGATGCCGTTAAGACCAAGAATAAGACTGTCACCGAGGCCCGCATCAACGGTACTTGGTATGATGTGGCTGTCTTTGACAGCAAGGACAAGGTGGCTAAGGACGATAAGGGCGACTTCTTCGTGTACAATGGCTACATCGTTGCTGTTGACACCACCGGCGGCTCCATCTCTGACACTGCTTACATCATTTCTTCCAGCACTGCTATGGATGCTAATGGCGACTATCAGGCTAAGGTTATGATGAATGGTGAGACTAAGGTTGTTCCTATGAAAAAGGACAATAACTTGGTCCAGCCTGGTGCTGCTGATGTCTATTGCACCTATGAAGTAGACGATGGTACCTATGAGTTCACTGCTATCGCGGACAAGAATAAGGTTCTGAAAAACGAATACACTGCCGCCGCTGTTAAGAGCTATGAAGATGGCCGTCTCTACGCCGCTGAAGGTGGTAAGAAGGCTGCTTCTAACACCGAATACCTCATTGATGATAATGCTGTTATCTTTGTGAAGTACAACAAGGATAAGCACGTCATTCTGTCCGGCAAGGATGTTGCAGCTTGGGGCGATAAGGTAAAGAACTTCAATACGTCCACTGCAAGTGGTTCCAGCGCCTCTCTGGTCCTGTATGAGACTGGTGACAAGATGATGAAAGTCAAGGGTGCCTTTATCGACCTGGCTAATGACAAGATGCCTGCTTCCACTGCTTCTTACGGCGTGATCGTCAGCGACATTGTTAGCGCAACTGACGACAAAAATGAGTTCACTCTGTGGAACGGTACCGACACTATCGAGGTCACCACTTCTGACTCTGGCTTTGCTAAGTGGCAGGTCGTTGAGTATGTGAAGAACAGCGATGATACCTATGACATCGACGCTGTTGCTGTTAACGGCGCTAATGCTAAGGGTCAGGAAAAGAAGGCTCTGGCTGGTGTTGTCAAGGGCTATGGCCTGTACTCCATCATGGACCACACCTCTAATGTTGTTCAGCTGGCAAACAAGGACAATAAGGCTACGAACTACAATATCACCAAGGATACTCAGATCATCTATGTGGATACCTCTGCTTCCGATACTGATGGCATCTGCGTAAAGGGCGGTTCTATCTCTGACGCTGGTTATGCTGGTAAGAATACTAAAGGTGAGGACACTTACTATCGTAACGCTACCTTTGTGATTGATGATGGTTCTGACCTGGATCTGCTGGTCGTTATCACTAACACGAAGGACGCATATTCTGGCATCCTTAAGTAAGGATGCTAAGTAATCTCTCCTGAATATTCAGGCTAGATTCTAAGCGAAATGCAAGGCCCCCAGGGTTTCCTGGGGGTCTTGTTTTGCGTTCTTCTCACGAAAAATGTGTGAATCAGCGTGAAAAAATCACAAAAAATGTGTTTTTCTTGCCTTGAAACCGCACAAAAAATGTGCAATACTAAGTTCATCTTGATACAGGCGGTGAACGAGATGAAACGAAATGCCATGCAGGACCTGCTCCGCTGGAAAGCCGACGAGGAGCGCAAGCCCTTGGTGCTCAAGGGGGCGCGGCAGGTGGGGAAGACCTGGCTGATGAAGGAATTCGGGCGGGAGGCCTATGCGGGGTATGTTTATTTTAACTTCGACGAAGAGGATGCGTTGAAGTCTATTTTTGAACATAACAAGAACCCGCAGAGGATCATTGAGCTGCTGTCGTTGGTGGCTGGGGAGAAGATCGAGCCAGAGACGACGTTGGTCATTTTTGACGAGGTGCAGGAGTGCCCGGAGGCGCTGAATGCGCTGAAGTATTTTAAGGAGAAGGCCAACGAGTACCATGTGATCGCGGCGGGGAGTCTGCTGGGGACGCTGCTGGCCCAGCCGAAGTCGTATCCGGTGGGGATGGTAAACCTGCTGGAAATTCAGCCATTGACCTTTGATGAATTTTTGGAGGCCACGGACGAGAGCTTGTTCCGGTACTATGAGCGCATCGAGAAGGGGCAGGTCATCGAGGAGATCTTTCACAAGCGGCTGCTGGACGCCTACCACAACTATCTCATCATCGGCGGAATGCCGGAATGCGTGGCGTCCTGGGAGAAATACCGGGACCCGGCCCGGATCGACCAGATCCAGAGAGAGCTGATCGAGATCTACGAGAACGATTTCTCTAAGCACAACGGGAAGGTAAACAGTGGGCGGATCTTGATGGTCTTTCGGAGCATCGTGTCCCAGCTGGCCAAGCCCAACGAAAAGTTTATGTACGGGGCCGTGCGGAGCGGCGGTCGGGCCAGAGACTTTGAGGAAGCCATCGAGTGGCTGGTGTCGGCGGGAATGGTAAACCGTGTTTATAATGTGTCAAAGATGGAGCACCCCCTGACGGCCTTTGACAAACTGGACTATTTCAAGCTCTTCCTGTTCGACACGGGCCTGCTCAAGCACATGGCAGGCATCGACAACGGCGCGATCTTGCTGCGGAACAACTTCCAGTTCAAAGGCCCGCTGACGGAAAACTACGTCTTGCAGCAGCTCCGGGGGCAGTTCCCGGTGGCCCCGCGGTATTACGCCAGCCAGGGCAGTGAGATCGACTTCGTGCTGCAAAACGGGACGGAGATCATCCCCGTGGAGGCCAAGGGCGGAGAGGATAAGTCCGCGCCGTCCTTCAAGCGCTACATCCAAGATAAACACCCCGCCCACGCCCTGCGCTTCTCCGAGCGCGGCTACCGGAAGGACGGGGAGATCACGAACCTGCCGCTGTATTTGGCCCGGAAAACCAAAGAACTCCTATAAAAACCACTAGCATCACTTTTTTCTTATCTTTTCATCAAAAAAGGTGTTTTCCCTCTTGACTGCAATGCTTTAAAGTGCTACGATGGTACCACCGAATTTGAGAGGGGGAAACCACCCTCTCCTATATCTTGAAAGAGGGTTATCCAACATGAAAAAGAAACTGCTTGCAGCCCTGCTGGCTGGTGTCATGGCCGTGGGCCTGACCGCCTGCGGCGGCAACACTTCCACTGACGCACCCGCCGCTGACGGCGAGGCAAACGGCGATAGCGCCGCCGGCTCCTACACCGTGGGCGTCTGCCAGCTGGTGCAGCACGCCGCGCTGGACGCCGCCACCCAGGGCTTCCAGGACAAGCTGACGGAACTGATCGAGGCCGACGGCGGCACCGTCACCTTTGACGTGAAGAACGCCTCCGGTGAGTCCGCCAACTGCGCTTCCATCATCAATGGCTTCGTGTCCTCCGGCGTGGACCTGATCCTGGCCAACGCCACGGCTTCCCTCCAGGCCGCCCAGGCCGGTACGACGGACATCCCGATCCTGGGCACTGCCGTCACCGACTATGGCACGGCACTGGGCATCGACGACTGGACCGGCACCACCGGCACCAACATCTCCGGCACCGCTGACCTGGCCCCCCTGGACCAGCAGGCCGCCATGCTCAATGAGCTCTTCCCCGACGCCAAGACCGTGGGCCTGCTCTACTGCTCCGCCGAGCCGAACTCCAAGTACCAGATCGACACGATCAAGCCCATGCTGGAAGAGAAGGGCTACACCTGTGAGGAGTTTGCTTTTGCCGACTCCAACGATGTCGCTTCCGTCACCACCTCCGCCTGCGCTGCCAGCGACGTGATCTACATCCCCACCGACAACACCGCCGCCTCCTGCACCGAGGCCATCCGCAACGTGGTCGTGCCCGCCAAGACCCCCGTGGTCGCCGGTGAGCAGGGCATCTGCTCCGGCTGCGGCGTGGCCACCCTGTCCATCGACTATCACCAGCTGGGTGAGGTCACCGGTGAGATGGCTTACGACATCCTGGTCAAGGGCGCTGACCCCGCCACCATGGAGATCAAGTATGCCCCCGACACCACCAAGATGTACAACGCGGACATCTGCCAGGAGCTGGGCATCACCCCGCCCGACGGGTACACCGCCATTGAGGCCTGATCTGGATTTGATTTAGCCTGATGAAACTCAGGCGGCCCCTCGTAAAAAAACCACGGGCGGGAAAGGAAACCCCTTTCCCGCCCTTTGCGTCTAGTTTTAGACTTTGGGGACTGCGTTGATACACAACCGATTCCGTGCGGTAGGTGGCCCTCATCCGACCCGGGCTTTGCCCGGCCCACCTTCCCCTGGGGGGAAGGTGGCTGCGAAGCAGACGAATGAGGGCTATCTACCGCAAGCACTCCGCAGTGTACCAAGGTAAAAACGCCCCACTACGGAACCACCAATCCAATCCGCCGCCAACGGCGGCCACCATAGAAGAAAGAAAACAGGAGGAATCCACCGTGAACTTTTTCCCCTCTCTGCTCAACGCCCTTCCGGGGGCGCTGGCCCAGGGCCTGATCTGGGGCCTCATGGCCATTGGCGTGTACATCACGTTCAAAGTGCTGGACCTGGCCGATCTGACCGTCGACGGCACGATGTGTACCGGCGGCGCGGTCTGCATCATCCTCATGACCCACGGGGTCAACGTCTGGGTGGCCATGCTCTGCGCGTTCATCGCGGGCATGATCGCCGGGGCCGTCACCGGCCTGTTCCACACGGTCATGGGCATCCCCGCGATCCTGGCTGGTATTCTGACCCAGCTGGCGCTCTTCTCCATGAACCTGCGCATCATGGGCGGCAAGGCCAACCAGGCCATCAACCCCGACAAGTATGACCTGCTCGTCTCCCTGCGGAACGTGAAGAAGCTCAGCTTCGAGAACCCCATTCTCGTGACCCTGATCTTCACCGCCGTGGTCATCGCCCTGCTCTACTGGTTCTTCGGGACCGAGGTCGGCAGCGGCATCCGGGCCACCGGTGCCAACCCCAACATGAGCCGCGCCCAGGGCATCAACGTGGACCGGAATAAAGTGCTGGGCCTGATGCTCTCCAACGGCATCGTGGCCCTCTCCAGCGCCCTGTACACCCAGTACCAGGGCTTCGCCGATGTCAACGCCGGCCGTGGTGCCATCGTCATCGGCCTGGCCGCCGTCATCATCGGTGACGTCATCTTCTCCCGCATCTTCCGCAACTTTGCGCTGAAGCTCGTCTCCGTGTCCATCGGTGCCGTCATCTATTACGTCGTCATCCAGATCGTCCTGACCATGGGCCTGAACAGCAACGATCTGAAGCTCTTCTCCGCCCTGGTGGTGGCCGTGTTCCTGGCCGTGCCCTACTGGAAGAGCAAGCACACCCGGAGCAAAGTGAAGCCCGCAGCCGCAAAGGAGGCGCCCCATGCTTGAACTGAAAAATCTTTATAAGACGTTTAATGCCGGGACCGTCAACGAGAAACGCGCCATCGACGGCCTGGACCTGACCCTGGAGGACGGCGATTTCGTCACCATCATCGGCGGCAACGGCGCCGGTAAATCCACCACCCTGAACCTGATCGCCGGCGTTTTCCCCGCCGACCAGGGGAGCATTGTTCTGGACGGCGTGGACATCACCCGCCTGCCGGAGCACAAACGCGCCAAGTATCTCGGCCGCGTCTTCCAGGACCCCATGATGGGCACCGCCGCCACCATGGGCATCGAAGAAAACCTCGCCCTGGCCAACCGCCGCGGCCAGCGCCGCACCCTGCGCCCCGGCATCACCGCCCAGGAGCGAGAGAAGTTCCGCAAGCAGCTGGCGGCCCTGGGCCTGGGGCTGGAGGACCGCATGACCAGCAAAGTCGGCCTGCTCTCCGGCGGCCAGCGCCAGGCCCTGACCCTGCTCATGGCCACCCTGAAAAAGCCCCGCCTGCTCCTGCTGGACGAGCACACCGCCGCCCTGGACCCCAAGACAGCCGACAAAGTCCTCCAGATCACCGAGGAGATCGTGGCCCGCGACAAGCTCACCACCCTCATGGTCACCCACAACATGAAGCACGCGATTCAATACGGCAACCGCCTGATCATGATGGACGCCGGCAAGGTCGTGGTGGACATCCGCGGCGAGGAGAAAAAGAATCTCACCGTTCGTGACCTGCTGGAAAAATTCAAGATCGACAACGACCGGATGCTGCTCTCCGAGTGAGCGCAAGCGAACTTTAGCCGGACCGGGTCCGGCGTCAAATCCACTCGAAAACTGTCGAGTCTGGTCATGACAGCCCGCACCCTCCTGTTGTAGGATAAGGAATCCCTACAACAGGAGGTTTTTTATTGATGGAAAAGTACACGTATATTCGCAAGACGATCACCTGGGACAGCCGCCGCTACGAGGTCCGGGGCAAGACGGAGCAGGAGGCCTGCGAGAAGCTGGCCGACCTCGTCGTCTCTCTGAAGCGGGGGGAGTTTGCCGCCAGCGGGCAGACCACTGTGGAGCAGTGGTTCCAGCAGTGGATGCAGACCTACAAAATTCCCTCCGGCATCACGCCCAAGAGTCTGCGCCTGTATGACGAGAAGTACAACGGCTACATCGGCCCCGCCATCGGCCAGAAGAAGCTCCAGGACGTGCGGGACCTGCACTTGCAGACCATCCTGAACACCCAGGCCGGGCGCTCCTACTCCCACGTCTCCAAGCTCCGCATGGTCCTGCAGGAGCTGTTCCGCCAGGCCCGCCGCTCCCGCCTCATCGTCTTCGACCCCGCCGAGGGGCTTCAGCTGCCCGAAAGCACCAAGCGCAGCCACCGGCCCATCACCGCCGCCGAGCGCCGCCACATCCTGGCCCTCGCCAAGGAGCACCGGGCGGGCCTGTGGGTCCTGACGATCCTCTACGCCGGCCTCCGCCCCGGCGAGACGGCGGCGCTTTCCTGGAAGGACATCGACTTCAACCGCAACGAGATCCACGTCTACAAGGCCATTGAAAGCGGCACCAAGACCGTCAAGGCCCCCAAGACCCCCGCCGGGGTGCGGGATATCCCCATGCGCCAGGAGCTGCGGGACCGCCTCCTGGACGCCCAGGGCCGCCCGGACGACCTGGTCTTCCCGGCCCCGGCCGGGGGCGTGCGCAGCGCCAACAGCCTCCAGCGCCTCTGGGGCAGCTTTGCCCACGCCCTGGACCTGCACATGGGCGCGAAAGTCCAGGACGGCGTCATCACCAAGCACGCCCTGGCCCCCGACCTGACCCCCTACTGCCTGCGCCACACGTTCTGTACCGATCTCCAGCGGGCGGGCGTGCCCATCAACGTGGCCAAAGAACTCATGGGCCACGCGAACATCTCCGTCACTGCCAATATCTACACCCACCGCGACCAAAAAGTCCTCCACAGCAACATGGCCAAATTAAACCCCAACGGCCGCAAGCCCTCCACCAAGCCCCGCCCCAAGGAGCTGTGAGCCGCCAACCTGTGGATAACTTGTGGGAAATGTGGATAACTCCCATTTCTGTGGAAAACCCAGGATCATAAAAGCCACCCCGCCGGCGTACTGGA
>OIWK01002537.1_pt1 | contig 14396 bp, 9 predicted proteins | sample 1587401 | NCBI WGS metagenome assembly OIWK01 (sample SAMEA3888911, study PRJEB22519) | human gut metagenome | biome: human gut; feature: human-associated habitat; material: faeces | place: Denmark | collected 2009
AATTTCATATGGATTTTTATACATAGCTTCGTCATCATCCTCCTTAAATAGCTCGGGGCTAGGAAACGGTGGCTCGCCGCCTTCGCTGCTTTCCTTGTGGAAGGCGCTGAACCCGTGAGTCCTTTTCACCGGATACGCTTGAAATTTTCAAGCGTATTTTTTTATTTGCTTTTTTCTATGCAAACCTTGTCACTTCATGCTATAATGACATCATAAAATGATACGTGCAAAGAGACCTGTCTTTGCATGAATGAATTTCTCGACAAGTGAAAGCTTAGCGAGCTGAAACGCCAGTATCTTTTGCGGCGGATGATTCATTCATGCGGAGGCAGGTTTTTTTGATGGTATCGATCAAAAGCTGTTTTTGCTGAGGAGGAATCATCATGGCAAACGAAGTGACTATGGAATTTGTACAGGGTATGCCGAAGGCAGAGCTGCACCTGCACATCGAAGGAAGTCTGGAACCGGAGCTGAAGCTCGCGCTCGCCCAGAAGAACCATGTGGATATCGGACAGTCCACCATTGAAGAAGTCAGAAAATCTTATCAGTATGACGATCTGGCTTCCTTCCTCTCTGTGTACTATCCGGCGATGAATGTGCTTCAGACGGAAGATGATTTCTACGATCTCGCGATGGCCTATCTGAAACATGCGAAGGAAGAGAATGTCCGTCATGTAGAAATTTTCTTCGACCCGCAGGCACACACCAGCCGCGGCATCGCATTTGAAACTTTCATCAAAGGTCTCTACCGTGCGACGGTCGATGCGCGTGCGATGAACATTGATGCTCGTCTCATCATGTGTTTCCTGCGCGACCTCTCCAGAGAGTCTGCCAGAAAGACGCTCGAAGAAGCCCTGCCGTACAAGGATATGTTTATCGGTGTCGGTCTCGACTCAGATGAGCACAACAATCCTCCGATGAAATTTTTCCCTGTCTTCGTCGAAGCGGAAAAGGCCGGACTGCGTCTCACAGCCCATGCGGATATCGACCAGAAGGACTCCATCGAGCATATCCGTGACCTTTTGGAAGTTATCGGCGTAGAACGTATCGATCACGGCACGAACATTGTCGAAGATCCGGATCTCGTCGACTATGCCGTGAAGCATCAGATCGGCTTCACCTCCTGCCCGCTGTCGAATTCCTTCGTTCGTCCGGAAATGAAGGGCCCAGAAATCAAAGAGCTCCTCGAAAAGGGAGCGAAGATCTGCATCAATTCGGATGATCCGGCATACTTTGGCGGCTACATCAGCAAGAACTACTATGAGCTGGCCCGCCAGTTTGACCTCACCAAAGAACAGGTCGTTCAGCTTGCCAGAAATTCCTTCGAAGCCAGCTGGATCAGCGAAGAGCAGAAAGCGATCTATATCGCTGAGCTCGAAGAATACGCGAGAACGCATTAAAGATTAGCCCATGGGGACGTGCTGTCCTTTGATTGTGAATGAAGGCTTTGTTTGAATGAGGAATTAGGAGTGAGGAATTAGGAATGAAGGTGGCGGCTTCGCCGCGAGTATATATGGGGCGATGCCCGAAGGTGGTATTTAGTCACCAATCACCAGTCATTCCTAATCCCCGACCACTAATCCCTGTCTACCGATCCCTGCGTTTTTCATGAAAATAGATTTTTCTCGTATCGTCATCCCGAGCGTAGTCGAGGGATCTTTCTTGCACTGTGGTAATTTGCACACATGCGCTGGCATATAGCGATGCCGTGGTGCTTCTTTTTTCCGTTGCCTCGTATGCGGTGTATACCGTTCTGCAACAAAGATTTCTCGACTTTGCTCGAAATGACGATACGAGGAATGGAGATATCCCAAGAAAATTGGCTCTGCCGATTTTGCGGCGCACCACCATTTCTCATCATGAGTTACTTGAGGCTAGCCCTCAAATCCTCAACCCACTTCCCATTACATTACCAAGAGAGGTTGATACATCCAAAATGTCTGATACTACATCTCACGGTCTGCTGGACCGGCTGTTTCATCTGACCGAGAATAAGACGACGGTCAAGAGAGAATGTCTGGCCGGACTTACGACCTTTGTCTCAATGGCTTATATTTTATTTGTGAATCCCCAGATCCTGGGGGATGCCGGGATGGACGCGGGGGCGGTCTTCACGGCTACCGCACTTTCGGCGATTTTGGGCTGCCTGCTCATGGGATTCCTTGCGAACTATCCGATCTCCATCGCGCCGGGGCTTGGTGACAATGCTTTCTTCACCTACTCCGTCGTCCTTGCCATGGGGATGCCATGGCAGCAGGCGATGGCAGGGGTCTTCATCGCTTCCATCCTGTTCACTGTCGTTTCCATTTTCAGGATCCGTGAGATCATCATTGATGCGATCCCGCAGGATCTGAAATATGCGATGGCAGCCGGCATCGGTATCTTCATTTCCTTCGTCGGCCTGCAGGGCGGCGGCATCGTCATTGCAGATCCGGCGTCCATCATTTCCATCGGCTCCTTCAAGGTACCGACCACCTGGCTCACCATCTTCGGCACCCTTGTGACCGCGCTCCTGATGGCGAGAAAAATCCCCGGCTCCATTTTCTATGGTATCGTCATCACAGCGATCGCCGGCCTTGTGACAGGCGTTATCGCACCGCCGGACAGCATCATCTCCATGGCGCCGTCTCTCGCACCGACCTTCGGAGTCGGTGTGACGCATATGGGAGCGATCCTGACGGATCCTACCATGTGGGCGGTCGTCGTCATCTTCTTCCTGGTTGCTTTCTTTGATACCGCAGGGACTCTCATCGGCCTCGCACAGCAGGCAGGCTTCATGCACAATGGCAAGATGCCGCGCATCGGCCGCGCACTCATGGCAGACTCTCTCTCCATGCTCGCCGGCGCTGTCATGGGGACGACCCCGACGGCAGCGTATGTCGAGGCTTCTGCCGGCATCGCGATGGGGGCGCGCACAGGTCTTACCGCTGTCGTCGTCGCGATTCTTTTCGGCGTCAGCATGATCTTCTCGCCGCTCCTTGCTGTCGTCACAGCGAATGTCACCGCTCCGGCGCTCATTGTCGTCGGCGTCCTCATGGCATCGGCGCTGAAGGAGATCCGCTGGGATGAGTTCGAGATCGCGCTCCCGTCCTTCCTGATTGTCATCGGCATGCCGCTCACTTTCAATATTTCCTATGGCATCGCCTTTGGCTTTATTTTCTATCCGCTCGTCATGATCGCTGCCGGCCGCAGAAAAGAGCTGAACTGGATCATCTGGCTCATGTTCGTTCTCTTCCTCTTGCTGCTCGCGACACTGACGATGTTGAAATTCTGATGAAGCTAGGCTTCTGGGCCTATGGATCTAAGGAAATGCGGAAAGCGATCGGATCCTTACTTTCGTGAACCCGCTCAACCCACTGTACTTATAGAACCTGTCTATTTTTTACAAAGGAGAATTATATGCTGACTAGAGAATTGCTCGCTTCCTACATTGACGCCGGCGCTGGCCGCATCAAAGCGGACATGGCGGTCATGGGCGGTACCCTGATCAATGTCAATACCGGTGAATACTATCAGGCGGACGTTGCCATTTACAAAGGCAAGATCACGGCGGTAGAGAAGGATATTTCTGACTATGTCGATGATCATACGAAGATCATCGATGCGAAGGGAAAGTATCTCGCTCCGGGGCTCATCGACTGCCACGTCCATGTCGAATGCAGCAAGATGAGCATGACCCGCTTTGCGCAGGCAGTAGTGCCGCATGGTACTACGAGCATCGTCAGCGGACTTGATGAATATATTTCCGTCATCGGTGTCAATGGGCTCGAGGATATTTTCAAAGAGATCGATGCATCTCCATTGAAGGTTTTCTGGGCACTTCCGTACAAGACGCCCTACACCATCCCGAAGTCCACCATTGCGTACAATGTCACAGCGAAAGACCATGAGAGATATCATCAGGACTCCCGCTGCTACGGCATCTGGGAGCTCGTCCGTGAAGCTGTCATGACCAAGGATCAGGATACGCTGGATGCCATCGTCGAAGCAGAGAAGCGTCACCGTCCGATCTTCGGTTGCAGCCCGCTCGCTCGTGGCAAAGACCTCAATGAATATCTCATGAGCGGTGTCCGTGTCGATCATGAAAGCTACGATCATGAAGAATTTCTGGAAAAAGCAAGAAAAGGCATCCATACTATCATCCGTGAATCTGCCGTGACGAAATTCCTGAACGAAAATGTCCGTGCCATCACGGAATGCTGCCCGGGCATGGCGCGTCACACCAGCTTTTGCTCCGATGACGTTCACGCACGCGGCATCCTTGCACACGGTCACATCGACCACATCGTCCGTCTGGCTATCAAGGCCGGCGTCGCACCGATGACTGCCATCCAGATGGGCACCATCAATGCGGCGGAAGCCTATCAGATCGATGACCACGTCGGCTCGATCGCGCCGGGGAAAGACGCTGACATCCTCCTCGTCGACCAGCCAGGCACATTCCAGGTCGAGACCGTCATCAGCAAAGGCCAGCTCATCACCGAAAAAGGAGAGAACCGTTTCGATTACCAGATCCCGGCGCGCCAGTCCTCCCTCACCGATACCGTGAAGCATGCGCTCCTCACTGCGGATGATTTCGCCACCCATGTGAATATCGAAGAGGGCACCGCTCTTGTTGAGACCATCCACAGCGTAGGTCCCTTCATGAGAAAGAGAAGAGATGTCGAACTGGAAGTGAAGGACGGCATCGTATGCCCGAGTGCGGAGAAAGACGTCGCCATGGTCTCCGTCATCGAGCGCTATGGCATCCACGGCCATATGTCCAAAGGCTTCATCTCCGGATGGTCCTTCAATAAAGGCGCCATCGCGACCACAGCATCTCCGGATGACAACAACCTTGTCGTAGCCGGCGCGAGCCGCGAAGACATGGCACTTGCTGCGAATACCCTGATCGGTCAGGGTGGTGGTCAGGTCGTCGTCATCGATGGCAAGATCATCTCCTTCCTTCCGCTCCCGATCGCAGGCATCGCATCCGACCTTGCGCCCGAAGAGCTTGCGAAGAAAGAAATCGAGCTCGAAGAAGGCGCGAAGGAAATCGGCAGCAGCCTGCCTGATCCGATCTTCTACCTCTCCTTCCTTCCGATCACAGCGATCCCGGATCTGGCGATCACTGACGGCGGCTGCGTAGACTATACGAAGCTCAGATATTTCGATCCGATCCTCGAAGTGAAAGAGAACTGATTTGTATAAAAAAGAGCGAAGCTTAAATGGCTTCGCTTTTTTGCAATCTTAAAAAGGAAAAGACATTATTCTGGGATTTCATTAAGAATAGACGGTGGTGCCGCCAGAAGAAGTTCAAAGATACGGCTGGACGATCTTGCGGCGTGGTGAATTCCTTCCTGTTTTCTTGCAATGTCTTGTATCCATCAGTGTTTCCCTAGAAATAAAATGTACTTGCTTTCCTCTTGACGCGGGTGCTTTCGTTTAGTAGTATGAATTTGTTTATCCTTAAGCGGCAAAAAAACATGCTGATACATTCTGAACATGACCGCATCAGTATCTTCAAAATAGAAAGGCAGGATGGAAATGAAAGCACCTATAGAAGAAATCAATGCATTTGTCGATCGAAACAAAGAGGAAATGCTTCTTTTCTGGGAGCAGCTTGTGAATCGACAGGCGGGCTCGAAAGAAGTGGACCGTGTGAACCGCATCATGCATTTTCTGAAGGAACATTTTGAACGAGAGGGCATCGACTGCCGCCTTGTAGACAGCAAGGGGAGTGCGGATGTGCTGGTGGCGGAGCTCAATGCAGATGTCCCCGGTGCGCCGCTTCTCCTTTCAGGGCATTGCGACACCGTATTTCCTTCCGGCAGCTATCCGGAGGATCCCTTCCATATCGAAGACGGCTTTGCCAGAGGCCCCGGCGTACTGGATATGAAATGCGGGGTAGCACAGATCTTCTACCTTCTGGTCGCACTGAAGCACTTCGGCTATCGTGATCGTCCCGTCAAAGCCATCTTGGTCGGAGATGAAGAGACGAGCCATTATGGCGGCATCGCAGACCAGATCCTGAAAGACGAAGCGAAGGGCGCGCTGTGCTGCTTCAATATGGAAAGCGGACGCCTCGATCACTGCATGACCGTAGGCCGTAAAGGCTGCCTTGACTGCCACATCACGGTGCGCGGCGTCGCTGCACATGCGGGCAATGACTACGTAAAAGGCAGAAATGCCATCGTCGAAATGGCCCAGAAGCTGCCGCTCCTTCAGGCACTTACCATCTATGAGGAAGGTCTCACGGTCAGCGTAGGGACTATCAAGGGCGGCACCGTTTCGAACGCGGTCCCTGACTACTGCTATGCCGAGCTCGATGTGCGCTACAAGAAACAGAAGCATATGGACTATGTGAAGGAAAAGATGCGGGAAATCTGCGATAAAACCTTCATCGAAGGCACTACAACAAAGATCGAATTTGTCGCGCCCATGCCTCCTTTCGAAGAAACGAAAGCCAATCATCAGCTTCTCTCTCATATCAATCGCGTCGCGAAAGACTGCGGCTATGAGCCCTTTGGCGCGATCTACGTCGGTGGCGGTTCGGATGCCTCCTATATCTCCAGTATGGGCGTACCCACAGTCTGCTCCATGAGCGCAGAAGGCAGCGGCGCACATACCATGGAAGAAAAAGCCTCCGTCGAGAGCTTCTATTCCCGCTGGATTATTGCCCTCGCATCCATCATGGAAATCGATCAGTATGCGGAAAATCAGTGATTAGGGATTAGGGATGAGTGACTAGGGATCAGGTTTGCCTTTCAATCGCAGCCCCTTAGCAAAGAGCCCAGACGAAGGCGCGGAATGACTCCTCATAACGGGATGAAAATGTCTGTGAGAAATCGCCACTTCCGTATCGTCATCCCGAGCGGAGCCCTCGATCTTTTTCGTTCGCGGTAAAAAGACGGCATGAGCGTATCTAAAAACGGAAAACCTGCTATTCCACGGACCTTCTGGTATCGCCTGATTTTATACTCGGCGCGCAGCGCCGCACCTTCCTCTCAGAACCTATTTACCCCCGCCATATCAAGACAACAGGAGAATCATATCTAATGAAAGATCAAGTGAAAGCATTCAAAGCACCCAGCCCGATCATCATACTGGTGTGCGTCATCGTATTCTGCGCCATTGCGAGCTACATCATCCCCGCGGGCGTTTATGACCGAGTCAAGGACGTTCAGACCGGAAAAATGGTCGTCGACCCGTCTACTTTCCACTATGTAGCGCAGAAACCGACAGGATTTCTCGATTTCTTCACTTCTATCAATAAAGGATTCAAGGGCGGTATCAGCATCATCGCCTTCCTCTTCATGGTGGGCGGCTCCCTCAATATCCTTGCTAAGACCGGTGCCATCGTGGCAGGGCTCAGCGCTCTCGTCGAAAAGCTGAAGAATCGGAGCGTCCTTCTGATCCCCGTCCTCATGACCACGCTTGCCACCTTCTCGACACTCGCCGGATGCAACGAGGAATACCTCGCCTTCACGCCTCTCGTCGTGAGCGTCGCACTCGCACTCGGCTTCGACTCCTTGACCGCGCTTGGCATGCTCTTCTGCTCGGTCGCAGCCGGTTATGGCGCTGGATGCACCCAGCCATTCTCCGTCGGCGTCGCGCAGGGCATCGCCGGTGTCCCGATCTTCTCCGGCCTGCCATACCGTATGGGTATCTTTGTCTTGCTCCTCGTGCTGAACATTTCTTATGTCATGTACCACGCGCGCAAGGTGAAGAAAGACCCGAAGAGTAGCCCGGTCTATGAGATCGACCTGCTGAAACGAGACAAGATCGATCTTTCAACCGCAGAAAAACTCTCCACACGGCAGGCCATCTGCCTTGGCCTCCTTGGTCTGAACTTCGTTTGCATCATCGTCGGCGTGCTGAAATTTGATTTCTATATGAATGAAATCTCTGCGATCTTTCTCATCATGGGCATCCTCTCCGGCATCATCTGCCGCCTGCACCCGAATGACATCTGTGATGCCTTCCTCGAAGGCTGCAAGGGCATGATGCTCCCCTGTCTCGCTGTTGCGATGTGTAAGGCAGCCACCATCCTTCTGGACAATGCCAAGGTCATGGATACCATCATCTACTACCTCGCCGGCATGCTCGACATCTTCCCATCCTCCATTATCGCCTTCGGTATGTTCATCATCCAAGACTGCTTCAATCTTCTCGTCCCCTCCAGCTCCGGGCAGGCGGCCATCTCCATGCCGATCATGGCACCGCTCGCTGACATCGTCGGCCTCACCAGACAGACCGCTGTCTTCGCCTTCACCTTCGGCGATGCCTTCACGAACTGTATCACCCCGGCCTCCGGCGCCACCATGTCCTACCTCGCCATGGCAAACGTCCCCTACAAAAAATGGGCGCGCTTCATCCTCCCTCTCATCGGCATGTGGTGGATCGTCGCCTTCTGCTTTCTCACCTACGCGACCGCCATTCACCTGGGACCGGTATAACGAAAAGAGGAGAGAGTACATCAGCCTCTCTTATGGTCTGGCACCTCCCCATTATAAAAAAACCGCTGTAGACACAGGTCTATAGCGGTTTTTTATAGTGATTATATATCGAGAGATTTCAATTCGGGGGGGTCCTTGACCTTCACACTGAGCGAATTGACATATTCATCCGGATCCTTTGTCGCCCAGTAACTGATGATGGGGAAGAGGAAGACATCGCCATCGGGTACGAGATGATTTATCTTCATGAAAGCCGTCAGTTTTTCATATGCCTCTTCTGCGTGGAGAAAGTACGCGCCCTTCGTCAGAATGGATAAATACAGCCCCGAGGGACGTATATAATTACATGCAAGGAGCGAACCCTCCTCACCGGACTGCGTCACGATAGCGGACGAGTGCTTGAAATTTTTCGAGAAGAAATCCTCTGCACGGATGACCCAGCCGGTCGGGTGGTCCTTGCAGAAGGAATGGGCGAAGGCTTCATGCACATGCCGGGCGCGTATCGCGATGGCATCGAACCCTCCGCGGTGCGCTTCTGGGATCGGCGTCAGATACATACGACTGTCCGGATAACATTGCAGGAGCACTCGATTGAGTTCCATGTGCTGACTGGATTCCAGTGTTTTTCGGTAGCAGGAAATGGCAGCGAGAAGCTGCTGAGTCTCCGACAGAGTTTGTTTACACAACGATTCCCGCTCCTTCAGAATACCGAGGATCTTATCACGCGAGCGATGCTCCAGGAACTCCTTGATGTGAGGGACAGAGATATCCAGTTTTCTCAGGAATAATATGATCTCCAGTGTCAGATACTGCGGCATCGCATAGTAACGATATCCGTTTTTAGCCACAAATTCTGGCGTAAGCAGCCCCATCTTATCGTAGTAAAACATCGTCTGCTTCGGAATCCCGAAGAGCTTGGCCAGCTCGCCAGCCGTATAATACTCTTTTTTATCGGTCATGCACTCACCTTTTAGATTTCATTACCGTATGACTTTCATATACTTAATGATAGCACAATGGTCAATGATAAGGAAATAAGGATTCATTTCCAAAATATAAGAGAAAAATGGGTGAATTTTGAAAATGGGCTTGCTATTTGCATCCTTTCGTGCTACAATGACGGCATCAAGAGGTGAAAGCCCTTGAACCAACTGAAGAGGGAAGCAGAGCCTACGGGCTATTGCGCTGAATTCGGTGAGAATCCGAAACTGAGACCCAGCCGTGAAGGAAATTCATTTCCAAGTCGGATGCCGCCTGTTTCCAACATCCAAGAGCAAATCTGCGGGAGTCGTGTCTGCTTTCGTAGACTGGGTGCTGGTCACAGTCTCAGTCTAAGCAAAAGTAGAAATCGATCCGCAGTTTTTTTATTGCAGAAAACAAATGGATTTTCAAAGGCCTTGATCTATTTCTGATTTCTACCGCCTTCCTCTTTGTGAAAAGGAGAGTCAATGATGAAAAAAATTAAGGATGAAATCGCACGTATCGAAGGCGCGAAGGGAAACGTCGTCCTCGTGAACAAGAAATCCTATCTGGCTCTCCTGAAAGAGCTTTCCGTCCTGCGATTCAAAGTACACAGGGCGGAGAACTGGGAAACCCCCGCGGCAGTCGTTTCCGTCGTAAGACGTGGTTACATGTATCAATACTGGTATCCGGAGAACAAACCGGCACAAAACAAAGGAGAACATAAAATGGCAGAACAGAAAAAAACCGAAGCAGTCGAAGTCAAAGTCGCAGCAGAAAAGGTAGCCGCTTTCCAGAAATACCTCGAAGAAAACAAGATCAGCGGATTTGGTCTGCAGGACTTCCAGAATGACGTTCATGCACAGGCATTCCGCAGCAACCTTCAGGTCGAAGGAACAAGCCTGCCCTTCATGATCCTCTTAGACGACAGCGTATACACCATGCTCCAGGTCCAGGTCGCAGCCGGTCTTGCACAGGGCGACAAGAGAGAAAAGATCTGTTCCTTCCTGAATGACCTGAACGAACAGTACCGTATGCTGAAGTTCAGCGCTGACGCTGCTGGCAACGTCCTTCTCACCTGCTGCATCCCGGCTGGTGTACCGCACTTTGAACCGGCCCTCGTCATCGCCATCCTGAACCAGATCCAGGGCCTCCTCACTGCGACCTATCCGGAAATCATGAAACATCTCTGGGAAAAATAATAGGCATGTGGATTGGATGATAGAGCTTTTGACTTCGATCGCCAACTGTCATCCGTTATACAAGAAAGAAGGTCATTCTTATGAATATGAAAAAACTCGCCGTCGCCGGAGCGATGCTCCTCGCTGGCACCTTTGGCGCCATGGGGATGGCTGATGCAGCCACCGGCATCGTCAATGTGAATGCCGTCCTCTCCGGCAATACCGCTTTCCAGAAAGCAGGAAAGACCGTAGCGGCAGAACAGCAGAAGCTGCAGAAGGAATACAACGAAAAATCCAAAGGCATGAACGATGCCGACAAGAAAGCCCTGGAACAGAAGCTGAACCAGCAGCTCGCCCAGAAGGAAAATGAAGTCATGAAACCGATCCAGGACAACTTCAAGGCCGCTGTAGAAAAAGCAGCCAAAGCCAAGAAGATCGACACCGTCGTCGTCCCGGGCGGCATCATCTACGGCACCATCTCCGCTGATCTCACCGAAGATGTGAAAGCGAATATGAAATAAAGAAGAAAAAAGAGCAGGCTCTGGAGGCTTGACAGGCTCCATGACGATGATGAACGAAAGATTTTTCCCTCCTTCCTCTGGAAGGAGGTGGCGCGAAGCGCCGGAGGTTGGCCCTGCAATATGTAAGCTTAAAAGCAAGAATGGGTGACTGGTGAGTGAAATGCCAGCTCATGGCTTCTCCACCATCTATACTCTGCGGCGCTTTTCTATTTTATGCGCCGGACCACTCCTGTTGAACCTTCTGAACCCATAGAACCTGCTGAACCTTTTTCGCACGCAATCAAAGAGCGGCACGTCCCGTGGAAAACCGTTTAAAGCTTACGCAGTTTTCGGGACGAGGCAGGGAGAGCACTTGTGATTTTCCCCTCCCAGATGTTTCCTGTCTCGTCCCCTATGTAGATATTTCCCCTCTACATATCACTCCTTTTTCTCCTCTCTCTTTTTTCTTGAAAAGCACCATATTGATGTCATGCAGGCATCAATATGGTGCTTTTTATTGGTTTAAATACAAGGATGATCAAAAATGAAAAGATGATTTACTGAAAATTAGTTGACCGTATGAATATAGTATACATTATACTATTATGGAATCAAAAAATGTATTTTATGCATATATGATTGATCAGCTGTTCTTTACGATTGGTTAGCTTTTTATTATGCCATATGAGCCGTATAAAAAGCATGGTATGGCATCCTTGATTTATACCAAGAGGAGGATATGAAGATGAGGACTAGGAAGTGGAGTGCATTGCTGGCTGCTGTCATAGCCATGACAGGGTTGAGCAATATTACATTGGCTGCCGATTATACGACAGGACTTACAGGTAGCTATAGAAAAGATAATAGACTGGTGAAAGGGGACGGAAGTTCAGTCAAGAAATCGGGAAATAGTACGATTTATGATTTTGGCGGACGCGATCAGTCCTTTTCGGTTACAAACGCTGATGCGGTTTCTTTTTCAGCATCGGGACAGAGTTTCATTGTTAACAACATCGGTGCAAATGGAAGTAAAGGAACGATTACGCTTCGCAGCCAGAATACAATACCAAATGGCTTGGGTAATGCTTCCGGTCTAAATATCGGATCCGGTAACACTACGATCAATAGCAATCTGGTTGTTGAAACCAGTGCGGACTATCTGACCGATGGAATCCAGGTAGGAGGAAATGGGACACTTACCATCAATGGCAGTGTCAAGATGCGTAAGGATGATGCAGATAGCCCATGGGGAGTAGTGACCAATAATGTGCATGGTAATTATGGTCCAGGGGGTTATGTGACCAACGATGCCTTGAAATATACCGGTGCCAGATGGCAGCCGACGGGACTTTACGTCAGTGAATCCAGAGGGCATATGGTCGTCAATGGGGATGTGGATATTGCTGTACGTGGTACAGCAGTGATCACCAATACATACAATGGTGCAGGGGATGTCACTCCGGATGAGTTATCAAGTATTTCCCTCTTAGGCGATCATACGAAAATCATTACGCCTTTTCAGGAAGAAGCCTATGTTGAAGGGTTTGGCAAATTTATTGAACCTTATTATTCCCTGGCCAGCTATGGTGGTACGGTCAATGTGAATGTAGAGGGGCAGCAGGCACGAAATGGAAAGGTTGAAATTGTCGGAAATGTAATTTCCATGAAACGGTCTTCCGGTACATATACCGATGATGTTTATCAGGACGGGCGTATCAATATCGGACTTACGACTGGCGATTCGTACTGGAGAGGCTTGATCGATAATGCCAATCTGGCACAAACAAGTCCTACAGAAAAAGATAAGTATGGACATCCCAAGTATGATCCTGCAATTCCCCCGGTGGATGCGGATCACTCAGGAGAAGTCAATCTGTGGCTTCAGAATGGTGCACAGTGGATCTATGAAAATGCGTCCCGCAAAGACGGCCTTGACTACAAGCATATGCCGGAATATAGCCAGTCAAGCTATGGCAGTTACGATGGAATGTCTCATCTTAGCCGTCTTGTTGGCGGTAAAGACAGCGCATCTGCCGGCATCATCAGAGTAAACGATAATGATCCTATTCAGATTGCTGAGGCTGAAGGCGTTACCAAGGTTTGGTACGAGCATGCTGACGCTACTCCGGGCACAATTATCGGTGGCGATGTGAAGGTTCTTACTGCCAAGACCGGCACTGAGATGATGCTTTACACCGGCAATAACGGTATTACCAAAGGCTTGGCTGAAGGTGATGCTGCTGCAGATAAAAACAATGTCAGTGAAGTGCTGAACTCCCTGGCGCACAAGCTGTGGTATATGGCCGGTGATGCTAATCTTAAAGGCAGCGTATCCATTGCTGAGGGTCTGACTGCGTCTTCTGCTACGATGAAGACTGGTAACATTACCTTTGCCGAGGGTGGCCAGGGCTTCTATGATTATACTCCTGAACAGGAGAAACCCAATTATAAAACAGGCGCAATTACCAAGTCTGAAGATATCAGCCTGAGCCGTGAGCTGGATGAAAGCGGCGTGGCGCATGTTTCTGTAACTGAATCGAATGCCGGAGGTGGTAAATTCGCCAGCGCTCTTTACGCAGGCGAATCGACCTCTCCTTCCAGCCCGATGACTGTCAAAATGTCCGGCAAGGGCCTGGCTTTGCATGCTGCTCAATCGAGCGGACAGGTAGCAGCGATTTACGCAGACAATAATGCCTACATCCATGTGATCAATCCATCAACTGACCAAAAGCTTTCGATTACGGCACGTAATACCGATACAAAAGGCTCTCATGGCATTTACGCTGCTGATTATGCGCACCTGAATATTTCTGGTCCGGTAGAAATTGCAGATGTGATCACTGAGGGTGATGCCGCAACCGGCATCAATATTCAGGGAAAGCAGAGTGAGATTACTATTGACGGTCCGCTGACAATCAGCAATGTCAAGGGAATTAGAGAAAAAGGCGCAGGCATGAATGCTTCCGGCATTCTGGTCACTGGTGACAGCTCCACTGTAACTGTCAGCGGTCCGGTCGATATCTCCGGTGTACGCGGCAACGGTATCAAGCTGGTGGGCGCTAATACCAAGGTATCTGTTGGCGGCGGCACTATTACTGCAGCCGAAGACAGCGATCATTCGCATAATTTCTATGCAGTCCGCGTAGATAAAGGCGCGCTGGATATCAACATGAAGAATGGCGCAGCAGGCGATACGACCACCAAGATTACCGGTGATATGTATGCCACCGGCCAATATGGCAAGAAGGTTGTGGAATACAGCGGCGGTGAGCTGATCGACTGGAATGACGCAGGCATCCTTAATGTGGCTTTGACCG